>Ga0207657_10002477_pt1 | contig 19978 bp, 15 predicted proteins | sample KBSC33metaG_FD_184316 | JGI IMG/M metagenome (GOLD analysis project Ga0207657, IMG submission 184316) | Corn rhizosphere microbial communities from Kellogg Biological Station, Michigan, USA - KBS C3-3 metaG (SPAdes) (version 2) | ecosystem: Host-associated > Plants > Roots > Rhizosphere > Soil ... | reverse complement strand
TGGGTGAATAATGCTTTTCAGTTGCCAAGCGGCGTGTTTGAATCAGAAGAATTGTGGTTGAAGTTCAGTGAATTTTTTTTTCCTGTTTACAACATAAAAGATTTTTTAAAATTTCCAAAAGGGTTTAAATGTATTGCTACGGATATTGCCACTGGTGAAGCCGTGGTGTTGGATAGTGGTGAAATTGTTTCTGCGGTTCGGAGCAGCATGGCGATACCTTCTGTGTTTACGGCAGTGGATTATAACGGAAGAAAATTTATTGATGGCGGTGTTACACGAAATTTTCCTGTAAAAGATGTAAAGCAAATGGGTGCCGATATTGTGATTGGCAGCAATGTTGCCGGAGGATTATTACCGAAAGAAAAAATCACTAATGTATTCCAGGTTTTGCTGCAGGTAGCTTTTTTTCGTGAAGATGCAGATGTTGCTGATGAAAAGAAGTTATGCAATATTTATGTGAAACACGATCTTGAAAATTTTTCGATGGGAAGTTTTGCCGGTGCAAATGAAATAACAAAAGAAGGTATTAGAAAAGGTGATAGTATTTATCCGCGTGTAAAAGAAATTGCGGATTCATTGAATGCAATTTATGGTGTTCAAAAATATAAAGTGAACAATGTACCAAAAGTTGATTCTGTGAAGATCACTGCATTTGAAATTGATGGATTAAAAAAAACCAATGAATCTTTTTTTCTGCATCGCATGGAATTTGAAGTTGGTCGTTGGTACAAAGCGAAAGATATTACTGCTTGTATTCGCAAAGCCTTTGGTACAAGGTATTACAGCAGGATCACTTATTCATTGCAACCATTGCCGGATGGTTCATGCAAAATAATTTTTGATTTGGAAGAAAACCCGCTCACTTTTGGAAAACTGGGTGTTCATTACAACACGTTCACAGGAATAAGTTTAATTGGCAATCTTACATCAAGAGATTTTTTTACACCATATTCAAGAAGTCTTGTTACCGCAAACATCGGAGAGAATCTTCGCATTAAAGCGGAACATTTGCAATATTTTGGAAAGTTTAAAACGCTTTCACTTTCAACCAGCGTCCAGGCCGAGCAACTTAAATTCACTACTTACAATAATTTCAATAAAGACGGTCTATATAATCGTCAATATTTTGTGGGAGACATCAACACACATTGGAATATTAAAAGAAAATATTCATTTGGTATAGGTACACGCTTTGAAGCATTTCATTACAAGCCTGATATTCCCTCGAAGCTTGAGATGCATGGCACTAATAATTTATTCAATTCGTATGTCTCGTTGCAATTAAATACATTGAGTAATGCGATTTATCCAAGACATGGATCGAAGGTTGATATCGAAGCAGGATATGTTTATTCGCAACATACAGATCTTACTTTTTACAGCAGCGGCATGCCGATTACGAACACAGACTCACTTGGTTTTAACTTCAATAATTTTATCAGAACGAAATTGAACTATGAACATTATTTTTCTCTGTCGCATAAATATACTTTGCTCTCACAATTACAGGCAGGAATAAATTTCAATCAACAGGAAAGTATATTGAATGATTATTTTATCGGCGGTCTCGATCACACTTTCAGAAATCAAATCACGTTTGCAGGTTTAAATGAAGGCACAGTGCTTTCAAGCAGTGCTGCAAGTTTGTTGTTTGGCTTGCGATATGAAATGTTCAACAATTTATTTTTAACAGCAAAGGCGAATGCTCTGTATCACAATTTTATCGGCAGCAATAAAAATGCTCAAACACCCGGCTGGCTTACTGGATACGCGGTTACGCTCGGTTATAATTTTGTATTAGGCCCGCTTGAAATAAGTGCAATGTATTGCAATCAATCAAAAAAATTATTACCCTATATTAATTTGGGAATTCCTTTTTAAAAAAATGCCCGCCGTTACAGAGACGGTATGAACTTAACACAGACTTTGGAAGGGAGCATGAGAGAACAATTCAAACTGACTTTCTTTTAATCTGAAAAAAAATTTTGCGAAACCGAATAGTTGCACATATATTTGCAACCGATTAGTTTCGCAAATAAAAATTTCAACAGTATGAGACGAGACATTTTTCAGGCAATAGCCGACCCGACAAGACGAGCAATCATTGCTTTGATCGCCTTGCAGGCAATGACTCCTAACGCTATCGCTGACAACTTTAACACCACGCGGCAAGCTGTTTCAAAACACCTTCGCATACTCACAGAATGCGAACTGGTAAAACAGGAACAACAAGGCAGGGAAATTTATTATTCACTCCAAATTGAAAAGATGAAAGAGATTGACAAATGGCTTAGCCAATACAGGAAAATGTGGGAAACCCGTTTCAATCAACTTGACAATGTATTATCAACAATTAAAAAAAAGAAAAAATGAACAACTTACTTTTTGATTTTACTGTTGACAAAACAGCAAAACAGGTATATGTTACCAAAGAATTTAACGCTGAACTTCCATTGGTATGGGATGCTTTTACCAAACAGGAATTGCTTGACCAATGGTGGGCTCCAAAACCCTGGGCATCAAAAACAAAGTCAATGAGCTTTAAAGAAGGCGGGCGAAGATTTTATGCGATGGTTAGTCCCGAAGGACAAGAACATTGGAGCATCCAGGATTTTACTTCAATAAACCCTACAACCAATTTCAAATTCGTTGATGCATTTACAGACAAAGACGAAGTAATCAATTCAGCGTTTCCAAGTTCAGAATGGGACTTGAATTTTAGTGAACAGAATAACACAACAACAGTGAAAATTATTATCAAGCATAAAACACTTGCTGCCCTGGAACAAATTATGCAAATGGGCTTTAAAGAAGGATTTACAATGACATTAAATGAATTAGAAATCTTATTGCAACAATTAAAAAAATAAAAAAATGTTGAACAAAGAGAAATCCGTTGATTCGGGAACAAACGATTTATTATTCGATTTTACCGTTGACAAAGCAGCAAAAACGGTATTGATAAAAAGAGAATTTGATGCTGACCTTTCACTGGTATGGGATGCTTTCACAAAAGCAGAACTTATTGACCAATGGATTGCACCTAAGCCATATACGGCTAAAACTAAATACCAGGATTTTAAAGTTGGTGGCAAAAGATTTTATGCAATGATAAGTCCCGAAGGACAAGAACGTTGGGCAATTCAGGAATACACTTCCATTACTCCGAAAACCAACTTTAAAATGTACAATGCTTTTGCAGACGAGAATGAAAACCCTGAATTGCCGGGCTCTGAATGGGATCATACTTTCAGCGAACAAAATGAAACAACAACAGTAAACATCACTATTTACAATGAATCGCTTGAAAGAATGGAAAGAATACTTGATGGCTTCACGCAAGGAATGAAAATGTCGTTGAGCAACCTGGAAATTCTCCTGGCAACCTTATCGCAAAAATGATTTACGTATTTAAAATATCTGTCAAAACAAAAATGCAGGCAAAGAAATTGAAACCGCATATTGACAAAATATTGCCAAAAGCAAAATGGAATTTTGACCTTGATGACTGCGACAAAATATTGCGTATTGACAGCGAAGAAAATATTGTTTTGAAAATAACAGGTTTGCTAAATATCCATCAATTCTTCTGCGAAGAATTGGAATAAAAAACAATAAAATAATTAACCAATTTAAAAAATAAAAATCATGGCACTTATCAATCCACACATCAACTTCAACGGAAATGCCGAAGAAGCATTCAATTTTTACAAATCAGTATTTGGGGGAACGTTCACAAAAATTATACGCTTCAAAGATTTATCAAACACGGAACATACATTAGCAGAAAGTGAAGCAAATAAAATAATGCACATTGCTTTACCAATTGGCAATAGCATTTTAATGGCTAACGATGTTCCGGAATTTTTGGGTCGGGTAAATGAGAATGAAAACAGGTCTAAAATATTTGTTACTGCAGAAAGTCGTGAAGAAGCAGATAAATTATTTAATGGGCTTTCAGCAGGCGGAACTGTTGAAATGCCTATTGGTGATAGCCCATGGGGTTCTTATTTTGCCATGTTTAGAGACAAATTCGGTATTGAATGGATGGTGGAGTTTGAATCAAATAGAAAGAAATAAATCAGGCAGCACAAGCAGATTAAAACCAGTTTTATGGTGGAAGTTTTTAAATAACGGCTTTCCAAATATCCATCAATTCAATTGCAAAAGAATTAGAATAACACTTTCCCACCTTCTCCGCCTTAAGTGAGATGGTGGGAAATAAAAACCTAAAACTTAAAACACCTGCAAAGCAAACAACTTATAATTTTTCTGTATGAACACACAAGCACAAATCAAAGAGTATATTGCCAGTCAGGCTGAACCAAAACGCAGCGATATGCAAGCGCTGCACAAAATGATACTTGAAGTGCAGCCTGAATGTAAATTATGGTTCTTAGATGGTAAGAACAGCGAAAATAAAACTGTTTCAAATCCTAATATTGGATATGGATTTTACACCATAAAATATGCTAATGGAGAAACCAGGGAGTTTTATCAAATTGGTTTGAGCGCAAACACAACCGGCATCTCGGTCTATATAATGGGTATTAAAGATAAAACGTACTTAGCCAAAACGTATGGAAAAAAATTAGGCAATGCAAGTGTAACCGGGTATTGTATTAAGTTCAAAACGCTAAAAGATATAAATATTAATATACTTGAAGATGCAGTACGATTTGGATTTGCGAATAAGTAAACTTCCCAGTTTTTAAAAACCGTTCTTACGCGGAGATTTGGCAGAACCTAATTTATATGGACTTTACAAAAATTCCGACAGAACAATCAAATAAAACGACATGAGAAAAATTATCGTCTTATCAATGATCACATTAGATGGAGTAATGCAAGCACCCGGCGGGCCTGAGGAAGATACATCAAGTGGTTTTGAATATGGCGGTTGGACCGAACCGTATGGTGATGAAGTTTATGGCAAGGCCGTCCAAGAAGAACTGAAACCTGCAGATTATCTTTTGGGCAGAAAAACATTTGAGATTTGGGAAAACTATTGGCCTGAACATGCAGACTTTTGGCCAGGTATCAATGATGGTACAAAATACGTCTTGTCCATGACCAGGAAAAAGTCAGATTGGAAAAATTCAGTTTTCATCAATAGCCTGGCAGATATCAAAGAACTCAAAAATTCGAAAGGTTCTGACATTCAAGTTTGGGGCAGTAGTGAACTCATTCATTTACTATTAAAGAATGACCTGGTAAACGAACTCCGGCTCAAAATTCACCCGCTTACTCTTGGCAAAGGAAAAAAGTTGTTTGACGGTGGCGCGATTCCGACAGCATTTACATTAACGGATAGTATTGTTACATCAACCGGAGTTATTATTGCGAATTACAAGCGGGCCGGAGAAGTGAAGACGGGTACTATTGTAGTTTAAAAAGAAATAAAATGAGAAAACTAATTGCAGCAATCAATATGACACTTGACGGGTTTTGTGACCACACGGCAATGATTGCAGATGATGAAATACATCAACATTACAATGAGCTGTTACGTAGCGCAGGCACCCTTTTATACGGAAGGATAACATACCAGCTTATGGAATACTGGCCAACTTTACTAAACAATCCAACCGGTAACAAAGCAATGGATGAATTTGCGGTAACAATAGACAATATTCCAAAAATTGTTTTTTCCCGCACAATGAAAAATGTTGAATGGAAAACAGCAAAGTTAGCAAAGAGAGATATTAAAGAAGAAGTTATAGCACTGAAGCAACAACCGGATAAAGATATTTTAGTTGGCAGCCCGAGTTTAATTGTAAGCTTAATGGAACTTGATTTAATTGATGAATTTCAACTTTGTGTTCACCCTGTTATAGTGGGAAACGGTTTACCATTGTTTAAAAACATAAACGGTAAGTCTATTTTTAAACTCATAAAAACAAAAACCTTTAGCTGTGGCGCAGTAACGCTTTACTATAAGCCGACACGTACAAATAGTGATCCTTCGAAAAGCTCAGGGTAAACTACAGAGTCGATGCCACCTGCACTTAATCTCGCGACCTAAAAAGTCTTCTTACTCATTTACAAGTTGAAAACTTTTTTCTGCTTCTTCAATTTCACGTTCGGTGAGATGGTTGTAATATTTTTTGTAGTCTTCGATATCAATTTGTTCAATTGAGTTTAAAGGAATAAAATTTTTTAAAGCATCAATCAATGAATTGTACGAACGATAACCTGTTATAATGATCCCGCTTTTATTGTTGTTACTAACAGTTAATGTGGGAAAGCGATTGATATTTTTATATTGCACTTGTTGCAGATCTTTTTTGAACGCTTCAATGCCTGCACCTGTTGTATAATCTTCTTTGAATTGCTGCACATCAAAATTTAGTTCATCAGCAAGTTGTTCTGCTATCTCAAATAAAACATTTTGGCGTGCAATATTTTTGCCATTCAGCATGATCGCTTCTCGTGTATAACGCAAATATTTTTCTTCCGCATCCTTTGATTGCAGTGCGGCACATTTTACTGCAACGCAGGCAGGATAAGAACTTTGCGGCGGATCATTCATCCATATTCTATCTTGTATTTGCATGCCTGAAACATGATGCGCCTGCATCCACAACGGGCCCATTTGCAAAGGACGACTGATTGAATTAACTGCATCATTATAATTGTTCCAGCTTGATATTAATCCTCCCATACAATACTGCCACCAAATGTGATCACGAAATTCATAACGCAATCTCCTCCACTGCGGCTCAAATGCCCAACTCCAGCAACAAAGCGGATCCGTGTAACAAATTATTTTTACATGATCCGCTTGCTGAAGTGTTGCCTCGTGTTTATTTATTTCTTTCTGAAGTTGATTTTGATCGTTCACTCGTTTTGTTTTTTGTTGAAGCGGTTTCTTCTGAAGTATCACTGACCCTGCTGCTGCCTGTTGTCCAATCATTCCATTGTTGTTCTCCTTTTGGTGATGCGTCATTTATTTCTTTGCTGCGCATTTTCCCAATTTCTTTATTCATCCTGTCAACATCATCTTGTGTGCGGTTACTGCCTTTTATTTGTTGCTGTTCCAAAGAATTTGTTTCCATTACATGACGGATAGGGTCTTCAATATACTGATATGTTTCACCCATTCTTGAACTTGCTCCTTCATTCCACGGACCACGATAATCATTGCCGCTCGACATGTTGAAATATAAATTGCTGTAGCGCGGATCGCTTTGCAAAGTGCCCATAGGAAAATTTGGTTGAATGCTTTCCAGCGCTGCTTCAAACATTTGAAAGTGCGCCACTTCACGTGTCATTAAAAAACGAAGTGTTTCTTGCACATAAGTATCTTCAGTAAACTGGAGCAAATATTCATACACCATTTTAGCACGTGTTTCTGCGCCAACATCAGAACGAAGATCGCTTGTGAGATCTCCTTGCGCATCACCGTTGATATATGCAGCGGTCCATGGTACGCCCTGACTATTTGTGTAAGCAGGACCACCCGCACTTCCCACTAAGAATTGTGGTGCAACCATCGCCTGGTGAATAATATTTTCCCTCGAAGTTTTTCCTTCAAGCAGTTGCATTATTTCTGATCTTTCTGCCGCGTCTTTCAAATCACCGTTGATACCTGTAAGCAACATTTGAATAGTTGCTCCCACTATTTCAAGATGACTGAACTCTTCTGTGGCAATATCCATCAGCATATCATACTTGTCAGGATATGGTTTTTTTGCACCAAAGGCTTGTGCAAAATATCTCAATGCAGCAGCCAGTTCTCCGTTGGCTCCGCCAAATTGTTCAAGTAACAAAGTAGCAAACTTCGGGTCAGGCTTAGAAACTCTTGCATTGAATTGCAGTTCTTTTACATGGTAAAACATAAGCTTTGATTTTTTAGTGTAAAAGTGTAACTGCTGCAAAGCAAATACCACGCATTTCTAAATGTTTATTTAGCAAATGGAGAAATATAATTCACATATGTTTGCTGATGAGGAATTTCTATTCTTTTCGAAAGCGTGCCTGTTTGATTCTTCCTTCACTTTTTTGCAAAAAATTTTATAGGATAGTTATTAATAAAGAAGAGTAGCGTGCTTTAGCTGAAGCTTCAGAATTACTTTTACTTACTGTTCGCGCTTTGCTGAATAGAGTTCTGGACGATGAAGTGAGTGACACCTGCCTACCGGCAGGCAGGCAACAGGTGTAGATGACAGCACTTAAGCTTGATAAAAAACTTCTGATAACAGTTCCTTAATTTACTACCAACTCTTCAACGGCAACGTTTAAAAAATTAGGGAGTACATGATCATGTGTGAACAAAATTTTATCGGGATCATTCAAACGTTCGATCATGCTTTTCCATTTTTGTTCCCCATGATTTTCGATCACTGTTTTCTTTTTATCCTCACGCTGTAAATACATACTCATGCCTGTAGCATCCGCTTCAGGATGAAATTGCGTACCGATAAAATAATCATTGAAACGAATACCCATGATGGCTCTTTCATAAGGAACATGCAATCTTTCTTTTTCAATCGCAAGTATGTGCCCGCCCATTTTCTTTATGCGATGAAGATTTGGTTCAATCACCTGGTAATCGCGGCTATCTACTGCATAAAAAGGATCGCGCAAACCTTCAAAAACTGTTTCATTCATTCCGTCATTTGTCATGTGCACCGGAAACACGCCGAAGGCGGTGGACTTACGCTTGCAAACATTCGCCACATTATAATACCTGCATGCTAATTGAAAACTATGACAAATAAAAAGCACATGTTTCTTTGGAAAATTTGAAATTGTATTGTTCCATTCTTCTACTTGTTTTATCCAGTGGCAATATTTTGTATCCCATTCAAGACCTTCACTTTCCAAAGGAGAACCGGGACCACCGCTTGAAATATAAACATCGTAAGAAAGATCGGGAAGCGCACATTTTTGACGTACATCAAATTCGTGCAACTCAACATTGTGATGCTGCGTTTTTCCCCAATGATGAATGATCTCACGCATGCATCGCATTCCCTGATTTTCCGCACCCTCATACAAATCCAATATTGCAATTCGCACTTTCATTTCATTATACACGTTGTGGCAAACATACAATTTTTATGAAATTGCGATGGATAGCCGTTTTCAACACAATGTGAATGTTTTTTTGAAAATATTTTTTTAACGTGCTGTTGTAATTCTATTGAGCTTTCGTTGTGTCACTCACTTGTACAGTCGGAACATAATCATCAATATTGATTTTCATTTGTGAAACGTGAAACGATAGACGTGAGAAGCTTGAGACTATTTTCACGTTTCACGTTTGTCGTTTCACGAGGCTCTGTGCGCTGCAGTACAAGTGAGTGACACAAGGAACGATGAGCAATGAACTACAGCTTGCTCAATAAAATTTTTATGCATCACTTTTTTCAAGCCGAAAAAGTTCTGTGTAATATTGTTTCTCGGGCAACTCTACAATAAAAGTTGAGCCTTCGTTGATCTTGCTCTGTGCGGAAATTGAACCATTATGTTTCTCAACAATTTTTTTGCAGATGGATAATCCAACACCTGTGCCTTCATATTCATGATAACTGTGCAGGCGTTTGAAGACAACAAAAATGTCATTTGCATATTTTGTATCGAAACCTATGCCGTTATCCCGAATGAGAATCCTGTAATAACCCATGTCGCGAATTGGTTTGCTGATCTTTAAAGGATTTGCTTTTTCGGCAGAAATGTTGATTGAAGGTGAAATATCTTTTTGTCTGAACTTAATGGCGTTGCTGAGAAGATTGTAAAAAAGCTGGCGCATCAACCCCGGTATAGTATAAATTTTAGGCAAAGGTTCAATGTTGATGTGCGTTTTTGTTTTTTCAATTTCCAGTTCAAGCTCGGCCAGCGTTTCATTAATGATTGTGTTGAGATCTGTTTCGATAAAATCTGCTGAGTTGATATCATGTCTTGAAAAACGCAAAAGATCGTTGATAAGCATTTGCATGCGATGAGATGAAGCAACAATCTTCTGAAGATATTTTCCTGTTTCGGGATCAACACTGTCTTTCGTCAGAATTTTATCACTGAAAAGCATGATCTTTCTTAGCGGCTCCTGCAGATCATGAGACGCAACAAAAGCAAAACGATCTAATTCCTCATTGATTGCTTTTAAGCTGCTGTTGTTTTCAAGTAATTGTTTATTCAGCATACGGATCTGTTGCTCTATAACTTTTCGCTCTTCAATTTCTTTTTGTAAAGATTTGTTTGTTGTAACTAATTTTTTTTCCTGCACGAGCAACTGATTTGTTTTGCGATACATTTCAATGAACACACTCACTTTTGCACGCAGTAATTCGGGTTTTATAGGTTTGTAGATGTAATCAACGCCACCGGATTTGTAGGCCTGGAAAATATGTTCTTCATCAGAATGATGTGCCGTAATAAATATGATGGGAATATGCTTAAGTTTATCCCGTTGATAAATAAAGCTTGCAGTTTCAAAGCCGTTCATATCTGGCATTTGAACGTCCATTAAGATCAAAGAAAAATCCTGTTCGTTCAATAATATTTTTAAAGCTGCTCTTCCCGAATTTGCTTTTACAATAGTATAATTATCTTTTTCCAAAATCGCATCGATGGAAAAAAGATTATCTGCTTTATCATCTACTACCAAAATTTTTATATCAGATTTACTGAGATCTTGTGAATTAGAAATAGGCATCTTTCATTTTTATTTATACAACCACACTCTCATTAGTGAAAGCAGTTGATCGATTTTTACAGGTTTGGTTATGTAATCCGAAGCCCCTGCCTCAATACATTTTTCGCGGTCACCCTTCATTGCCTTTGCAGTTACTGCAACGATAGGAAGTGTACTATTCTTATGTTCTCTTCTTATTTTTTGAATTGTTTCGTAACCGTCCATTTCAGGCATCATTATATCCATCAGCACAATATCTATATCATTATTCTCATCCAAAATTGTCATTGCTTCTTTACCGCTTTCTGCAGTAATTGTGTTGATATTATATTTTTCAAATGCAGTAGTGAGTGCAAAAAGATTTCTCACATCATCGTCAACTACCAAAGCAGTTTTATTTGCAAGCACATCGTTCTTTAAACGAAGGTTTTCAATAAGCTTTCTTTTTTCAGGCAGCATATCTTTATGATTCAGATGCAACAACAAAACAGTTTCTTCAAGCAGCAGATCGAGTGATGTTACATCTTTCAACAATATCTTGTTTGCATATTGTTTCAGTTTCACTCTTTCTTTAGGTGAAAAATCTTTTGCAGAATAAATTGTTACCGGCGTCATGTAAAGCTTTTTCATGGAATTTACTTCAATGATAAATTCCAGCCCTCCAATATCGGGCAACATGTAATCAACGATAATGCAATCATAAGCGTTGTTCCTGATCAGCTCAAGCGCCTGATTACCGGAATTTACAATTTCAATGTTGATGAGTTCACCGTTATCAAGAATTTTTGCGATTTGAGATGATTCAAGTTCATTGTCTTCAACGATCAGTAAATGCTTTTGTTTTCTTTCGTTGTATTCTATGATATCACTGAATAATACAGTTAATGCTTCCGCTTTTAAAGGTTTCAGATGAAAACTTCTTGCACCGCGTTGCATTGCAAGAAGCCTGTTCTCTTCACCTGAAATTAAATGAACAGGGATGTGACGAAAGTTGAGATCATTTTTAAAAAGATCAAGTATTCGCCATCCGCTTGCATCCGGAAGTTTTACATCAAGCGTTATAGCGATAGGGATAAACTTATTGGCAAGCTCAAACACATCACCAAAGTTGGTTGCTACAATTATTTTCAAATCCATTTCATGCGCTTTCTCCAGCATGATCTTCGCAAAACGAATATCATCTTCCACTACAAGAACAACTCTGTCACTATCGATGATATTATTTCGGTCATCACCGACTTCATTGATTATTTCGTTTAATACATCAAGATCTTTTGTATCCGCAACTTTTATGGTAGGAACAGATTGTATCGTTATGTTATCGCTTATTTCTTCAAGTTTGTATTCACTGATGGTGCGACTTGTTTGTTTTTCTTTCTTTACTATTGATGAATTATTTTCAATTGGTAAAAAGAGTGTGAACGTACTCCCATATCCTGATTCACTTTCGAGTTCAATTGTACCTCCTAACAAATCCGCTAAGCCACGGCTGATGGATAATCCCAAACCCGTTCCGCCATACTTGCGGCTTGTTGAGCCTTCAGCTTGCTGAAACGCTTCGAAAATAATATTCTGTTTATCCTTTGAGATACCTATACCTGTATCCTTGATCTCAAATGCTACAACACGTTTTGCATTTTCTAAATTTGAATGACTTTGTTTCCAGTTGTGTGCTTCATAAATTTTGAATTTCACTTCACCCTTGTCAGTGAATTTAAATGCATTGGAGAGTAGGTTTTTCAAAATTTGATTGAGACGCTGAACGTCTGTTTCCAAACTGTTTGGCAATTTATCATCCACTTCAATCGTGAAGCGAAGGTTCTTGCTTTCTGAGACGTGTTTGAAAGTTGTTTCAACAAATGATGTGATCTCATGGAAGCGAACATTGATGAAGTCGGTTGAGATGTAACCGGATTCAATCTTTGAAAGATCAAGAATATCATTGATCAATTGAATCAGGTCATCACCGCAACTATGAATTGTTTTTGCGTATCGCACTTGTTTTTCTGAAAGGTTGCCTTCATGATTTTCATAAAGCTGCTGCGCTAATATCAGTAATGAATTAAGCGGTGTACGCAATTCATGCGACATGTTTGCAAGAAACTCTGATTTATATTTCGATGTCAATTGCAATTGCTCGGCTTTTTCTTCCAGTGAACTTCTCGCTTCTTCAACTTCTTTATTCTTTGCTTCAACTTCTTCTTTTTGTTTTACAAGCAAATGAGCTTTATCCTGCAACTCTTCGTTTGTTCTTCTTAATTCATCAGCGAGTGATTGAGATTGTTCAAGAAGATCTTCTGTTCTTGAGTTTGCTTCAATTGTATTCAATACGATACCGATACTTTCTGTTAACTGGCTAAGAAAGTCGAGATGGGTTTCGCTAAATGTATCGAATGATGCAAGCTCAATTACCGCCTTGATTTGTGTCTCAAACAACACCGGCAATACAATCAAATTAACAGGCGATGCTTTACCGAGACCTGAACTGATCTTAATATAATTGGATGGAACATTTGTAAGCAATATTCTTTCTTTTTCAAGAGCACACTGACCTACCAACCCTTGTCCTAATGCAAATTCTTTTGCATAATCTACTTCATCACCATAAGCGTAACCTGCAAATAATTTCAGTTTTTGATTTTGGAAATCTTCATCTTGTTCAAGAATATAGAACAATCCTTTTTGTGCATTTACAACTTGCGCTAATTCTGAAAGAATGCGATGCGTTACAGTGTTCAAATCTTTTTGTCCCTGCAACATCTGTGTAAACTTTGCAAGGTTTGATTTCAGCCAGTCTTGTTCCTGGTTTCTTAAAGTGGTTTCTTTAAGATTTGCAATCATCTGGTTGATCGTATCTTTCAATTCTTCCACTTCACCTTTTGCTTCAACGCGGATCATCTGGGTAAGATCACCTTTTGTTACGGCAGATGCAACTTCTGAAATTGCACGAACCTGTGTAGTTAGATTTTCTGCCAACTGGTTTACATTCTCTGTAAGATTTTTCCAAATACCTGAAGCGCCCGGTACACTTGCCTGTCCGCCCAATCTCCCTTCGACACCAACTTCACGTGCAACCGTTGTTACCTGGTCTGCAAACACGGCAAGCGTATCAATCATTTCATTGATCGTATCAGTAAGCTGCGCAACTTCACCTCGTGAAACGATGGATAATTTTTGTTTCAAATTACCCGTTGCAACAGCCGTTACAACTTTTGCAATTCCGCGTACCTGGTTCGTTAAGTTTGATGCCATCATGTTTACAGAATCAGTCAAATCTTTCCATGTGCCCGCAACACCCTGCACGTCTGCCTGTCCGCCAAGTTTTCCTTCAGTACCAACTTCACGTGCAACACGCGTTACTTCATAAGCAAATGAATTCAACTGATCAACCATTGTGTTGATGGTATTTTTCAAATCAAAAATTTCTCCTTTTACATCTATCGTTACTTTCTTGGTTAAGTCTCCTGATTGTACAGCTTTCGTTACTTCTGCAATATTTCTCACTTGCGAAGTAAGATTACCTGTCATTTGATTTACTGAATCTGTAAGATCTTTCCATGTTCCAGCAACACCGGGCACAAATGCCTGACCACCTAATTTTCCATCAGTACCAACTTCACGTGCAACACGTGTTACTTCTGATGCAAATGCACGCAACTGGTCAACCATCGTGTTCAAAGTTTCTTTCAATTGCAGAATTTCACCACGCACGTCCACAGTAATTTTCCTTGACATATCACCATTTGCAACAGCGATGGCAACATCTGCGATATTTCTTACCTGCGCTGTAAGATTACCTGCCATTTGGTTTACAGAGTCAGTCAAATCTTTCCACGTTCCTGCAACACCGGGCACATTTGCCTGCCCGCCTAATTTACCATCAGTACCAACTTCTCTTGCAACACGTGTTACTTCAGATGCAAATGCACGAAGTTGTTCCACCATCGTGTTGATCGTATTTTTCAATTCAAGAATTTCTCCTTTTACATCCACTTCAATTTTGCGGGAAAGGTCTCCGTTCGCAACAGCAGTTGTTACTTCAGCAATATTGCGTACCTGTGAAGTAAGATTCGATGCCATCTTATTTACCGAATCAGTTAAGTCTTTCCACAAACCTTCAACACCGGGCACATCTGCTTGTCCACCCAATTTGCCTTCTGAACCAACTTCACGTGCAACACGCGTTACTTCAGAGCCAAATGAATTCAACTGGTCAACCATCGTGTTGATCGTATTCTTCAATTCAAGAATTTCTCCTTTTACATCCACTGTTATTTTTCTTGAGAGATCACCTTTTGCAACTGCAGTTGTCACTTCCGCAATGTTGCGCACTTGCGCTGTAAGATTTGAACCCATTTGATTTACAGATTCTGTCAGATCTTTCCATGTTCCACCAACACCTTTCACTTTTGCTTGTCCGCCTAATTTTCCTTCCGTACCTACTTCCAATGCAACACGTGTTACTTCAGATGCGAATGAATTTAATTGGTCAACCATTGTGTTGATGGTCTTTTTCAATTCAAGAATTTCTCCTTCAACATTTACCGTGATTTTTTTAGATAGGTCACCATTTGCAACGGCAGTAGTTACTTCCGCAATATTTCTTACCTGTGCTGTTAAGTTGGAACCCATTTGATTTACTGAGTCTGTTAAATCTTTCCATGTTCCACCAACGCCCTGCACTTTTGCTTGCCCGCCAAGTTTCCCTTCTGTACCTACTTCAAGTGCAACACGTGTAACTTCTGATGCAAATGAGTTCAATTGATCCACCATTGTGTTGATAGTATTCTTCAACTCAAGAATTTCACCTTCAACATCAACGGTAATTTTTTTAGAGAGATCACCATTCGCAACAGCGGTAGTTACTTCAGCAATATTTCTTACCTGGGCTGTAAGATTTGATCCCATTTGATTTACTGAATCTGTAAGATCCTTCCATACACCACCAACACCTTTTACCGTCGCTTGTCCGCCAAGTTTGCCTTCAGAACCAACTTCACGGGCAACACGTGTAACTTCCGCGGAGAATGAATTCAATTGATCCACCATCGTGTTAATCGTATTCTTCAACTCGAGAATTTCTCCTTTTACATCCACTGTAATTTTTCTTGAGAGATCACCACGTGCAACGGCAGTAGTTACTTCAGCAATGTTTCTTACCTGGCCTGTAAGATTTGATGCCATCTGGTTCACAGAATCAGTCAAATCTTTCCATGTACCTGCAACACCTTTTACTTCTGCTTGTCCCCCAAGTTTTCCATCGGTACCAACTTCACGTGCAACACGCGTTACTTCAGATGAAAATGAATTCAACTGATCAACCATCGTGTTGATCGTATTTTTCAATTCAAGGATTTCTCCCTGAACATCCACTGTAATTTTTTTTGAGAGATCACCTTTTGCTACCGCAGTTGTTACTTCTGCGATATTTCTTACTTGTGCAGTAAGATTACCGGCCATCTGGTTTACAGAATCTGTCAAATCTTTCCACACACCTGCAACACCTTTTACTTTTGCTTGTCCGCCCAATTTTCCTTCAGAGCCTACTTCACGTGCAACACGTGTAACTTCCATAGAGAATAAGTTCAACTGCTTCACCATGTCGTTCACTTCAGTTGCAATGCGTGCAAACTCACCTTGCAAAATATGATCACCGATTTGCAAAGGCATTTCCTGCGAAAGATTTCCTTTTGCAACAGAGCTTATCACATGTGCAATTTCAATCGTCGGATGCACAAGATCAGATATCAATGTATTAATCGATTCAACACCTGTACTCCACGAGCCTCTTGCTGAACGCGGCAATTCAACACGATGATTCAAACGCCCTTGCTTGCCAATTGTGTTTCTTGCAAGATTTAATTCCTCCATCAATATTTCGTTCAAAGAAATAATTTCATTCAGTGAGTCGCAAATTTTCCCGCTCACACCAACTTTATCCATCGGCATTCGCACACTAAAATTTCCGCTCTTCACTTCGGCTAAAACACGCAGCAATTCGGCGCTATCCAGCTCATCTTCCAAAAAAGATTTTGGAACCGCTATTTTTTCTTTCGTTTTTCGTGATGATTTTTTTACCGTATTGCCATTGTTTTTTTCTATGTGATGCATCACAGAAGGAGGCACCTCCTGAACGGCGCCATTAGAAGGTTTTTTATTGGTATTCATTCGTATTGAAAATTGAAATTCAAACCTACAAAAACATTTTAAAAAAAGCGGAAATGCACTTTAGTTTTAGGTAAAATGAAACTTTATTAACCATGCATTTGTATTTCATGGCATCGTCCCTTGCGTCGCACTCTTCAACTAAAGGAACATGAATGAGCAGCCTTGATGCCCAAAGAAAAATTCTGCGTGTCTTTGTGGCTAATAAACCTTCATATTCTTTTGAAGAAATTTCTTTTGTGAATATTTGTACTGATGAGATTTTAGAATCAAAAGTTTTTTGTTTAGGGAATTGCTGATAAATATTTTATTGTAACTACTCAGAAGATATTTTAGATGTTTTATCGTAAACAATTTTCCCTTTTATTATTGTTAGCTGAATGTTGATGTTCTCATCAAAGATTACAATGTCTGCATCTTTACCTGCTTCAATTGAACCTTTTTTGTCTGAGACTTTCAAAATTCGTGCAGGTGTTGCGGTGATCATTTTTATTGCATCACTCAAAGGAACATCTGCTTTTGTAATCATTGTTCTTACAAGCCTGTCTGCTGTTGCAACACTTCCGGCAAAGGAACTTCTGTCGGGAAGTTTTGCTACGCCATCTTCAACAATAACTTTTAAACCATTTTTTAGATTGCCCAAAATACTTTCTCCTTCAGGCATTCCTGCAGCACGCATCGCATCTGTGATCAATGCAGTTTTATCCACACCTTTTATTTTGTAAACAAGTTTCAATAGTGGAGGAGGGAGATGAATTCCATCAGCAATTATTTCAACATCCATTTCATCAATGATGTATGCGCTTTCAATTACGCCCGCATAGCGATAAGCCTTTCTTCTTGTAACGCCCGACATCGCAGAATATAAGTGTGTGATAAGTGTATAACCATTGTTGAATGCCTCAAGCACTTCTTCATAGATCGCATCAGTGTGTGCAATCGCAGGCAAAACATGTTTCGATTTCACATAACGACCAAATTCAATCGCACCCTTTAATTCCGGTGCTGCGCTCCATCTTTTTATGCAAGAATATTTTGAAAGGATCTCTTTATATTCATCAGGATCAGGATCTCTTATGTATCGCGGATCTTGCGCACCTCTCTGACTCATTGCCAAATAAGGACCTTCCAAATGCATTCCGAGAAATTGTGCGCCATGAGTGTTTTTCTTATTTGCAGATTCATACGCAGCAAGTGTTTGCAACAACTCTTCTTTTGTTGATGTTAATGTTGTCGGCAACATTGAAGTTGTTCCAAATTGTGCGTGCACTTCTGCAATTTTTAAAAATGTTTCTTCATCAGCATCCATGAAATCATATCCACCGCCGCCGTGAACGTGTATATCAATAAAACCGGGTGAAACAAATTTTCCTTCCGCACTTATTTCAATTGCATTTTCAACTTCAATATTTTTTTCATTAACAGCAGTAATGGTGCCATCAGCAACGAGGACACAACCATCATTAATAATTTTATCAGGAGTAATTATTTTCCCGTTGAATATTTTTAGTTGACGTTGCATGTTGAAGTTTAAATGTTCCACTTTCTTATTTTATGTCCGTAGAACGCATAGAATACAAGATACAGATAACAGGGAAACAAAACCCAGTAAGCTTCGCGAACATTATACTTGTCAGCAAAATATCCATAAAGCAATGGCATAAGAGCATTACCACATAAACCCATGATCATGATTGATGCGCCAAGTTTTGTAAATCGCCCCAAACCATCTAATGCTAATGGCCAAATGCCTGCCCAAACCAATGAATTTGCTAAACCCAATAACACAATAAACCATATTGAAACATCAGCAGCATGATTCAAAAAATTTACCTGCCCTTTTGTATAAATAATGAGTAAAGTGAAAATTGTTCCGAGCAAAGTGCAAATTCGCAATGCGTTTACCTGCCTGATAAATTTGGGAATACAGATGATGCCGATAATATAACCGCAAATCGTTGCAGTGAGCGTGTAGGAAGGAAAAACTTTTGCTTCAAGTAAATTGATGTGCATTGAATTTGCATATCCGATGATGGTATCAATTGCAATTACCTGTGTACCGACATGAAGAAAAATTGCAACAGCACCAAGTATCAAATGGGGGAATTGAAAGACGTTTGTTTTATTAAAGTTTGCAGTCGCAAGTTCTGCTGATTCTTGCTCTGTATTTATTTCCGGTAGCGGCGAATAACGAACCATCAATCCTAAACCAAATAAAACTATTCCGACAATTGTATAAGGCGTGATCACTCTTCTTATCAATTCATCTAAAGCCGCATTCTTTGCTGCTTCATTCATTGTATTAAGTTGTTTGAAGAGATCTGTATCTGTTGCCTTTAAAACAACCGCTGCAAAAATTAATGGCGCAATTATTCCTGCTCCCTTATTGCAAATACCCATGATGCTGATTCGTTGTGCTGCGCTTTCTTTCGGACCAAGAATAGTAATGTATGGATTGGCTGCAGTCTGTAGAATCGCAAGCCCGATGCCTATTGTAAAAAGTCCAAACAAAAATATTTCGTAAGTTCTTGTCAATGCTGCAGGAACAAAAATGAAAGCTCCTAATGACATGGCGAAGAAACCAATCATCATTCCGGTTTTAAAACCTGCTTTTTTTAAGAGATATGCAGCAGGCACAGACATGATGAAGTAAGAAATATAAAAAGCAAATGTTACAAAGTAGGATTGAAAATTATTCAGCTCACAAGCAATCTTGAAATAAGGAATTAAAATTGAATTTACCCACGAAACAAAACCGAAAATGAAGAACATCATACCGATGATGAGAATAGAAATAAGTGTATCACGTTTGGTGATAGAGTTAATTTCTATTGTTGCTGCGAGTGTTTTGTTCAAAGCTATTTTGTTTTTGAAGCTTTATACTTTGCGTGAAGTTTAGAGTTGTGGCATCAGTGAGACATATTATAAAGTTCAATTTTCAGTTTTTATTTGAGCCACGAACGCACGAAGATTTCCCAAATATTTTTGATTCAATTCTTCGTGCATTCGTGGCGGTATTTCTTACATCACTTTTGTCGAAGCACCTTTCTCTAACGTGATATCAACCGGTTGATTTGTTTTCCATGAACCCTTTGTAAAATCGGGAACATCTATCGGCTTTGATTTATTTGCAACGCACCATTCTGTCAATGGCGAAATTGAACTCCACAGCGC
>Ga0207657_10002475_pt1 | contig 19981 bp, 16 predicted proteins | sample KBSC33metaG_FD_184316 | JGI IMG/M metagenome (GOLD analysis project Ga0207657, IMG submission 184316) | Corn rhizosphere microbial communities from Kellogg Biological Station, Michigan, USA - KBS C3-3 metaG (SPAdes) (version 2) | ecosystem: Host-associated > Plants > Roots > Rhizosphere > Soil ... | reverse complement strand
GGCCTCCAGGCCGACCTTAAGACATTTCACCGCTTTGGCGTCTACGGAGAAGCCGTGGCGACGCTGATCACGGTGCAAAATACGCGCGGGGTGACGCGGGTTTCGACGCTCGATCCGGAGCTGGTGGCGGCGCAAATTCAGGCGGTGATCGAAGACATTCCTCCGCAAGCGGCGAAAGTGGGTGCGCTCGGATCGCGTGAAGTGGTGGAGGTAGTCGCGCGGGAAGCGGAACGGTTCTCGTTCCCGCTGGTTGTCGATCCGGTGATGATCAGCAAGCATGGAGCGCGCTTGATCGACCAGGATGCTGTGCGCGCATTGGTCGAACGCCTGATCCCGCGGGCATTCCTGCTGACTCCGAATCTGGATGAAGCAGCGGCGCTGGTGGGTTTTGCCGTTGAGGATCGGGAAGCGATGGTGCGCGCGGCCGAGAAACTGGCGTCGCTGGGAGCGGCCAATGTCCTGGTAAAAGGCGGACACCTGCGCGGAGATGCGCTGGATATCCTTCGCCTCGACAGTGGCGAGATCCGGGAATTTACTACGCCGCGGATCGAGACGCGCCAAACTCACGGCAGCGGGTGCACCTATTCGGCCGCAATTACGGCGGAACTGGCGAAAGGAACGGCGCTCGGCGAGGCGGTTGAGAGCGCCAAGGTCTTTATCACGGAAGCGATCCGCACCGCACCTGGACTGGGTGCAGGCGAAGGACCGCTGAATCATCACGCATGAGCTGAGATTGTGAGCGGCGGCGGACTACTAGTTTATGAGTGATACCTGAAGCCGTCGATCATTTCATCTTGTGGGGGGTGGCTCCGCTGGCGGCGATCTTTTTGCTCAGCGGCCTGGACGATCTGGCGGTGGATCTCGCGTGGTTGTGCGCCTGGGTGGCTGACCGGTTCACGGTTTCGCGGCGGGCCGCCCGCCAGCTTCCGGAGGTGGCGCCGCGGCCGATTGCGATCCTGGTGCCGCTGTGGCACGAACACGCCGTCATCGCACGCATGCTGGAGCATAATCTGGCGGCCATCCGCTATCCCAGCTACCACATCTTCGCCGGTGTCTACGCGAATGACGCGCTCACCGAGGAAGCCGTCGCCTCCATCTCCGAGCGCTTCTCCAATGTGCATTTGGCCGTGTGCCCGCATAACGGACCCACGTCGAAGGCCGATTGCCTCAACTGGATCTACCAGCATGTCGGATTGTATGAGGAACAGAACGGCATTGCCTTCGAGATCATCGTTACGCATGACGCCGAGGACTTGATTCATCCGGAAGAGCTGCGCTGGATTAACGCCTACGCCGAAAGCTTCGACTTCATCCAGATTCCAGTGCTGGCGCTGGCGACGCCTTTTTGGTCCTTGACGCATGGCGTCTATTGCGATGAGTTTGCTGAAAATCATTTACGCGACATGGTGGTGCGCTCGACGTTCGGCTGCTTTGTTCCTGGCGCTGGAGTGGGCACGGGCTACCGGCGTGAGGCGCTGGAGGCGCTGGCTCGAGTGTCCTCGAACCGCGTGTTCGAACCCGCGGCGCTTACGGAGGATTACGAGAGCGGCCTGCGGATTCACCGCCTGGGTTGCCGGCAGGTATTCGTGCCGATCACGCGCTTGGGACAAGAAGGACGGGATTTCATGGCGGTGCGCGAATTCTTTCCCAAACAATGGGGCACGGCGCTGCGCCAGCGGACGCGGTGGGTGACGGGAATCGCACTGCAAGGCTGGGAGCGTTTCGGATGGGCAGGAACGTACAGCGAGGTCTACTGGTTCTGGCGCGACCGCAAGGGCCTGGTCAGTAATCCGCTGGGCTTCATCGCTAACGCGGTGTTTGTTTACGGCGTTGCGACGGCAATGTGGAATCGGCTGACGCCCGTCGCGATCGAGCTCACCTCAGTTACGCTGGCGTTTCAGATTTTGCGAATGGCGGTTCGCGTGACATGCGTTGCACATGTCTATGGAATCGTGTTCGCGTTGGGCGTGCCGCTGCGTTTGCCTTACGCCAACCTGCTGAATGCAGCGGCGACGGTTCAGGCCGTAGCACGCTATACAAACGCCCGAATTCGCCGGATTCCACTGCGCTGGGTCAAGACGGAACATTCGTACCCGACGCGCTCGGCATTGCTGGTCCATAAGCGGCCGTTGGGTGAAATACTGGTTGCATCGGGTTGCCTGAACGCCGCCACTTTGCGTAGCGCCCTGGTGGCCTGCCAACCGGGAACTCTTCTGGGCGAATTTTTGGTGGCCAGCGGCAGGCTGAAAGAAGAAGCATTGTATGAGGCGCTCAGCTTGCAACAAGGGTTGCCGTTCACGCATGTCGAGATTCATCAAGTGGCGCCCCGCGTGGCGCGCGCGCTGCCGGAACGAGTCGCTCGCGAGTGGCGCGTGCTGCCGTTTCAAGTGTCCGAAGGCTCGCTCCTTCTGCTGAGCCCGGAGTTGCCCACGCCAAAGCTGACCGCTGCGATCCGATCCTTTACGTCTCTTGAAATACGCTTTCATCTAGTGACGCCGTCGGAATACCAGCACTTGGTGGACGCGTTACTCTAACTTCAAGAGACGCTATGACCGATCCGCTACAGGCCGCCGCGCTGGCGGCCCGCGAAAATGCGCACGCGCCCTATTCGAAATTCTTGGTGGGCGCCGCGCTCCAAGATACGGTCGGCCGCATTCATACAGGCTGCAATGTTGAAAACGCAACCTATGGATTGACGCTCTGCGCGGAGCGCGTGGCTGTGTTCAAGGCAATTTCAGAAGGCGCGCGCGAGTTCCAGCGCATCGCGATCGCCGCCGATAGCGAGACGCTCACACCACCGTGCGGGGCATGCCGGCAGATCCTGTGGGAGTTCTGCGGCGACATCGAAATCGTGCTGGTGAACTTGCGCGGCAAGAGCGAAACTCTGCGACTGAAAGAATTGTTCCCGAGAGCGTTTGATGCGTCGTTTTTGTAGTCTGGTTTGGTTGTTGAGCGGCTGGGCCGCGTTCGCGCAGGCGCCTGCGCCGGTCGATGCCATCTGGAGCGCGCGCTGGGTGGTTACCATGGACGCGCAGCGGCGCGTGATCGAGAACGGCGCTGTCGCAGTGGCCGGCGACCATATTGTCGATGTAGGCACGCGCGCCGAGATCGACAGGCGCTACAGCGCACGGCAGCGGCTCGAGCGCCCGGACGCCATCCTTGCTCCGGGCCTGATCAACACACATACCCATGCGGCCATGTCGCTTTTCCGCGGTATCGCGGACGATATGAACCTGCAGGACTGGCTCACCAAATACATTTTTCCTGCGGAGGCCAAGAATGTCGACCGCGAGTTCGTGCGCTGGGGCACGCGGCTGGCGCTGCTGGAGATGGCGCTCTCCGGGACCACTACCTACGCGGACATGTACTATTTCGAAGATACGGTGGCCGAAGTCACCAAGCAGGCGGGGCTGCGTGGAGTGCTGGGAGAAACCGTTATTGGCTTTCCCGCGCCGGATTACAAGACTCCGCAGGCTTCGCTGGCCGCGATCGAGCAATTTTTCAAACAATACGCGAACGATCCGCTGATTGTACCGGCGGTGGCTCCGCACGCGATCTATACCGTTCCCAACGATGTTCTGCAGGCGGCGCGAGCGCTTGCGAACCGCTACCAAAAGCCGTTGGAGATTCACCTCGCAGAGACCAAGACCGAGAATGACGAGTCGCTCGCGAAGCGCAAGATGACGCCCACCGCCGCGCTGGACTCGCTGGGCGTGCTCAATGGCTGGACGCTGGCTGCGCATGGCGTGTGGCTGAGCGATGCCGATATGGCAATTCTCAAACGCCGCGACACTGGGCTGGCGCACAATCCGTCGAGCAATATGAAGCTGGCGAGCGGCGTCGCGCGGGTGGTGAAGATCCTGAGTCTGGGCATTCCGATGGGGCTAGGAACCGATGGCGTGGCCGGCTCTAATAATGATCACAACATGATGGAAGAGATGGACCTTGCCGCGAAGTTGCAGAAGGTGACGACGGGAGATCCGCGAGCGCTGCCGGCCGAGCAGGCCGTTGAGATGGCTACCATTATCGGCGCGCGGGCCTTGCATATGGAAAAGCTGATCGGCTCGCTCGAAAAGAACAAACGCGCCGACATGATTACCATCAGCCTGGCTGCGGCCCACGCGGTTCCGATCTATAACGTCTACTCGCAAATAGTTTATGCACTGAAGGGCTCCGATATTACTGACGTTATGGTGAACGGCCGCCCCATCGTGCGTGACCGGAGGATGCTGACGCTGGACGCCCGGCCCATTATGCTCAAAGCCGCCGAATATCAGGAACGGGTCAAGAAATCGTTAGGGATGAAGTAAGCTCTCGGAGAGGCGGGGGCTGGGTTCCCAGATGAGGGGATAGGTCCAGCGAAAACCTTACAGGGTATGGTGTTTTCCCTTAGATGCGTTTCAATTGACGCATTTGCCGTTATTCTGTTCTTGCTATGAAGAAAGTATTAACCATTGCTGCTCTAGTTTTAGCTCCTTTGACGCTGGTTGGATCGGGGGGGCTCAATTACACCTGCGTGGATGGAACGCTGGACGGCGGCACTTGCTATGCGGGCCACGTGCATTTCACGGGCAACGGCACGCCTAGCACGATCCACATCACCGTGACGCGGATTGACGACGGGACAATCTACGACGACTTCGACTATGACGCAACTTCGGGTGTGGATTTTACCGAAACTCTCTATCCTCGCGGAACATATAATGTCACGCTTACCGGTTACCCGTTCGCGACGTCCCAGAGTGTTACTACTGGCGGCGACTAAGGGTAAACGCGCCAGATTTTACTGATACCAAAGATTCATGGGGGGCTGCGGAAACGCGGCCCCTTTTCTTTTTGCGGGAAGACAATGCATGAGATTGTTCGCCAGGCCGGCGATCCAAGGCACGGAGGGGCAGTGCTTGGCCGGAATCCGAAGTGAGGGCTCGTGTGCGATCTAAAGGCAGCGGGAAGGTTGATCAGTCGTACATGCCCAGCGGTACCGAGACATTAATGTTCGGACCGGTATAGGTGCCGGCTATGTACGGCGATAGCATCTTGTACGGGTAGTTCTTCACTAGGACAGAAATGCGCCAGTTCCAGGTGTTGGCATCGGAAAACGTTACTGTAACCATCGAAGGTGTCAAGCCAAAATAGCCATTGGATCCGGCCGTGCTCTGGCCGTAGACCACCATGTTCTGGATCTCAGCCGCGGTGGCGGTACTGTTGGTCAGGCCCCAGCGCGCGGCGTAACGGGCCCGCTCCACTAACGCCTGGTGTATAAACAAAAACTGCCCGAAATCGAAGGAACCCATCAGCAGGCATAAAAAAACCAGAAAGATGAACGACAGCTCCAAAATCGCGCTGCCGCGAGTTGCTCGACGTTTGCGGGAAACTGGTGACATGGTTTGGCTCCCTTCCTAACACACACCGCTATCCGGGCAATACATTCCCTGGAAGCGATAAGTTACCGCCGGCTTGCCGGTGAGCGTATAAGTTCCAGTCACTCCATTGATGGTGTAGCCCGTAATTGCAACGGTCACAGAGGTGGGCATGAACGTACTGCCAGTTCCGACGGAACCAATCGTGATGTTCACATTCCCGACCCCCAGGCCTTTCACAACTGGTGTGGTGTTGGTCCCGGTGGGATCGCCATATACCACCATATTCTTCACGGCATTCTTGAACGCGTTACTAGGAGCGGTCGTATTCGTGTCATAGAGTTGCATCGCTCCGAAATGAGCACCGTTGTTCACGGCGTTAACCAGCAAGTTATACTGATAAAAAATAAATCCGTACTGAAATGTTCCGGTGAATACAGTCACTAGGAGCATGGAGCCAAGGGCGAATTCGACCATTACGCTCCCCGCCCGGCTGCCGAATCTCTTAGGTCTTGAAGTAGAGCGGCTCACTGCACTAGCCTCACCCGGGTGGCCCCGCCCGAACTGCTAACCCCACCGTTTGTGGATCCCATATTCCAGGGTCCGGCATAGATCGCGCAGTAGGGATCGTTTCCGTTACCGTCCTTGTAATAGGTGCTGGTACCGCCTGCGGTGGTTTGATTGGTCTCGAGCAGGTACACGCCATACCCTACCACCGGGCTCATGTTCTCGCCCACATCGGGATAGACGATTGGTACCGGCAGCATGCGGCGCCCATTGTGAACGGGGTTCTGATTGGCACTGTTGAGGTAGTCGGCCAATTTCTGACTGGAGGATGCCCCTATCCCGGAGACGTCGAAGTTGACCGTGTCCTCGTTCACTCGGTCGTCCAAAATTTTGGAGGTGCCCTGCTTGTTTCCCGCGGAAAGATCTTGTGTGATATCTGTACCTATCGCCACCGACGCTAACTGCTTTTGATCCAAAATGTATTTGTTGATCTGCGAGGTGGACTGGGACCCCCAATACCCGTTGGTGCTGGCGCCCCATTGTTGGATCACTTCCTGCATGGGGTCCGTACCCGTAGCCATCAATGCCCGATCACCCGCGCAGGGAGGGCTGACAAAACATGTATTTTCATTGCCACTGGTAGGGTTCCCGTTATTGCAGCCCTGACGGTTCTTGTTGTATTGCGGCCACTGAATGTCGTATTCGGCACCCACCGTTAGTCCGAAATTATTGCTAGCGGTGCCCTCGCATTGAACCATGGTGAATCCATGAGTGCATGCAGCGATGCCCGTGAAAGGTCCCAAGCCCTCAATGATGGACGTATTGGCTGCCAGGACGACTTGTCCGGCGATTGCCCTCGACTGCACGTTAGTTGAGTAAATCTTATTGGTCATCACCACGGGGACGAAATAAATGTGGGGAGCAACCGTCTTAGTCACGCGGGTGTAGGTCATGGTCGGCGCGAGCGTGGAATCGACATTCGCCGCGGCGTACCAAGTTGCCCCGGTGGGCGCTGATGCGAACTCGACCGTTGGGCTAGTCAAAACAGTTGAACTGAAATTCCAGGCGGCTGACATATTAGTAGCTGCATTGTTGGCTCTAGTGATGCCCGCCGTGGTCCCATCCATTTCCAGCGCCGCCGCGATGGCCGCCGCATCCACATATGCCTGAGTCTCGTTCTTGACAATGAAGATGTGTCCCACATCGATTGCCAGGCCCATGGCGCCGATCATGGCAATCGCAGTGATGGCCATGGTCATGAGCACCATTCCACGTTGGCTGTTTTGATGGCTTGTTGTATTGGGGACTATCATGTTGGACCTGCTCCTACATAAATGAGATCGTCCGCGGCGTCTTTTCCCTGCAGACACGAGCCTCTGAAATCATTGATTCCCAGTAGTTCGCAGTACCATCTTGGGGGTAGAAGCCCGTTTGTTCAAGGAAGTCAGGCGAAATGCCATCGAGGGGATCGGGCGAAGACCTTAGCTGCGTCGCGTCTTGCGGGGCTCAGAGTTCAGAGTAAGGACGACGTGATGGCGTCCAGGTCGCCGGTTGCGGGAAGGCTGCCTTGAGCCAGCGCCTGATTGCCACCGCCGCGTCCGCCGGCGGCGGTGACAGCGGACTTGATGCGGTCGCCGGCGTGGATTCCAGAATCGGCCGAAGCAGCCAGCAGAACCGACGGCGGATTCTTCGACACTGCGAGGAATACGGCGTGTCCCTGTGCCACAAAGGCTTGGGCGCGGGTGCGCATGGCATCATCGATGGCGCCGTCCTCGACGCGTTCCACTGCGCGTCGGATGCCCTGGGCGTCAGGAGCAGTGGCGGCCCACTGCTCACGGCCCTCGCGCTGCGCTAATTCCGAGGCCAAGCGCTGGTTGGCTTTTTCGAGCGTCTTGATCCGTTCGAGCTGCGCGCCCACCAGACCCGGCGTTTCGCCGGCCGGGGCCGAGAGCTGGCGCGAAAGTTCCTGTAAGATTCGGAAGTCGGCGCGGGCCTGGCGCAGCGCGCGTAGGCCGCAGACAAACTCCAGGCGCGTATTGCCGCGAATCTTTTCCGTCTTGCGGATCAACACCAGGCCGATCTCGGCCGTGGTGCGCACATGGGTTCCTCCGCAAGCGCTGCGGTCGATCCCCTGGATGGCTATGACGCGCAGCGTGCCGGTTCGTTGCGATTCCTTACGTAAACCCAGATCGGCCGCCGCGTCTTCGAACGTAATCGCCAGAGGCCGGGATTCGGCTATGATTTCGGCGCAGCGGACCTCAGCTTGGTCAATCCGGTCAGCGGGAAGGGAGGGTGCGGCTACGTCGATGGTGCATACTTCCGCTCCCAGATGAAAGCTCACGGTGGGGATTTTGAACAATTCTTCGAGGACGGCCGACAACAAATGTTGTCCGCTATGCTGCTGCATGTGGTCGAAGCGGCGCTGCCAGTCGATCTGGGCGCTGATTTCACCGGTGGCGATCGGGGCGTCCAGGAGGTGGGCCACTCGCTCTTTCTCATCGACTACGTCGATGACGTTTGCGCCGCCGAGCGTGCCGGTATCGAACGGCTGGCCGCCAGAGCTGGGATAGAATGCGGTGCGGTCAAGATACACGCGCCGGCCGTCATCGCTGGTTTCGATCACACGCGCGCGAAATTCCTGGAGGTAGCAATCCTGATAGTAAAGGCGTTCAGTCACGGTGTTAGTGCCCTGTCAGGCTACGGCGCCGGAGAAGTGATCTCCACGGCGGCGCGGATGAACTGCCAATCTGGCAGTTCGTAGATGCGGAGTTTGGTGGCGGCGGTGGCGGTGACGTCCTTGAGCTCCTGAGGGCCAAGTGCGGGAACCTTGGCTTCAAACTCGGTGATGGGCGGGTCATCGGGCTTGGCCGCAGTTGTGATCAGCTTGATCTTCAGCGTGAGGTCGCCAATATCCGCTTCAGAATGGTTGACCACCGCGAACTTGATGCTGAGCTTGCCGGGAGCGGTCTCCGTAATGCGGTATCCGGACAGCTCCAGGTATTTGGCCAGCGGATGCTGATTCGTGAAGACGGTATCGGTCGCCTGGGGAGCGCCGGCCTGCTTCACTTGCGAGTTGTCCGGAGCGGGCGCGGAGCATCCCGTCAGCACCCAACTACAGGCAGCCAAATTAATTGCGACGAGTGCAAATCTCACAGTATCTAATGTTACACGGTGCTGCCAGAACCGTGATAATAGTCTAGAATGCCGGGACACATCCGCGAGCAGTTCGATACCGTTTTCCGGCGCGATCCGGCGGCTCGGAGTGTGCTTGAAATCGTGCTGTGCTATCCGGGATTCCACGCGGTGCTGCTGCATCGCGTGGCGCACAACCTTTATGGATCCGGCTGGTTCACGCTAGCGCGCGTGATATCGCAGTTCTCGCGGAGCCTTACGGGCATTGAAATCCATCCGGGCGCGCGCATCGGGCGGCGCTTCTTTATCGATCACGGCATGGGAGTGGTGATCGGCGAGACCTCCGAAATCGGCGATGACGTGCTGATCTATCAGGGCGTGACGCTGGGCGGTACCGGCAAGGACACCGGCAAGCGCCATCCCACGATCGGCGATGGCGTGGTGATCGGCACCGGCGCGACCATCTTGGGCAACATTCGGATCGGGGATCACGTCAAGATCGGCGCGGGAAGCGTGGTGGTGCGTTCGGTGCCGGATCATTCGACCGTGGTGGGCGTTCCGGGACGGGTGGTCGGCGACGATGAGGAATTCGAACCGCTGGCGCACGGCGATCTGCCTGACCCGGAGGGCCGCGCAATTGATGAACTCTCTAAACGCGTGGCGGAACTGGAGACCGTGCTCAAGGCTTTGGCGGATGACAAACTTTCTTCGAAGCGTTAGCGTACTGGCTGGTGTGTTGCTGGGGACGGCTGTGGGGGCGCGCGCCGCCGACACTACTTTCTGGATTGAGCCGTGCAGCGTCATGATTGGAGGCTGCGATGCCGGTGACGCGGACCTTGCACGATGGGCCTTGGAAGCGTGGGAAAAAGCGTCTAGCGGAGTGTTGCACTTCGTTGAGACCAAGGACCGGTCCAACGCTCTGCTGCGCGTTTTGTGGGCCGATAAAAACAGCGGTCTTTACGGGGAAGCCGTGCCGATCGAGGTCCATGGACACGCGGGTGCCGAGCTACACATATTGATTGCAGACCCGCCCGGCAATGACCGTCTCCTGCGGGACGCAATTGTCTATCTGACGTGCTTGCATGAATCCGGGCACGCGCTGGGTCTGCCGCATACGCGCGCCTTTCCGGACATCATGTACAGCTTTCAATATGGCGGCGATATCGATGAATATTTTGGGCGTTATCGCCGGAAACTTAACATAAGGGAGGACATCCGCAAGAACTCCGGCATGTCACCGGCCGACCGCGATGCTCTCCTCGAAAGCATACCGAAAGGCGTTCCGCGCTAGTCCGGCGAGTTCGTACTCGGTGAAACCAAACTGGCGGCCCGCTAACGCATACTCGCTGGTGAGGGTGCAGCCAAAGAGCTCGGGGTCATCCGAGTTGAGAATGATGGGAACGCCGGCTTCGTAGAGTCGTCTGACCGGGTGAGCGGCAAGCGAAGGGACCGCGCCAGTCCGCAGGTTGCTGGTGATACAAACTTCGAGGGGAATGTTTTTGGCGGCGAGGTGCGCGAGCAGCGCGGGATCTTCGATGGCGCGAATCCCGTGCCCGATGCGTTCCGAGCCAATTTCGAGGGCTTCCCACACGCTGGCCGGACCCGACATCTCGCCGGCATGACACGTCAGACGCAAGCCTCGATCTCGTGCCTGGCGGTAGAGATCGGCGAAAAGATGGGCGGGCCCGCGCTCTTCATCGCCGCCCAAGCCGATGGCAACTACTCCTTCGCCAACGCGTTCGGCGGCCAGATCGAAAACCGGCTTGGCGGTCTCCGGGCCAAACTGGCGTATGGCGTCGAAGATCCAGCGGACCGTGATCCGGGCGCGAGAGGCTTCACGTATTAAAGCATCGTAGATGTCGGGAAGATGCTGTTCCTTCCACAACACTACGCCCACCGAGAGAATCACTTCGGCGTAGGTGACGCCTTCGCTCTCCAGGCGCTCGAATAAGCGGCGGGCGACCCGAGCGTAATCGGTGGGGGTGCGCAGGCGCTTGTTCACCCATACGAAACTCTTCAGAAACCCGGCGAAATCGGAATAAGACGTGTTGGCCGCGATCTCTTCGCGCGTGAGTGAGGGATCGATCTCCAGCAGCGTCTCAGGCTCGACCGATCCGTCCAGGTGCAGGTGTAATTCTGCTAGCGGCAACATCCAGTGCCATAATAGCGATGTGCAAGCCGCCCCTGTCGCCACTTCGTTGACACCCTTCGATTTGCATTTGCATGCCGAGGGCACGCATCACGAGAGTTATCGCATGTTGGGCGCGCACCTGGTGCGCGAAGGAGATACTCGCGGCGTTCGCTTCGCACTGTGGGCTCCGAACGCCGACGATGTCAGCGTCATCGGCGATTTCAATCAGTGGAACCGAGCCAACCATCCGATGCAGCGCCGCGATGGCGGCGTGTGGGAGTTGTTCATCCCGGTGCTAGGCGCGGGCACCCATTACAAATATTCTGTGCGCGCTCTTTCAGGTGAGGTGCAAGAGAAATCGGATCCCTACGCGTTCTTCGCCGAGGCGCCGCCACGCACCGCCTCCATCGTATGGGGACTGAACAACCACACCTGGTCGGATCAGGCCTGGATGGAAGAGCGGGGACATCGCAACCTGCAACACGAAGCGGTGTCGATTTATGAAGTGCATCTGGAATCGTGGATGCGCACGCCATCGCATGAATCGTTGAGCTATCGCGAGCTGGCCGAGAAGCTGGTTACTTACGTGCGCGACTTGGGATACACGCACCTGGAACTGATGCCAGTCATGGAGCATCCGTTCTCAGGATCGTGGGGCTATCAGGTCACCGGCTATTTTGCGCCGACTTCGCGATTTGGCACGCCCGACGACTTCCGCTATTTTGTTGACTGCTGCCATCAGGCGGGTCTGGGTGTGATTTTGGATTGGGTGCCGGGACATTTTCCGCGCGACGCGCACGGCCTCTGGCGCTTCGACGGGACGGCGCTTTACGAGCACGCCGATCCGCGGCAAGGCGAGCATCGCGAATGGGGCACGCTCATTTTCAATTACGGCCGCAACGAAGTTCGCAATTTCCTGCTGTCGAACGCGCTGTATTGGCTGCGAGAGTTCCATATCGACGGGTTGCGTGTGGACGCCGTGGCCTCCATGCTGTACTTGGACTACGCGCGCGAGCAGGGCGAATGGATTCCGAACCGCTTTGGCGGCCGCGAGAATCTGGAAGCGATCGACTTCCTGAAGCGCTTCAACGAACTTGTGCATCAGGAGTCGGGCGCTATCAGTATCGCCGAAGAATCCACTGCTTGGCCGGGCGTGTCGCGTCCGGTGTATACCGGCGGCTTGGGTTTCACCATGAAGTGGAACATGGGCTGGATGCACGATATGTTCCAGTACTTCGCCAAGGACTCAGTCTTCCGCAAGTATCACCAGCAACTGATCACCTTCAGCATGCTCTACGCCTTTACGGAAAACTTTGTGCTGCCGGTGTCGCACGACGAAGTGGTGTATGGAAAACGGTCGCTCATTTATAAGATGCCGGGAGACGAGTGGCAGCGTTTCGCCAATACCCGCGCGTTTCTGGCGTACATGTTTGCGCATCCGGGCAAAAAGCTGCTGTTCATGGGGACGGAATTCGGGCAGACTTCCGAGTGGAACCACGATGCGCAGCTCGAGTGGCGGCTGCTGCAATATCCCATCCATTACAAACTGCAGACCATGGTGAAGGAGCTGAACTGGCTCTACCGCCGCGAGCCGGCGCTGTTTGAAGTGGATGATTCCTATCAGGGCTTCGAGTGGATCGATTTGCAGGATGCGGAGTCCTCGATCATCACGTTCATCCGCTTTGCGCGGAACCGCGAGGACTTCATTGTGTTCGCGTGCAATTTTACACCGGTGCCGCGCGAAGGCTACCGCATTGGTGTGCCAAAGCCTGGACTCTATCGTGAGCTGTTCAACACCGACTCGGAGCTATTCGGCGGCGCCAATCTGGGGAATGCCGGGGCCGTGATGGCTGAAGAAATATCTTTCCATGGGCGATCCGCGAGCCTGAACGTGACCATCCCGCCGCTGGCGGTCGTGGCATTTAAGCTTTAGACAGTCGTGATATTTGAGGCGGTCCGGATGACGCGCCCAGACTGATTCGGCCAGGCAGCTTTTCATTCGGAATTGGGTAACCCCGCCTGCCAATTCAACACCACATTGATGCCCGAGGCGGCGGATTCCTGCGCCGCCAAGGCCACCAAAAAAGTGTTGCCGTCGGGGCTGACGGCAAAGGCTTGATCGTTGGCCGCTCGCGATCCGTTTATCCTCGCGGGTAGTTTGAATAATGCGCGGGGCGGACCTGCTCGGAAGACGGGTCCCGCTTCTACTTCAACGGCCATGACGGTCTGCAGGTCGGGACCAATATAAATCAACTCCCGACCATTGCGTGCCCAACGCGGCGCGTAAGCCCCGCCGTTGGAAATCTGCCACTTGCTCGGTGTGGTCCCAGGCATCGTCATGACGTAGAGCTCATCCGTACCGGATTCATCGGAAATATAGGCCACCCATTTAGCGGCGCCAGAGCCCATGGCAAAGCGCCCTTGGCCCTCATTTACTGGAGTCACTAGCAAGGGTAATAGTTGGTGCCGGCTTGGGCTCAGCGGCTCAGGCAACAGCCACATGTCGAAGCCGGTTTTGGGATCGGTTTTCGCTACTAGCAGCGAGTGGCCGTCCTGGGACCAATCGGTCGCGTTTCTCAGTCCGGGTTGATCTTTCTCCAGCAAGATGGCCTTTGCTCCACCGGTGCCATTGGACGCTTTTAGATATAGGCCATCCCCCCGCCGGAAGAAGACGATCCAAGCGCCGTCGGGCGACCACACCGGATTATCCCCGCCGTTAAAGGTAAAGCGCGAAGCCACTCCACGCGCGAGGTCGTGGAGCCAGATATCCTGCGTTCCCGCGGTGTTATGAACCATGGCAACCGTTTTGCCATCGGGAGAAAATCGCATACCAAAGGTAAGGCTAGTCTGGTTTCCCAGCGAACTCGTTTGCTTGCCGCCGCGGTCGAAAGTGAGCAGTACCTGTCCTCCAGCTTCCGCCGTGCGATACGCCAAAGTACCTTCCTCCGACGCGGAAAAATCATAGGCGTCGACGCCATCCGCGACGGCATATGGCTCGCCACGCATCGCTGGAGGGTTGGTGTCAAACGGTTGCACGTTCAAAATGTTATTTCGGATATACAACAGGGATTGAGGCCATCGCCCATGCGCGGGAAGGTAGACAGGCCGCACGGCCGAGGACAGGAGTTGGGACCGATCGAATGAACCAATAGTCCCCACGTAAATTTGTTGAGTGGCTTGAGAACTGAACAGAAAGTGCTGTCCCCCGGGCAGAAACACAGGCCAGAAGTGCCCGGTATCCTGAGTCTCTAACCGGGTGGCTGCCGTGGGCTGCCCGCCGACAGCCGGGATGAGGAACAAGTTCAGAAGATTAGACGGCGCATATAGAATTTTGTCGCCAGCGCTCCATGCGCCGGAGACCCTGAATCCGCCGGGCACGCTGGCCAAGGATTCCGCAGCAGTGCCATTGATGTCTATTCGCTCCAGTTTGTCCTGTGAAAAAAATCCTAGCGAACGACCATCCGGTGACCAGAAGGGAAATCTTGCGCCCTCGGTGCCGCGCAGCTCGCGGGCGTTAAGCGAATCGAGGGCGCGTACCCACAGCGTTTGTTGGCCAGACTGCTCAGCGACGAAAGCAATGGTTTTTCCATCGGGCGACAATGCCGGCGGCCCGGCGATGCCACCGGGAACAAAAGTCGCTCCTCCCGGGGGCAGAAGACTAAGCTTGATCGTGCGGGCTACGGCTGGAGTTCGCAACCAATAGACCACACCGGCGCTCAAGGCAGCGGCCAGAATCATAGCGACTGCGCCCAGGAACCACACTCTCTTGGAAAGAGCAGTGCGGCCTTGCGGCAGCGCGACTTCGGAAAAACCGAGTGCTACCCACTCCAGATTTATTCGCAGATCACGCGCGGATTGCCATCGATCATCCGGATCGGCGGCGAGGCAGCGGTTCAAGATGCGGCTTAACGCTGGGGGCGTTATCGATAGCACAGCGAGCGGAGGGCCCTTTAAGATCTGGGCAATGAGGCTGGCGGCATTGTCGGCTTCAAATGGGTATCGGCCGGTCAACATTTCGTAGAGCAGCACGCCAAAAGAAAAAATGTCACTACGGGCATCGGTGAGCTTGCCCTGCAGTTGCTCCGGGGAAGCGTATTGCAAGGTTCCCACGATTGCGCCGGACTCCCACATTTCCTGAGTGGAAACTTGTTCCGGTGGAAGATCGGCCAAGGGCTGCAGGAGGCCGGGTTGATCCATCTTGGCCAGTCCAAAATCCAGAATCTTCACGCCCGATTTCGTCATCAGAACATTGCCCGGCTTCAAATCGCGATGCACGATGCCTTTGCGATGGGCCGCGCCAAGCGCGTCGGCGATCTGAATGGCGAGTTTCAGAGCGAGATCGAACGGGAGGGGGCCGGGCCTAGCGGAGGAGATGATGGGTTCGCCCTCCACATACTCCATCACCAGATAACCGGAGCCCGAAGGCAGCGCACCCACGTCGTAAAGCTGGCAGATGTGAGGATGATTCAGCGCTGCAATGGCGTGTGCCTCACGCTCGAAATTTTCCGAGAAGCGATCTTTGGAAAACTTGATAGCGACAATGCGGCCTAGACGCGTGTCGCGAGCCTTCCATACCTCTCCCATGCCTCCCGCGCCGGCGAGCGCGAGGATTTCATAGGGCCCGATAGTCTCGCCTGCAGTCACAAGAATCAAGTGTAACCTTAGCGGCCTGCATTGCTGGTGCATGGAACGGCGTAGTGCCTGGAGAGGAGTTTTGCGCCGGGCGTCACTCGATCACCAGTTTGCGGTAGTCTCGACCAGAGGTGGCTCGATGGGAATTTGGAAATCGAACTTGGGGGGTTACATTGCTCTTACGATTGTTTTTGTTGCCTCGGCTGCTGCTCAAAACGTTCAAGCTGCGCGCAAACCGGACGTCGGGTACGTTCCCACTACCAATGACGCCGTGGAGGCGATGCTCAAGCTCGCGGATGTCACAAGTTCAGACATAGTCTACGATCTAGGATGCGGCGACGGCCGGATCGTCATTGCCGCGGCCAAGCTACGAGGGGCTCGCGGTGTGGGTATCGATATCGATCCGGTGCGGGTCAACGAGAGCCGGACGAACGCGAGAAAAGCCGGGGTCGAGAAGCGAGTCCGTTTCGAAGAAAACGACGTGTTCGAAGCCGACATTCACGAGGCGACGGTGGTGACTCTGTTCCTTCTGCCGGAACTCAACCTGAAGCTGCTTCCCAAACTACTGCGGGATCTGAAGCCGGGCACGCGGATCGTTTCAAACACCTTCGATATGGGGGATTGGCAACCGGCCAAACAAGTAATCGTCGGCGATCCCGATGAGGCAGGGCACCCGTTTAGTCACCGGCTGTACTTGTGGATTGTTCCACCGCGCAAAGTCAACTAACCGTGCTCAGAGCGCAAGGTCCTCGACCCTTGACTCCCGGTGTCTAACTTTATATTCTGCGTATGATTATGTTCCAAGGAGGTCAACCATGCCTGCCAGATTGAACTCATCCGATCACAAATTGATCGGCAAGGATTATCCGACGCCGGATCTGGTCGCGAAGGTGACCGGAAGAGCAAAATACGCCGAGGATTATCGCGTGGACGGCATGCTGTTCGCGCGTTTGGTGCTGAGTCCTTATCCGCATGCGCGCGTCCGCAGTATCGATACCAGCGCGGCGCTGGCGATGCCGGGAGTGAAGGCGATTCTCACGGCGGACGACCTGCCCCAGCCGGCCGATAGCCTCACCGACGATGGCACCGTGATCAAGGCCAACACTTTGGGCGATCATGGTCTTACCAACGAGCCGGTGTATCAGGGCGAACCGATTTTAGCCGTGGTCGCGGTGGATGAGCTCACGGCGGTCGAAGCGATTGAACGAATTCGTATCGATTACGAGCGGCTGCCCTACGTGGTCGATCCGCTCGAAACTTTGAAGCCCGGCAGTCCGAATCCGCGAATGGAAGGGAATGTCTGGGTGCGTCCTGACGCCCCGGCACCGGTCAAGGGGCAGCGGCCATCCCGTCCCGCACCCACGATTCAGGAACTCAAGTGGACCGACGCCGACTTTGCCGACGCAAAAGACGGCAATCTGCCGATGGGTAAAGCCACCGACGAGTGGGCCTTCGGAGATGTCGACGCCGCTTTCAAAAATGCGGCGTACACGATGGACCACACCTTCGTCACGCCCAACACGAGTCACATTTGCCTGGAAACGCGTACGGCGCTGGCGTACTGGCAGAATGGGAAAGTCTTCGTATATACGGGCACGCAAAGCACCGCGCAAACGGTGCCGGCAATCGCACGCTGGCTTGGAATCAAACCCGACCAAGTCGTCCTCATCAGCGAATATACTGGCGGCGGTTTCGGCAGTAAGGGCACTGCGGCGATTTCGCTGATCATTCCGGCGCTGCTCGCCAAGAAAGCGAATGCGCCGGTCATGATGCGCATCAGCCGCGAGGAAGAATATTACATTGGCCGGGCTCGTCCCGCCATGCTGGGCCGGATGAAGATCGCCTTCTCCAAGGAAGGCCGCATCATGGGCCTGGATATGTTCGTCATCTGCGACAACGGCGCGTATGACCAGGTGGGCGACGCCGCGTCGTCGGGACGTATCGTGTCATTGCTGTATCAACCGCAGGCGATGCGCTGGCGCGGATTGACGGTGCTGACGAATACCCCGCCGCGCGGTGCCCAGAGCGCTCCAGGGGGCATGCAGGGCATAACCCTTATGGAGACGGCTTTGGCGCAGGCGGCGCGCAAGCTGGGAATCGATCAGGTAGAACTTCGGCGAATGAATGCACCCGCGGGCAAGGCGCCCTTCGGGCCTCCCAACGCGAGCGGGAAGCTGCCGTATTGCACCAGTTCGTTTATCAAGGAAGCGCTCGATCGCGGCTCGGAACTGTTTCGCTGGAAGGAACGGGTGGCGCTGCCCAAGCGAAGCGGAACCATGGCGCGCGGCGTGGGCGTTTCGATGAGCTGTTATTCGGGCGGCTCGATCGGCTTTGATGGACTGTTTGTTCTGAAACCCGATGGCAAGCTCTACATACAATCCGGCATCGGCAATCTTGGCACTGAATCGGTCCACGACGTCCACCGGGTGGCCGCGGAGATGATGGGCGTGCCTTGGGAGAAGGTTGAAATCACCTGGGGAAGTTCCGCCAAGAACCTCCCATGGACGTGCGTCTCGGGCGGTAGCCAGACCACTCACGCCATGACGCGCGCGGCGCATGCGGTTGCGACTGAGGGCCGGAAGCGCCTGCAGGAGATTGCAGCCAAGGATCTCGGCGGCAGGCCGGAGGACTATGATGTCGCGAACGAACGCGTCTTCCGCAAGGGAGGTGGGGCTGGGATGAGCCTTGCTCAGGCCGCGCAGCGTGCGATTCAGCTCGGTGGCGTCTACGACGGTCACGAAGTGACCGATCCGGAAGTCAATCGAGTCACAAAGGCGTCGGTCGATGCGCTTAAGGGCCAGGGATTAGTAGTCGCTGCCCGCGACAAGTATCCGCATGATGGCCAGACGTTATCGTATGTCGCCAGCTTCGCCGAAGTCCAGGTGGACCTCGAAACCGGCAAGTATCACCTTACGGACTTCCTGGCGGTGGCCGACGTGGGGACTGTGATCCATCCGCGCGCATTGGGCGGCCAGGTCATGGGCCGGTCGGTTCTGGGGATTGCCCACGCGATCGGCCAGAAATGGGTCTACGACCAGCATTACGGCCTGCCCATCGCTAAGCGGATGCACTACAATAAGCCGCCGACGATTATGGATCTTCCCGTGGATATGAAATGGGATGCGGTGAACATTCCGGATCCGGAGACTCCGGTAGGCGCGCGCGGCATCGGCGAGCCGCCAGTGGGTGGCGGATGCTCCGCGGTCTTGAATGCGATCGCCGACGCGGTCGGAGACGAAGTGTTCCGGCGTGCGCCGGTGAACCTCGACACGATCCTGGCGTCGCTCGAAGAAGGACGGCCAATGCAGGATGGGCTCCGGTCGCACATCTAAGACGGCACGGACTACTTTCTACTTTTCGGACGCTATCTGAAATGCGGTGTTGGCTGCCGGGACGCCCGCGTAAATCGCGACTTGCAATAGAACTTCTTCCAGGTCGGGCATTTCGAGACCCGCAGCCAAACCGGCACGCAAGTGAAGGCGGAATTCCTCCCAACGCCCGAGCGACGCCGTCATGGCAAGCACCAGGAGTCGGCGGACTTTCGGGTCGAGTCCCGGTCGGGTCCACACGGTTCCCCAGGCGTAACGCGTGATCAAGTCCTGGAAATCGCGCGTCAATTCGGTCGTGTTCGCTACTGCGCGATCGACGTGTCCGTCACCGAGTATAGAGCGGCGCATCGTGAATCCCGCGGCCAGCCGGTCATTGCTCTGCGGCGGCAACAGGAAGTCGAAGAGCGCGTTTGTGAAGGCCGACGGCAATTCCACGTTCGAGAGGTGCGCCGCTTCGAGCACGATCGAGCGGGCGCCCGGGATCGCGGTGGCGAGCAAGTCGCCATGGCCCTCCCAAGGCGTGGAAGCATCCAGGCAACCGCCGATGATCAGCGTGGGCACTCGAATGCGGCCAAGCAGCGCGCGCTGGTCCATGTCACGAATCGCGGCGCAGCAACCCGCATAACCCACTGGATTCGCCGCGAGCAATGCGGCTCGCGAAGTAGCAACCTGCGGATTCGCAGAAGCCAGAACACGCGGGCTGAAGAAGCGTTCCATCGCCGCGTTTTCGACAGACGTCATTCCACCTTCGAGAACCGCTTTGCGACGCGCCTCGAACAAGTCCGGGGCTCCGACCCGCGGCGATGTGTTGGCCAGCACCAGATGCGTGATTCGCTCCGTGGCATTCGCGCCCAGCCATTGCCCGATCATTCCGCCCAACGACAGTCCGC
>Ga0207657_10002474_pt1 | contig 19987 bp, 18 predicted proteins | sample KBSC33metaG_FD_184316 | JGI IMG/M metagenome (GOLD analysis project Ga0207657, IMG submission 184316) | Corn rhizosphere microbial communities from Kellogg Biological Station, Michigan, USA - KBS C3-3 metaG (SPAdes) (version 2) | ecosystem: Host-associated > Plants > Roots > Rhizosphere > Soil ... | reverse complement strand
ATCGCCGTCGGGGCCGGCAAGGGCGGCGTCGGCAAGACCACCGTCGCGGTCAACCTGGCCATCGCCCTCGCGAAGCTGGGCAGCCGCGTCGGCATCATCGACGGCGACATCTACGGTCCGAACGTCCCGATCATGCTCGGCATCAAGACGCAGCTGGTGACCGACGGCCAGAAGATCGTGCCGGCCGAGAAGTACGGCCTGCAGGTCATTTCGATGGGCTTTCTCACCGCCGACGACGCGCCGATCATCTGGCGCGGACCGATGCTGCACGGCGCGCTGCAGCAATTCTTCCGTGAAGTCCGCTGGAACAATCTGGACTATCTCATCGTCGATCTGCCGCCCGGAACCGGCGACATCGCGCTGAGTCTCAGTCAGACGGTGCCCTGCGCCGGCGCGATCATCGTCACGACGCCGCAGCAGGTGTCGCTGGCTGACAGCCGCCGCGCCGTCGCGATGTACCGCAAGCTGAACATCCCGCCGCTCGGCATTGTCGAGAACATGAGCTTTTTCGTGTGCGGCAACTGCCGGCACGAGTCCGACATCTTCGGCCACGGCGGCGGCGAGCGCATGGCCGAGGACCTCGGCGTTCCGTTCATGGGCCGTATTCCGATCTATCAGCCGATTCGCGAAGGCAGCGACAGCGGCGTGCCCGTGATGATCAGCGAGCCGGAGTCTCCGGCGTCGCTGGCGTTCATGGGCGCGGCGGAGCGCGTCGCCGCGCAAGTCTCCATCGCGAGCTTCAATCGTCCGGCAACCATTCCCCTGACGGTCGTGAGGTGACGACGCGATGAAAACATTGTTGACGATGCTCGTGCTCGCCGTCGCGGTGAGTGGCTGCAACAAGCAGGCGTTTCCAGAGACGGCGCGCGGCGGCCAGATGTCGCGAGCCGTGCTCGATCCGTATCTGAAGATCGAGGACGCGCTGTCACAGGACAGCACCGAGGGAATCCGCCAGAACGCCGGCGAGATTGCGACCGCGGCGACGGCGCTCGGCGCGCCAGCGATGAAGATCGACACGGCGGCCGTGCAGCTGGCCGCCGCCGGCGACCTCGACGACGCGCGCGAGAAGTTCGGCACGTTGAGCGAAGCGATCGACACGTACATGAAAGGGTTCAATCTCACCGCGCCCGAGGGGGTACGTGTCGCGTACTGTCCGATGGCGCAGAAGCCGTGGCTGCAGCAGGGCAGCATGCTCGCCAATCCGTATTACGGCAAAGCGATGCCGACGTGCGGCGAGTTCCGGTGAACATCACCTTCACCAAGCACACGCTGGCCAACGGTCTCGACGTGCTGCTGCACGAGGATCGCGCGTGTCCGATCGTGGCGGTGAATCTCTGGTATCACGTCGGATCGAAGAACGAGCGGCCGGGGCACACCGGCTTCGCGCACCTGTTCGAGCATCTGATGTTCGAGGGCTCGCAGCATTACGACGGCGGATACTTCCAGCCGCTGCAGGGCGCCGGCGCGACGCTGAACGGATCGACCAACGCCGATCGCACCAATTACTGGGAAGTGGTGCCGTCCAACGCGCTCGATCTCGCGCTGTGGATGGAATCCGATCGCATGGGATTCCTGCTGCCGGCGCTCACCGAAGCCAAGTTCTCGAATCAACGCGACGTCGTGCTGAACGAGCGGCGGCAGAACTACGAGAATCGGCCGTACGGTCTGGCGGCGATGGCGATGCTGGCGGCGCTCTATCCTCCGCAGCATCCGTACCACTGGACCACGATCGGCGAGATCGCCGATCTCGAGGCGCTGCGGCTCGAGGAAGTGCACGCGTTCTTTCGCCGCTACTATCATCCGGCGAACGCGTCGATTGCGCTGGCGGGCGACATCGACGCCGATGCGGCGCTCGCCCTCGTGGACGAGTACTTCGGCGAGATCGCGGCGGGGCCGCTCGTGGATCCGGTGCGCGCCGAGGCGTCGCTGCCGGGACAGATCCGCATCAGCCTCGAGGATCGGGTCGAGCTGCCCCGCCTGTACATCGCGTGGCTGTCGCCGGCGATGTTCGCCGACGGCGACGCCGATCTCGATCTGGCGACCGATCTGCTCGCCAACGGGAAGACGTCGCGTCTCTACAAGCGGCTGGTGTTCGACGAGCGCATCGCCACCGACGTCTCGGCGGCGCAGAACTCACGCGAGATCGGCGGGTTCGTCCAGGTGACGGCGACGGCGGCGCCGGGGCACACGCTCGTGGAGCTCGAGCGCGTGATTCTCGACGAGATCGCGCGGCTCGCCGCGGACGGCCCGACGGAGCTCGAGATCGAACGGGGCCGCATGCAGGCCGAATCGCAGTTCGTGTACCGGCTGCAGACGGTCGGCGGCTTCGGCGGGAAATCCGATCAGCTCAACGCGTACAACGTGTTCATGGGCGATCCGGCCTACTTCGATCGCGATCTGGCGCGCTACTACGGCGTCAGCGCGTCCTCGCTGCGGCACGCCGTGCAGCGCTGCCTCGATCCGGCGCGGCGCGTGACGCTCAGCGTGGTTCCGCGCGGCCGCCGCGATCTGGCGGTTCCCGACTCGACGCCGGCGGCGGTCTCGTGAGCGTCGATCGATCGCGCCTGCCTCGCGTGGGGCCGGCGCGGCCTTTCACGTTCCCCTCCATCGAGAAATCGAGGCTGCCGACCGGGCTGCGGGTCTGGTCGGTCCGGCATGCCGAAGTGCCGGTGATCGCGTTCATGATGCTCGTGCGCCGCGGATCGGCGTGCGATCCGCCGGGCAAGCACGGGCTGGCCGCGATGACCGCCGACATGCTGGACGAAGGCAGCGGCGGACGATCGGCGATCGAGATGCACGAAGCGCTCGCCCGCATCGGCGCGCAGTTCGACACCGATATCGGAGCCGACGCCACGCTCGTCAGCTTGACCACGCTCAGCCGCGCGTCTGACCGCGGCCTGCAGCTCCTGGCCGACATCGTCGCCCGCCCGTCGCTCGAGGAACGCGATTTCGCGCGCGTCCGACAGCTTCGCCTTCATCGGCTGTCGCAGTTGCGCGACAATCCTGGGGCTGTCGCCGAACGGACGTTCGCCCGATTGCTGTACGGATCGCATCCATACGGCCACACGCCCATGGGCGACGAGCGCGCGCTCGCGTCGATGACGATCGACGACGTGCACTCGATGCACGCGCAGACGATCCGGCCGGCGGTGTCGACGCTGATCGCGGTCGGCGATTGCACGCACGAGGAGATCGAGCGCCTCGCGTCCGCGGCTTTTGGCGGCTGGGACGGCGCGGTCGAAGACGAGACGGAATCGGGCGGCATCGTCGCGTCCACGGATGCCGCGCGTCTCAATGTTGTGCCGCGGCCGGGCGCCTCTCAGTCGGAGCTGCGCATCGGACACGTCGCCGTGCCGCGCCACGTCGAGGATTACCACGCGCTCGTCGCCGGCAACATGGTGCTCGGCGGTCAGTTCGTCAGCCGCATCAACCTGAACCTGCGCGAGGAAAAGGGCCTCACCTACGGCGCGCGAACGGCGTTCGACTTCCGGCGGATGCCGGGACCATTCTCGCTGCAAGTCAGCGTGCAGACCACGGCGACGGGGCAGGCGATTCAGGAGTCGATCGACGAGATCGCCGCGATTCGCGGTCCGAGAGCGATCACCTCCGAGGAGCTTGCGCTCGGCGTCGCGGCGTTGACGCGCGGCTACGCGCGCAATTTCGAGACCGCGGAGCAGATCGCGCGCGGCGTGATGCAGCTCGCGCTGTACGATCTGCCGGACACCTACTTCGCCGATTTCGTGCCGACCGTCGAGCGGATCACCGCGGAGGAAGCGACCGCCGCCATGGCCCGCCACACCGACCCCGCGCGGTTGACGACGCTGATCGTCGGCGACCTGGACGTGATCGGCGACGATCTTCCATCGCTGTCACTCGGCGATGCCGCCGTCCTGTCCGCCGACTCCCTCTGACCCGATTACCCGATTCCCCGATTCACCTGATTTCCTTATGAAGTCTGTCCGCTTCCACGAGCACGGCGGCCCGGAGGTTCTCCGCTACGAGGAGGCGCCGGATCCGGAGCCCGGTCCGGGCGACGCGCTCGTGCGCGTCCGCGCCTGCGCGCTCAACCATCTCGATGTGTGGGAGCGCCGCGGCCTCGAGCACGTGACGATTCCGCTGCCGCATGTATCCGGCAGCGACGTCGCCGGTGAAGTCGTCTCGTCATCCGCGCGCGTCATGCCCGCGGGACAGCGGGTGATGCTGCAGCCGGGCATCAGCTGCGGCCACTGCCTCGCGTGCCTCTCGGGACGCGACAACGAGTGCCCGTCGTACGAAGTCCTCGGCTACGGACGGCATCCGGGCGGCTATGCGGAGCTCGTGAAGGTGCCGGCGCAGAATCTCGTCCCGATCCCCGACCATGTGACGTTCGCGGACGCCGCCGCTTTTCCGCTGACATTCGTCACCGCTTGGCACATGCTGGTCACCCGTGCCCGAGTGGCGCGCGGCGATGATGTGCTTGTGCTGGCGGCCGGGAGCGGCGTGGGCCAGGCCGCGGTGCAGATTGCGAGGCTCCACGGCGCCCGCGTGTTCGCCACCGCCGGCTCCGACGCGAAGCTCGAGCAGGCGCGCGCGCTTGGCGCCGCCGGCGTCATCCATCATCATCGGCAGGATATCGCCGAGGAGATCAAGCGGTTGACGAACCGCCGGGGCGTGGACGTCGTCATAGAGCATGTCGGTGACGCGACCTGGCCGAAAAGCATCAGGTCGTTGGCGCGCGGTGGACGTCTGGTCACCTGCGGGGCCACCACGGGCTATCACGGCACGATCGATCTGCGGGCCTTGTTCAGCAAACAGCTGTCGATTCTGGGATCCTACATGGGCACGAAAGGCGAGCTGCTGCGCGCGGCCGCGTTCTTCTTCAACGGACAGATGAAGCCGATCGTCGACGCGCGGTACCCGCTGGCGGAAGCCGCCGCCGCGCAGCGCCGCTTGGAGGAGTCCGGCCAGTTCGGGAAAATCGTCCTCGATGTGTGATGCGGTACCAACGCCTCAGCCTCAGCCTGTTCGGCGTGATCGCCTTCGTCAGCATCGTGCTGGCCGCGGCGACCGTCTGGCTGTTTCTGACGAACCCGGTCACCGTGGCCAACGCCGTCAACGAGGGCGAGGTGTCCCCGCTCGTCCGCGACCTGGCGCAAGTGCTCTATAACGCGCTGAGCGGGCTGCTTAAATATCTTTAAAGGTTCGGCAGGTTCGCGGGGTTCGAAGGGTTCGTTAGGTTCTGAGTTCGCGAGGTTCCGATTTCGTGCACCTTCTGAGTTCGCGAGGTCCGTCGTGGCGCTTTCTTTAGTCGCGAACGTGATCCCCCGAACGCGACCGAAATGCCGAACCTTACGAACCTAACGAACCCTGAACCTGACGAACCCAACGAACCCTGAACCTAACGAACCCAACGAACCTAACGAACCTAACGAACCGTTAAGCCACCAACGCCTTCTTCAGAAACCGCGTCAGAATCCAGCCGTCGACGAACTTGAACGGGGCTTTGCCGGTGCTGTAGTGGCCGCAGCGCAGCACCGCGGTCTCGTGTGGAATCCCCAACTCGCGAAACTCGCGCACGAGATCCTCCGACAGGTCGACCGGAAACGACAGGTCGTATCGCGCGTACACCAGAAGCGTGCGGCGATCGTGCAGGCGGTCGAGAAACCAGCGTGGGCTGATCGGCTTCCACAACGCCCGCAGGAGATCCAGCTCGATGTGGCCGTCGAGCCCTTCGCGGACGTGCCGCGTCGAGATCCCGCGCCAGACCACGTCGGCGAAGTACGGCGAGATGTGATTCAGCGCTTCCGCGCGCACGAGCGGTTCGTGCGCGGTCGTCAGCAGTGCGAGGCATGACCCGAGGCTCGTCCCGAGCACGCCGATTCGGTCGTATCCCTGGCGATGCAGCCACGCAATCGCTCGGCGCGCGTCGAGCACCGCCTGACGGCAGACCTGCAGCGTCCGCGCGACGTTCGCGCTGACGATGAAGTCCGCGCGATGCAGCTCGGGCGGCATCCGGCGATCGTGATACGGGAGGCTGAGGCGCAGCGCGCTCATCCCGCTCCAGGCGAGCAGCCGGCACAAACCAACGTGGCCCCCCGCGTCGGCGTTCCATTGCGGCATCACGAGGACCGCCGCGCGGTGTCCCGGCCGCTGCGAGGCGCGCGCGGGGAAATACCGGCAGTGCACGGTATTGTTCGCGGGATGAGGCGTTTCGAACGCGCTTGGAAACGTGAGCTCGCATTCACCGTCTGAGAGCGAGCCGAGCGTATAGGCGTCGGTCGGCGGCGGTGTGAAGAACGCGTCGCTGTCGCGCATCACGTCCGATACCCACGCGCCGATGACGTGCGGCGGCGGGGCATCGGGCGGGTGGCCGTTGCGCGGCACCCAATCGAGTCCCCACTCGAACGGACGGACGACGCGATCCTTCGTGACGGACGCGAGCCGCCGTTCCCACGCATGGAAGATGGTCTGCAGCATGCGTCTCCATGCTATACTCACTCTCCCATGAGCTCCATGCACGAGACACGAAAGCGCAGCTGGCGAAAGCGTGCCGGCCGTGTCGGACCATGTGTGCTCGGAAACTAGTTCCATAAATCAATCGAGCCATGATGCTGCCGACACGGTTTCACACCGCGTCGGCTTTTTTTATTTATGCCCACAATCCCCGTCGGAATTCTCGGCGCCACCGGCATGGTCGGCCAACAGTTCATTGCGCTGCTCGCGAAGCATCCATGGTTTCGCGTCGAATGGCTCGGGGCGAGCCATCGCTCGGAAGGCAAGCCGTATCGTGACGCGTGCGCGTGGCGTCTGTCGGCGCCGCTGCCGGACGCCGTCGCGCGCATGACCGTCGACGCCGCGACGCCGGGCCGCGCGCCCGCGCTCGTGTTCTCCGGCCTCGACTCGTCGGTCGCCGGCGAGATCGAAGGCGCCTTCGCGCGCGCCGGCCACATCATCGTCAGCAACGCGCGCAACTACCGGATGGAGCCGACCGTGCCGCTGCTGATTCCGGAGGTGAACGCCGACCATCTCGCGCTCTTGTCGGCGCAGCGCGCCACGTGCGGCTGGACCGGCGCGATCGTGACCAATCCCAATTGCGCCGTCGTCGTGCTCGCCATGGCGCTCGCGCCGCTGCGGCAGTTCGGTCTCGAGACGGTGACGATCACGACGATGCAGGCGATTTCAGGCGCTGGATACCCTGGCGTGCCGTCGTGGGACATTCTGTCGAACGTCATTCCGTTCATCGGCGGCGGCGAGGAGGAAAAGGTCGAAGCCGAGACGCCTAAGATTCTCGGCGCCGTCCGAGCCGGCGCGATCGATCCACACGCGGCCCGGGTCAGCGCGACGACGACGAGAGTGCCGGTGCCGGACGGGCACACCGGTTCCATCGCGGTCGGTCTGACGCAGCGTCCGACGCGCGAGGCGATCATCGAGGCGTGGCAGTCGTTCCGCGGCCGTCCGCAGGCCCTCGATCTGCCGTCGGCGCCGGCGGAGCCGCTCGTGTACCTGCAGGAGGCGAATCGTCCGCAGCCGTCGCTCGACGTGCAGCGCGGCGGCGGCATGACGGTGTCGATTGGCCGCCTGCGTCCGTGTCCGGTGCTCGGCCACAAGTTCGTCGCGCTCGGACACAACACGATCCGCGGCGCGGCCGGCGCCGCGATTCTGAACGCCGAGCTGATGCACCGCGAGGGTCTGCTGTGAGCGTCGTCATGAAATTCGGCGGCACGTCGGTCGCCGACGCCGACGCGATCGGACGTGTCGCGTCGATCGTCCGCCGGCAATTACAGGCCGACTCCGATGCGCCGCCGGTCGTCGTGGTCTCGGCATTGTCCGGCGTGACGGATCGGTTGATCGCTGCCGCACGATCCGCCGAAGACGGCAAAGGCGACGCGGCGGTCACTTCGATCGGCGAGCTGCTGGATCGGCATCTGACGGTCGCGATGCGGCTGACGAGCGGCAATGCGCGGGCGGATCTTCTGGCGCACCTGCGCCGCGAGTTCGAGGGGCTGGTCGGCCTCGTGCAGGCGCTCTCGGTCCTGCGCGAGGTGTCGCCGCGTTCGCTCGACGCGCTCGTGGCCGCCGGCGAACTGGCCAGCAGCCGCATCGTCGCGGCGGCGTTGAACGAGCAGCGCGTGCGAACCGCGTGGGTCGATGCGCGCACCGTGCTCTGCACCGACGCGGAGCACATGGGCGCGTCGCCCGACATGCACGAAACGTGCGAGCGCGCGCGCGATCGCGTCGCGCCGCTCCTGGCCGAAGGGCAGGTGGTGGTGCTCGGCGGATTCATCGGCGCGACCCCGAACAACATCACGACCACGCTGGGGCGCGGCGGATCGGATTATTCGGCCGCCATCTTCGGCGCCTGCCTCGACGCCGACGAGATTCAGATCTGGACCGACGTCGACGGGATGCTGACCGCCGATCCCCGGGTCGTAGCGCAGCCGCGGCTCGTGCCGCGGCTCAGTTTCGCCGAAGCGTCGGAGCTCGCGTACTTCGGCGCCAAGGTGCTGCACCCGAGCACCATTCTGCCGGCGGTCTCGAAGAACATTCCGGTCCGCATCCTCAACTCGCATCGTCCGGACAATCGGGGGACGATGATCACGAGGGACGCGGGCGCGCCGGAGGGCCAGTTGTCGGCAATCGCCTGCAAGCGCGACGTCACGGTGATCGACATCACGTCGACGCGCATGCTGATGGCCCACGGCTTCTTGCGGCGGCTCTTCGAGGTGTTCGAGCGCTTCAAGACGGCGGTCGATGTGGTGACGACGTCCGAAGTCAGCGTGTCGGTGACGGTCGATGACACCCGGCGCGTCGAAGCGATTTCCGACAACCTGCGGAATTTCGCCGAGGTGTCGTGCGAGCGGGAGATGGCGATCATCTGCGCGGTGGGAGAGAATCTGAGGATGGACGCGACGCTGTTCGGCCGCGCCGTCACGGCGCTCGACCGCATCCCGCTGCGTCTGGTGTCGCAGGCGGCCTCGCGGCGGAACATCACGTTCGTGCTGCGCGACGCCGATGTGCCGCACGCGATGACGCGGCTGCACGAGCAGTTCTTCGGGCGCGTATGACGTCAATGACGAAACCACGAAGGCCACGAAGCCACGAATCGTGGGGTGCTGCTCAGATGAATGACCTTTTGTGGTCTTCGTGCTCCTCGTGCGTTCGCGATGAGAGCGCGCTGATGGCACCCAGATGAACATTCTGCTGGTCGGCCATGGAAAAATGGGGCGCCTCGTCGAGAGCCTGGCGGGCGAGTACGGCTGCGAGATCTCCGGGATCGTCGATCCCGCCGCCGGCACCGACGGCGTCGACTCGGATCGCTGGCGCGGCGCGGAAGTCGCGATCGATTTTTCGTCGCCGGACGGCGTCGTGGCAAACGTGCAGGCGCTGGCGAGACGCCGCATCGACATCGTGCTCGGCACGACCGGATGGGCCGAGCATGAAGCAGCGCTGCGCCGGACGATCGCCGACGCCGGCATCGGCATCGTCGCCGCGCCGAATTTCTCGACAGGCGTCGTGTTGTTCGAATCGATCGTGTCGCACGCGGCACGGCTGTTCGCGGCGCAGCCGGAGTTCGGCGCGTTCCTCCACGAGGCCCATCACAGCGCAAAAAAGGACGCGCCATCAGGGACGGCGCTGAAACTGGCGCGCGCGATGCGCGACGCGGGTTTCGTCCGGCCGATCGACGTGTCGTCCACGCGCGCCGGCTCAATCCCCGGCACGCACACGATCGGTTTCGACGGCCCGGCCGAGACGATCACGCTGACGCACACCGCGCGCGATCGCTCAGCGTTCGCGCGCGGCGCGCTCACCGCGGCGAAATGGATTCGCGGCAAGCGCGGATGGTTTTCGATGACAGACGTTTTGGATCTTTGAGAGTTCAGATTGTAGATTTCAGATTGTAGATTCCAGATCGCAGATTCCAGATCGCAGATTTCAGGACCGCAGATTGAGGTGCACGATGAGAACACCATGGACGGGAGTCGGCACGGCGCTCGTGACGCCGTTTACTCGGGGCGGCGAGCTGGACGAAGCGGCGGTGCGCCGCCTCGGGCGGCGGCAGATCGACGCCGGCATTCATTTCCTGGTGCCCTGCGGCACCACCGGCGAAAATCCCACGCTCTCGCTCGCCGAGCGTTTGCGGATCGTCGAGATTCTTGTCGATGAAGCCGCCGGCAAAGTGCCCGTGCTGGCCGGCGCCGGCGGATACAACACGAAGGAAGTGATCCACCTCGCGCACGAGATGGCGAAGGCGGGTGCGCAGGGGCTGTTGTCGGTGACGCCGTACTACAACAAGCCGACGCCAGACGGGCTCTTCGAGCATTACCGCGCGATCGCGGAGAGCACGCCGCTGCCGGTGATCGTCTACAACGTGCCCGGTCGCACCGGTGTCAACGTGGACGTGCCGACTCTGGTCCGCATGGCCGCGATCCCGAACATCGTCGGCGTGAAGGAGGCCTCGGGCAACGTCACGCAGATGTGCGAGATCTGCCGCGCGGTGCCTGCCGATTTCCTCGTGCTGTCGGGCGACGATGCGCTGACGCTGCCGCTGATGTCGGTGGGCGGGCGCGGCATCATCTCCGTGGCGTCGAACGAGATCCCCGCGCAGATGGTGCAGATGGTCGAGGCCGCCGAGCGCAATGATTTCGCCGCGGCGCGGGCGATCCACGCGCGGATGCTGCCGCTGATGATGATCAATTTCATCGAAGCCAACCCGGTGCCGGTGAAAGCCGCGATGGCGGCCATGGGGCTTGTCGAGGAGATCTATCGTCTGCCGATGGTGTCGCCGCGCGCCGAATCGCGGGCGAAGATTCTGCGCGTGCTGAACGATCTCGAGCTCGCCAAGAAGCCCGCGTTCGCATGAGCCTGCAGACGCTCATCGACGGACACGTGGCGGCTGGCGCGTCGGCGGATCGCGACGCCGCCCGCGCCGCATTCGCGGAGCTGCGGCGCGCGTTGTCCGCAGGCGAGGTTCGCGCCGCCGAGCCGGACGCGTCGAGCCCAATCGGCTGGCGCGTCAACACGTGGGTCAAGCGCGGCATCCTGCTCGGATTCAGGTTCGGCGACATGAGCGACGTGTCGATGGACCACGGCAAATGGCCGTTCTTCGACAAGGACACGCTGCCGTTGAAGCGACTCGCGGCGGGCGCCGGCGTTCGCATCGTGCCCGGCGGCTCCGCGGTGCGCGACGGCGCGTACCTGGCTCCCGGCGTGATCTGCATGCCGCCGATGTACGTGAACATCGGCGCGTGGATCGGCGAACAGACGCTGATCGATTCGCACGCGCTCGTGGGCTCCTGCGCGCAGGTGGGCGCACACGTGCATGTCAGCGCCGGCGCGCAGATTGGCGGCGTCATCGAGCCAGTCGGCGCGCTGCCGGTGATCATCGAGGACGATGCGCTGATCGGCGGGAACACCGGCATCTACGAAGGCGCGATCGTGAAAGCGCGCGCCGTGATTGGCGCAGGCACGATCCTGACCGGGTCGACGCCCGTCTACGACCTGGTGAAGGGAGAGATCATCAGGCCGACGGCCGATCGCCCGCTGATCATCCCCGAGGGCGCCGTGGTCGTGCCAGGCGCGCGGAGTGTCAACGGCGGCAAGGGCCCCGAGTGGGGCCTCTCGCTGGCGACACCGGTGATCGTCAAATACCGCGACTCGCGCACCGACACACGCACCGAGCTCGAGGCATGGATCCGATGACGCGGATGACCGATCGGATCGCCGCATGACATCGGACGTCGACGTCGTCTCCCTCGCGCGCGCCCTCGTCGACATCGATTCCACGACCGGACGGGAAGGTGCCGCCGGCCGATGGCTGGCCGATTATCTGCGCGGCCGCGGCTGCGAGGTGATCGAGCAGCGCGTCGACGAGACGCGGTTCAATGTGATTGCATTCTTTGGCGGGTCTCGAGACACCGGCCACAGCGGCGTCGCGTTCTCCACCCACTTCGATTGCGTGCCGCCGTTCTTCCCCAGCCGTATCGAGGGGGATCGTCTGTACGGCCGCGGATCCTGCGACGCGAAGGGCATCCTCGCCGCGCAGGTCGCCGCCGCCGATCGCCTGTGGCGCGAAGACGAAACGCGCGTCGACCTCGTGTTCGTCGTCGGAGAGGAGCGCGGCAGCGATGGCGCGCACGCCGCCGACACGCTGCCGAATCGCAACCGCTATCTCGTGAACGGCGAGCCGACGGACAACCGGCTGGGGAGGGCCACGCGCGGCGTTCTGCGGCTGAAGCTTGCTGCATCGGGACGAGCCGCGCATTCCTCGTTCCCGGATCTCGGCGAATCGGCGATCGACAAGCTGATTGATGCGCTCATCGAGCTGCGCGCCATCGAGCTGCCGTCGGATGCGACGCTTGGCCGCACGCATTATACGGTCGGCCTGATCGCGGGTGGCGTCGCGCCGAACGTCGTGTCGCCGTTCGCCGAAGCGGAGGTCATGTTCCGCACGGTGAGCGACGCGGCGGAGGTGCGGCGCGCCATCGAGCCGCTCGCACCGCGCGTAGCGATCGAGCATGTGCTCGAGGTGCCGCCCGTTCGGATGACCGTCGTGGACGGGTTCGAGTCGGCGGTGTTTCCGTACACGACCGACATTCCATTCCTCGGCGGCTGGGGACAGCCGCTGCTGTTCGGTCCGGGATCGATCCACGTCGCGCACACCGCCGACGAGTTCGTCTCGATCGGCGAGCTGCACGCGGCAGTGGATGGGTACGTCGCCATTGCGCGCGCGTTGCTGGCGCGGCCAGATTGAAGCGCGGATCGATCACGAAGCTCACGACGGCACGAAGATCGTGGGTGCCAAATGACTTCGTGTCCTCGTGGCCTTCGTGGTTGGCCGACGTTTCGACTGCGTGCGCGGGTGCGAAAACGCCATAGCCGAACGTGCTGACACACGACATGGATCCTCGCGCCGAATATCGCCAACGCATCGAGCGCTGGGACGCCGCGATTGCGGACCTCGAGCGTGCGCATGTGCGCTTCTCGAATGGTCGGCTCGCGACGGCGTTCGCCGGCGCCGTCGTCTTCTGGTTCATCTTCATCCGTAACGCCCTCTCCGCGTGGTGGATCGTCGCGCCGATCGTCGCGTTCGGCGTGCTCGCCGTTCGGCACGCGCGCATTCTGCAGCAGCGCGACCGCGCCCGGCGCGCGCGGCGCGTCTACGAGCGCGGCCTCGAGCGGATCGACGATGCCTGGGCGGGCGGTGGACGCGACGGCGCCCGCTTCGCCGAAGGGCATCCGTTCGCTCGTGACATCGATCTGTTCGGGCGCGGGTCGCTCTTCGAGCTGCTGAACACCACGCGCACCGACATCGGCGAGGAGACGCTCGCCGGCTGGCTGAGCGCCCCGGCACCGGCGCCCACCGTCACTGCCCGTCAAGCGGCGGTCGACGAGCTGAGGCCGATGCTCGACTTTCGCGAGGACGTCGCGGTGCTCGCGGCCGAAAGCGACGTCGGACGCACCGGTCCGCTCGCCGCGTGGACCGCCGCGCCGTCGCGGCATCTGCCCTCCGCGCTGACACCGCTGTTCGCCGCGTTCGCGACGATCACCGTCGCTCTGGCGGTCGCCGTGTACCTCGAACGGATTGGATCGGGCTGGTTGGTCGCGTGGGTGTGTGTCGAAGCGTCGATTGCGGCGATCTGGCGGCGTCCGCTCGGCGAGATCCTGCACGCCGTCGAAGCGCCGGAACACGATCTCGCGCTGCTCGCGGCGCTGCTGGAGCGCATCGAGCGAGAGTCGTTCGCCTCGCCGCTGTTGGCCGCGATCGAGCAGACGCTGGTCACCGGCGGCGTGCCGCCGTCGCGGCGCATCGCGCAGCTGCGGACGATCGTCTCGTGGCTCGACTCGACGCACAATCTCATCTTCGCGCCGTTCGCCTACGTCCTGTTGCTGCGGCCGCAGCTCGCGCTCGTGATCAACCGGTGGCATCGCGCGTACGGGTCGGCCGTCGGCGCGTGGCTCCGCGCCGTCGGTGAGCTGGAGGCGCTGGCCGCCATCGCCACGTATGCGTACGAGCATCCCGATGATCCGTTTCCGGCGCTCGCCGGCGAGGCGCCGCTCTTCGACGCCGTGGCATTGGGCCATCCGCTGATCGCCGCGTCGACGGCGGTGCGGAACGACGTGTCGCTCGCCGGTCCTGGCGGCGCCGCGCCGCAGGTGCTCGTCGTCAGCGGATCGAATATGTCGGGCAAGAGCACGCTGCTGCGCGCGGTCGGCGTCAACGTGGTGCTCGCGCTCGCGGGCGCACCCGTCCGGGCCCGGCGGCTGTGGCTGTCGCCGCTGGCGATCGGCTCGACACTCAAGGTGGAGGATTCACTGCAGGAAGGCCACTCGCGCTTCTACACGGAGATCCTCCGTATCCGATCGATCGTGGATCTCACGCAGGGCCCGATCCCCGTGCTGTTTCTCCTCGACGAGATCCTGCACGGGACGAATTCGTACGATCGCCGCATCGGCGCCGAAGCGATCGTCCGCGTGCTCGTCGATCGTGGAGCGATCGGCCTGGTCACCACGCACGATCTGGCGCTGACCGAATTCACGGCGACGTTGGGGACCGCCGGTGCGAACGTGCATTTCGAGGATCGCGTCGAGAACGGGGCGATGGTGTTCGATTACAGGATGCGGCCGGGTGTGGTGGAGCGCAGCAACGCGCTGGCGCTCATGCGTGCGGTCGGACTGGACGTGTGATCGTCACAGCAACGGCAGAGCCCGCCGACCTGCGTGTCGGCCCGCGGGTTCGCGGCCGCATGGGCAGCGTTGTTGCAGCAGTCAACCGCATGATCGAACAGCCCTCGCCGCCAGATTTTCCGCGGCCGGTGGATCCGATTGACACGCCGCCCCCCGACATCAAACCGGTGCCGCCGCCGGATATTCCGCCGCCGGAAGGGCCGCCCGACATCCCGCCGCCGCGGCCGGATCGCGGGACCGCCATTCCGGCGATTTGAGGCGACCGGACGAGCCGTTCGCGGCTATGGCCGCGGACGCGTCGTTTCGCGTTGAACCTCTTCGACCGCGAGCGCGACACGCACGAGCGAATCGGTCTGTCCATGCAGCCCGATTAGCTGCGTCGAGCACGGCAGGCCGGATGCGATCGTTCCATTCGGCACGGCGATCGCCGGATGGCCGGTTGCGTTGAACGCGGACGTCAGCCTCAGCATCAGGTTGCGGACGGGCTCTTCCGTCGCGCCGACTTTGATCGTCACGGCGCCGATGAGCGGTGCCGGAATTGGCAGCGTCGGCATCGCCAGCGCGTCGCGGCCCGCCAGCGCCGCGTCCACCTCGCGCCGCAGCAGCTCCCGCAACGCGAGCGCTCGAGCGTAATCCTCTCCCAACATATAACGGCCCATCTCGAGCCGCAGGCGCACGTTCGGTGTGTAGCGCTCGGGCATCGTCTCCAAGGTCGCCGCGTGGTACGCGGCGGCGTCGGGTACCGAGATGTGCAGGTACATTGGACCGACGTCGCGGGCATGCCGAATCTCGATATCGTCGACGCGCGCGCCTGCGCGCCGCAGCGCCTCGAGTCCTTCCTCGAACCTCGTCCGCACGTCATCGTCCAGCACGTCGCAGAAGTATCCGCGCGGCACGCCAATCCGCAGGCTGCTGATCGGCGCCGGCGCCGGCGGCCTGCCGATCGCACCGCCGAGCAGCGCGCGATAGACGAGCCATGCGTCGGTGACGGTCTGCGCGAGCGGCCCGACGTGATCGAAGGTGCGCGAGAGCGGCACCACGCCGTCAGTCGAGATCTCGCCGAACGACGGCTTGAGACCGACGATGCCGCAGGCTGCTGCAGGAATACGGATCGAACCGCCGGTGTCGGTGCCGACCGTCGCCAGCGCCATGCCCGCCGCGACGCTGACCGCGGAGCCGCCGCTCGATCCGCCCGGCGAGCGCTGCGGGTCGTAGGGATTGCGCGATGGCCCATACGCGGAATCTTCGTTCGTCGTCCCGAACGCGAACTCGTGCAGGTTCGTCTTGCCGACGAACACGGCGCCCGCCTGGCGCAAGTGCGAGACGACGGGTGCGTCGCGATCGGCTTTGTGGCCCTCACGCACGCGTGACGCGGCCGTCGTCGCCGTGCCGCGGACGTCGAAGAGATCCTTCAGCGAAATGGGGACGCCGTGAAGCGGTCCGCGGTCGCGGCCCGCCGCCAGCTCGCGGTCCGCTTCGCGCGCCTGCTGTCGTGCCTCGTCAGCCATGACGAGAATGAAGGCGTTCAAGCTCGCGTTGTCGGCGTCGATGCGGCGCAGACAGCTTTCGGTGACCTGTTCCGCGGTCACTTCTCGCGCGCGGAGCTTTTGTCCGAATTCGGTGATGGTGAGAGTGTCGATGATTGTGCTCATACACTTGTGGGTCGCACGGCAGACACATGGGTCGCGCGGGTGGGCACTCAGGTCCGCCCCTACCGGGAGGCGTCGTCGTTGAAGTCGGCCGCGCGCAGCGCGCGGGTCGATTTTGCGAGAGCCTCGAGGACCGGCTTCAACGCGGGAAGGCCGCGCTTCTCGGCGTCGGCGATGGCGGCTTGCAGCCACGAGTCGATGGTCATGTTCCGCTCCCAATCGGGCGGACACGCAGGTCCGCTGCTAAACGACTTCGCTGCGGACACGCAGGTCCGCCTCTACACGACTTCGCTGGCGGCGCGCAGATCCGCCTTTACGCCAGCTTCACGGCGATCGCCACGCCGTCGCGCAGCGGCACCGTCGCGGTTCGCAGCCGCGGATGCGCGTTGAGGCGCTCATTGTATTCGGCGATGGCGCGCGTGTCCTCCACGGTGCGCGTCGGCGACGCAACGAATCCGGGGACGACCTCTCCGTCCCACAACACATTGTCGGTGATCAGCAGCCCCCGAGGCCGCAGGAGGTCGACGAGGCGATCGAGCATCGGACCGTAGAGCTGCTTGTCGCCGTCCTGGAAGATCAGATCGAATGGTCCGGCCACTTTCGCGATCAACGATCGCGCATCGCCTATCATCACCACCACGCGATCTCCAAGACCGGCACACGCGATGTTCTCGCGCGCTTCGCGCGCACGATCCGGATCGAGTTCCATCGTCATCAGCGTGCCATCGGCCGGCAGCGCGCCGGCGAGCCAGATGCTCGAGTAGCCGATCGCCGTGCCGATCTCGAGCACGCGCGCGGCGCCGATACTCGTCGCGATCACGCGCAGCAGTGCGCCCACTTCGGCGTCGACCAGCGGCAGGTGCCGCTCCGCTCCCGCGCGGGCGACCTGTTGAAGCACGGCGTCGCTCTGGTGATTGAGGTGTGAGAGGTACTGCTCGACGAGATCCGGCACGATCCGGCCCATAGACGGTATTCTAGTCGGTAGTGCGCCACACCAAAATCATCGCCACGGTCGGCCCCGCGTCTGATTCCGACGCGATGCTCGACGCCCTCATTGCCGCCGGCACCGATATTTTCCGTCTCAACTTCTCGCACGGTACCCACGAGTCGCAAGGCCGGTCGTACGCGCGTGTCCGCCAGGCTGCGCAGCGGGCCCGCCGCGAGGTCGCGATCCTGCAGGATCTCAGCGGTCCGAAGATTCGCACCGGCCGGCTCGAGGGCGGACGTCCGATCTCGTTGAAGGTCGGCGAGCCTCTTCGCATCTCGACAGGCGACGCCGTCGGCGGACCCGGGCATCTCTCGACCTCGTTTGCGGGCCTTGCGCGCAGCGTGCGCCCCGGCGATCGTTTGCTGCTCGCCGACGGGCTCGTCGAGCTGCGCGTCGATCAAACCGACGGCGGCGAGATCCAGACGACGGTCGTCGAGGGCGGGACGCTCGGCGAGCACAAAGGCATCAACGCTCCCGGCGTGCCGCTGCCGGCGTCGGCAATCACGCCGAAAGACATCGACGACCTGGCGTTCGGTCTGTCGCTCGGCGTCGACATGGTCGCGCTCAGCTTCGTGCAGCACGCCTCGGACTTGAAGCAGGCGCGCCAGCTGATGGCGGAGGCGAACGGCGTCGATGTGCCGCTGATCGCGAAGCTCGAACGGCCGATGGCGCTCGAGCACCTCGACGAGATCATCGGCGCGTGCAACGCGGTGATGGTCGCGCGAGGCGATCTCGGGCTCGAGATGCCGCTCGAGCGGGTGCCGCGCGCGCAGAAGGAGATCACCCGCGCCGCGCGGAGGCACGGCATCCCGGTCATCGTCGCGACGCAGGTGCTCGAGTCGATGACGACCGAGCCGCGGCCGACTCGCGCCGAAGTGAACGACGCTGCCAACGCGGTCGACGATGCGGTGGATGCGATCATGCTGACGGGGGAAACAGCCGTCGGCGCGTATCCGGCGCGGGCGGTGCAGACGCTCGACGCGATCATCCGCGACGCGGAGTCGGTGCCGCTCGACGATCCGACGCACCTCGTCCGCCGGAGCAGCGATGAGGATCACGATCACGTGCACGCGCTTTGCGCCGCGGCGGCGACGCTGGCGGCGCGTGGTGACGCTCAGGCGATCGTCGCCGTGACGCGCGGCGGCAGCACCGCGCGGCAGCTGTCGATTTTGAGGCCGCGCGCGCCCATCCTGGCCGTGACGAGGCAGGTGGACACCGCTCGACGGCTCGCGCTGTACTGGGGCGTGGTCCCCGTGTTCCTCGACCTCGAAGATCAGGGGCCGGGAAGCGCGTCGATCGGACAGCAGCTCGTGGCACACGGGCTCGTCGCCTCGGGCGCGGCGATCGTGTTGATCAACATCGATCCCGATCTCGGCCGAGCCGACGCGAATTACCTTCGCATTCAGCGCGTCTGATATGCCGTTGTTCGAGGGCTCGCCGTACGCTACCGCCGCCGCCGTCGTCATCGCGTTCCTGCTCGCGGCCGTTCTGGTCCGTGTCGCGCACGCGATCATTCATCGCCTGCTCGATCGGCTCGACATCGTCAGCGCCGAGAACAGAGCGGTGGTCCATGCGCGCGGACAGCAGCTGATTCGCGCGCTGACGCTGCTGGCGTATGCGGTGGCGGCGCTCGTCAGCATTTCGCTGGCGCTGGCGCGTTTCGGCATCGGCGAGCCGAGATGGGATCTGCGCACCGTGTCGCGCTGGACGATCGTCCACGGCATCAACGTCGTGGTGATCCTCGTCGGCGCGTTCATCGTCGTGCGCTCGGCGCACCTGGCGATCGTGCACCTGCAGCACAAGCTCGGGCGGCGTCATGCCCTGGGCGATCTCGAGTGGCAGCGGCGGGCGGCGACGGTCGGCGGCATCCTCTCCAATCTGGTCACCGTGTCGGTGGGGTTCGTCGCCGTGCTCATGCTGCTGCGCGAGCTGACGATCGATGTTCTGCCGATCCTCACCGGCGCCGGAATCGCGGGGCTGGCGATTGGATTCGGCGCGCAGAATCTGGTTCGCGACGTCATCTCCGGCTTTTTCCTGATCCTCGAGGATCAAGTGCGCGTCGGCGACATCGCGCGGATCAACGGCGTCGGCGGGACGGTGGAGCAAGTCAATCTGCGGACGATCGTGCTGCGCGACGGCGAGGGCGCGGTGCAGGTGTTTCCCAACGGCACGATCACGGCGCTGGCGAATCTGAGCAAGCAGTACGCCTACGCGATCGTGGACGTGCGTGTGGCATACACGGAAAATCTCGATCGTGTGGCGGGGACGCTGCGTGAGGCCGGCGACTCGATACAGCGCGATCCGGTGTGGGGCACGCTGGTCGTCGCGCCGATGGAGGTCGCCGGGGTCGAGTCGCTGGATGGCGGTAGCGTGACGATGCGCGTGAAGTTCAAGACGCTGCCGCTGAATCAGGGGAAGGTGGCGAACGAACTGCGTCGTCGGTTGCTCGCGCTGTTCGTCGGCCGCGGCATCAAGCCGTACGGTTGAGGGGCTTGAAAAAGGGGACGGGAGTCATTTCGCGAGCGCCGCAACAGTTGGCAATTCGGCGAAATTCCCGCACATTCACGCGCGAAAAATGGGACGGGCCTGCCGGGCGAACGCGCTGATTGCGAGCCTCGAAAAAAGACTCCCGTCCCCTTTCCTTCGATCCGAAAGCCGGGATCTTTCGTCTAAGAACGCTATGGTA
>Ga0207657_10002472_pt1 | contig 19995 bp, 19 predicted proteins | sample KBSC33metaG_FD_184316 | JGI IMG/M metagenome (GOLD analysis project Ga0207657, IMG submission 184316) | Corn rhizosphere microbial communities from Kellogg Biological Station, Michigan, USA - KBS C3-3 metaG (SPAdes) (version 2) | ecosystem: Host-associated > Plants > Roots > Rhizosphere > Soil ... | reverse complement strand
GCGCGTCCCAGCCGCTGATCACGAGCGAGCGCAGCCCTTCGATCATGTAGCTGACCGGGTTGATCGTCGCGACGTCGCGGAACCACGTCACCTCGATCAAGTTGCGGGGCAGGTTCATGCTCGAGATGAACGTCGCGAAGAACAGCAGTGGGAACTGCGACTGCACGCCTTCGCTCGAGCCGGTGCGCAACGCGAGCCAGAGGCCGAGCGTGCCCCAGCCGGTCGCGATCAGGACCGCGAGCACGAGGATGAGGAAGGCGCCGGCGACGCCGGTGTCGATGTGGACGCCGAACGCGAGCCCGACCCCGAGGTAGACGCACGCCTGGAGGGCGCCGAGGCCGACCGCGCCGCCGATCTGGCCGATCAGCAGCGCCGACCCGCGGACGGGCGTGAGCGCGAGCCGGTTCAGGAAGCCGGTGTCGATGTCACGCGCGAGATCGACACCGGCGATGCCGGAGGCGAACAGTGCGCCCTGCAGGAACGAGAACGGTAGGAAGAACGCGAGGAACGAGTCGGTCGGGAAGCCTGGCAGGTGCGTCGCCGCGCGCAATCCGTTCGAGTTGACGGCCATCAGCATCAGCGGGAACGTGAGCGGCGGGATCCACGTGCCAGGCTGCCTGAACGTGCGCACGACCGATCGCCGCGCGATCAGCCAGATCTGCTGCGTCAACGGTTCCCGCTCCGGCGTCGGCAAAGCCGATGCCTGCGCTCTTTGCGAGGCTTCGTCAAGCCTACGCCTCGTCCTCTGCGCCTTCGAGCGTCCGGCCCGTCTTCGCGAGGAAGACGTCGTCCAGCGACGGCTCGTGCAGGTTGATCTGTGCGGCGCGCAGGTTCTCGGTGTCGAGAGCGCGCACGACCTCGGGCAGCGCGCCGTGGCCGTCGAGCTGCACGGCGAACGCCCCGGGGCGCGCCGCCGTCTCGGCGCCGAAGCGGCGGAGCATGACGCGTAGCCGTTCGAGCTCGTCGGGCGACTCGGGCACGACTTCGACGGTCGGCTTGCCGATCTGCGCCTTCAATTGCGCGGGCGTGCCTTCGGCGACGATCCGGCCGTGGTCGATGATCCCGACGCGGTCGGCAAGGACGTCCGCCTCCTCGAGGTACTGCGTCGTCAGGAACACGGTCACTCCCTCCTCACGTGCGAGACGGCCGACTTCGTCCCAGAGCGCGGTGCGGCTCTGCGGGTCGAGGCCGGTGGTCGGCTCGTCGAGGAAGAGGATCGACGGGTCGTGGATGAGGGCGAGGGCGAGGTCGAGCCTGCGCTTCATCCCGCCGGAGTACGTCCGCACCTTGCGGGTTCCGGCGCTCGTGAGCCCAACGCGGTCGAGGAGCTCCGCGATCAGGCGCTTGCGCTCGTCGCCGCGAATACCGTGGAGGGACGCCTGGAGGCGCAGGTGCTCCACGCCGGTCAGGAACGGGTCGAGCGCGGCCTCCTGGAGCGCGGCGCCGATCGCGGCGCGAACCTGCGGGCCCTGCTTGGCGACGTCGAAGCCGGCGACGGTGGCCCGCCCGCCCGAGGGCGGGAGGAGCGTGGTCAGCATGTGGACGGTCGTCGACTTGCCGGCCCCGTTCGGGCCGAGGAAGCCGTAGATCTCACCCGGGAGGACCCGGAGGTCGATCCCGGCGACCGCCTCGACGTCCTTGAACTGCCTCCGGAGCCCGATCGCCTCGATTCCCTCGTCGCTTCGGCTCACCGTCTGAACCTACCTACAGTCACCGCCCTGGTCGGCCACGTCTCGGGGACTGTCCAGACGGTGCGTTCCGCGCTATACTTGTGTACGCAACTATGGCTGTGGCAACCATCCCCGTCCCGCTCCAGCTCGAGAGCTGGGTCTCGTTCATCCGCGCGCACGCGGCGATCACGCGCGAGCTGTCGGCGCAGCTGCAGCGCGAGCACGACCTGACCCTGAACGATTACGAGGTGCTGCTCCACCTGTCGCACGCCGAGGGCGGCATGATGCGGCGGGTCGACCTCGCCCAGCAGGTGGTGCTGACGGCCTCCGGCATCACGCGCCTCCTCGAAGGGCTCGAGCGCGCGGGCTACGTCCGCAAGGAGTCGTGCTCGTCGGACGCCCGCGTCTCGTACGCCGCGCTCACGGACGAAGGTCGCGCGAAGCTCCGGTCCGCTGCGGAGACTCATCTCCGCGGGATCGATGAGCTGTTCGTCTCGCGTTACTCGGGCTCGGAGCTGACGACGCTCGCCGAGCTCCTCGGCCGGCTTCCTGTCACCGGCGCCGACTGCAAGGCCGACTCCGACACGCCGTGCAGCTGAGCGGCGAGCTCACGGAACGGCCCCTCGGTCGCCAGTAGCTCGTCGAACCGTCCGCGCTGGATGATGCGCCCATGCTCCAGGACGAGGATCTCGTCTGCGCGGCGGACGGTTGCGAGGCGGTGGGCGATGATGATCGACGTCCGCCCGCTCAGCAGCCGGTCGAGCGCCCGCTCGATCAGGATCTCCGTCGGCCGGTCGATGTTCGACGTCGCCTCGTCGAGGATCAGGATGCGCGGGTCGGCGAGGAGCGCACGCCCGATCGAGATCAGCTGACGCTCGCCCGCAGACAGACCGGCGCCGCCCTCGCGCACCTCGTGCAGCAGGCCCTTCGAGAACCGCCGCGCGATCCGGTCGATGCCGATCGCGCGCGCGACCTCCGTGACGTCATCGTCGGTCGCCTCCGGCTGAGCGAAGCGGATGTTGTCGGCGATCGTCCCTGCGAACAGGAACGGATCCTGCAGCACGACGCCGAGCTGCCGGCGATACGCGCGCAACTCGACCTCGCGTAGGTCGTGGCCGTCGACGCGCACCGCACCTTCGTCGGGGTCGTAGAAGCGTCCGACCAGCTTCGCCGCCGTCGACTTGCCGCCGCCCGACTCGCCGACGAGTGCGAGGCAGTTCCCTGCGGGCACGTCGATCTCGATCGCATGCAGCACCGGCTCTCGTCCGTACGAGAACGTGACGCGATCGAACTGCAGATGCCCTTCGACCGCAAGCCGCCGGGCGTCCGGCGCATCGCGGATCTCCGGCTCCGTATCGAGGATGCCGGTGATCTTCTCCATCGCCGCCCCCGCGGACTGCACCTGACCGTAGAGGTCCGAGAGCTCCTGGAGCGGCTGGAAGATCATGTTCAGCATGAACACCGCGGCCGTGACGGTTCCCACCTGGATCGAGCTGTGAAGCAACAGATGGTCGCCGACGAACAGCACCGACCCCATCGCGACGACGCCCAGCGCTTCGATCCCAGGGAAGAAGAGCGAGTTGAGGTACTGCGCGTACGTGTTCGTCTCTCGGTTCGCCGCGTTCGCCTTGTCGAACTCGGTGAGGAACGCGCGCTCGCGATTGAACGCCTGGATGATCGCCATGCCGGACACCGACTCCGCGATCTGCGCGGTCATGATCGCGATCGTCTCGCGCACCCGCAGGAACGCCGCGTGCGACTTCACCTGGAACCAGCGTCCGAGCACGAGCGTCGGCGGCAGGATCACCAGCGCGACGAGCCCGAGCCGCCAGTCGAGCACGAACAGGCCGACGATCGCGGCCAGGATGGTCAGCGTGTTGACGACGAGTGTCGTCAGACCCTGCGAAAGAACGTCGGAGAGCGCGTCTGCGTCCGAGGTCAGGCGCGAGATGATCCAGCCTGCCTTCTGCTGGCTGAAGTACCGCAGCGACAGCGTCGTCAGGTGGTCGAACAGCTCCTGGCGCAGCCCGAGCACGATGTTCTGGCCGACACGCGCGAGCCCGCGCACGAGCGTCGTCTGCAGCACGTAGGCGAGCGCCATGACGACGAGGTACGCGACGACGTCGCGGCCGAGCCGCGACTTGTCGCTCTTGAGCATCGCCTCGTTGATCGCATCGCGCACGATCAGGAGCGCCGCCACCGGCGCGCCTGCCATCAGCACACCGCAGACCGCGAGCGCGGCGACGCGCAGGCGCTGCCCGGGCAGGTAGTGCTTCAGGCGAGACAGGCCCGAGCGCCGCTTAGGCAACTGCCACCTCCTCGCCGAAGAGCGCGCTGAAGAGCGCGCCGTTCTTGAGCAGATCCTGCGGATTCCCCGACTCGACGACGACACCGTCGTCCAGCACGACGGCGCGGTCGGCGACCTCGACGGTCGACAGGCGCTGCGTTGCGATGAGGACGGTGCGGCCCGCGAGGGCGGGGCGGAGGTTCGTGACCAGATGACGCTCGGTCTGTGTGTCCACCGCCGACATCGGGTCGTCCAGCACGATCACGCGTGCGTCGGCGATCAGGGCGCGTGCCAGCGCGACGCGCTGACGCTGGCCGCCGGAAAGGTTGACACCGCGCTCGCCGATCAGCGTGTCGTAGCCGTCCGGCAGGTCCGCCGCGAAATGCGCGACGCCCGCAGCCTCGCACGCGGCAACGACCTCTTCCCACGGCGCATCCGGGCGCGCTGCCGTGAGGTTGTCGCGCAACGGGATCGAGAACAGGATGGGACGTTGCGTGACGAGCGCGACCGCGGTGCGCAAGTCGGCGATCGGCACGCTGCTGACGTCCACGCCGCCGAGGAGGACGCGACCCTCGTCGGGGTCGTAGAAGCGCGGGAGCAGGTTGAGAAGCGATGTCTTGCCCGCGCCCGTCGAGCCGCAGATTGCGACGACCTCGCCCGGGGGGATCTCGAGATCGACGCCGGTGAGAACCTCGCTCCCGGTCGGGTACGAGAAGTGGACGTTGTCGAACGTGACGCCCAGCGGGCCGTCGGGGAGCGCTGCCGGCTCTGCCGCCTCGGGGATCGTCTCGATCCCTTGCAGCCACGCGAACGTGCGCGACGCCGACGCGGTTGCCCGCTGACCGAGTGACAGGATCCAGCCGAGCGCCTCGAGAGGCCAGACCAGTTGCAGGAGCAGTTGGTAGAAGAGGTAGAACTGCCCGTTCGTCAAGTGGCCGTTGATCACGTCGGTGCCGCCGAAGTAGACGATCGCGGCGATCGAGAGCGACGGCAGGAAGAGCAGGCCCGGGAGGAACAGCCCCTCGACGCGCGCCTGCCGCACGACACCGTCGCGCACGCGACCTGCCTTGACGTTGAAGCGCGCCTGCACGTCGTCCTCGCGGCCGAAGGCCTGCACCATCTCGATCCCGACGACCGACTCGTCTGCCGCTTCGGTGACGTCCGCCTTCAGCTGCTGCACTTCGCGCGAGATCGGCATCACGCGGCGGCCGAAGTTGTAGGTCAAGATCGCCACGAGCGGCATGGCGATCAGCGCGATCGCCGCGAGCTTCGCGTTCACGACGAAGAGGACGATCGCGATGCCGCAGATCATCATCAGCGACTGCAGGCCTTGCGTCATCCCCCAGCCGATGAAGTACCGGACGGGATACAGATCGTTGGTGGCGCGCGAGACGACCTGGCCGGTCGCGTGCACGTCGTAGAAGGCCCGCGGGTAGCGCAGGTACGCCTGGTAGAGCAGCTCGCGCATCCGCCACTCGACGCGGATGCCTGTCCGCGAGGTCGCATATCGCCGCGTGAAGTTGATCGGGAAGCGGATCGCCCCGAGGAGCACGATTGCCCCGAGGTACGGCCAGAGCGATTCGCGGTGGCCGTTCGTGGGTGCGATCGAGTGGTCGATCGCGCGCTGGACGACGATCGGGATCGCCAGCGAGAGGGCGCTGTACACGAGCGCGCAGCCCAGCCCGACGAGGACGAGCTGTCGCTGCTGGCGCCAGAGGCGCGCAAGGCCCTTCGTCGTCGGCCAGAGGCCGAGGTCGGGCGGGTCCACGGAAAGAGAGCGCCTGCTCACCTCTCCAACCTAGCGGAAGCAGTTAACCAGGCTAACTACTAAACGCAGGCGTGACGCGCCGAAGGCCCTGCACGGTCCAGCCGCCGATCGCGAGCACGAGCACGCCGGTGACGAGCAAGACGAGGTAGAGGCGCTTCTTCATGTGGCCAATCTACGGAGTAGGGAGCGAGCGCACATCGGCGCGACGGATGATTCGCCGTCCTCCTCGAGGCGGATGGGTTCACAATCCCGCGGGTGGATGTCCACCCGGTTCCCGGCCTCGAGCACCTGCCGTACGCGGAGGTGTGGTTCCACGCCGTCGACGACGACGCGTGGCAGGCGGCGTCCGATGCCGCACGGGCGCTTGGCAAGACGGGCCTCGAGGTGTGGACGACGACGCGGACGCCCGAGGTTGCCGCGTGGCTCGAGGACAAGGGCTATGAGGAGGTACGCCGCTACGTGATCTCGGAGCTCGACGTCGCAGCTTCGCCCGATCTCGGCGCCTCACGGTTCCAGATCGTCACGTTTGCTGATCGACCCGATCTCGAGGATGAGCTGCATGCGCTGGCCCGGCTCGCGTACGCCGACCAGCCGGGACGTTCCGAAAGCCGCATCGAAGGCTGGCCCGCGTGGGGCCTCCACGCGCATCGTCCCGATGCGTACTTCATCGCGCTCGAGGACGACCGGCTGCTCGGCTACGGGTATCTCCAGCTCGAGGACGACACGTGGAGCAACGGCTTCATGGCGGTCGTGCGCGACGCACGCGGTCGCGGCGTCGCCGGCGCGCTCAAGCGGGCGCAGATCCGCTGGGCGAAGGAGCATGGAATCGCGACACTCCGCACCGCGACCGAGGTGCGGCTCGATTCGATGCGCGATCTGAACCGGCGGTTCGGCTACGCGCCCCTGTACGAGGAGATCGTGCTGCGCGGCTCGGTCGGCGAACGCGCTTAGGAGAGGATCTGCGCCGAGAGGCGCTCGACCGCGCTTTGCAGCAGCGCGATCGCGAGCTTCGGCTCTTCGTCGAACGCTTGCTGGAGCGTCGCGCGGTCGAGTGTGAGGCAGCGTACGTCCGTCGCGGCCTGCACGCGTGCGGTCCTCGTCCCGTTCTCGGTGAGCAGCGCGAGCTCGCCCACGACTTCGCCCGGCCCGAGCTCGATCGGATCGACATCGCGCGGCTGCACGATGACGGTGCCTTCGCTGATCACGAACATCCCCGATGCGATTGCGCGCGGCTCGATCAGCACGCGCCCGGCCGGAAACGTGGTCTCGGACATCGACTCGGCGAGCCGGTTGAGAAACGATTCGTCGAGACCGCCGAACACCGTAGATCGGCGGAGCGCTGCAACGCGGGAATCGAAATCGACGCTCATTGACGCGGTTGAGCATAGGTGTTTTACCCACCTCTTACGCGGCGTCCGCAAAAACCTCCACGACCTGGGATCATGCTCGCGAGGCCACGATTTTGGGGGTGTCATGACCGGTAGGCAGACAATGCTTGCCGCCGTCACGGTGTCGGCGGCCACATTCATGCTCTTCGGCGGGATCGCCCGGGCGGCCGCGCCGACCGCGACGACCGGACCGGCGACCGCGATCGGCGCTACGACCGCAACCGTCACGGGCAGCGTCGTCCCGGGCGGACAGGCGACGACTTGGTATGTCGAGTACGGGACGTCGACGTCGTACGGCTCGCAGACCACGAAGGCGAACGCGGGGTCGGGCACGGGCTCGGTGAACGTCACCACCAATCTCGCGAGCCTGAAGGCCGGTTCCACCTATCACTATCGCGTTGTCGCGACGAACGGCACCGGGACGGCGCACGGCGGCGACGCTGTGTTCACGACCCTCACACCGCCAGGCGCGACCACGGGGGCTGCGACAGCCATCGGAACGACCACCGCGACGCTGAACGGAACCGTTGACCCGAACAGCCGCGACACGACCTTCTACTTCGAATACGGCACGTCGACCAGCTACGGCACGAAAACGGCGGTCAAGAGCGCAGGCTCGGGCGCGAGCCCGCAGAACGAGGCGGTCGGCATCTCCAAGCTTGCGGTCGGCAAGACGTACCACTTCCGGATCGTCGCGACCAGTGACGCCGGGGTGACGACCGGTGCGGACGCCACGTTCACCACGAGCTCGGCACCGGTCGCCGTGACGGCCGACGCAAGCCCGGTCGCGGTCACAACCGCGACGCTCCGCGGACAGGTGACACCGAACGGCCTCTCGACGACTTGGTGGTTCGAGTACGGAACCACCGTCGGGTACGGGCTGAAGACGGCCTCCAACTCGGCCGGCTCCGGGACGACCGCGCGTGCGGTCTCGGCCGGCATTACGAAGCTCACTGCGGGGACGAGCTACCACTTCCGCCTCGTCGCCCAGAACTCGAGCGGCCGTGTCTTCGGGCTGGATCGTGTGCTCACAACCATCGGTGCGCCTAACGCGACGACCGGGGCAGCGCAGGCGATCGGCTCTGACACTGCGCAGCTGACCGGCTCGCTCGATACGCTCGGCCGCTCGACGACGTGGTGGTTCGACTACGGCACGACGACGAAGTACGGGAAGTCGACCACGCACCGAAGCGCCGGTTCGAAGGCGGGCTCGCAGAACGTGGTCGCGCCGATCACCGGGTTGGCCGCGAACACGGCTTACCACTATCGCCTCGTTGCGAAGAGCGACGGGGGCACGAGGTTCGGCGCCGACCTGACCTTCTCGACGACCGGCGTGACGCTCGTTCTCGCCGCGCGGCAGGTCGTGTTCGGCGGCCGCGTCCAGATGACCGGCAGCGTCCCGACTCACACGGCCGGCGAGCAGGTCGTCATCTTCTCGAAGCCGTACGGAACCACGTCCGCACGCTCGGTTGCGACGGTGCTGACCGGAGCGAACGGGACGTGGACGTACCTCGCGCGCCCGCAGATCGCCACGGCGTATCAGGCGAGCTGGCGGGGCGGCCTGAGCGCCGCCGTCAACGTCGCCGTGCACCCGCGCGTCGCGCTGACCCGGTACAAGAACGGTCACTTCTTCATTCGCGTCTCAGGTGCGCACGGCTTCCCGCACAGGGTGGTGCAGTTGCAGCGGAAGATCGGTACGCGTTGGGTCACGATCAAACGCGTGCGCCTCGGTCTCCGCTCACGCATCGAGTTCCGGGCAACGATCCCGAAGGGGCGGTCAACGGTGCGGGCTGCGTTCAGCGTGAACCAGGCCGGTGCGGGCTACCTCGGCGGCACGAGCCGGGCGTTGACGTTCACGCGGGCCTGACAGCCGGAGCGGCGTCCGGGTTCGGCTGGTCCAATCCGAACAGGTAACGGATCTCGGCGCCCTTGGCGAACCAGGAGAAGCCGAACGCCCAGGTCGCGACCCACTCGCCGAGCAGCAGCGACCAGTAGGGGCCGTGGATGAGCGGGTCGCGGCCGACGGTCGTGGCGACGATCCAGAGCGCGGCCATGCCGATCGCCCCCGCACACAAGAAGTGGTAGCCGCGCCAGAAGCGTCGTGGCAGCAGATTGCCGTGCTTCGGACGTTCACCCTCGCGACGGCCGAACAAGAGGCAGACGCCCCCGAGCGCGGCGATGAACACGGCGGACGCGCCGAAATGAACCCACTTCGTCCAGTCTTCCCCGATCGCGTCCTGCAGCGGGTTGAGTGCCGGCGCAGGCGTGATGTCGCTGGGGCGGCCGGTTGGGAAGAACGGGATCGTCATCCCCGCGAGGCCCGCGAGCACGCTGAGTGTGTTGTCGAGATTCCGCTCGGTCAGCTTGTACGTGAAGAGGAAGAACGCGATGACGCCGAGGATCACGGTGAAACCCTCGCGCATCCCTGAGTAGTAGTAGACGCTCAACGAGTCGCGAGGAATGCGGCTGCCCGGGTGGCCGTCGTAGAACCACTTGTCGAGGAACACGAGCAGCAACGGCCACCCGACGCCGAGCACTCCGATCATGAGGCGGACGATCAGGAAGGAGCGGACGTACCGACCGGCTTCGGAATTCGCCGTCGGCCGCTCCGTCGCGACCGGCGCCGGCACGAAGAACGACTTCACGAAGGCCCACACCGGAACCAACCTCCCTACGTCCAGCCGCAGCCGACGCGACCATCTCGCGCCGCCTCCTCCGCGTCAAGACCTCGGCGTCGCATCTCGGCGAGACGAGCCGGGCTCTGACCCTCACCCGTTGAAGATTCGGGCGGCACGTGTCAAGTTGTGTGAGTGCTGACTGAACGCCGGCGCAATGTGCTCGCGCGGAGCTGTGCCTGGTGTGGGCGCATCTTCGCCGGTTCGCTCGGGTGGCAGGCGGAGCGGCGAACAGGTGCGCCGCCGCCGACGACGCATGGCATCTGCCCAGCGTGCGCGGTTGGCTATCGGGCGCGACGCGAGCCGCGGCCCGCGGACTGCTGAGCGGCAGGAGAACGCGAGCGCCGGAGGCTCAGCCGGCTCGGGTCATCCGTGCGGAAGGCTCGCCATCCTTGCCAATACAGGCCGCTCGAGCCATTGCACTCGGCGCGATGGATGGACGGGCGGTTCCTTTGGTGGCCCCGGCCGCTCGCGTTTCACTGTCTTCGTCCCAACACCCAGTGCGCGCATCGTGAGGCCGGCGCGGCTCGCGACCATCCGACGGAAGGGCTGATCTGGCGGCACATCGGTAGTGCCTCGATCGAGGGACACCGCCGTAGGCCGGACCGACGACCGCGTTCAGCGATCTGAGCGGTCATCGGGGTTGCGATGACCGATGACATCAAGCAGGTTATTCGGGGCAGGCGCCACATTGAGGGAGAGGAGTGAGCAGTGAAGAGAGGGGTTCTTTTGGCGTGCGCCGTCGCAGCCGTGTTCGCAATGGCTGTGGCGGGTTCGGCGGTTGCAGCTAGCCCGCACGGCCAGACGGTCACCGAGACGGATCACGTCCATGGGGTGTTCTACGAACCGGAGGCGTCCAATCCGTGCACGGGCGATACATTCAACGGCGGACAAGGTGCGCTGTTTACCGGCAACCTCGTCAACCACGTCACCCGCTTCACCGACAGCGATGAGCTGTGGGCGACATTCACCGAGACCGGCGCCATCACCGCAACCGACGATGTGACCGGTGTGAACTACAGCGGCCACGCCACCGTCTGGGGCAACTTCAACATGAATGAGCGCAACCAGAACAGCGCCTTCACGTTGACGATCCACCTTGCGGGGTCGGACGGTTCGTCGATCACCGCGCACGAGACGACTTCGTTCGTAATGAACGCCAACGGAGACGTGACGGTCAACTTCGACAAGATGAGCCTGACCTGCGGCTAGACCGAAGGAACGCGCCGGCCCGCCGGGGATACCCGGCGGGCCGCCGTCCCTCAATCGAGTGAAGTTCCGTGAAGGTCGGCGCGGATTGGGAACACATCACCCATGGGTGAGTGGCGAGAGGTAGCGGAACGCCTGGTGGGCGTGGACCTTGCAATCGAGGATCTCGACGCCTGGGCGTCTGAGCCCGAGGACGTCGCGGAACTCCAACGTCTTGAAGATCTCCGGGAAGAGTTGCTCACCGCCGTCGCCCGCCGTCGAATCTCGCGCGGGTTGCGCGAACGACTTCACGACGGTTGGCGGTACACGCTCACCGGGACGATGATCGACCCTCGCGACTGATGTCTTGTGGCGTGGAGGCCATCGCGCGCGCCGGCGGCATTGCTGAGGTCGCCGACCGTGTACGAGGTCGGCTCGAACTGCGTGCGAACCGACGCCACCCCGCACCGGCGCTTGAGGCGACGCCGCATTGGGATACCCGGCTGCACGAATTGGTTGGTGCGCCTGACTGCTCGTGTCCTGACTTCGACGAGGCGTGGGCGCAAACTGTGTCGGCTCTCGAACGGTCGCCTCATCCGCCAGGGAAGGGCTACGACGCCGGCGTGACGCTGGCGCGGGCTTCGTTCATCGTCGCGCGGCATCTCAAGCCCGATCGGGTTGTCGAGACGGGCGTTGCACGAGGAGTGACCTCCCGGATCATCCTCGATGCGTTGCATCGAAATGGCGCGGGCAAACTCGTGTCGATTGATCTCCCACCAGTCAACTCTGCGTGGGTTGACGAAAGCCGGATGGCGGTCACCGCCGACCTTGCGGACCGGTGGACGTTCATCCGCGGTTCAACCCGACGGAAGCTGCCTGCCGTTCTCGGCGGCCAACTGCTGCGAATGTTCGTGCATGACAGCCTGCACACCTATCCGACGATGATGTTCGAGTTCCAGTCGGTCTGGCCTCTGTTGGAGCCGGGTGGTGTGCTGCTAGCCGACGACATCGAAGATTGCGCGGCGTTCTCTGACTTCGCCGCAACCGTCGATGCCCATGTCATCGTTGTGCAGGAGGAACATCGTTCGGGTTATGTAGGCGGGCTCGTGAAGCGCTAGCCGTGGTCACTCCTTCGGGCTGTTGTCTCGGTGTTGCTTCCTTCCCATTGGATTTCAACGGCGGGCCACCGGCAGTCCGGACGAGAATCGGCCGCCTCTCACCCCGATACGATCCTCGGAGACCCTCAAGGGAGGAAAGTCAGGTTGATGTCTCGTCGTTTTGCATTGATTGTTGCGATAGCGGCCGCGTTCACGCTCGTAGCCGCGGCGTTTGCGTCCACGGAGACGTCGCGGAGCATCGGCTTCTCGGCGGAAGGCGGCAAGGTTCGATGTGCGGTTCGGGTACCGGGATCGGCTGGTCTGCTTTGTGCGGCGGGCGCCGTGCGCACGTGGCAATACGACGGCCGTGGGATCGTCCGTCTCTCGTCGAGCGGCCGGACATCAATCCTGCGATCCGGAAGCGACCTCCTGCTCGCGATCGACGGGAATCTCGACCACACTTCCCGGCCCACGCTTGCGGCAGGGCGAACCTGGCGTGTTGCTGCGTACTCGTGCGTCTTGCACGTCGACACGGTCACCTGTCGGGACTCCGGTCACGGCTTCTCGCTCACGCCAACGCATCTCGTACGGTTCTGAGTCCGGCGGTCGCGGCGAGCAAAGGGTCAATGGGCGGCTGATCGGGGCCGGTCACGCGGGGCCGCCGCCGTCTGCCCGAGCTCCACGGGCTCGCGTTCGCTCCGGAGGTCGGGAGCGTCCAATTCGAGCAACAAAAAGCCCCGTTTCCAGGCCTTCTTTCAATGGAGCGTACCGGGATCGAACCGGTGACCTTCGGCTGCAAAGCCGATGCGACGGCGCCGACCGGAGACGACGGTCGGCGCCTCTCGTCTGTATTGATGCGGGCTAGCGCGGTACCGTCGCAAGTGTTCTGGCTCGCGTCGCAGAGGGCTATCTCGCCCGTTTAGGGCATGAAAGGGGCACGGAGGGGGACGGTCTCCGCCTCGTTCGTCACACTCAGACGACCGTGAAGCGGCCGTGGCTGGCGAATCAGGCCTGGCCCGCGGAGGGGTGCGGAGTTCCCGCACACCTTGATCGCGCCGCGAGGGGACACGGATTATCTACCGGCTGGCGAGCGATCGGGTCGCTGAGCTCTGGGCGGCTGTGCGCGATGTCGCAGTCCGTCCCGTCGCAGAAGTCTCGGTGCTTGCCGACGAGTACCTCGGCGAGCGAGACGGTGTGGGCTCTCCGACCGCACCGGCCGCAAACCGCTGATTGCCGCCGGAATGCTCGTCCAGGCCGCCGCACTCACGCTGCTCGTCGTCGGCCGACGCTGCCTCGCCGCGCGTGAATAGATAATGAGCAGCGTGCCTATGAGTAGATCTCCTCTACCCAAATTCAGCGATGCAGAGGAGGGATATGGCGATTGACGTCGACATCGATCTCGACCTGCTGAAGAGCGAGATCAAGAAGACCTACGCCTCCGTCTCTCAGGAGCCGGAGCGCGACTTCATTTTTCCGACCGGCCGAGCTTGGGCCGAAGACCTCGGATACCCGTCTGAGCTTGCGAATGTCCCCGACAGCGCCGTCGAGTCCTTTGCCGGCGTCGCCAACCCGTGGACGATGGGACGCCTCTCGCCGGGCGAGCGGGTGCTCGATCTCGGGTCCGGCGCGGGCACCGACTCGCTGATCGCTGCCCAGATGGTCGGCGAGGACGGCTCGGTCACGGGCATCGACATGACACCGGAGATGCTCGCCAAGGCACGCGCCGCAGCAGCGGCCATGGGCGTAGCGAACGTCGAGTTCGTCGAGGCCGAAGCGGAAGGGCTCCCGTTCGCCGACGCGAGCTTCGATGTCGTGATCTCGAACGGCGTCATCGACCTGATCGCGGACAAGGAGGCGGTCTTCGCAGAGCTGCACCGTGTGCTCGAGCCGGGCGGACGCATCCAGATCGCCGACGTCACGATCCAGAATCCGGTCAGCGAGGAAGGACGCCGCAAGATCGCGATCTCTGGACTGGCTGAATTGCCGGGGCGCTGCTGGAAGCAGCGTACGCGAGGCTTCTGGAACACAACGGTTTCGAGCGCATCGAGACCGGCCAGCTCGTCGAGACCTACGCCCGCTCCGCCTTCGAAGACACACGCCGGAAGGCGCTGAAGTACGGTGCGCGCGGCACGACTCTGAAGGCGTACAAGGCTCAGCCGTAACCGATGCAGCGACGCGACGAGGTGGGGGTGGAAGCGGCGGCGATCGCCGCCCTCGTCTCGCTCGAGGGCAAGCGCGTGCTCGACGTCGGCTGCGGAGAGGGCCGTCTCACCACGTTCGCGGCGGCACGCGCCGCGTCGGTCTACGCCTTCGACCCGAGTGCCGAGAACGTCGCGGCCGCACGATTGGCGCTCACCGACGAACAGTCCAGCCGTGTCCGTTTCGGCGTCCACGGCGCCGAAGCGCTCGACCTCCCACGGGAGCGGTTCGACGTCGCGCTCTGCGGCTGGTCATTGTGATGCGTCCCACTCGAGGGCGTCGTGCATGCCCTGCGCAACGTCCACGCAGCACTTACGCCGGGTGGATTCGTCGTGGACACGCAACCGCTCTCGCCACATCCCCGTGTGGCAGCCGACAGCGCGGAGCTAGGGACGCTCGACATGCGCGAGTGGGCCGACACGATCCGCGCAGTCGACGAGCGCATCAACGAAGCAGTCGGTGCCGGCCTCTTTGATATGCAACACGAGGAGCGTTTCGTCGTCACCGATGCTTTCGACACAGGGGCTCAATGCCTCGAAACCATCAGCAACTGGCGCGACACGCGCATACCGCGGTCGCTCGTCTCCTGACTTGACGCGACGCATGTGATGGTCACGGTCGAACAGGTCGTCCGCTTGCGCGTGCTTCGCCGCGCGACGCGTAGCGCATCATGACGACCGGGGGCCGCGACCTCCCGTCCGGCACCGTCACCTTCCTCTTTACCGACGTGGAGGGCTCGACGAAGTTGTTGCACGAGCTTGGCGCCGCCGCCTATGCGGAGGCGCTGGCCGAGCACCGGCGCGTTGTTCGGCAGGCGTGCGCAGTCCACGGCGGGGTCGAGGTGGACACGCAGGGTGATGCCTTCTTCGTCGCCTTCGAGACTGCCCCAGATGCGCTCGAGGCGGCTCGCGAGATGCAAACGGGACTGCGTGCAGGCCGGATCAGGGTGCGCCTCGGGATCCACACGGGCACCCCGCACCTGGACGACGAGGGGTATGTCGGCGTGGACGTACATCGCGCCGCGCGCATCGCTTCCTGTGGCCACGGCGGCCAGGTGCTCGTCTCCTCATCAACTTCGGCGCTCGTCGACCCGACCGCGCTCCACGATCTCGGGGAGCACCGACTCAAGGATCTGTCCGCACCCGAGCGCATCTATCAGCTCGGAAACGAAGAGTTCCCGCCGCTGAACAGCCTCTATCGCACCAATCTCCCGGTTCCGGCGACCCCGTTCCTCGGCCGCGACAACGAACTCGCCGAAGTTGCCGCGCTTCTTGCCCGCGACGACGTGCGGCTACTCACCCTCATTGGCCCAGGCGGCACCGGCAAGACACGGCTCGCACTGCAAGCTGTCGCCGCGGCGAGCGACGCCTATCCTGACGGCGTCTTCTGGGTGCCGCTCGCGCCACTCCGCGATCCCGCCCTGGTGATGGAGGAAGCGTCAACGGCCGTGGGCGCACAGGACAGCCTCGCTGACGACATCGCCGACAAGCGCCTCCTCCTTCTCCTGGACAACTTCGAGCATCTAGTCGAGGCCGCTACTGGTCTAGCTGAGCTGCTCGCCTCCTGCCCCAACCTACGGCTCGTCGTCACGAGCAGGGAGCTCTTGCAGGTTCCCGGTGAGCAGACTTACCCCGTCCCGCCACTCGCAGAGGAGGACGGCGTCGCGCTGTTCACCGCACGGGCGCGAGCCGTCACGCCCGACTTCACCCCAGACGCCACAGTCACGGAGATCTGCCGGCGCCTGGACGACCTGCCACTCGCGCTTGAGCTCGCCGCAGCACGCGTCCGCGCCCTCACTCCCGAGCAACTCCTCGACCGCTTGGGAGACCGGCTCGACCTGCTCAAAGCAGGACGCGGCGTCGACCCGCGCCAACAAACCCTCCGTTCCACGATCGAATGGAGCTACGACCTCCTCCACCGCGACGAACAACGACTTTACGCCCGGATGTCCGTCTTCCGAGGCGGTTGCACCCTCGACGCAGTCGAACAAGTGTGCGTCGCCAGGCTCGACACCATTCAAGCGCTCGTCGACAAGAGCCTCATCCGCTACAACGACAACCGCTACTGGATGCTCGAGACGATCCGCGAACACGCATCCGAGCAACTCCAACACTCCGACGACGCAGACGACGTCCGTCAACAGCATGCCGAGTACTACCTCGCGCTCGCCGAAGAGACCGAGCCTGGCCTGCGCGCCGAGGAGATCGAGGTCCTCGACCGGCTCGCGCGAGAGCTCGACAACCTCCGCGCGGCCTTCGACCGCTTCGAGGCCCGCGGCGACACCGATCACCTGCTTGAGCTGGCCGGGGCAACGTGGCTGCTCTGGGAACAAATGGGCCTTCTGAAGGAAGGGGTGCGGCGTCTCGAGGCTGCCCTCGCCCACGAAAGTCAGCCAACAATCGCGCGGGCGGGAGCGTTGCTGGGCGCAGCAACGATGTCTGACGACCTCGGAGGCGACCCCCACTTGTCGCTCCGTCCGACCGAGGAGGCGCTCGCGATCTTTCGAGAGCACGAGGACGACTGGGGAACGGCGACGGCGCTGCTCGTGCTCGGCCTCAATCACATGCTGAGACACGAGCCGTTGCTCGCAATCGACTCTTTGGAGCAAAGCGTCGACCAGTATCGACGCAGCGGCGACGTTCATAACCAGATGCAAGCAACGCGACGCCTGGCATGGGCCTACGAGGTTTTCGGCCACATCGATCGTGCGCGAGCAATCCACACGGAGAACCTCGTACGAGCACGTGAGCAGGGCGACAACTTCCTCATCGCGAGAACCCTGTCAGTGCTTGCCCAGTACGAACTCGAAGCGGGCCAAATCGGGGACACGACTATCTCGAACCTCAAAGAAGCCCACGAACTCCACCGCGGAGTAAGGACAGTCGAAAACCACTACAGCCACATGATCCTTGTCACACGTTTCGCCTTTGCGCTGTCGCTTCAGGGCGCCGCATCCGCCGCCGCACAACTCCTCTCATGCTCCGAGAAGCTCTTCGCCGAGCAAGAGGTACGCGTCGAAGATTGGGTCAAGAAGTTGCAGCACGAGACGCTCAGCCGCATCCGGACTGATGTCGATAGCGTGGAACTCGATCGGGCTTGGAAGGAGGGCCAGGCACTGACCATCGACGAGGCGGTGGCGCTCGCGCTGCGAGAGCTTGAGAGCGATTCGTAGCACCCCGCTTCTGGCTTCTGAGGGGCTGGTTCATCGATGCGCCCGTGACTTCCTCGTCGGCGTCTACGTCGCGTCCAATATCGCCGTCCCGCCGCGACCAGTAAACAGGTGTCCGCGCCGATGTGATCCACACGGAGGCGTTCGTCGCGTACGAGCTCAACGGGGCCGAGTCCGACGCAGCTCGGCAACGAGGTCTGATGCTTTCGGCCGACGAGGCCGTCGAACTCGCTCTCGATTGCGTGGCCTGAGGCCGACCCGCTAGTCGCCGGGGCCGGACCAGTCGAACGGGAAATGCTTGCTCGAGCGCCCGGCCCAATCGAACGAGAAGCCGCCGGCGTCGGCGTGGTCGGCTGTCGCGACACCCCAGGTTGCGATCTGGCCGGGACCGACCTCGGCGCCCGGGGGATTGTGGGTCTGAACACGCGCTCCCTCGGGTGTGGTCGGGCCGGTGAGCGCTTCGGCACGCGCTTCTACCTTGCCAGGGATCTCTGCTCGCCACCACGCGAGGTCGTCGGCGATCTCGAAGACGATCGGTGCAGGCTCGAATCCGCGTATCTCGTCCATCAACTCGGCGAAGCCCGCCGGCCAGCCGCCCGCCTTCCCGCCGAAGATTGTCTGGAGAGCATCGTTCTGGGAGTCGTCGGCACGCTCGTCGACGAAGAACGCAGCGAACGCATCCTTTGCCTCACCGGCCCAGATGTTCCCCTCGAACGTGCCGACCATGACGATGTTGAGCCCGTCGAGTGAGACGTCGCCGTAGTTCCCTTCGCGGATGTGCCACGCGAGGATTCCCTCGCAGATGTCTTCGCTCGGGGCCTGAGCAAACGTGCAGGGACAGGGAATCGTGCATCGGCAGACGTCAAACCAATCGCCTTTGAGCTGCCATTGCGGGACATCGGCCATAGCTCCTCCTTCCCCGGACGTCTTCCGTCCGGCGCGATCTCCGCAGCTGCCTCTGGTTGGACAGACTAACCCCCATCACGGCCGGTTTGAGCACGCTCCAGCTAACTCCCGCTCGGAGGCCCGCGCAATCCGCTGAGCGGGCGAAGTTGCAGCGCCAGACTCGTGGCTCGCCTGGGGCGGCATCGGCTGGCACTTCATCGAGTACGGGATCGCGCTCGCGGCTGGTCTCGCGGCATCGTCCATTGCACTCATCGGGTTCGGAATGGACTCCCTAATCGAGGCCCTCGCTGGATTCGTCGTGCTGTGGCTGTTCACCGGGAAGCGCCTGAACTCCCCAACCGCCGAACGGCGTGCCGAACAGATGATCGCCATCAGCTTCTACGCGCTCGCTGCATACGTCGGCTTCGAGTCGCTTGGGTCGGTATTGGACTCGCCGCGTTCACGGCACCGACGATGCCGCTCCTCGCAAGCGCGAAACGCAAGATCGGCCACAAGCTTGGATCCTCCGCTGCCGTCCAAGAAGCGTCTCAAACGCAGCTATGCGCGTACCTCTCGATCGCCCTTCTGATCGGCCTCGGCGCAAATGCTCTGTTCGGCTGGTGGTGGGCGGACCCGATCGCGGCCCTGGCTATCGCGGCTGTTGCTGTCCGCGAGGAACGCGAAAGCTGGCGCGGCGATAGCTGCGACTGCTGCTGACACCACCGACAGCGGGCCGATGATCGAGATTCTAGGCCCGCGCCCAGTGTTCACGAGTGGGCGCCTGCGACACAGAACATCAGGGTCTACGCTTCGGGCGCGATGAGGCTGCGCCAGCAACGGTGTGGGCGTCCTTCGTGGTGGAGGCGAGTGACTGCGCGCCTGTTCCATCGGACTCCGCGACTGTTCGATTACGGCGATTGGCAAGAGCCGCCGCCAGATATTGGGGTGCGCGAACCCCGCCGCCCGCGGCCGAGCACGGGCGGCGCGAGCGCAGTCATAGACCCCCCGGTCTAGGGCCTTGCGGTGATCCTGCCCGGTAAGCCGGCCGCACGACGTGACCTCACACTGCAAGAGCTCGCGGACGTGTTCCTCGAGCGGCACGGCACGGTTGCGACGGCGCGCACGGTCGGGACGCTCCGCGGTCGGCTCGTTCGGCCGCTGAGGGATTTCGGGACAACCCCGCTCTCCGACCTCGACGGCATGACCGACGAGCTCGCCGCGTTCGCGGCCGCTCTGCCGGATCGGTACCGCTACTCGGTGATGTCAGCCTTTCGTCAGACGATTAAACGCCGGCGTCCGCTACGGCTACATGACGAGCAACCCCGCGAAGCTGATCGGGAAGAATCCGCAACCCAATCCTCGCCCGATCCGCGTGTTCACCCCGAGCGAGCTGGACAAGATCACCGGGGAGCTCGACGCGCGCGGCGCGGCCGTGGTCAGATTCGCTGCCGAGACCGGGCTACGTCCGGAGGAATGGGCGCGCGTGCAACGCCGAGACATACACCGGACGCGTCGGGTGCTGACCGTTCACGGTACGAAGACGCAAGGGTCACGGCGCGAAGTGCCATTGACGAGAAAGGCGCTCGCCGCGATCGACTCACTACCGGCCAGGTTGGACTCCGCCTATGTGTTTGCCGGGCCGAGCGTGGCCCGTTGGATTTCGCCAACT
>Ga0207657_10002471_pt1 | contig 19998 bp, 20 predicted proteins | sample KBSC33metaG_FD_184316 | JGI IMG/M metagenome (GOLD analysis project Ga0207657, IMG submission 184316) | Corn rhizosphere microbial communities from Kellogg Biological Station, Michigan, USA - KBS C3-3 metaG (SPAdes) (version 2) | ecosystem: Host-associated > Plants > Roots > Rhizosphere > Soil ... | reverse complement strand
GGTCATCATCGGCGGCGGCCATAACGGCCTGGTCTGCGCCTTCTATCTGGCGCGCGCCGGGTACCGGGTGCGGATAGTCGAACGGCGCGCCATTGTCGGCGGCGCCGCCGTGACGGAGGAATTCCACCCCGGCTTCCGCAATTCCGTCGCCAGCTACACGGTCAGCCTGCTCCACCCCCGGGTCATCCGCGACATGGCGCTGGCCGAACATGGCTATCGCGTGCTCGAACGGCCGATCAGCAACTTCTTCCCCCAGCCGGACGGCCGCTATCTGAAGCTGGGCGGCGGAGTGGAACGGACGCAGGCGGAGTTTGCGAAGTTCAGCAGCAGGGATGCCGCCACCCTCCCAGCTTATTATGACGCGCTGGAGGTCGTCGCCGACCTGCTGCGCGACATGACGCTGCGCGCACCCCCCAATGCGGGCGACGGGCTGGCGATGATCGCCGCCGCGCTCCGGCAGGGCCGGCGGATCGGCGGACTGACGCTGGAACAGCAGCGGGACGTGCTGGAACTGTTCACCCGCTCGGCGCGCGGCTTCCTCGACGGCTGGTTCGAGAGCGAGGCGGTGAAGGCCGCCTTCGGCTTCGACGCGGTGGTGGGCAACTACGCCTCGCCCGACGCGCCGGGCAGCGCCTATGTGCTGCTGCACCATGTCTTCGGGGAGGTGAACGGGAAGAAGGGCGCCTGGGGCCACAGCGTCGGCGGCATGGGCACGATCACCCGCATCATGGCGCAGGTGGTGCGCGACCTGGGCGTGGAGATCAGCCTGGAGGCGCCGGTCACGTCCGTGCTGGTCGACGGCGCGCGCGCCGTGGGCGTCCGGCTGGAAAGCGGCGAGGAAGTGATGGGCCGGGCGATCATCGCCAATGTCGGCCCCAAACTGCTCTATGAGCGGCTGATGGACCCGGCCGACCTGCCGCAGGATTTCCTGAAGCGCATACGCGGGTTCAAGGCGGCATCGGGCACCTTCCGCATGAATGTCGCGCTGTCGTCCCTGCCCGACTTCACCTGCCTGCCCGGCGTGGGCGAACATCACCAGTCGGGCATCACCATCGCGCCGACGCTCGACTATATGGACCGCGCTTATATGGACGCGAAGCGCGAGGGCTGGTCGCGCCAGCCGATCGTCGAGATGCTGATCCCCTCGACCGTGGACGAAAGCCTCGCTCCGCCCGGATGCCATGTGGCCAGCCTCTTCTGCCAGCAATTCGCGCCGGTCCTGCCCGACGGCCGCAGCTGGGATGAGGAGCGAGAGGCGGCGGCGGATCACATCATCGCGACGGTCGACGCGCATGCGCCCGGCTTCGCCCGATCGGTGATCGCGCGGGACATCCTCTCCCCGCTCGACCTGGAACGGAAATTCGGCCTGGTCGGCGGCGACATCATGCATGGCAACATGACCCTGGACCAGCTCTGGGCGGCGCGCCCGGTCCTGGGCCACGGCGCCTATCGCGGACCATTGAAGGGCCTTTACATGTGCGGCGCGGGCACGCATCCGGGCGGCGGGGTGACCGGCGCGCCGGGGCATAATGCCGCGCGGGAGGTCTTGAGGGACGGCACGCTGCTCGGCCGCTGGCTCGGCCGGGGCTGACCGCGCGGGGGCGGAACGGGGAGCATACTTGCCCTGTTCCCTACCCTCGCCTAAAGGGTGGGTTCATGCCCGACATCACCGTTTCCTCCGCCCCGTCCGACCTGACCGGCCGGGCATTGTTTCCGCATCGGCACCTGCTGTCCATCGCGGACCTCAAGCCCTGGGAAATCCGTTTCCTGCTCGACGAGGCGGAACATTGGGCGAAAAGCAACCGGGGCGGCGCGCGCAAGCATGACGACCGGCTGGCGGGCATGACCCAGATCAACGCCTTTTTCGAAAACAGCACGCGCACCCTGCTGTCCTTCGAAATCGCGGGCAAGCGGCTGGGCGCGGACGTCGTCAACATGCACGCCGGCCAGTCCAGCGTGAAGAAGGGCGAAACGCTGATCGACACCGCCATGACGCTCAACGCCATGGCCGCCGACGTGATCGTCATCCGCCACGCCAGTTCGGGCGCGGTCGCGCTGATCGCGGACAAGGTCGACTGCCCGGTGCTGAACGCAGGCGACGGCTGGCACCAGCACCCGACCCAGGCGCTGCTCGACGCCCTCACCATCCGCCGGCGCAAGGGCGGGTTCGAGGGGCTGGTCGTCGCGATTTGCGGCGATGTCCTGCACAGCCGGGTGGCGCGCTCGAACATGCTCTGCCTCGCCGCGCTCGGCGCGCAGGTCCGCGCCGTCGCCCCGCCGACGCTGATGCCGCCAGAGGTCGAGATGCTGGGCGCCACGCCCTGCCATCGCATGGACGAAGGGCTGGACGGCGCGGACGTCGTCATGATGCTGCGGCTCCAGAATGAGCGGATGGACGGCACCTTCATTCCCTCCGCCCGCGAATATCACATGCTCTACGGGCTGACGCCGGAACGGCTGGCGATCGCCCGGCCCGACGCGCTGGTCATGCATCCCGGCCCGATGAACCGGGGCGTGGAGATCGCCAGCGTCGTCGCCGACCACCCGGAACGCTCCGCGATCACGGAGCAGGTGGAGATGGGCGTCGCCATCCGCATGGCCTGCCTGGACGTGCTGACCCGTGGCGCGCGCGGCGTGGAGGGCTGGGCATGAAAACCCCTGTCCCGCCATTGGCGCCGACCCTGTCGAAGCCCGGCATTCCCCTTCAGGAACAGCCCCTCGGAAAGCCAAGGGGATGGAGCGCAGCCCGATGACCAGAATCGCCATCATCAACGGCAAGCTGGCAGACCCTGCCGCCACGGACCTCTCCCCCGGCATCATCCTGATCGAGGATGACCGCATCGCGGCGGCGGGCGATGTCGCCGTCCCGGCCGATGCGGAAACCATCGATGCAGCCGGCCTCGTCGTCGCGCCCGGACTGATCGACCTCGGCGTCTTCGCCACCGACAAGCCCGCCTTCCACTTCGGCGGCATCACCCGCGCCGCGCTGATGCCCGACCAATCCTCGCCCCTGGACGATGCCGGCCTCATCCGCCAGGCGACGCGGGCGGGCAAGCCCGACTTCTGGGTCCACCCCATTGCGGCGGCAACGCGCGGCCTGAAGGGCACCGAACTGGCCGAGATCGGCATGATGCAGGCGGCAGGGGCAAGGGCGGTCGGCACCGGACGCCAGTGGATCGCCGATTCAGGCGTGATGATGCGCGTGCTCTCCTATGCCTCGGGCCTTGGCCTCACCGTCATCACCCATGCGGAGGACAGCGGCCTGGCGGGCAAGGCGGTGGCGACCAGCGGCGAGACGGCGACGCGGCTCGGCCTGCCCCACGCGCCCGCCTGCGCAGAGGCGATGGCCATAGCCCGCGACATCATGCTGGCGCGGGCCACGGGCGGCGCGATCCATTTCCGGCTGGTGACGACCGGCGCCGGTTTCGACCTGATCCGCGCGGCCAAGGCAGAGGGCCTCAAGGTCACCTGCGGCATCAGCCCGGCCTATCTCTTCCTCTCCGACAATGCCGTGACGGACTTCCGCACCTTCGCCCGCCTCTCGCCGCCGCTGCGGTCGGAGGATGACCGAAGGGCCGCCATCGCCGCGGTCGCCGACGGCACCGTCGACGTCATCACGTCCAGCCACGATCCCCGCGGGCCGGAGGACAAGCGCCTCCCCTTCGCCGACGCCGCCCCCGGCATGGCGGGTGCCGAAACGCTGCTCGCCCTCTCGCTCAACCTGGTGCGGGACGGGCATGTGACGCTCAACCGGCTGATGACGCTGCTCAGCGCCAATCCGGCGCGGATATTGGGCGTCAATGGCGGCAGCTTCGCGGCGGGCAGCGCAGCGGACCTGATCTTCGTCGATCCGGACGCGCCCTGGATCGTGGATTCGGGGAAGATGGCTGCGCAGGCCGGGAACACGCCGTTCGACCGCATGCCCGTGCAGGGACGCGTGCGGCGCATCATGAAGGGCGGCAATTTCCTCTAGGGCGATTTCCAGGCGATCGGAACATGCGCTCAGTTTCCCGCTTGCTCTCCCCGGCAGGCCACGCTAAAGCGCCCTCCTTCGCTGGCCCCGGCCAGTGCAGGAGTGTAGCTCAGTTGGTAGAGCGTCGGTCTCCAAAACCGAATGCCGGGGGTTCGAGTCCCTCCACTCCTGCCAGGCGAACTGGCCGCGACCCCTTGAAATATCGGGGTTTCGCGGCTAGCTGCGCTTGACGAAGCATGGGTCGCGAAGCGCGGCCGCACCCCCGGACGCCAAACAGGGCGGGATCGGGAGGGCGGACTGTTGCTTCGCGCTTTGGTGTTTGTTCGAAGGGTTTTGAGGCAGGCGATGGCGAAGGTTTCTCCGGGCGAATTCGTCAATCAGGTGAAGACCGAAGCGTCGAAGATCGTGTGGCCCACCGGCCGCGAAACGATCATGACGGGCGTGATGGTGGTCATCATGACCTCGCTGCTGGGCCTGTTCTTCTTCGGCATCGACACCTTCTTCGGCGCGGTCGTCCAGTGGCTGCTGGCGTTCGCCGCCGGCCAGGCATAACGGGCCTGGTTTTTTGATTGCCGCGATTTCCAAGCAAATCGCCAAGGTCGGGAGTTTGAGACGGTAACATGGCGCGCTGGTACATCATCCACGCCTATTCGGGCTTCGAGAACAAGGTCAAGGAATCGATCCTGTCCGAAGCCGAGCGCATGGGCCTCTCCCAGCTGGTCGAGCAGGTGGAAGTCCCCACCGAGACCGTGACGGAGGTGAAGCGCGGCAAGAAGGTGCAGGTCGAGCGCAAGTTCATGCCCGGCTATGTCCTCGCCAAGCTGGCGATGAACGACGACATCTACCACCTCGTCAAGAACACGCCGAAGGTGACGGGCTTCCTGGGGTCGAGCGGCAAGCCGCAGGCCATCAGCGAGGCGGACGCCGCCCGCTATTTCGGCGCGCAGAAGGCGGCAGAGGCCGCGCCCAAGCACAAGATCAACGTCGATTACGAGATCGGCGACAGCGTCAAGGTGCTGGACGGCCCCTTCGCCAGCTTCAACGGCACGGTCGAGGAGCTGGATTTCGAAAAGAACCGGGTCAAGGTGTCCGTGTCGATCTTCGGCCGCGCCACCCCGGTCGAACTGGACTTCGAGCAGGTCGAACTGTCCAAATGATTTCACGTCACCCCGGCGCAGGCCGGGGTTTCGTGCCTTCACGCCGTTCCCTTGCGGCCTGAGGTCCCGGCCTTCACCGGGATGATGACAAGGGTAAGTGCGGGAGGCGGATGTTAAGTCCGCTGCTTGACCGCTAAACTTGAACCGGTGGATTTGCTCGCAAGTCCACCAGCAACAGAGTGAGTGAAAATGGCCAAGAAGATTACGGGCTATATCAAGCTCCAGGTGCCCGCTGGAGCCGCCAACCCCTCGCCGCCGATCGGTCCGGCGCTGGGTCAGCGCGGTGTGAACATCATGGAATTCTGCAAGGCGTTCAACGCCTCGACGGAAAAGATGGAAAAGGGCACGCCGCTGCCGACCATCATCACCGTCTATGCGGACCGTTCGTTCAGCTTCGTGACGAAGCAGCCGCCCGCCACCTACCTCATCAAGAAGGCCGTGAACCTCAAGTCCGGCTCCAAGGAACCGGGCAAGGTCGTCGCCGGCAAGATCACCCGCGCCCAGCTCGCCGAAATCGCGCAGGCCAAGATGGTTGACCTGAACGCGAACGATATCGACGCGGCGACGAAGATCATCGAAGGCTCCGCCCGCGCGATGGGCCTCGAAGTGGTGGAGGGCTGAGATCATGGCAAAGCTGACGAAAAAGGCGAAGGTCCTGGCCGCTGCCGTTGACCGCGAAAAGCTGCACGGCGTCGACGAGGCGCTGGGCCTCATCAAGACCCATGCGACCGCCAAGTTCGACGAAAGCGTCGAAATCGCGATCAACCTGGGCGTTGATCCGCGTCACGCCGACCAGATGGTCCGCGGCGTCGTGACCCTGCCCGCCGGCACCGGCAAGGACGTGCGCGTCGCCGTGTTCGCCCGTGGCGACAAGGCTGAAGCCGCGACCGCCGCCGGCGCCGATATCGTGGGTGCCGAAGACCTGCTGGAATCGATCCAGGCGGGCAATATCGACTTCCAGCGCGTGATCGCCACTCCCGACATGATGGGTCTGGTCGGTCGTCTGGGCAAGGTTCTGGGTCCCAAGGGCCTGATGCCGAACCCGAAGCTGGGCACCGTCACCCCGAACGTTGCCGAAGCGGTCAAGGCTGCCAAGGGCGGCCAGATCGAATTCCGCGTCGAAAAGGCCGGCATCATCCACGCCGGCCTCGGCAAGGCCAGCTTCTCGGCCGAGGACCTGCGCAAGAATTTCGACGCCTTCGTCGACGCGATCGTCAAGGCGAAGCCGTCGGGTTCGAAGGGCAAATATGTCCGCAAGATCGCCCTGTCGTCCTCGATGGGCCCGGGCGTGAAGGTCGACGTGGCGGAAGTCGCTTCGGTCTGATCCCTCGCGGATGAGAGAAAAAGGGGCCGCCTTCCCTCTTTGCGGGGGAAGGCGGCCTTCTTATTTGGGCTATTCTCCCCTTGCGGGGAGGGCACCGTGACCTTCGGCGGAATCGCCAGGGGACGGTGTGAACTTCGGGGCGAGTGACCTTCCGCCCCGGCTTCCGCATCGGCTGAAGCGACAACGGGTCATCTTCGTATCCGTCGGGAATGGCGGGTCGCTTTACCGATGGAAATAGAAATGTCTTTCGAACACCTCCCTGCCCTCCTGTCCGACGCGCTGACGCGGAAAGGCTATGAAAGCCTGACGCCCGTGCAGGCAGAGGTCACCCAGACCGAAGCCGAAGGCCGCGACCTCATCGTTTCGGCCCAGACCGGATCGGGCAAGACGGTCGCCTTCGGCCTTGCCATGGCAACCGAACTGCTGGGCGACCAGAACCGCCTGCCCGTCGCCGCCCGGCCGCTGGCGCTGGCGATCGCGCCGACCCGCGAACTGGCGCTTCAGGTCGCGCGCGAACTGGAATGGCTCTATGGCGAGGCCCGCGCCCGCATCACCACCTGCGTGGGCGGCATGGACGCCGCCAAGGAACGCCGCGCGCTTTCGCAAGGCGCGCATATCGTCGTCGGCACGCCGGGCCGCCTGCGCGATCATCTGGAACGCGGCGCGCTCGACCTGTCCGCCATCAGGACGGTGGTACTCGACGAAGCGGACGAAATGCTCGACATGGGCTTCCGCGAGGATCTGGAGGAGATTCTCGACGGCGCGCCGGACAACCGCCGCACGCTCCTTTTTTCCGCTACCATGCCCAAGCCGATCGTGGCGCTGGCCCGGCGCTACCAGAAGGACGCGCTGCGCATCTCCACGGTCAGCGATGAACGCGGCCATGGCGACATCAGCTACCAGGCGGTGACGGTCGCGCCCGCCGATATCGAAAATGCGGTGGTCAACCTGCTGCGCTATCATGAGGCGGAAACGGCGATCCTCTTCTGCGCCACCCGCGACAATGTCCGGCACCTGCACGCCAGCCTGACGGAGCGCGGCTTCGCGGCGGTGGCGCTGTCGGGCGAGCACAGCCAGAATGAGCGCAACCACGCGCTGCAGGCGCTGCGCGACCGCCGGGCGCGGGTCTGCGTCGCCACCGACGTGGCCGCGCGCGGCATCGACCTCCCCAATCTCAGCCTCGTCGTCCATGTCGAAATCCCGCGCGACGCGGAAACGATGCAGCACCGCTCCGGCCGCACCGGCCGCGCCGGCAAGAAGGGCACGGCCGTGCTGATCGTCCCCTATCCCCGCCGCCGGAGGGTCGAATCCATGCTGCGCGGCGCGAAGATCCCGGTCGAATGGGGCACCCCGCCCGGCAAGGAAGCGATCCAGGAGCAGGACAATGCGCGCCTGCGCGAGAAGCTGATGGAGCGCGCCGAACTGGACGAGCAGGACTGGGCTCTGGGGGCCGAACTGCTGGCCGAAAAATCGCCCAAGGAAATCGCCGCCATGCTGGTGAGGAGCGCCCGTGCCGCCCTCCCCGCGCCGGAGGAGCTGCTGGACGCGAGCGAGGCACCCGCCCGCCGCGACGGGCCGCGTCCGGGCTTTGAGGATACGGTCTGGTTCCGCATGGACATCGGCCGCAACCAGAATGCCGATCCGCGCTGGATATTGCCGCTGATCTGCCGCCGCGGCCATGTGTCGCGGCAGGAAATCGGCGCGATCCGCATCGCCGCCAATGAAACGATGTTCGAAATCCCCTCCGCCATCGCGGCGAAGTTCATCGGCGCGGTGAAACGCACCGGGCAGGCAAGCGACGAGGGGGCGGAAGTCGCGATCGAACAGATCGAGGGCAAGCCCCGCGAAATGGCGCGCGAGAACCGGCGCGAAGGCGGCCCGCGCGGCAAAGGCCGCCCCAATGAAGGACGCGGACCACAGCCCGCTTATGGCGCGCGCCCCTTCAAGGGCGGCCCACGCAAGAGCGGCCCACGCAAGCCGAGAGGCTGAAGGGATGAAGCTCGTCCGACACCTGCCCCACAGTGTCGACGAGCTTCAGATGCCGGCCCGTGGAGCGATTTCCGGGCGATCGGCCTTTGGAGCGTTTCCGTCATGAGTGGAAACGCTCTCTCGTCTTGACCCGCCTCGCTCTAGCCCGCACCGCAGAGCGACAGCATCCGCGCCGCGAGTTCCCTCTCCCCCATCACCACATGGGGTACGCCCAGCCCCTCCAGATGCTTGACCTCCGCATCGGAATGGGCGCGGGCGATGACCTGAAGGTCGGGATTGAGATGACGCGCATGTTCGTGGATCGCGCCGCCCTCAAACCCTTCAGGCACGGCGATCAGCAAGCGCCGCGCCTCGATTATGCCCGCCGCCCGCAGGTGCCGGTCCTCCAGCGCGCTGCCGCGCACGACCGTGAGGCCCGCTTCCTCCGCCTCCTCCGCCCGCTCGGCATCTGCTTCGACCACCACGAAATGCACGCCCTTCTCGGCCAACCGATCCGCGATCAGCTTCCCTACCCGGCCATAACCGACCAGGATGACATGGCCGATGTGTGGGCCGATGCGTGGGCCGATGCTTGCCTTGGCCTTTTCCGCCTGCGCCTCTTCCTCGACCTCCTCCTGCTTGTGCCCGCGCACGATGAGCGAGAAGATCAGCGGATTGAGAAAGATCGACACGATCGCGCCGGCAAGGATCAGGTCGCGCGCCTCGGCCGGCAACACCCCCAGCCCCGTGCCCAATGACGCCAGGATGAAGGAGAATTCCCCGATCTGCGCCAGGCTCGCCGCGATGGTGAGCGCCGTATCGCCCGGATGACCGAAGGCGCGGACGATGGCGAAGGCGGCGATCGACTTGCCGACGATGATGATCGCCACCGTGACCAGCAACGGCAGCGGCTGCTCGACCAGCACCGCCGGATTGAAGAGCATGCCGACGGAGACGAAGAAAAGCACGGCAAAGGCATCCCGCAGCGGCAGCGTCTCCTCGGTCGCACGGCGGCTGAGCGGCGTCTCGCCCAGGATCATGCCGGCGAAGAAGGCCCCGAGCGCAAAGGACACGTCAAAGGCGACCGCCGCGCCAAAGGCGACGCCGAGCGCGATCGCCAGCACGGCGAGGCGAAACAGTTCGCGCGATCCGCTATGGACGACCCAGTGCAGCGCCCAGGGAATGACGCGCCGGCCAACCACCAGCATCAGCGCGACGAAGCCCGCGACCTTCAGCAGCGTGCCCAGCAGCGGCGCCAGCAGGGCCGCTGCCCCGCCCGACGCATCGGCATTGTTCATGACGCCGGCAAGCGCGGGGAGCAGCACCAGCGCCAGCACCATCACCAGATCCTCGACGATTAGCCATCCCACGGCGATCCGGCCCCTGCGGGTTTCCACCAGATCCGCCCCCTGCAGGGCGCGCAGCAGGACGACCGTGCTCGCCACCGACAGCGCAAGGCCGAAGACCAGCCCGCCCAGCAGCGGCCAGCCCATGACATGCGCCAGGCCCATGCCCATCAGCGTCGCCACGGCGATCTGGCCGATGGCGCCGGGCACGGCGATGTTCTTCACCGATAGCAGGTCCCGCAGGGAGAAATGCAGGCCGACGCCGAACATCAGCAGGATGACGCCGATTTCCGCCAGCTCATTGGCCAGGCTGGCATTGGCGACGAAGCCCGGCGTGAACGGCCCGACGATGATGCCGGCGACCAGATAGCCGACGAGCGGCGACAATTTCAGGCGATGGGCGATGGCGCCCATGACAAAGGCAACGACAAGGCCCGCGACGATCGTTCCGATCAGGGGCGTGTGATGGGGCATGGAGTGTCTTTCCCTGGCCGCCGACGGAGGGGCTTCCTCCATCGGCGGCATATCATATTCATTCAGCGATGGTCAGCATCGCCGCCGACAACAAGGCGCCGGCCGCGCCCAATCCCGCCATGACGGCGGGCATGAACCACCATGGCGGACGGCGGCGGGACGGTCTGGCGCCGCCGCGTCGCGATCTTCTGCGGGTCATGAAGAGGCTCCTTTTTCCTGACGGCGGCCGCAACGGCGGCCTGGAAACGATGCGTCAGGAAAGAACAGGAGGCGCCCGCGCCCGTTTGCGGGACAGCAGGCGCAAGGGCGGGAAGGAGAAGGAGGAACGCGGGAATCGGTTGCCGGCATATGGCAGGACGACAGCCAGCAGCATCGCCACGACCCCCGGCACGCCCACGGCGAACGTCGGCCACGACGCCCTTCCGTCGTCATCCGGCTCCATCGCCTGCATGGCAACGGGACTGGCCTGGGCGCGGGCCTTCAACACCACGCTGGTGGTGGCCGGATTGAAGGCGGAGCCGGTGAACCGGCTGGACGGCGGCCCCAGGGGCGCGAGTGCGCTCAACAGGGCGACGCTCAGCGACAGCCACAATGTCAGGATGAACAACAACCGGCCCGCCAAGGCTTCATTCCTGTATGGCGCTGGCGTCATCCGTGATGCTATCCCTTCGCTGGCCGTCCGCTGGCCCTGCGCCGGGCGAAGATAGGGACGGACCAGGCCAAAAACCAGCCCCGAATGCCGCGCTTGCCGGTTGACATGGGCGAGTCATTCCAGTAGCGGGCCACATTCCCGCGCGGGTCCAACAGGGCATAGTCCCTCGACGATCTGCGTAAAGCAGATTTGAACGAGAAGAGAAGAGCCATGTTCGCAGTCGTGCGCACGGGCGGCAAGCAATATCGCGTCGCCGCCGGAGACAAGATCGTCGTCGAGAAGCTGGCCGGTGAGGCTGGCGACAAGGTGACGCTGGATGACGTCCTGTTCGCCGGCGAAGGCAGCGACGTGAAGGACGCAGCCAAGCTGACCGTCGCCGCCGAAATCATCGCGCAGGCGAAGGGCGAGAAGGTCATCGTTTTCAAGAAGCGCCGTCGGCACAACTACCGTCGTCGCAACGGCCATCGCCAGAATCACACGATCCTCAAGATCGTGTCGATCGCCTGAGCCGCAGCAAAGTCACGAGGAGTTTAAGTCATGGCACATAAGAAAGCTGGCGGTTCGTCGCGCAACGGTCGCGATTCGGAATCGAAGCGCCTTGGCGTGAAGAAGTTCGGCGGTCAGGAAGTGATCGGCGGCAACATCATCATTCGCCAGCGCGGCACCCGCGTCTATCCCGGCCGCAATGTCGGCATGGGCAAGGACCACACGCTGTTCGCGCTGGGTGAAGGCCGCGTGGTATTCCACACCGGCAAGCTCGGCCGCAAATATGTGTCGGTCGACGCCATGGCCGAAGCAGCCGAATAACGGACGATCGATGACGGATCGTCCCTCGCAATCGGGGCGATCCTCCTGACGGAACGGCTTTGGCCAGACCGCCAGTGTTCGAGGGAAACAAGGGGCGCCCCTTCCGGGAGCGTCCCTTTTTCGTATCAAAAGCCGTCTCCCCTGTATTTCCCTCAACTCTCTGGAACCGTGGCCTTTCTCGCGCGTCATGCGGGCGGGGCCCAGCCAGAGAAGACAGTCGTCAAGCCGTAACTTTTCACGGTCATTGGCGCGCCGGAGATTAGGAGACTTTCGATGTTCGCCCGTACCCCCCGCCTGTTGCTGCGGCCTGGCTGGATGGAAGATGCCCGCGCCCTTGCCGACGCAATCGGCGACCCGGCCGTCCTGCGCAACCTGACCCGCGCGCCGGCCGCCTATGGCCTGGCCGATGCGGAGGCATTCCTGGCCCAGCCGCAGGAGCCGCGCCTGCCCAACCTGCTCGCCTTCACCCGTACCAAGGGCGCGCCGCGCCTGGTGGGCGGCTGCGGCCTCCACAGGGCGCAGGATGGCGCGGTCGAACTGGGCTATTGGATCGCACGCCCCTATTGGGGGCTCGGCTTCGCGACCGAGGCAGCCAGCGCCGTCATGTGCATGGCCCGCGCCTCGGGCGTCCGCGATGCGCGCGCCGCCCATTTCGTTGACAATCCGGCGTCCGGCAACGTCCTGCGCAAGATCGGCTTCCACTACAGGGGAAAGACGGAAAGGCGCTTCAGCCTCGCTCGCGGCGCGGCGGCCGACTGCCTGATCTTCGAGCAGGGTGTCCCTGAGGAAGGGCGCGCAATCCCCATGATGACGGATTCGTCGATGGATCTTTACGGCGATTCGCTGCCCGCTCTGGCGGCCTGACCCCCTGCGGCCGGGAGGGCGGCTTTGCGCCGCCTTCCCCCCAGCCCGGCCGTGTTTTGGAAGAAGCAGCCGCTTTTGCCGCGCCCCTGTTTAATTCCGCCGCATAAACCGCTATGGGCGCGCGATGCATTTTCTTGATCAAGCGAAGATTTACATCAAGTCCGGCTGGGGCGGTCCCGGCGCGGTCAGTTTCCGGCGCGAAAAATATGTCGAATATGGCGGTCCCGACGGCGGCAATGGCGGCAAGGGCGGCGACATCATCTTCGAGGCGGTGGCGGGACTGAACACCCTGATCGACTTCCGCTACACCCAGCATTTCAAGGCGCAGCGCGGCATGCCCGGCATGGGCAAGAACCGCTATGGCGCCGGCGGCGAAGACCTCGTCATCAAGGTGCCGGTCGGCACGCAGATCCTGTCCGATCCCACGCCCATAGACGGCACGGAGGATGAGGACGGCACGATGGAATATGAGCAGGAGTTGCTGGCCGACTTCACCGAAGTCGGCCAACGCATCGTGCTGCTGCGCGGTGGCGATGGCGGACGCGGCAACCTGTCCTACAAGACCAGCACCAACCGCGCCCCGCGCCAGCATGGCACGGGCTGGCCGGGGCAGGAAATGTGGGTATGGCTGCGGCTGAAGCTGCTGGCCGATGTCGGGCTGGTCGGCATGCCCAATGCGGGCAAGTCGACCTTCATCAACCAGGTCACCAATACCAAGGCGAAGGTCGGCGCCTACGCCTTCACCACCACCAAGCCGCAATTGGGCGTGGTGCTGCATCGCGACCGGGAATTCGTCCTGGCCGACATTCCCGGCCTGATCGAGGGCGCGGCCGAGGGCGCCGGCATCGGCGACCGCTTCCTGGGCCATGTCGAGCGTTGCCGGGTGCTGCTGCACCTGATCGACGCGACCGGCGACGACCCCGTCGAACAATTCCGCATCGTGCAGGACGAGCTCGCGGCCTATGGCGGCGGCCTGGACGAAAAGCCGCAGATCGTGGCGCTCAACAAGGGCGACCTGCTGGGCCCGGAACTGATGGAGGACATTGCCGGCCAGATCCGGGAAGAGGCAGGCGTGGAGGAGCTGTTCATCATCTCCGGCGCGACCGGCGAAGGCGTGCCGGCACTGCTGGATGCGGTATTGCCCTTGCTGGACCACCCCGGCGACAAGGATGAGGATGAAGATGGGGTGGAAGAAGACGACAAGCCGTGGTCGCCCCTCTGATTCTCTCCTCCCTCAGGCCGGCGGCGCTGGGGGTGCCGGGCAACGGCGCTGAACACCGGTCCCCGCACTCAAGTTTCGCTTCGCTCGCGTTCACCCCAACCCTTCCCGCCCGCGGGAGGGGAGGAAGACATAGATGACCCCCTCCCTTTCCGGCTTTCCCCCTCCGCAAATCCGCCGCCTCGTCATCAAGATCGGCTCGGCGCTGCTCGTCGATCCCCAGGGCGAAGTGCGCACCGCATGGCTGCGCACGCTGGTGGCCGACATCGCGGCCCGCAAGGCGGCGGGGCAGCAGATCATCATCGTCTCCTCCGGCGCGATCGCGCTTGGCGCGCGGCGGCTGAAGCTGCCCAAAGGCGGGCGCGGCTCGCTGGAGGACGCTCAGGCGGCGGCCGCCACTGGCCAGATCGCACTGTCGCAATGCTGGGCCAGCCTGCTCCACGAAAACGGCATCACCGCCGCGCAGATGCTGGTGACGCTGGACGATCTGGAAAACCGCCGCCGCTATCTCAATGCGTCGGCCACGCTGGAGCGTCTGATGGCGCTCGACGTCGTACCGGTCGTGAACGAGAATGACAGCGTCGCCACGGCGGAGATCCGCTTTGGCGACAATGACCGGCTGGCGGCGCGCATCGGACAGGCGGCACGGGCTGACGCAGTTGTGCTGCTGTCGGACGTCGACGGGCTTTACACGGCGAACCCGCATGTCGATGCGGACGCCATGCTGATAGAGACAATCGAGCGCATCGATGCGCGCATCGCCGGGATGGCGGACGGCGGTTCGGCGTCCGGCATGGGATCGGGCGGCATGACCTCCAAGATCGAGGCGGCGCGGATAGCGACCGGCGCCGGCGCGCATCTGGCGATCATCTCAGGCAAGGTGGATTCGCCGCTGTCGCACTGGGCGAATGGCGGCAAGGGGTCGATCTTCCTCGCGGCGCAGGCCAGGGGCGCGCGAAAGGGCTGGCTGGCCGGGCGCCTGACGGTGCGCGGGCGGATCGTGGTCGACGCCGGGGCAGAGGCGGCCCTGGGACGCGGCAACAGCCTGCTCCCGGCCGGCGTGACTCGGTGCGAGGGCGTTTTCGCCCGTGGCGACGTGGTCGACATATTGGCGCAGGATGGACGGGTGATCGCTCGCGGCCTCATCGAATATGACAGCGAGGAAGCCTCCCGCATCGCCGGCAAGCGCAGCGAGGATATCGCCGCGCTGCTGGGGCACCTGCCCCGATCCGTGCTGGTCCATCGCGATCATATGGCGATGGTCTGATCCATGTCCCTGCGCATTGCGATGACGGGCGCGACGGGTTTCGTCGGCGCCGAGACGCTGAATCAGGCACTGGCGGCGGGGCATCATGTCAGCGCCATCACCCGCCGCGCACAGCCGCCCCGCGCCCATCTCAAATGGGTACCCGGTGCGCTGGAGGACCGGGCGGCGCTCAACACGCTGGTCCGCGACGCCGATGTGGTCATCCACATTGCCGGCGTCGTGAACGCGCCCGACCGCGAAGGCTTCGAAATGGGCAATGCCCGCGGCACCATGGCGGTGGTCGACGCGATGCGGCAGCGCGGCGTCAGGCGGCTGATCCACGTGTCCTCGCTCTCGGCGCGGGAGCCGGGGCTCTCGGACTATGGCTGGTCGAAGGAGCTGGCGGAGCGGCACGTGAAGGCGAGCGGCCTCGACTGGACCATCGTCCGCCCGCCCGCCATCTACGGTCCGGGCGACCGGGAAATGCTGGAACTGTTCCGCATGGCCCGGCGCGGGATCATGCTGCTGCCGCCCGGCGGACGCCTGTCGGTGATCGAGGTGAGCGACCTTGCACGCCTGTTCCTGACGCTGGCGGTCGAAAAGGACATGAAGAGCCTCACCCATGTCTATGAGGTCGACGACGGCACGCCCGGCGGCTGGGACCATATGGACTTCGCGCAGGCGATCGGCCGCGCAGTCGGACGGCCCGTGCGGGCCTTCGCGACGCCAGCCTGGCTGTTGGGCATGGGCGCGCGGCTTGACCGGCTGGTGCGCGGCAGGAACGCGAAGCTGACGCCCGACCGGGTCCATTATTTCTGCCACCCCGATTGGGTCGTGAAGAAGCGCAAGCAACCTCTCAGGAAGCTGTGGGTGCCCAAGGTGCCGACCGAAGAGGGATTGAAGGCGACGGCCCAGGCCTATCGCGCGAAGGGCTGGCTCTGACGATCGGAACGGCGCCCGCCCTCCCCTTTTTGGGCAGGCGCCGTTCTACACGGCGCTCAACCCCGCGTCCGCCAGACCGCGCCACAGGTGCAGCGCCTGCACGCTTTCCGCCACGTCATGCACCCGCACCATCTGCGCGCCCAGTTCGGCGGCGCGGAACGCCAGCGCCACCGAGCCGCCCAGCCGCTCCGCCGCCGGCGCCTCGTTCGACAGGGCTCCGATCAGGCGCTTGCGGCTGCCCGCGAACAGCAACGGCACGCCCAGCCCCTGAAGGGTCGCCAGGCCATTCACCAGCGCCAGATTGTCGGCAAGCGACTTGCCAAAGCCCAGTCCGGGATCGACCATGATCTTCCCGCGCGGCACCCCGGCCGCCAGACAGGCCTCCACCCGCTCCTCCAGCATGTCGAACACATCGGCCACGACATCGCCATAGCCGCCCGCATTGTCATGCGGATCATCGCCGGCCGACGGCGCATGCATCAGTATGACCGGGCATCCCGCCGCGACCACCACGTCCATGGCGCGGGGATCATGCCGCAGCGCGCTCACATCGTTGACCACCGCCGCCCCCGCGGCCAGCGCGGCCTCCATCACCGCCGCCTTGCGCGTGTCGATGGACATGGAAATGCCGGCCGCTGCCAGCCTTTCGATCACCGGCACGACGCGGGCGATCTCATCCCCCTCCCACAGGCGCGGCGCCCTGGGCCGGGTGGACTCCCCACCCACATCGATCAGCGCGGCCCCCGCCGCCGCCATGGCGAAGCCCGCATCGGCCGCTGCCTGCGGATCATCCATATGCTTGCCGCCGTCGGAAAAGCTGTCCGGCGTGATGTTCAGGATCGCCATCACCTGCGGCGCGTCGAAACGGATGGTGCGTTGCCCCAGCACCAAAGGCTGCCGCGGCGCCGAGATATTGGCCGCCAACAGCCGCGCCCGTTCCGCCACGGGCTCGGGCAGGCCCGCCACCGCATCGTCGAACGCTGCGACGGGCACCGTCGCCCGCGCCACTTTCTGCCCACCCCTTCGCGCGGTCAGCTCATAGCCCTGGAACCAGATCAGCCCATTGCCCATCCGCGCCGCCGATCCTTCGGCCAGGCCGACAGGCGACGACACGAACCATGTGGGACGCAGATAAAGCCGCGCATCGGCGGGAATTTGGGAAAGCATGTTCAAACCCCGCTCAGCCCGAACGGAAACATCCGATGATCCTCAGGGCTCGTTCGCCAACAAATAGGTCTGCCGCAGCGCGTCGATCGGCTTCAACACGCCCTCTATCTCGCAATGCCAGAAGGTCCAGCCGTTGCAGCTCGGCGCACCCTGCAACGTCGCACCCATCTTGTGGATCGACCCCGTATCCGCGCCCACGGACAGCGAACCGTCCGCCCGCACCACCGCCTGCCAGCGCCGCCGTGCGTCCACCAGCACCGCGCCGGGTTGCAGATAGCCGGTCTCGACCAGTGTGCCGAACGCCACCTTTGGCTGCTGCCGCGCGGTCTGCATGATGGTCAGCGCGCTTTCATCGAGCGGCAACGCCGCCTCGATCCGCTCCAGCGCGACCTCGATATAATCATCCTCGCGCTCGATGCCGATCCACCTGCGGCCCAGGCGCTTGGCGACCGCCCCCGTCGTTCCGGTGCCGAAAAAGGGATCAAGCACCACGTCGCCCGGCTTGGTGCAGGCCAGCATCACGCGATAGAGCAGCGCCTCGGGCTTCTGCGTCGGATGCGCCTTGGTGCCGTTGCGCTTCAGCCGCTCCTGCCCGCCGCAGATCGGCAGCACCCAGTCGGAACGCATCTGCAACTCGTCGTTCAGCGTTTTCATCGCCTTGTAGTTGAATGTATATTTGGCGTCCTCCCCCTGGCTCGCCCAGATCAGCGTCTCATGCGCGTTGGTGAAGCGGGTGCCCTTGAAATTGGGCATGGGGTTGGATTTACGCCAGATGATGTCGTTGAGGATCCAGAAGCCTTCATCCTGCAACGCGGTGCCGACGCGGAAGATATTGTGGTAGCTGCCGATCACCCAGATGGTGCCGTTGGGCTTCAATATGCGCCGCGCCTCGCGCAGCCATGCCTTGGTGAAACGGTCGTAAGAACCCAGCGTGTCGAACTTGTCCCAGTCATTGTCGACCGCGTCCACCCGGCTGCCCTCGGGCCGGAACAGGTCGCCGCCAAGCTGGAGATTATAGGGCGGATCCGCGAAGATCATGTCGATGCACGCGTCGGGCAGCTTCGCCATTTCAGCGATGCAGTCACCACGCAGCAGCCGGTCGGCCTCGACCTCTACGGGCGCAACCGCCTTTTTCCGCCGCGGCGCGACGCGTTCCATGACACCCATTTCGTGACCCCCGTTTCCTTCTGAGGCCCAGCGATGAGTCCTCCGGAGTCAGCCGTCAAGATCAGCAACTTAGGGTTCACGCCTGACAAAATGGTTAACGCAGCGGCGAACGAACCGGGTAGCCACTAGATATTGAGTCGACAGCCGCCTGAAAGACTCAAGATCGGCTAGTGTGACGCAAAAGACTCAGATGGAAAGAGGCGCGAAGTTTTTTTGGTTAACGCGGTCTGGAAGGGTAAAAATGACGTTCACCTTGACCAATTCATAACCCGATGGCTATGAATGCGTCATGACGGAACATGTTTTGAGGGGCGATCGGTCGGCCTCCTGCGATGAACTTTTCAAGGCCCTTTCGGACGGCACGCGACGCGGCCTGCTCGAATATCTGGTGCGCGAAGGGGAACAGAGCGTTCACGCCCTCACCGCCATCTCCGGCGTATCGCAACCCATGGTGTCCCGCCACCTCGGCAAGCTGAAACGCGCCAGCCTCGTGACGGCCCGTCGGGCCGGGCGCGAAACCTATTATACGGCCAGGGCAAAGGGCCTCGCCCCGGTGGTGCAATGGATGGCGGTCTATGGCGCGCTATGGTCCCAGCGATTCACCGCGCTGGAGGATCTGGACGGCTATTAAGGAACATCCTGCTCCTGCGAAGGCAGGAGCACGGCAATTCCATGTAGCAGATCTATTTAGCCGACTGGGCCAGGATCGCCTCAATCAGCAGCACGTCATCCGGCTTGTCGGCATCGATGCAGGCCTCTGCCTTCTCCATCGCCACCAGCCGCGCGACCAGCCCGAACCGCCGCCCCACCCGCGCGATCCCGCCCCGCAGTGTGGAAATCCTGAACACCGCCCCCAGCAGGGCCAGCGGGCCAAAGGCGGACAATATCTTCCACCCCTTCTTCCGGTCCTGCTCGACCTCCTGCCACAAGGCGACCACTGGCCGCGCCTTGCCGCTACCGAACCAGAAGATGTTCGCCCCCGACCACCAGCCATCGCGGAACTTCAGCCATGTCCGCCGCGACCCCGGATAGCGCGCCAGCAGCGTGGCCCGCTCCACCATCGCCACGGCAATGTCCGCCCCAAAAGCCTGCCCAACCATCTGGTCGAGCATCGCCCCATCCAGCAGCACGTGATCCGCCGTCGTCATCAGCAGCGGAAAGGGCAAATCCGCCCGATCCAGCAGGGCTATGATCGATGACGCGATCCCGCCCCCGCTCTTCTCGAACCGCACTTTGGGATGCTCCGCCAGCCAGGCGGTGGCGGGATCGGCGGCGAACAATTCCGGCGCCTGGGTCAGCACGACCAGCCGCCCGATCGCCGGATGCGCCAGCAGGGCACGGGCCGGGCGGTTGATCATCGGCTCCCCCGCCACTGGCACCAGCGGCTTGACCGCAACCCCGGCGGCCACCGCCAAAGGATCAGGGATCGGCCGTGACCCGGCCAGCAATATCGCGGTGATGTCGGAAGCCGCTGCGTTCATTCCCGCCCGTTAGCGGAGGGAGTCCGCCACGAAAAGCTATTTCCCGGTCGCCGCAGGCGCTGCGGTCTTCTGCGCCACCTGCACCGGCAGGCCGATGCGCAGGCTCTTCAACTGCGCCAGCCGCGCCCGGAAGGCCGCCAGTTCCCTGCCCGCCAGTTGCGACGTCGTGGTGAAGCGCACCGACAGCGGATTGATCGTCTGCCCGTTACGG
>Ga0207657_10002469_pt1 | contig 20005 bp, 18 predicted proteins | sample KBSC33metaG_FD_184316 | JGI IMG/M metagenome (GOLD analysis project Ga0207657, IMG submission 184316) | Corn rhizosphere microbial communities from Kellogg Biological Station, Michigan, USA - KBS C3-3 metaG (SPAdes) (version 2) | ecosystem: Host-associated > Plants > Roots > Rhizosphere > Soil ... | reverse complement strand
CTCGGAATGACAAGGGGGAAGTAGTGAAGCGTTGCAACCGAGTGAAGCGCTGCAAGCCGAGTACATAGGTCCTTCGCTTCGCTCAGGATGACAACGGGAACAAATCTGCGCAGGGATAACTGGGGAGTATGTCGATTGCCGGCTTTCCGACAAGGCTTTCCTGGCCTGCAGATTCGTCAGCGCTAGAATTTAGCCTCGGGTCTTCTTCACGGTTTTGGCGACGGCGGCGCCGGCCACTTCCCAGGGACGCTTTTTGCGAGATGCTTTCGGCTTATCGCGATCGACGATGCGGTCGTACTGATAGGACTCGCTCACGGTGCCGAGGGACTCGTTATAGAGACTAGGCAAGCCCATGGCTTCCTTGAATTCTTCGCTGAACTGATGAAGCGCCTTAAGATGGTCAGCGGTGGCTGGTATTTCGGTCTTGGAAGTTTTTAGAAATTGCTGATATCCGCGATTGACCAGCTTCGAAATCTCACTTCCCACGAGATATCCGGGATAGGCGAAGATTTTGGCGTCGCCGTTTTCATCCTTTTGAATCGCAGCCGAGACATTATGCTTCTTCAGGAAGACGCGGTTCTGCGTACCGGGTGCTTCGATCAGGTCAAAGCCGTGATCGCGCAGCCAGTTCACGGCGTCATCGTAGGTGCGTTGCTCTATTTGAGTAGACATCAGTTTCCATAATTCCTTACTGTCCGGGTTAGATGCACGCCCTTGAGGAAGGGTACACAGGCGGAAGTGACTTGGAATCCTTCGGGCGTATCTCGTAATCTAAGGACAAGTATTAGATATCCTGTTTTAATCCCGTAGGCACATTACGATAGTCATGAGTGTTTCGTCCAACACATCGAAGAGCTTGGCCCACTTGAGCACATTGCGCCAGCGTGTGAACCAAAGCGTCATTCACGACGAGTTGCACCTGGGGGTGAACCCACTGGAGCGGATCGGGAATACTCCTCTTCTGCGACTGGCAAGTGTCACGCACGGCCTGCGCGGCGTGGAAGTTCTGGGAAAAGCGGAGTGGTGCAATCCGGGCGGCTCGGTGAAAGATCGTGCCGCGGCGAACATCGTTGCTGAAGCGACCCGATTGGGAAACTTCGGGCCGGGTAAGATTCTTCTCGATTCTACGAGCGGCAACACGGGAATTGCGTATGCCATGATCGGAGCCGCACAAGGATTCCCGGTCACCTTGTGCATGCCGGAAAATGTTTCGATCGAGCGCAAGAGAATTCTGCAGGCCTACGGCGCCAACATTATTTACACCGATCCAGCCGAGGGGTCGGATGGCGCCATTCGCTATGCGCGGGAACTTTACGCCAGCGATCCCGAAAAGTATTTCTATGCCGACCAGTACTCGAACGATGCGAACTGGCGCGCGCACTATATCGGAACCGCGAATGAGATCTGGCAGCAGACCCAGGGGCGAGTGACGCACTTTGTGTCGATGCTCGGAACCAGTGGCACGTTTGTGGGTACGACGAGGCGGCTGAAGGAGTTGAATCCGCGTGTACGCTGCATCTCCTTGCAACCGGACTCGGCTTTCCACGGCATTGAAGGTGCGAAGCATATGGAAAGCGCGATTGTGCCGAAGATCTACGACGCTGAGTTGGCGGATGAGAACATCGAGATTTCAACGGAAGCCTCGTACAAAATGGTGAAGCGCATGGCGCGTGAAGAAGGCTTGCTGGTTGGGATCTCGTCGGGTGCAGCGGTAGTGGGCTGCATGGAAGTGGCGTCCCGCTTGAAGAAGGGACAGCCCGCGGTGATCGTTACCGTCCTTTGCGACTCCGGCGACAAGTACCTGAGTGAGAGATTCTGGGATGAAGCGTAGAAACATTGCAGATTGAAGATCGCGGATTGCAGAAGTGAAGGACGCTTGAGAATCTTCGGATTTAGAGATTTTGGAATTTAGAAATTTTGGTTGCGGATTTGAGGTGGCAGCTGATCGCGGACCTTGGCCATTGCAATGGCCTAAATCCTAAATTCGTAGATTACTCAATTCGGAAATCATGAAAGTTCCGATCTGAAATCTTGTTATCTCCATTTTCCATGTTGAAAATCTCACAAAACGATTACGACGCGATCCGCCGGCATGGCGAAGAGACGTATCCGCACGAGTGTTGCGGGGTGCTGCTCGGAACCATGGATGGAGATGAGCGCACTGTGACGTCCACGGCACGCTGCGGGAACACGCGTAACGACTCTCCGCATAATCGTTATCACATCGATCCTAAGGAACTGGTGCGCATTCAGCGCGAAGGCCGGGAGCGTGGGCTGGATATTGTCGGTTTCTACCATTCGCATCCTGACCATCCGGCTCGCTGGTCGCAAACCGACTTGGCTGAGGCGCACTGGATCGGGTGCTCGTACGTGATTACGAGCGTTGAAAAAGGGAAAGCGGCGATTACCAACTCATTCGAGCTGGTAGGCGCCGATGAGAGCGATAAGAAGTTTGCAGACGAGAGCGTTGAAGTTTTACAGACTACTGCAACAAAGTGACAGCGGCTTAGGTCCGGCCAGTGACTGATCCGCCGTCACAAAACCCTTTTTCATTTCTTCCAAGCCCCCAATAAACGCCGCAGCACCACGAACTCGCCCAGGTGGTACGCATTGTGATCGGCGAGCAGCAGCGCTTCGCGCAAGAGATTCTGTCCGTCACCCCAAGGAAACGGCTTGTGGAGATCGGATTTCGGATCGTTGACCAACTTCTGCATGGCTTTCAGATCGGCGCGAAAAGAGTTGACGCTCTTGTCCCACGCTGAAGGGTTGGGAGGCTCGGGGTGTGCCGGCCAATATCCTTTTGGAAATTCAGGCGATTGATGTTTGGGATCGCGGCTGAACTCGAGGATGTCCCACTGGGCGAGACGCAAATGTTCCAGCAGCATCCAGGGAGTGTAGGGCAGATTGCTTGTCTTCTGGCCTCGCAATGCAGCGGGAAGGCCCTCGACCGCAGCGTCGAAGCTGGCGTGGGCGTGACCGCCGTTTAATAGCTGAACTAATTGTTCGCGCAGAGATTTATCGGAATCGTTGTTCATAAGTTCACTTCGGGTTAGATTCGGCAATCTGGACGGGCGCTGCAGGCAATTCCGTCTCAGCTTTCTCACCCCTGTATACGCGGGCAATACCCCTGACGATGCGGCGTAACGGCAATCCGGTCTTCTCGTCGGCGAAGAAGATTTCTCCCATACGCGTTCCGCGAAAGTACCAGCGTTTCAGAATGGCAATGTGTTCCATTAAGTGGATCGCACTCGTCGGGGTGGCGGGAGCGAGGGCGGCTAGCGCCTCAAGCACTCTCGATTCCATCGACTGAGCTTTTCCTGCCGGAGCGAGTTGCTGTTGGACAGAAAACGTGGCGGGTCCGGCAATCGCACCGGAATCGAGGCGGAACAACGCGACTGATTCCGGCTCAGACGAACGCTGGATGATCACCCCTGAGAGACGATCGAGGCGGTGCACAATTTCGGGCAGTTGGCTGAGCACGGGCTTAAGTTTGTCAATGCGGGCGTGTAGCGCGGCGGCACTTTCGAAATCGAGATTGGTTGAGGCCTGATCGCGTTGCGAAGAGAGCTCGTCGACGAGGGATTCTCCGGCGGTGTCGAAGAAAGAAGCCACGCGCTCGACCTCAGCGTGATAGTCCTGATCGCTGCAACCCTTGAAGCAGGGGGCGAGGCACATCTTCATCTCCGAATAGATGCACCCGGGGAAGGCTGGATCGGGATTCAAGTCGTCGACGCAACGGCGCATTTTGAAAAAATCGAGGGCATCGTTGGCGAATCTTTCGGCTGCTGCCCTGGATGCGAAGGGGCCGTAGTAATTGGAAATTGCATTCAGTCGCCCGATCCGGCGGGTAATGGAGGCGCGGGGGTACGCATTTTCCATGTGCATCTTGATCAGAATGGAAGGACGGAGGCGGAGTCGAGCGGCATAGGTCCTCGGAAAATACGCCTGCAAGAGGCAGTAAAGTAGAAATCCTGATTCGAAATCCGAACCGGTTGGCGTGTATTGGATTGTTTTCGCACGCGAGCGCAAATTTAGTTTTTTGCTGCGCTCCTCGGGAGCTGCCAGCAAACGCATCAAGCGGCGGCGAAGATTGGCTGTCTTGCTGATGTAGGGTTCGGCTTGGGGATCGTCGCTGCGCAGCAGGAAGACCGCGGGGGCAGCGGGAACAGAAGCGAAGATTGCTTCGTCGCGTTCGGGCTCGAATGGCAGCGAGATTCGCAGCACATGGCCATTCTAGATTTATTTCGGGGGAGAAGCACAAGGTGGGTTCTCCTGAGAGTTGATTGGCCGGGGCTAAAGCCCTCAATTCATTCTCGACACTTACGCGGCGCTAAAGCGCCGCTCTTCCACGGCGATGCGAAAGTCTAATCTGACCCCTCTCCTGAAGGAACAAAGCGAGCGCCTTGAATCGGACTAGCTTCTCGTGCAAGAGCAGATTCCTCGCGGCTGAAGCCCGCTCGGAATGACAAGATTCTTGGGGCCCGTTGCTTCCGGCTAAAGCGCGCTCGCAATGGCAAACTGCAGCAGATGCGCGGGGCTCAAAGCCCCCAATTCATTCTGCATGCTTACGCGGCGCTAAAGCGCCGCTCTTCCACCACAAGGCGAGCGTCTTAGTTCGGGACTATTCGTGAGTTGATGCATGGGTCCTTCGCTTCGCTCAGGATGACATCCGAGTTCACGGCATTTTATGCTCGCGGCATTTCCTCTCCTGCAGCATCGGTATCCAAAACGCGCGATGCGGGCCATCCCCAGAGCACAGCCGTGAGCAGGTAAGGTCGGGCAGGAAGGTTTCGGGCCGTTTGGTCTAGGTCTTCAGTTACCTACACGGCGGGAAAGTAGCTTGTTAGGGTGATGAGCGGGTTCGAAGAAAGGACCTTGGCTCGAATCATGACAAAACCATCGGGGAAATTGAAGATTCTGTACGGCGAAGGTGACGCGGAAGTAGTTGCATCGCAAGCAGTTCACATTGAAAAGGTGGGTCACCAGGTGACCACGGCAGTGGGCCGCAAAGGGGTGCAAGAGGCTCTGGGCAAGGATAAGTTCGACCTGGTGGTGCTGGGTCCGACTCTCAGCAAAAACGATCGTCACCACCTCCCCTACATGGTGAAGAAGGCAAACGGGGCAACTCGCGTCCTGGTTATGCATGCGGATGGCGGGCGGCACCCTTATGTGGATGCCAACCTGGATACAGGACAAAGCATCGATGTACTGATCGAGATGATTGCGTCCATGGTGTCAACTCAGAAGACGATGGGCGCCACAGCAGGACGTTAGAAGCGCTTCCCAATCAGCGACAGGCCCTGACCTCGGTCAGGGCTTTTTCATTGGGGACAAAACAAGGGAGAACTGCATCCAAGATCGAACGAGGATATTGCCAGTTCAAAGTTCCAGGGAGCTGCCCATGGACAAAAAGATAAACATGGTATTGATCGGGGTCAGGGATATGCAGAGGGCCGTCGACTTTTATCGCTCGACGTTGGGGTTGCCGTTGAAGTTCCAGACGCCGACCTATAGCGAGTTCAAGACGGGCGGAGCGGTGCTGGCGCTGCAAACGCGTCCGGAGATCTGCAGTGAAGGAGCGAGTTTCTCGCTGCCGACGACCAACATCAAGAAGGACCATGAATCGTTGCGGAAGAAAAAAGTAAAGTTCTGGAAAGATCTGACCGAGGAGCCCTACGGGTGGGTCTTGATGCCGAAGGACAGCGAAGGAAACATCTTTGAGATCGTGCAGCCGGCCAACAACGGGAAACGCAGCAAAACGAGCGTTATGGGAATGTTCTCAGGCCGCAAGACGGGGAAACTTCGAACGTCTTCCCGGTAAAGAGTCAGGCCACTTCGGGCAGTGTTTGCGCCAGCAGTTTTCCCTCCGCATCTCGTTCCACGTAAGCCCAGGGCAATTCCGGGTCGTGAGTAAAAACGGTCAGCCACTTTTCCGGAATTGATTCTGCGTAGTACTTCTTCTTACTTTCAATCGTGTCTATTGGGAAGAGATCGAACGACATGCCCCAGGTGAGATCGATGTGGGCGCGAGTGGGGATCAGGTCGGAGATATAGCAGGCCTTGCGACCGCTTGCGGCAATGATCACGGCCTGCATATGGGCGGTATGGCCGCGGAAGACTCGAACAGAGATGCCAGGAATAATCTCGCGGTCGCCGCGCAAGAGTTCCATTTGACCGGTGTTGATCAGAGGATCGTAGTTGTCGGTGATGTAGCTGATGCGGTCGCGCTCAAACTGGCGGCAGGCGTGCTGCCACTCGCCTTCCTGCACGTAGTACTTCGCTTTGGGAAACGTGGGAACGATTCGGTCGTTCGTGCGTATGGTGTTCCATCCGCAGTGATCAAAGTGGAGATGAGTGTTGATCACGATGTCTATGTCGTCAGGGGATATGCCTCCGGCGCTCATGTTGTCGAGCAGTTCGGCAGGTTGACCGTAGAAGCGGATCATGCGCTCGGAAAGCTTGTTGCCGATGCCAGTCTCGATGAGAATATTGCGATCGCCGGTGCGCACCAGGAGTGAGTTGAGGCCGGTGAGAACGCGGTTCTTATCATCGACATTGACCTTTTTCGCCCACATGACTTTGGGCACGACCCCGAAGAAGGCACCGCCGTCGAGGAGATATTTTCCGTCGGAGAAAATGGTGAGTTCGAAGTCACCGATGGTTGTGCGATGCACCAGATCCCTTTCTACGGATTCTTTTCAATAGCACAGGCGCATTCGGACGAGCAAGCTTGAGGGATTTGAGTTTACATGCCCCATTACAAGACTGGTGCGATGAGAGGCGTAGACCCGATCAGGGCCCGATAAGCATCGGCTGATGAGGGCATTCGCATTACAATCCTTTAGCCATGTTGCCCGAGGATCATAGCGCGAACAGAAACACGGTCGCCCTGGCCGGTTTGCGAATCGCCGTGGGCTGTCTATTTCTGATTTTCGCGCAATATAAAGTTTTCGGCAGCGGATTCACCCGCGGTGGCGGATTTCAGTGGTGGATCAATCGATTCTTACAAGAAGGCGGGGCATATCCATTCATGATTCCGGTGCTGCAGCGCGTTGTCCTGCCGCATGGAACGGCGATCGCGTTCCTTGTCGCTTACGGCGAGTTGGCCATTGGGCTGGCGCTTGTGTTGGGGATCTGGGTCAGAGCTGCGAGCGTGTTTGGGTTCGTTTACATGCTTTGTTTGCTGTTCTCTTCCAACTACCCCGGCGCGCATGTTCCGGTTTGGCAGTATTTCGGAGCTTCGCTGGATCACTCTGTGCTCGCGCTTTGCTTTGTCGCATTCTTCAGCAGTCGCAGTGATGAGGCGCTCTCGGTGCGGCGGCGATGGGGAGCGCATTCGGTCGGGGGCTAAAGCCCCATTCATTTCGGCACGGTTACGCGGCGCTGAAGCGCCGCTCTTCCACGGTGGCGCGAGCGTCCGAGGATGAAACCTGCTTTTTTGAAGAGCAGATTCCTCGCGAGGCCCGGTCGGAATCACAAAGATGCAAGCTTCATCGGGGGCTAAAGCCCCATTCCTTCGGCACGGTTACGCGGCGCTGAAGCGCCGCTCTTCCACGGCGACGCGAGCGTCCGAGGATGAAACCTGCTTTGTTTCAAGAGCAGATTTCTCGCGGCTGAAACCCGCCGGAATGACAAACGTCCTAAATGGCTTGGGCTGAAGCGCGCTCCGAATGACAAACCTCGCCTAGATTGCTCGGGTTTAAGTCAGCTCGGAATGACAAAAGACAGCCGATTGCTCAGGGCTGAATGCCCAACGGGATGCCGAAGCGCGGCCCATTGCTCGCCTATTTTAGGTTTTGGTCGAAGAAGTCGCGCATCATCGTGTAGAGATGTTCACGCGCTTTACCTGTGACTCCGTGGGTCTTTCCGGGATAAAGCATTAGACGGAATTGCCGGTTCTCGCTCACCAGGGCATTGATCATCTGAATGCTGTTTTGCAAATGAACGTTGTCATCGCTGGTGCCATGGATGAGAAGAAGCGACCCCTTCAGGTTCGCAGCTACCGCAGGCATCGAGGAATCCTGATATCCCTTGGGATTGTTCTTGGGCAAGTTCATGTAGCGTTCGGTGTAGATCGAGTCATAGTTATGCCAGTCGGTGACCGGCGCGCCTGAAATGCCGCACTTGTAGGTCTCAGTATGCAGGAGTGAGTAGAGGGTGATGGAGCCGCCATTGCTCCATCCCCAGATGCAGACCCGGCTTTTGTCGAGCATGGGGTATTGAGCGGTCAGCTGGTCAAGGGATGTGAGCTGGTCTTTGAGTTCGACGCCGCCAAACTGGCGCCGGACTGCCGAGACGAATTTACGACTGCGGTTGGGGGTTCCGCGATTGTCGACCGCGAACACGGCGTAGCCACGCTGGGCCATCAGCTCATTGAATGGATCGGTAACGCCTGCCGACCACTGGTCCTTTACGATCTGTGCGGCAGGCCCTCCGTAGACATTCACGATGAGGGGAACCTTGGCGCCTGCCTGCGCGTTGGCAGGTAAGAGGAGCGCGCCATAAAGAGTCGTTCCATCATCGGCTTTCAATTCCAGGTTCTTCGGTTCGAGAAAGCCGTACTCAGCAATGCTGCGTGAGTTCCAAAAAGAATGGCAGGTTGCGTTGGACGCCACACATACCGACCGCCGAGGCGGCGTGAGAGCGGCGGAGTAGGATTCGGTGTAGTACTTCGCGTTGGGAGAGAAAGTTGGATCATGAGTTCCAGGCTCCCTGGAAATGCGCTGCATGCCGGAGCCGTCGAGCTTGACCGAATAAATGTGCTCCTGGCGAGGGTCGTCGACATTCGCGGAGAAATAAACGAGCCCTGCGTCTTCATCGACTCCATTGACCGCGGAGACTTCGAAATCACCTTTGGTGAGTTGGCCTTGCAGCTTTGCCTCGCCGTCCAGAGGATTCTGTTTGTTGAAGGTGTAGAGATAAAGGTGGGTGTGTCCGTCACGCCAGCTCGACCACAGGAACCGATCGCCCGATTTCAGAATTGTGAAATCGTCGGTCACGTTGATCCACGCGTCAGGGCTGCTTTCGGTCAACACTTTTTGCGCTTTGCCAGACTTGGCATCGATGAAGAAGAGGTCGAGCTGGTCCTGTGTGCGGTTCAGAAGCTGCGCCCAGATTACGCCATCGCGCACCCATCCGAAGCGCGGGATGTAGCTGTCAGGATTGTCGGTGAGCGTGATCCACTTGACCTTGCCGCCCTTCGCAGCCACAACGCCCAGCTTGACAACCGGGTTGGGATCGCCTGCCTTGGGATATTTTTCCTGATCGAGATCGGGGTGGGTGGGAAGCCAGTCAGTGATGGGATAGGTGGGGACCTTCGTCTCATCCATTTGCAGGAACACGATCTGACTACTGTCGGGCGACCAGAAATAATTACTTCGCACGGAGAGTTCCTCGGCGTAGACCCAGTCGACCTCACCATTCAGCAGGTTCTCGTCTTTGTCGCTAGTGAGCTGGCGCTCGTCCTTTCCAGAAACCGGGCGCACGTAAAGGTTGTGCTTACGCACATACGCGACGTGATTGCCGTCGGGAGAAAACTTGGGATCGTTGGTGGGTTCGGGCGCGGAAGTGAATTGGATGGCGGTGCCGGTATCGAGATTGAACATCCAGAGCTGGCCAAGAGAATCGAACAGGAGATGTTTGGAGTCGGGCGACCAGAGATAGGCGGCAACCGAGTAACGGGTAATGCGCTCCTTCTCGCGTTCGTTCTTTAGCTTGTTCACATCGGGTGCAAGGGTCGCCAGCTTGGCCTCGCTGACCAGTACCTTCTTCTCTCCGCTGACTGGATCGATGGCATAGAGTGCGCCGTGCTCACCGGCATCGTCGCGCTGCACGAAAGACAGAGTTTTGCTGTCGGGACTCCACTGGATGTTTTCGGGGCCGCGGCCAGTGAGTCCGCCTAGAGCGGTGAAAGCTTCAATGGTCAGTTTCTTCTGCGGGGCATCCGCCGGGGATTGAGCAAACAGGACCGAGCAAAAGAGAGGGACACACATAACCAACGAACAAAAGAGTCGCTTCACGATCATCTCCAGCCCGATGGGAACGAAAAACGCGGGGCCAAGAAGTGTACACCGGGCAGGGAGAAAACTTGCAGCTAAGCAGTGCTTGTTCCTGCGGGCGTGGAAGCGACAGCTTGATAGGGTGTCGAACACATCGAGATGCATGGGTGCTTCGCTTCGCTCAGGATTACAGAGAAGGTTAGATCGAAGGGTGCGGAGCTGCGCTCCGCCTGTACGGGCGGGGGCGCCCGTACCTACGCGATTGTGGAGACACCCCGTTCCCCACACGAACCGTGGAGAGCCCCGTACTCGCACGATTCGTGGAGACACGCTTAGTCACATATGGATCCGCGGGAGACTAATGCGTGCGCAATTAAAAGAATTCCACATTTCGACGATGCGATTTTGCAAACTGTTGACATCGTGTTGATATCCAGAGCTGCTGGAGGCCGTACGATGCCAGGATGACAGCAATCATTGAGCTGAATGCGGAGCCGCTCGCATGGTAACCGTTGCGACTTCTCCGGCCATTACGCCCGTCCGCACAACAAGTCTTCGTCCTGCACAAGCTCCTCGCCTGGTTTCCGTGGATGTGTTGCGTGGACTGGTCATGGTCATCATGGCGCTCGATCACACGCGGGACTTTCTGACCTCGGTGTGGACCGCGCCTGAGGATCTCGCACACACGAACGGCGCGCTTTTCTTCACGCGATTTATCACACATTACTGCGCACCTGTGTTCGCTTTCCTGGCGGGGACCGGCGCATTCCTTTCCACACGCCGCGGGAAGTCACTACAGCAAGTTTCCTGGTTTTTCGTCTCTCGCGGTTTATGGCTTGTGTTGCTCGAACTTACAGTGGTGGACTTTGCATGGGGTTTTGTGCCGTGGGCGCATGCAGGTGTGATCTGGGGATTGGCTTGGAGCATGGTTGCCATGGCAGTAATCGTGTGGCTTCCGCTGCGCTGGATCGCCGTGGTGGGATTGGGCATGATTGCAGGTCACAATCTGCTTGACCGCATCAATCCAGCTTCATTCGGGAGCTTCGACTGGTTGTGGATGCTGCTGCACACGCCTGGCTCGATTCCGATCACTGCTCATTTTTCGTTCTCTGCGAGGTACGTATTGATTCCATGGGTGGGGGTCATGGCGGCGGGTTTTGCATTTGGCAGCCTGCTGCTTCGGCCTGATCATCGCAAATGGATTCTGACCATCGGGATCTCGGCGACAGCGCTGTTCTTCGTACTTCGCGGGATCAATCTTTATGGAAATGGCATCGCCGGGTTGCCGTTCGGATACCCACGCTCGGCGGGGCCATGGAGTGTGCAGCCAACGCTTTCGCTAACTGTGATCTCGTTCTTTAACACGCTGAAGTACCCGCCTTCCCTCGACTATTTGCTAATGACACTTGGTCCCTCACTGATCGTGCTGGGCTTGCTGGATGGGGTGAAAGCGACGCGTGGGCTCGGTCGAGTTCTGATGGTGTTTGGGCGAGTACCGCTGTTCTACTATGTTCTGCACATCTACGTAATTCATGTGATCGCGATCCTGGCCTCCTTAGCGTTTCACCAGCCGATCTGGCATGGCACAATCATCGCGGACCACGCGCAGCGGCCATTGGGTTATGGACATGGTCTGCCATTCATTTACGCGATGTGGATTTTGGCCGTGGCCATTCTCTACCTGCCGTGCCGATGGTTTATGGAACTCCGGAGCCGGCACCGGGACTGGACCTGGCTGAGCTACCTGTGAGTAGCTGGACTGCTGCGAGTCTGGTGGTTGACACATCATCCTGTCACAACGGATGCAATTTGCTGGCACCCGCTGTTCTCTCCCACTGTGGCAGAATTACCACAAATGCACCGTTTACGGTGCGAATAGGTCCGCATTCGGGCGTTGTGCCCGTAACCTACTCTCTACCAATTGTTTAGTAGCTCTAAAATCAGGTACAAACCTCTATAATCTTGCTCACGGTTCTGGAACTGCCACGTCCAAAACTATGCAAACCACAGGCAGGCATCCGGTTTGCTGAGGACAGGTTGACTGAATACCATGCCGGCCGATGCTTGGACATTACCGCTAGGCGGATGTTCGAACTCCGGCTCCCATAGCAGCCGGGCGATGAGTGGCAGTGGAACCCAGGACCCCACGACGCGGGGCCACATGGCTGGGCACACGACAGGCCGAATTGACGACACGACTCTGGTACGCGAAGCGCAACGCGGCAATCGCGCGGCCTTCGAAGAACTGGTACGGCACTACGACCAGGCCGTGCTTCGCCTGGCGCTTCATCTCACTGGCTCGGAGTCGGATGCGCAGGACGTCTACCAGGACGCGTTTCTGAAGGCGTACAAGAGCATCGGAAATTTCCGGTTTGAGTGCACGTTTTATACCTGGATTTACAGGATCGTGACCAACCTGTGCCTGGACCAGTTGCGCAAGCGCCAGGTGCGGAAAGAAGACGCGCCGGTAGCCAAGGATTCGGAAGGTGAAGAGTACGACGTCCTAAGCCAGGTGCCGGATGGGCGGGCTGCGGCAAATCCGGAGCGCGACCTGATGCGGCGCGAACTGGGCGGGCGGATCAACCGTGCCCTGGAAAAGCTCACTCCGCGTGAGCGCATGGTTTTTGAGTTGAAGCACTACCAAGGATTGAAGCTGCGCACAGTGGGTGAAATTTTGAACACCACGGAAGAGACGGCGAAGAATACATTGTTTCGCGCTACCCAGAAGCTGCGCGGCGCGCTGGGAGATATGCGATGAGTTTCTGTGAAGCGATTTCAGGAAAGGCTTTCCCCGATGCGGGGGTGCAACTATGAAGTGCGAATGGGTCAGGGAGAACATTCTCCTGTTTGTCTACAACGAGCTGCCCGATGATGCCCGTTATGAACTCGAGCAGCATGTGGCTCGCTGTGGTGATTGTGCGGGTGAGCTCAAGGCAACGCGCGTGTTCCACGCAACGCTTTCCTCCCTGCCGGTGGAAGAGCCGACGCCGAACCTTCTAACCGCATCACGTATGCGGCTGCAGGAGGCGTTGGAGACCACGGAACAGGGTGGATTGTGGCAGAAGCTCACGTTCGATCCCTGGGCCTGGTTGCGGCAGATGCGCTTCTCGCCCGCTTTGTCAGCCGCGCTTCTGATTGTGGGGTTCGCGGCGGGAATTGGGACCATGTACTCGATTGTTGGTAGCCGGTCCTCCAGCACTCCTCAGATTGCCGAAAGCACTCCCTCCAGCTCTCCCGCCCAAGCCAGCATCAGCGGAATCCGATCCATCATCCAGGAACCGGGCAGCGACAAAGTCAGCATCAAGTACGACGCCACGACCACTCAGCAGACCGAAGGATCGATTAACGATCAGAGAATCCAGCAGCTTCTGCTATTCGCAGCCCGTAACAATTACAACTCGGGCGTGCGTATGGATTCGGTCGACCTTTTGACACAGAAGCCGGATGACACGCGTGTACGCGAAGCGCTGCTTTATGCGCTGCGCTACGATTCGAATCCCGGAGTGCGGTTGAAGGCCCTGGAAGGCCTGTCGTCTTATGTAAAAGACGACGTTCGGGTTCGTGACACATTGCTGGAAGCATTGATGAACGATTCCAACGCCGGCGTGCGGACGCGCGCTTTGCAACTGCTGGAACCGGTGCGCGCCGACAGCAGCGTGCGCGCGGTGCTGCAGCGTTTGGCGCAGGACGACAAGAATGTCTACATCCGATCGCAGGCCCGCACTTTGCTGGCGCAGTTGCCGGAGATCGATTAGAGAGATTTTCAGGGCAGAGCTTTAGTCCTGGTTGGTTCGTGTTGGTGTCGGTTGAAATATTTGAAATTGTGGTACGAGGCTTTCGGCCTCGGAAGGATGGAGAAAACGAGGTGTGTTTTGAAGATTGCTAAATTTGCCAGGATTGCGGCGGTGCTTGCATCCCTGGCTTGTGCGGCTCTGGCGCAGCAGACCCGCGTTTTTCAGGATGGAAATAACTGGGTGCAGGAGGCCAGCGGCTCGATTGCAGCCGCCAAAAACCTGCGAGTGAAAACTGATTTTGGCAGCGTGCGCGTGACCGGCGGCTCTCAACCGGGAATTAATTACGTTTTTCGCAATAGTGCTTCTACTTCTGAAGATCGGGCCCGCAGGCAATTTGAAAACATTCACGTGTCGGCTTACGTACGCGGCGACATTGCGTACATAACGGTCGAAGATGCCCGGGGCTCGCATAACCGCTGCTCCGGGGACTTCACGATCAACGTGCCGCGCAATATGGATTCGGTAAAGATTGAGACCGATGGCGGCAGCGTGGTGGCTACCGGAGTTACGGGCCGAGTCGATGCGCAGACCGGGGGCGGCAGCATAAAGTTGGATGACATCGGCGGCGCGGTTGCCGCGGAAACCGGCGGCGACTACATTGACGTGGGCACTGTCGGCGGTGACGTCAATTTGCAAACTGGTGGCGGTCGCATCACAGTTCGCGCCGTAAAGGGCAAGATCAACGCGTCGACGGGCGGCGGGGAGATCATCATATTGTCGGGATCGCAGGGTGCCGTGCTGGAAGCAGGCGGCGGCAACATTCAAGTGAAACAGTGCACCGGGAGACTAAAGGTCTCAACCGGTGGTGGCAATATTGAATTGGGCGATGTAAGTGGACCGGTAGAACTGGAAACCGGCGGCGGCAGTATCCGTCTGGCATCTTCGAAGGCTTGGGTTCGCGCGGAAACGGGCGCTGGGCGTATCGAGTTGAACGGGGTTCCCTCGGCTCAGGCGGAAACTGGCGCGGGCGGAATCCTGGCACGGTTCATCCCCTCATCTGGGGAGAAGACCGACTCCAGCCTGGAGACGGCGGCGGGCGACATCACGGTATATATCGCTCCCAACGTGGCGCTCACGATTCGAGCCGCCATCGAGATGGCAAACGGACACAGCATCCGCAGTGATTTTCAGGACGTTCGTATTTCGGGTGAGCAGAGCGAATACGGAGAGCCGACTACGGTGACAGCGGAAGGGAACTTGAACGGGGGCGGTCCGACGCTGAAGCTGCGCACGACGACTGGAGATATCCGCATCTTGCGCGTTCACCAGTGAGCACGATGATTGCCTGCCCTGATGGCAATCGGAACGGAGCACGAAGAAATAGGGGGACGAACATGCATAAGTATTTTGTGATTCTGCTGATCCTGTTGCCCTTCATGAGTGCAATCGCGTCGCCCGATCAGACTCCCAGCTTTGATCCTTTAACGGGATCCTATGGATTCGCCAGCGAAGACTTCGGCGGGGGTTCCTACCTGGGAGTCGACACGAGAGACGTCAGTCCCGATCGCGTGAGCGCGCTCAAATTGAAGAATGAGAGCGGCGTGGAAGTCACCATGGTCGATCAGGATGCGCCCGCGGGAAAAGCCGGGATCAAGGAACACGACGTTATTCTCACGATCAATGGGAACAAGGTGGAAAGCGTCGAGCAACTAAGGCGCATGATTCGCGAGATTCCGTCTGGCCGCACAATTGATATTGGTGTAAGCCGCAATGGACAACCGCTGAAATTGCAGGCGCAACTGGCCGACCGCCACGCGTCACACGCGATGAAGTTCAATATGCCGACCGTTGGTGCAATGCCGAACATGGCGGATTTCGACGTGCCTCTTTCCGTCGTCATGGTTCACTCGTCGATGCGCAGTGGGCTGATGGTAGAGAATTTGACTCCGCAGCTGGGCGACTTCTTCGGCGCGAAGAATGGGCACGGTGTACTGGTTCGTTCGGTAGAAAAGGGTAGCCGGGCAGAGAAGGCGGGCTTCCGAGCCGGGGACGTGATCGTGCGAGTGGGGAATGATCCAGTGCGTGACAGTGGCGATTTCAGCCATGCGCTGCAGGCGAATCGTTCGCAAGGGAGGGTGAGCGTTGGCGTTATCCGCGACAAGAAAGAACAGAACATCACTCTGAGCTTGCCGCCGAAAAAGGAATCAGGGGACCTGTTTCCAGAAGAGAGTTTTGAATTACCAGATATAGATATCGACGCACGCGCGGAACTCAGCGACATCAACACACAGATTGCGAGTCTTCGCCCACAAATTCAGTTTGCTGTGCGTGAGGCTCAAAGGCAAGCCGAGGCGTTCACAAAACGAGCCTGCGAAGAACAAAAAGAACAGATGCAGCAAATGCGGAAACAACAACAGGAAATGCGCAAGCAGATGCACGAACAGACTTCCAGACTTCGCGACCGTATCAATCGTGAATGGAAGAAGAACTGGGATGAACAGCGCGAAGAACTGCGGCGCGAGTTAAAGCAATTGCAGGATAGTACAGCAGAGATTTAGCGGAAACGTAGTTCCGGTGAGCGCGGGCAATTCGGCCCGCGCTTTTTATTGCGCTGATGCAGCGCGCGAACTTACCGGGGCCAGCCGCACGCAATTCCGGCCAGCCTGCTTGGCGGCATAGAGTCCGGCGTCGGCAGCCTTGACCAGTTCATCGCGGAGATTCCCATGTTCCGGGAAGGTGGCCGCTCCGGCGCTGACTGTGACCGGGCGGGGAACTCCGGAAAACTCCCATCTTTCGACGAAGCGCCGCAGCTTGTCCGCAACCTGCAATGCGTTCTGTGACGTAGTTTCCGGCAAGAGGACGGAAAACTCTTCCCCGCCGTAGCGGCACACAACGTCGATCTTGCGCAGGTGGTCGGAGAAGATGGAGGAAACCTGTCGTAACACCTCGTCACCCAATAGGTGTCCGAATTCGTCGTTCAGCCGTTTGAACTGATCGATATCGATCATGATGACGGCGAGGTTGGATTCAAACCGCTTGGCGCGCTCGATCTCCTCGGTGATTCGCATTTCGAAAAAGCGGCGATTGAAAATTCCGGTGAGTCCATCGAGGTACGCCAGCTGTCGTACGCGCTCTACATGTTGCGCATTCTGGATAGCGGTGGCGCAGATGTCGGCCAAGGACTCCAAGGTTTGCTGAAAGCCCGAATCAAAGGCGTTGGATCGTGCGCTGTCGAGCACCAGAACGCCCAACGTTTGCCCAAATGACACCAGGGCAATGCTCATGCGAGAGCGGGTCTCCTGGAAAAATCCGGTGAAAGTGGCCGCCTGGCCAATCTCATTCTCGATCAGGACCTTGCTCCCCATCAGAATCCGGTTCCATGGACCAACGTCAGAGGGAATGCGGCCCTGCTCGGGAACAAGAGGCGTCAGCTTGCCCTGATGGGCGCGGAGCACCAAGTCCCTATCTTCTCTCAACAGAACGGATACGTGATCGACGTCGAACGCTTTGCCGATCAGAGAGCAGACTTTGGCCAGCAGTTCTTCCGGATCGAGAACGATTGTCATTTGTTGCGCGATGGTGTTGATGGCTTCCAGTTGCAGCGCCCGACTTCGCTCGAGAGCGTGCATTCGCGCATTGTGCACTGCCAGCGACGCCTGAGTAGAGAAAACAGTAAGCAGGTCGATTGACTCGACATCGAATGCGTCTGTCACGTCGCTGCGACAGTCCAACACTCCTAACACTTCGTCTTTCAACAGCAGTGGAATTGCAAGTTGCGAACCGTTGCCCGTCGCTGATGATCCAGGCTGGAAGCCTTGGCTGAGATCAGAACAATAGATGGGCCTTTTTTCAGCGGCAGCCTTGCTCACAATATCCGTGGCGATCGGCATCTGGGGATGAGCAGGAGTCCCCTCGAAGCCGAGGTGTCGCCTGACTACTAACTGTTGTGTCGACTCGTCCAGCAGGAAGATGGAAATCGTGGGCACATGAAAGTAGTTGTGAATGACATTCAGAATCTGCTGAAGGACCTGCTCGAGGTCGAACGTCGACAAGACCGCCTGGCTGGCGTCGTACAGGATGGCGATCTTTTGCATGGGATGATCAAGGAGGATTTTACATTCTTAACAGTCGCCACCGATGTGCCCAAAGTAACCTGCGTAGCATCTTGCTGCAGAGTTGACGGGGGTACAGCCGTGTTGGCAGGCGAGTACAGTATCTGCTTGATTGGATGGGTGTTGCTCGACGGGCTAGGCTCGGGCGAAAGGGAGGAAATCATGCCCGAAAGACAGACCATCGAACGCGCGAGAGAAGATGCTCGCGAAGGCAAATCCCCGAGCACGCAGGCGGGAGAATTCGTAAGAGAAGAGATGCACCACATTCGCAGTGGCAAACACGGTGCAAAATCGACTAAGCAAGCGATTGCGATTGGATTGTCGAAAGCGCGGCGGTCGGGAGTTAAGTTGTCAGCGCCGCGGCGTGGTTCGGCAAAAACAAAAAAGCAGGCAAAGCGCGACACCAGCAAGGGGCAAAGCCGTTCATCGCGACGGCCGTCGGCGCGACGTTCTCGCGCAACAAGCCGCGCTTTAAAGAGGGAAGGACATCGCGCAGCATCGCGAAGTTCGCTATCTCGACAGGCACGTAGCTCTGCGCGACAGAGAGGCTCAGCGGATCGGCACCGTGCAGCTAGAAAAGCTGTCCGGACGAAAGGGCGCGCACGTCGCGTTCAGGCGGCCCGTAAAGGTGCCCGCACACGGCGCCGGAATCGCTGAACAGAAAGTTCAATGGCGGAAGCATCAGGAGCGCGGCGTAGCCGCGCTCGGGTTTTTTATGTGGAACGGCCTCCGCATGAGAAGAAAGCGGGGGCTAAAGCCCCGCTCATCTCGGCGCTCTGACGCGGCCCTGAAGGGCCGCTCTTCCACAAAGGCGCAATCCTTCGCTTCGGTCAGGACAAGGCCAAGAGACAAGGTCAAGAGAACGGATGCGGAGTGGGCGATGGTGAATAAACAAGGCTGCGGAGAGAATTCCCTGCGACAGCAGATAGGGTGCGGACCGGGATGGGGTCCTTCACTTCGCTCAGGATGACAAGGGAGAGAGAGAAGGGTTGCTTGAGGTGGCTTCGCACGGCTGTGAGGACCACTCGGGCTAAAGCGCCCCTCATGTCGGCGCTCTGACGCGCCCCTGAAGGGCCGCTCTTCCACAAAGAATCTTTCCCAGAGCTTTTCAGGGAACTGTTTAGGCTGTCGGTGCCATAAGTGAAGGGGAGCACGCGCGTGCTCCCCTTCACTTTCACTCACCCAATGGAGAAGGTTTGCTAGGAACTGACTTCGTCATTACATCCGCAGTCGTCATCACATCCGCAATGGCGGCTGCCACGACAACGCAACTGCATTTCGAACTCGTTCCCCGACTGCTTCCCTGCCGCTCAATCATTACTTGGACACGGGTTACTGTTTAGCACCCTCCGGAAATCGTTGTACCGGAAGGTGGGTATTCCGCCGACCGCGGGATAAGCAAGCGGCAACAAGGGCCCGTACTCAGCTTTTGAGTTTCCTCCAAAGGTGTTGGTGGTTCCAGGAATAAAGGCACCGCCGAGATGCCAAACACAGCCTTGCTCATTCTGGCTTTGAGCAGTGCTGTAGAAGGGATAGAACTCCGCTCCCTGCGGTGGGTTGACACATCCTGAACCAGGATCAGGATCGGCCGGATTCGAGATATGTCGCTGGCAGGGAGGATTGGTAGCGAATTCAATGCGCGGCAGATTGGTTTCGAAGGCTACTCGGCTGAAGTTCTGGCTGTCGCCTCCTTTGCCCTTGAAAACCGGGCTCGTGAATTCTACGGGTTGGGTATGCAGGGCCTGATCTCGCTGGAAATTCTTTAGCGTGCCGGGCCACGTTAAGTGGTAAGCCACTCCATCGAAGTCGAGGTCTGTGCCGAGGCAGCCTCCGACTGGAACCAGTCCAAATAACTCAGCGAAGTCTGCGGTGAAGCAACCCACATCGTCATCGTCTACGCCGGCGGGATCGCTGACGCTAGGTTTCGTGCAATTTCCGCCTTGTTGATCGACGGCATTGCAATATTCGAAGTGGCCGATCTCATCTGAAAAGGCGATGTTGTACGAATGAGCGGCCCATGGCACCCGAGTGTGCTCGCTGGAAGTGGCATACATGGGGTGGAAATCGTAAGGAATATTGTGAGTGGCGAAGTCACAGTTGTCCCCGTTGGGATCAAACAGAATCTCAGCGAAGCCGTTGTGGGCGCTGGCGACCATGAATC
>Ga0207657_10002468_pt1 | contig 20009 bp, 22 predicted proteins | sample KBSC33metaG_FD_184316 | JGI IMG/M metagenome (GOLD analysis project Ga0207657, IMG submission 184316) | Corn rhizosphere microbial communities from Kellogg Biological Station, Michigan, USA - KBS C3-3 metaG (SPAdes) (version 2) | ecosystem: Host-associated > Plants > Roots > Rhizosphere > Soil ... | reverse complement strand
CCCGGAGACCGGCCCTGCGCGGGTGGCGGTCGTGACGGAGACGAAGCTTCAACCTCCGTTTATGCTTCCACGGATTTGCCATGCGGTATCGTGGCGGTCGGACCCTTTGCCGAGCTGGAGCCTTTGCCGAGCTGGCCTTTCCCGCGCCTACGGTCTTTGTCTACGAGGAGCGCAAGCACGCTTGGGTCATTTTGCCGACGCATGTAGAGCGCTTGGCGCGACGAGGGGTTTAGTCAGGGATCGAGGCCGCTATGCTCGTACAAAGCCAGAAACAACAGCTCGATGAACTGGGCTATCTCGTCTTGCCCGGCTTCGTTCCGCCGGAGCTGCTCACCGAACTTCGCAAGCGCGTGGAATCACTTTGGGAACGGGAAGGCGACAACGCCGGGTCCGAGTTCCGGATTGAGCCGGGCACCCGCCGCCTGGCGAATCTGGTCGACAAGGGTGCGGTCTTCGCGGATCTGGTCACGATGCCGGAGATCCTCGAGTGCATCGAGCACGTCATTGGACCCGATTACAAGCTGAGCAGTTTCAACGCGCGTTCAGCCAATCCGCACAACGGAGAATCGCAAGCGTTGCATGCCGATGCCGGCGCCATCGCCGATGAGTTCGGCTACTGGGTATGCAATACGATCTGGATGCTCGACGACTTCACCGCGGAGAACGGCGCCACGCGCATAATCCTCGCTCCCACACTTGGCGCTGTTTTCCCGAGCCAGGCGTCACCGACTCCGTCCTTGTCGAAGAGCTGGTGACCGGGAGCGCGGGGACCGTCGTCGTCATGAATACCCATATGTGGCATGGCGGAACGGCCAGCCGCACCGACCGCTGCCGCCGGGCGCTGCATGTGTTCTACACGCGCAACGACAAGCCGCAACAGCAGTATCAGAAGGCGCTGTGGTCAGCGACTATGCGGGGCGCGTCATCGTACGTTATGTTCCACCTCGCTCGTCGGCTGCAGGCGACGTGCGGCCGTACATCCGTGAACGCCGGCTGGTGACGTCCGTGTGATAGCGAACGGCGTCCGGCGCGAGATCATTGCGTGGCGCTGGTTCGAGCTCGAAGTGCCCGAAGCGGTCGGTTCCCCGGACCAGCGTTGCCGTGTCTGCGTCAAAGCTCGTCTGGCGGATGCGCGTCGGGATGTAGCGGATCGCAAAGCCGATCCGTCGATCATTCGACCGGTTCGGTTCGGAGTTGTGAAATGTCCTGATGTGATGAAGCGACATCTCGCCGGGCCGCAACAGCATTGAAACCGCGTGCGATTCATCGACGTCGACCGCGATCTCCTGGCCGCGCGTCAGGAGATTGTTCGGATTGGCGGATTCGACGTGTGAAACCTGATCCGAGCGGTGAGTGCCGGGAATCACCCGAACGCAACCGCTCTCGGACGTGCTCGGCGACAGCGCAACCCACGCCGTGACGACCTCGGGTTCGCTCAAGCCCCAATAAGTCGAATCCTGGTGCCATGTCACCATGCCGGGGTCGTGCGCCTCCTTGATGAAGAAGGCCGTTTGCCAAACGAGAAGGTCGGGCCCCAGGAGTTGCTCGACCGCGTCGAGGATCGCCGGCTTGCGCGTCAGCTCCGACAGCCAGGTGAAAAGCAGATGGCTCTTCTGCCGGAACTCGCGTCGCAACGGGCCGCCGGTCGCCGCTTCGTGTTCCTCGAGCTTACCGCGATACGCAGCCGCCTCGTGTTCGGAGACAGCGCGCAGCGGAAAGAAGTAGCCGTTGGCGCGATACGCGTCGCGGAAACCAAGCGCGTCCGCGGACCGGTTGCTGCTGTTCGGAATCTGCATTGCACCCCTCTCGGCGTTGCCATTCCTCTCGCCGTTGGCAGTAGATACAATAATGTATACACTTTGTCAACGAAGCCAGGCCGCGGATGCTTTCATCCGGTAACGTTCGACACGAGGAGGAGAGGATCGATGAAAAGGATGCGTTGGTTCCTTGCGGGAGCGCTGGTTGCCGTGTTGTTGATCGCGCGCCCGGCGTTGGCCGAGGTGAAGGAGCTGAAGATCGCGAAGCAATACGGGATCAATTATCTACAGCTCATGGTGATGGAGGACCGGAAGCTGATCGAGAAGTATGCGCAGCAGGAAGGCATCCCCGACCTCACCGTCAACTGGTACAAGTTTGCCAATGGCGGAATGATGAACGACGCCCTTCTTTCCGGGGACGTGCATTTCGTGTCCGGCGGTGTGGGACCGATCATCACGCTGTGGGCGAAGACGCGCGGCAACATGGACGTACGCGCGGTTTCCTCGCTCAATTCGATGCCTGTGGTCCTCACGACGCGCAACCCGGACGTGAAGACCGTCAGCGACTTTACGGACAAGGATCGCATCGCGCTTCCCGCGGTGAAGGTGTCCATCCAGGCGGTAACCCTTCAAATGGCGGCCGCGAAGGCCTTCGGCGATGAACACTTCGCGCGCTTGGACCGCCTCACCGTCAGCATGTCCCATCCGGACGGCGCAATTGCGCTCCTGTCCGGCGGCGGCGAGATCGACAGTCATTTCACGGGCCCTCCGTTCAACTATCAGGAATTGCGCAATCCCGCGGTGCACAAAGTGACGTCCTCGTACGACATTCTGGGAGGAAGGACCACCTCGACGCTTGTCTGGACGACTGCGAAGTTCCGTAACGAGAATCCGCGCGTCTATCACGCGTTTTTCGAAGCGCTTCAGGACGCAACGCGCTTCATCAATGCGAATCGTCAGGCGGTTGCGCAAATGTACGTCCGCGTCGCAAAGACCAAAGACAGCGTTGCACAGATCATGGAAGTACTGAATGATCCGGACGTGGTGTTCACGATGCAGCCCGAGAACGTCACGCGCTACGCGGATTTCATGTACAAGGTAGGCTCGATCAAGACGCGGCCGGCATCGTGGAAGGACATGTTCTTTCCGGAGGTCTATGGTTCGCCAGGCAGCTAGTCCTGTGCACCCTGCATCGCGAACCATCAGGTGCGCGCGCCAACGCGCTTCGGAAGATGGTTCGCTCGTGCGGGGAACGGGTAGGGGTCTTTCGCTTCCGGTCTCCAGCGAGGAATGGGAGCGGCTGGCGCCGTATCTACCGTTTGGCCTGGTGTTGTCGGACGCTGCCGGTCCGATCGAACGTGCACAAGGCCTCCTCAAGCGCATGCTGCTGACGCTGCGGCTGCATCCGGGGCAGAAGGTGCCCTTGGATGTGATCGCCGCCGAGCTCTCGGTCAGCCGCACACCCGTGCGCGAGGCGATGCGTCTTCTGGAAGGCGAGGGCCTGGTTCGTGCCCTGCCCAATCGCGGATTCGCAGTTCAAGTGACGTCGATTGACGAAACGGCGCATCTCTTTGATGCCCGCGCTTGCATCGAAGCGACGACCGCGGTTGCCGCATTCGATCGACGCACCGACGCGTTTCTCGACGACATTCGCGCTATCGAGCAGACGTACCGACGCATTCTCACGGCGACGATGAACCGCAGGATTGCCATGGTTTGCGACAAGGCCTTTCATTTGCGGATTTCGGAGCAAGCCGGCAACCCGGTGCTGACCGATATGCAACGGAAGCTCTTCGACGCGGTGACCTTCACTCGTGCACTGGACGGATTTCCTGTCGAACGTAGCGCGGCGGCGATCGCGGAACACGAGGAGATCCTGGAGGCGTTGCAGGGCTCGAGCCGGGAACGAGTACGCAAGGCGGCACTGGCAAATGTGACGCGCGGTCGCGATTCGATCATCGCGTACCTTCGTGCCACGTCCTTGGAACCAGGCTAAAGGCGCCCGACCATCCTGTCTGGGACGTCGTGGTTGCGTGCGCGGTTGGCGTGTTGGGGTATGCGCTCCATGCCTCCGAGATTCCGCTCGCGCCGGTCGTACCGGGAATGGTCCTCGGTCCGCTGTTCGAGATTAACCTCAGGCGAAGCCTGCTGATGTCCGACGGATCGTGGGCGATCTTCGGTACCGGGCCCACTGCGGTAGTGCTGCTTGTGGTGTCGTTCGCATTGCTCGTGATTCCTCTTGCGTTCCGCTCGACCAGGCGTCCGTCAACGGCAGCTAATGCAAGCGTCGCCGGCGCCACCAGCGCGAACAAGGCAATGGGAAGCCCCAACGCCGCTGATGAGTAGGTAGCATCGCGTCCAGGCGAGCGCGATCCAACGCATCGGAAGTCTCGCGGTGCCACTGGCCCCAAGCACGATCGAATCGGGACCGCCGGCGAAGCGGAGACATCGCCGGTCAACCATGCTGACTCTTACGCGTGTAGCCACTTCGCGCTGGCCGGCCGGCTAGCGCTAATAGCCATTTATCGTTGGTTTGCGGCGGCTCGTCAGATGCGGCCATGGTCCCCGGGGACCGCGGCTTTCGGCGCCAGAAGCGGACGTTGGTCGAGCGCCCTAGCCGGCCGTTCGGCCCGCTCGCGTATCACATTGACCGCGAGCGAGGCGAAGCAGCTACGCCTCTTTTCGATGGCGCACTGGTATTCGGCTTGCGCTTCAGGTGGGTGAGCAAGCTTTGCATTGGTGCTGACATCGTTTCCCAGTCGCGGAAGCAAAGACACAACCGCCGTCGCGCCCAGGCATCGACGAGAGGTCGCATTTCATAGCCGTGCCGCCGCCGGTAGCGGCGGCCTAGATCCGTCGGCACGATGCCTACGCCGACGCCATTGGCAACCATCTCACACAGACCTTCGAAAGTCTTCATTCGAATCCGGATCGTTAGAGCATGTCCCGCAGCGCGCGCATGGTCATCGATGTGATCCTGCAACGCGGTGCCTGCCGCCAGACCGACGAAGGGTTCCTTCAGAACGTCCGCGAGGGCGACCGCATCGCGCTTTGCCAGACGGTGGGCCGCAGGAACGATCAACGCCAAATGATCCTTCGCAACCGGCTGGAGCTGCAGCCCCGGCGCCTCAACGGCATCCGAGACGATTCCGGCCTCGGCCAATCCAGCCGTAATCGTCCGCACGATCTCCTGGCTCGTGCGCTCCTTGAGCTCAAGACGTACGCGTGGCCGATCCGCCAACCAGGACGCGAGCCGGCTGGGCAGGAATTCCGTTAGTGCAGCCGTGTTGGCGTAAAAATGAAGTGTCCCGCGGCCTCCAACGGCAAAATCGTGCAGCTCGCCCTTCAGAAGCGCCTGCTGGCGGAGGATGAGGCGCGCATGATGGGCGAGCGCGTCCCCCGCCTCGGTAGTGAAGACGCCACGCGGGCGGCGCTCCAGCAGCGCGACGCCTGCATCCTCCTCGATGTTACGCAGGCGCTCGCTCACGGACGCCAGCGCCAGGCTGGCCCGTGCAGCGCCCTGCGTGATGCTCCCCGCATCTACAACGCACAGGAAGAGCCGCAGGTCCGCGAGGTCGAGTCGCATAACGCTGCCTTCACCTGCCTTCGGACCATCCGAAGGATAACGGGAAAATACCGCATTGTGCGCAGTTGTGCATGCGGCTTCAATGTGCGCATGCACGAGACGTTCCTCTTCGTTGCACTATTGACGACGACATTCCTGGCAGCGGGGCTCGTGAAGGGTGTTACCGGCATGGGCCTGCCCACCGTCGCCATGGGACTTCTCGGCATGGTCATGCCACCGGCGGTTGCAGCCGCAATGCTCATCATTCCGTCATTCGTGACCAATGTCTGGCAGCTGCTCGCCGGCCCCGCAATCGCGCGACTGGTGCGGCGCCTGTGGGCGATGATGCTGGCCATCGTGATAGGCACGCTAGCCGGCGCGTCACTCTTGGTGCGAGTCGATCCGAAATGGTCTGCGCTTGCACTCGGTGTCGCGTTGGTGATCTACGCAGGTTATGCGTTGATGGCGCCGACGCTGAGCGTTCCATCGCAGTCAGAGCGGTGGTTGTCGCCAATCGTTGGGGTCGTTACCGGCACGATTACCGGTGCGACCGGCGTGTTCGTGATGCCCGCCGTACCCTATCTGCAGTCCCTGCAGCTGTCCAGGGACGACCTGGTACAAGCGTTGGGACTGTCGTTTACCGTGTCCACGGTCGCATTGGCGGGTGGCCTCCTGGCGCATGGCGCGTTCAGAGTGGACCAATTGGGTCTATCCACCCTGGCCCTTGTTCCAGCCCTCGTCGGCATGTGGCTGGGCCAGATCGTGCGGAGACGGATCAGCGCCAAGCGCTTCCGCCAGTTCTTTTTATCGTTCCTGTTGCTGCTCGGCCTAGAACTGGCATCACGGCCGTTCTTCTAGCCGCGGCAGCCAACGGCCAGAAGCGGTCGTTCTCGCGTTCCGGCTATTGCCATGTCCAGCCGCACGTTTCGGCGCAGTGCACTGCCGCGCGCGGCAGGCCCAATGCCGTCTGCCTACACGGATTGGTGTACGCTGCTGTAATGCTGCACGAATTCCTCACTTCCAATCGCGCTGAATTGATCGATCGGTGCCGAGCTAAGGTTGGCCGGCGATCGGCACCGAAGGCCACGGACGACGAGTTGACTCACGGAATACCGTTGTTCCTCGATCAGCTCATCAAGACGCTCGAGGTTGAGCAGACTTTGGCCCCGATGCGAAGCCGCGAGGTTTCAGGCGCGTCCGGCGGGGGGGGGGCGCCGGGCGAGATTGGCAATGCCGCGACCATCCACGGGCGGGAGCTACTGCAGCATGGCTACACCGTGGATCAGGTCGTGCACGACTACGGTGACCTGTGCCAGGCGATCACCGACCTCGCGTTCGAGCTCAATGTGGACATTGAGATCGGCGAGTTTCGGACGCTCAACCGTTGCCTCGACAACGGCATTGCCGGTGCGGTCACCGAATTCAATCGCCAGCGCGACCTCATCACAACAGACGAGCACGCCGACGCGCTAAACCAACGCCTGGGGGTTTTTGCTCATGAGCTGCGAAATCTGCTGAGCACCGCCACTCTTTCGCTTGCTGCCGTGAGGACCGGCAATGTAGGCCTCACCGGCGCTACCGGTGCCATGCTCGACCGCAGTTTGGTCGGGATGCGGAATTTGATTGATCGTTCTCTCGCCGATGTTCGAGTAGCGGCCGGCTTGGGCGGCCAGCATAAGATCTTTTCCCTCGCCGACTTCATCGGTGAAATCCAGTTGTCCGCGGCCTTGGAAGCGCGGGTGAGGGAGTGCGGATTCTCGGTATCCGAAGTCGATAAGCAGCTTGCCCTCAAAGCCCACCGAGAGCTGCTCTTGTCAGCAGTGGGCAACTTGCTGCAGAACGCATTCAAATTCACTCGTGATCATGGCGAGGTTCGTTTGAATGCTTACGCGGCAGCCGATCGAATTCGCATCGAGGTTGAGGACCGGTGCGGCGGGCTCCCGCCGGGCACTCTGCAAAAGATGTTTGTGCCCTTCACACAACTAGGCAGCGACAGAACTGGACTCGGACTTGGGCTTACGATATGCCGCAACAGCGTCGAGGCCAACGGGGGAATTCTGAGTGTCCGCGACGTGCCTGGTTCCGGGTGCGTGTTCGTTATTGACTTACCGCGGCACTCCCTGCCTTTGATCGGAGCAAGCGAAAGCGCGTAGACCGCCGATCAGGAGCACCTCTTGCCCTTTGCCGAGCAGTTCGCTGAACGTGCAGCGAACATCGATGCGCCTTTGGTTGAAGGTAAGGCTGGCGTACCGGACGTCGAGAACTGGACCTTCGCTGACTTGCGACCTTCGAAACAGGCTGGCTAACGAGCCGTTGCTGCTGCGGCTCTGAGGACGACGCCCGTACAACGCTTGGCACGCTCGGGACGACACCGGTGCGGCTTGTTCTTTGGGCCGCGGAGCATTTATGTACGTTCCCGCACAGACAAACAAGACAGATTGGCGCGCAGTATGTGATTGTCGATTTGTGACGTCTTACGGACAGGATTTGAACGGGTGACTATCATGAAACACACGTTACTGAGGGAAATCAATCAGGAGATGGGGTTGCACCACCCAGGTAGGAATACGCATGCTCCGGATGCGGTACGCGATCCGGCACGTATCCAAGGCGGCAATTGGACTATGCAGGGATGCCGGCGGTCCGGGCACGCTTACGACGCGGCTGAGTGCCAGATGTCAATTGCTGAGTTCCTGGCCGACACCCAGGAGCGCCAGGACATCGTCGAATAACACTCGTGCAAATGCTCATGACGCGTAGCATTGGGAGGATAAAATGAGCAAGCGCAATAGGAAGTCCGCAATTGCCGAAGCGCGTAACAACGATCAACCGATCGCGACTTCGGCGGTGGTGTCGCTGGATTCATCGCACGAGAGTCAGGTCGAAAATCCGGGCCGTCACGACCCACGTCCCTGGCTGATCGCGCCTCCGGTCGCGTCCGGTCCCACGCAACCTGTCTCATCCCGGTGAAGGGATAGCGGCCCGCGAACGTGCGCGACTCCGTTTTTCTTTCGTACGACACACCCGGCGCTTCGCTTGGCGTGCGAGGATGAAAAGTCGGGGAGCGGCTCGATCAGTTCGGCGCCGCAGGTTCGAAGTGCGAAGCACGTGGTAACCCGGTACGTCGCTAAAGGTCACCCCGCCCAGGATGCCCGCAGCCAAGCACGTTGCACGCTGTCGTGCATTTCGAGAAGCGAACGCTCGTGAACTTCCGTGATCGGCCCAGAAGCGGCCATCAGGGCTGGCGCCGCAAAGACAACTGATGCAAGGTTCGGCGATGAACGAGCCCGATCAACAAAGTGCAGGCTTTCATGCGCGAGGCAAACCATGTCGCAGCTGCTGGAAGGATTGACGACGCTTCCAAGTTATGGTTTTTGCGGGGTGGTGGTTCTCGTGTTGTACGCCATTCAAGCGGAGATCCGGTTCGGAGCGCGGGCTCGCTCCCTGTCCACGAGCGCGGCGGACCGAGGTAGCACGTTCGCACTTTCCGTTGTGGTGATCGTTCCAGTATTCGGATTTGTGCTTGCAATGAAGGCCGCGACGAATCCCTCGATTCCTCAGTGGTTCAGGACGCCTTCATTGCCAGGCATGCCCGTTATCGCGTGGGCGGGAGTGCTGCTCGGTACTTTGGGACTCATCGTGCGAATCTGGGCCGTGTTGACGCTCCGCGAACGCTACACGCGAACGTTGTTGACCCACGCCAAGCATGCCATCGAACGGAGCGGCCCATACCGCTGGGTTCGCCACCCCGGGTACTTTGGATCTCTGCTTTGCCTGAACGGTGTTGCAATGGCATCAGGAAGCCTGCTGGTCCTGACGGCATCTCTGCTGAGTACGTTTCCCGCGTACGCGTATCGGATACGCGTCGAGGACGAGATGCTCATCAACACGTTCGGTGAGGCGTATGCAACATACCGCAGCCAGGTGGGTGCCTTGATTCCGTTCCTGCGTTGAGCCACCTTCGTGCTGTAACCGATGGGCAGGCGCACTGCGGCGCGACCTTCCCGCCTGCTGTCTCAATCGATCGCGTTATTCGCGAGCTGCAATGGTGCGGCCGCAGATCTGTCCCGCCGCAAGACCAGCTTGGTGTGTCGACCCAATTCACTGCGCGCCTCATCCACGATCGAGTGCAGATTTCAATGAAATGTCGATCGCTTGCTCGGCCGACATGGCGCGACCCTCCTTCCAAGCTCCGCTGAATCTAGCGTCGTCTCCCAGTGCGGCACGCACCGCAGCCATATGCCGGTCGTGACGAAATCGCTCATCTGCCGTCAGCGGAAATCCGATCTCCTCCCGCATTCGTTCCGCGGCACCACCGACCTGAGCGGCGTCAAGAGCATTCCCAGTTGCACCTATTACCGCAGCCTGCTTCTCCAGTAGTTCGACGATCCCCATTTTGTCGCCCAGCTCGCGCCGGATAGATAGGGCATCCCTCACCAATGCACCGGCAACCGAGTACTCGCCCTGTTCGAGGGCGACATCCCCGAGGCCACTGAGCGAGTAAGCGATTCCTCCCGGATCCTCCAGTTCTCGGCGAATCGCCAGGCTCTCCTCATGCCACGCGCGAGCCGCCGAATATTTGCCTTGCTGAAATGTGACGTATCCCAGGTTGTTCAGCAAAATGGCGATCCGAACGCGATCCGCGCGCTTCCGAGCGATTGCCAGGCCCTCCTCGTACAACGACTGCGCTCTCGGAAATTGGCTCATGGCAGACGCCACATTCCCGAGGAGATTTAAAGACTGCTGCGTCAACCACGAGTCCTCGAAATTGCGCGAGATGCCCAGTGCCTGCTCGCCCAACGACTCGGCAGCCGCGGCATGCCCTTGGCGCAATCGCAGATCGCCCAACGAGAGGGTGGCGCGGGCAATGCCTCTCTGGTCCCCCAGTTCCCTTGTCATCTCGAGGCTGTCTTGGTGATAGGCGCCAGCCGTCTGAAAATCGCCCAAGTGATAAGCGAGTACCCCCGCCGCTTCGAGTGCCGCGGCGCGTGCCGGCGTGGGCTTGTCGATTGCTTCGATGCCCAATAGTCGCAAGCACCAATCGAAACCTTCCGCGCGATACCCGCGCATGATCCAGAACCAATGGAGCGCACCGCACAGTCGAAGCCCGGCGTCTTGGCCGGACGCCGGGACAAGGCAATACTCCAAGGCTGAACGAAGGTTGTCGTGTTCATGCTCGAGGCACTGCAACCAACTGGCTTGCTCCGGCCCCTTCAGCTTGCCTTCCGCATTCTCTGCAAGTGCGAGGAAGAAGTCGCGATGCCGCTCTCGCACTGCGTTCGCGTGCCCTCCATTCAGCAGCTTCTCACTCGCATATGCGCGCACGGTCTCCAGCATTCGATAGCGGTCGCCATCCTCTTCGGCGACGACCAGCGATTGCTCGATCAGGCCGATCAGCACGTACACCAAATCGTCCTTGGTGATGGGCGCTCCGCTGCACACCTCGCCCGCAGCTTCCAGCGTCCAGCCGCCGGTGAAGACCGACAGTCGCGCGAACAGCGTCTTCTCCGTGTCATCGAGCAGGTCGTAGCTCCAGTCGAGCATTGCGCGCAGCGTCTGATGCCGCGGCAGATCACGGTCACCGCTGGTCAGTAGCCGGAAGCGCTCGGTGAGCAAGCGCAGTATCTGCTCGACCGGCAACACCGCGACCCGTGCCGCCGCCAGTTCCAGGGCAAGCGGGATGCCGTCAAGCCGCACGCAGATCTCGGCAACGACCCGCGCCCGCTCTGCCTGCAGGTCGAATCTTGGGCGATGCTGGCGCGACCGCTCGATAAACAACTGCACCGCATCCGAGCGGGCAATGCTCTTCGCGTCGGAGCGCGGATCAGGCAGCGGCAAGGGGCTAAGCGGAAACACGCATTCGCCATCCAGATGCAGCGCCTCGCGACTCGTGGCCATCACGGTCACCTGGGCCGCGTCGCGCACGAGCGCGTCGGCCATCCGCGCGCATCCGTCCAGCACATGCTCGCAGTTGTCGAGAATCAGCAATGTCTCCCGCCTGCGCAGGTAATTGCGCAGCGCCGTCAACAGCGGCTGCCCGGCCGTCTCCTTGACCTGCAGCACGTTGGCCACTGCGCTTGGCACGAGAGCCGGATCGCCGAGGGGCGCCAGGTCGACGAACCAGACGCCATCGCGATACGCATCCAGCATTTCGGCGCCCGACTGTTGCGCGAGCCGAGTCTTGCCGAGGCCACCTGTCCCCGTCAGGGTCATCAGACGGGTAGTGGCCAACCTCTGCTTGATCTCAGCCAGTTCCCGCTCGCGGCCCACGAACGAGGTCAGCGACTCCGGCAGATTGGTGCGCTTGCGATTGGCGAGGAGCGGGGCGCCCGACCGGGCGGTAATTTCCTTGACTGGTCCGACATAGCGGTAGCCGCGCCGCGGCAGCGTTTCGATCCAGGCCTCACCACCCGACACCACGGAGAGTGCGCGTCGGATGGCCGAGATCTGCACCGCCAGGTTGGCCTCCTCGACCACGAGCCCTGGCCAGGCCGCGTCGAGGATGGCTGACTTCTCGATATGTTCACCCGGGTGGCTGACGAGAATGGCGAGCACCGCGACGCCACGCGCGCCAAGCGCCGCGGACACACCGTCGTGCGTCAGCACCCGTGCTTCCGTGTCGAGCCTGAAAGGTCCCAGCTCGTAGACCCTGCGCATCCCGATTGCCCGCGTCCGCGCCGAGCGCGCCCTGGATTCACGCCGTTTCGCGGTGCTGCCCGACATACCCGCTATGCCGCGCGCACACCTTTGGGCTAAATTTTAGGGTTCTTTTAGGACTTCGTGGTTGGGTTCATCGAAGACTGTCCGCGCTGCATGGCAACCACGGAGGTCATTCATGAACACGCAATCCAAAGCGCGCACTGCACCGTCCGTCGAAGGTCACATGATCAGCCTGGGTGCTGGACACTCTATCGCGATACACGAAAGAAACGGCGAGGGTTTCGTGGCGGAATTCCGTGACGGCCGTGCCGAGTTGATGCACGCGGGCAACTGGTTCCGCTTTCACGCGGGCGGCCTGCGGTATTGCCACAACCGCCGCACCGCTTTCCAGTCCTCCATGCCCCTGACCCCAGAGATGCTGGAGAAGATTGAGCGGCTCCACCGTGAGAGTGAGGCTCGCCAGGCGATGATGCTGGCTGTGCCCCGCAACGCAGCCAGGACCGTGCAAGAGTTCTGCATCGGCGTGATGTCACGACTACGTGGCCGGGCGGCGTCGGTTAATTCTTTACCGGCGGATCGGTGAACCGACGCTCGAATCACGGGCCGCTGTCCGACTCGAAGCGGACGTACGATTCCGCGTGAGGTTTGGAGACCCGCCCATCAGCCATTGGGACGAACCTGCGCTCAACCGACGCCGACTCCGTGCGTTCCTGCAAGCTAATGGCGGTTAGCATTTTTGCTAACCGTGGCTCATCGGACTTCTGATCCATGCCTCAACAGCCTCTCGCGATGACGCTTCTATGCTCGGAAGACCCGACTCGCAAAGCCAATGCGGGGCGGGGCCGTTCGTCTACACTGCGCTGCCCGGCATCGCGGTTGCGCCGGTAGTCCAAGCATCTAGCCGAGGAGAGCAAAAGATGAAAAGAGTAGCCGCCTTCGCTTGTCTGTTGCTGCTAGCGAGTCACGTGAACGCCGGTCCGGTTGAAGACGCTCTTGCAGCATATGACAAGTTCTTCGCCGCGTTCACTACCGATAACCACGATCAAATCACGACGTTTTTCGCGCCGGACGTCCAGTTTTATGGGACAAATTCCACTGAAGTTGTGACAAGCCGCGAAGGAATCCGTAAATACTTCTTGGGCGCACTCACTGGCACGCGCGGCGCTACCAAGGCGACTCAGTTCGACAGGACAGCGCTCGCCTTGTCAGACACGGTCGTTGCGATCGCTGGTAAATGGCAGTCCGAACGGACGCAGGACGGCAAGATGACCACGGCCGGTCCTTCGCGCTGCACGGTTGTTATGCAAAAGCGGGGCGATCAATGGCTGATCGCGCAGTTCCACAATTCGCCAACCCCTAAGCCGCGCGCCCCCACGCCCGCGCCCGCGCCGAAGTAATACCGCGTCGCACGCTTGGGCCGCTCGTGTCCGCAAGCAGCTTGTCCGTCGACCGGCTACGACCCCTTGCCGACCTTCGGGCGCGCCCGAAGCGGACATTCTCGGGATACGATCACTCGCTGCGACTGTAGAGCGAAACAAAAGTCCAGCAGGTCCCAACAGAATTTCGCCCAACAGCGGCTCGAAGCGTCAGAACAACGCCTCAACTGAAAGTCCGGCTTACGATACGTGATGCGCAGCCAGCCGGGGCGTGAAGGGTTTGTTCAGGCAGCAGCGTCCGTAATCACCTTCAGCAGCTCGCGCGATATGCGCTCGTCGATTTCCGCGGCGCGCTGCAACTGCACTGGATAGCGCACGAGCGCCTCGACGCCGGAGGCGGAGAAGCGCAGCTGCACCTGTGCCTGTGCTTCGCCCCCAGCATGCAGTGACGCGGTTTTCTGAATTTCCCGCGCCTGCCGCGCCATGTCTTCGCTGTATTCGCTCAGCACCCGGTTGGCGGCGGCCAGAAGCTTTTCCTTCATCGCAGAGGGGTCGGCCTTGGGAGGAAGGGTCAGCGTGATGTCGTGCCACGCCAGGTTGACGCCGGGAATCTGCTTGAAGATGCCGCCCGAGGCCTGGAAGACGATCGAATTCGCAAAGGCAACGACCCGGCCGGTCGGCCCCTGGCCGCTGAGCTCCATCAGATGCAGCCGCACGAGGCCCACGTCGATGACTTCACCGGTCACGCTGCCAATCTGCACGCGATCGCTCACCCGGATGCCGTATTTCCCGATGAGGAAGAAATATCCGACGATCGAGACGAGCACGCTCTGCATGGCCACTGCGACGCCGGCCGTGAGGAGGCCGGCAAACGTGGCGAGCGACCCCAGGTCCGTCGCGAAGGTGAAGCCGACAATGCCCACGGCCAGCACCCAGAAAACGATTTTGCGGACCAGCAGCAACTGATGGCGTCGCCGCGGCTCCTGCACGTAGCGAAGCACTCCGCGTCGCCATGCTTCCGCGGCTACGAACACGATGGCCAGCAATGCCAGCAAAATCGCGAGGCGCACTCCCAGCGCTTTCAGTGCGTCGAAGTACTGACTCTTCGCGTTGTCGCGCCAGCTGCTGAGATTGCGTCGATACTGATCCAGCAGCACGCCTTCCTGGCTCAACGGGAGAACGATGGCGGCGGTCTGCTTGAAGAGCCATGCCAGCGTGTCGAATTGATCTCGCACACCTTTCAGGGATGCGCCGTTGATCGAATCCGCCTGCTCCGCGAGGGCGTCGCCGCGAGCCGACAGCGCCTTGATCTTCTCGTGCGGCGGAGTGCGTATTTGCGTGAACGTGTCCTGCAGCGCGGCGGTGCGCCGATCGACGATATCGATGGTGCGGATCTTGTCCGAGAGCCGCAGCACGTTCGCGGCCAGGTCCCAGATGCCGAGGCGTCGGGAACCGTTGTTGCTTCCCGAGCTCAGCGGGCTCGAGGCTGTCGGCGCGGCGGCCGACCCTGACGCGGAACCCGCCGCGGCACCCGCCGGCCCAGCTCCGCCGCTCGACGAGGGAATCGATACCGCGATGGCATCGATGTGTGCCTTCAGCGCGTTCACGCCAGCGCCGTTCGCATCGCTCTGGTATGTGAACTGCGATATGGAGCCGTGGAAATTGCGGCGCGCGTTCACGAGGTCGAGCTCGCTTTGCAGCTCTGCGATTCTCGTTTGCACCTCAGCGCTCCGTGCTTTCGGAGCGGCAGCCAGGCGACGCTTCGTGGATGCGATCTCCGCCTGTAGTTCCGCGCGCCGCCCATCCAGTTGCTGTTGCACGCGCTGCAGCGCCTGCGGCGAGGCAGCCGCCCCCGCAGCGGCTTTCTGCGCCACATCTGCTTCGCTGCTCAGCAGCTCCGCGTTGGCTCTGGCGATTTCGAAGGCGAGGCCGATGGCCCTGTCGGCAATTTGCCGATTGGCGTACAGGATGAGGAGGTCGCTCGGCTGAGTAGCCGATTGCTGCTGGGCGCCCAGAGTGCGGTACCAGTCCACCGTCTCATCGAGGATCCGCACGACCTGCTCGCCCGTCATCACCGCGCGAGAAGTTATCGTCTGTACCGGGGCAACGACAGGCGAAGAACCCGGCGCATCGGCCGCTATGGCCCCATCGAGCAGCGCTCCCGCCGTGAGCAGGAGCGCAAGTGTTCGCAGCAGTGACATGGAGGAATCGTACCGCAGGTCGAAGACGCCACGACCTGCTGCTCGGGATGTCAGCTCTTACGTTTCGCTCGCCGCTGCTCGCTCTCACGGACCAGCCCCGAAAGATCGGCGGCCGGCCGGATCTCGAAGGGCCCGGCCGTTACGCCGGGGTGTTTCGACATCAACTCGACTGCATGATCGATGTCCCTCGCTTCGAGAATGAGGATGCCGCCGATCTGTTCCTTGGTCTCGGCGTACGGTCCGTCGGTGACGATCGCCTTTCCATCCTGGAAGCGCAATGTTTTGGCGCTGTTCGACGGCTGAAGCGCTTCGCCTCCGACAAAATGGCCGCCTTCGCGCAGCACGTCGTCGTATGTGAAGCAGCGGTCCACCATCGCATTGCGGTCGTTCTCGGGCATGTTCTCGAACTTACCCGGTTCGATGTAACCAAGGCATACGAATTTCATATCTTCTCCTGAACGGTTGACAACGTCGGGCGCCGGGTTTCGCGTCCTTCCAACCCATAGTCGTTCGGCAGGCCCTGATTTCGACAGGGCTATCGCTTTCCCACGGATACTGCTCTTGATGGAGCCCTGAACGCGATGCGCTCCCCTGGCGACCAATTGGTCGATAATCTCTCGAATGCTGCCCGTGCAATGGGCCGGCAATCTTCCCCTACACCGCCGAGGTTCACGATGGTTGCCAGATTAGTGTTGCTGTTTGGCGTCGCACTTGCCGCGACGAGCGCTTATGCACAGGAGTCGCGTCTGGATGCCATCCAGAAGAGCGGCGTTCTTCGCGTGTGCACGCCGGGTGACTATCGACCGTTCAGCCTCGCGAGGCCGGACGGAACCTATGAAGGTCTCGACGTCGATCTGGTGCAGTCCATGGCGAAGGCGCTGGGCGTCAAGGTGGAATTCGTGAAGGCCCCGTGGGCGCAGCTCATGGACACGTTCGTCGACAAATGCGACGTCGCCGTGGGCGGCATCTCCGTCACGCTCGACCGGCAGAAGCGCGCATTCTTCACCGAGCCTTACATGGTGAATGGGAAGGCGCCGATCACGAAGTGCGAGAACGTGCGGAAGTTCCAGTCGGTGGCCGACATCGACAAGCCGGGTGTCACCGTCATCGAGAATCCCGGCGGCAGCAACGAGCGCTTCGCACGTGGCGCATTCAAGCAGGCGAAGATCGTGATCTTCGACGACAACACGAAGATCTTCGACGAGCTCATGAAGGGCAGCGCCGACGTGATGATCTCCGAGTCGGTCGAGACGATCGCCCAGCAGAAGCTGCACCCGGGGCTTTGCGCGGTCAACCCGGACAAGCCGTTGCAGTACGGCGAAATGGCGTACCTGCTGCCGCGCGGCGACGCCGTGTTCAAGGCATGGGTCGACCAGTGGCTGCATCTTGCGAAGGCCACCGGCGAATACGATCGGACGCTTGCCGCATGGCTCAAGTGACAAGCGCCTCCGGCGTAAAATGCAATGGCGTACTCGTCGCGGTAGCCTCGTAACCGACATTCCCCCGGAGGTCTCATGTCGCATTACATCGACGCCGTTGTCATCCCCGTTCCTCGTGCCAACCTCGATACCTACAAACGCATGTCGGCGGAGTGGGGCAAGGCCCACCTGCGCCACGGCGCGCTTTATTATTCGGACTCCATCAGCGACGACGCTCAACCCGGCAAGGTCACGTCGTTTCCCCAGGCGGTGCAACTCAAGGACGACGAGGTCATTGCGCTCGCGTGGGTCGTGTACAAGAACAAGGAGGACCGCGACCGCATCAGCAAGGCGGTCATGGATGATCCGCAGCTCAAGGAGTCGATGGACCCTTCGAAGATGCCGTTCGACGGCAAGCGGATGTTCTGGGGCGGTTTCCAGACCATTGTCGGGCTCGCCGCGGGCCATTAGGCGGGGCCGCGTCGGCGGCGAACCGCGCGTGGGCGCTGCTCCTCGCGCGGATCGCTTACCCGCACGCCCCCGTATACCCGCAATCGGTGCAGAAGTCGCACCCATCCTTGCGGATCATCGCCTTGTTCCCGCACTCCGGGCACTTCTTCCCGGGCAGCGTCTTGTAGGCGCGCTTCGCCTGCTCCGCTTCCGGCACGTCGAGAATGCCGGCCGCCTCGAGCGGATAGCCTTCTTCGGTCAGGATGCCGAGCATCGCGTAGCGATGGATCATGAGCTGCGCGAGATACGCGATGGTCGACGCGTAGGTCTGTGACTTGCTCGATCCCGGAATGCGCGCCATGAACTCGCCGTTCGGCTCGCCGTAGTTCAGCAGCTTGCGCAGCTTCATGCCGATCCACGCCGGATCGTACACGCGCATGTCGAGCGACAGCGCCTTGCACAGGCCGTCCATCACCCGCGGATACTCGCCGGAAAGCCACATCGAGTAGGGCCGGCGCTGGCCGTTCGGCATGATCAGCTCTTTGAGGAACAGCACGAAGTCGTCGCCCGTGGTGTGGTTCACGACGTCGACGGTCCACGACAGCGTGCCGTCGGGTCCCGCCTTCGGCTCCTTGGCGCCCATCAACGCGTCGACGACGGGCGTCTTGCCGCCTTCGTCTTCGAATGCGCCAAGCTCGTTGACGCGATAACGAATCAATTTCGCGAAGCCGGACACGAGGCTCGGCACGCGCACCTTCCGCCCGTCGGGCGGCATCGCCATCTCGAACGCGTCGTCGCCGACCGCCTTCTGCAGCGCGGAGAGCTTCATGTCGAGCCATGCGCGATCGTCGGTGCGCATGTCCATCGACAGCGTCTTCGCAATGGCCCCCAATCCGCGCGGTTGCTCGGCGCCGTTGATCCACACCTCGAACGGATACACGCCGCCGTTTTCGATGTGCCCGATGAAGACCGCGAAGTCGCCGAGCGGATGGCGCACGACATACGTCCAGCACGGATTGCCGTTTGGCAATTCGGGCCGTCCGGGCCAGCGCAGGCTCGCGAGCGGCGGCTCGATCGTGCGGTCGAGCCGGATGCGTCGATCGGGCGCGGCGGCGTCGAGATCTTCGCGCGGTGACGCGGGTGCGGCCGGCGATGCCACTTCGAGCACCGCGCCGAGCACGTCGTTCGGCCGGTACGTGGCGATGCCTTTGAGACCCGCCTTCCACGCCTCGAAGTAAAGGTCCTCGAACGCGGCGAACGGGTAGTCGACCGGCACGTTGACCGTCTTGCTGATCGCGGTGTCGACGAACGGTTGCACCACTTCGTTCATCCGCATGTGGTCGCGCGCGCTCATTTCCAGTGCGCTCACGAACGCGGGCGTGAGCATCGCGCGACGCTTGCCATCGTCGGTGGTCCACGGCTCGCCCGGCGTGCGCGGTTGCGATGCATCGAACGGGACGATCTCGACATCCTCGTCGAGCCCATGCAGATGACGGAAGACGCGGTAAGCGTGGTCCTCGACGAGGAACTCCTTCATCGAGTCGTCGGGCATGCGCTTGCGCCGCTTGTAGAACCAGCTGTAGGCGGGCTCGATGCCGTTCGACGCGTTGTCCGCGAACGCGAGGGAGATCGTGCCAGTCGGCGCGATCGACAGCAGGTGACTGTTGCGGATGCCGTGCTCGCGGATCGCGATCTTGATGGCATCCGGCAGGCGCGAGGCGAAGCGCGGTGCGGCCAGATACCGGTCGGCATCGAGCAGCGGAAACGCGCCTTTCTCCTTCGCGATCTCTACCGACGCCTGGTATGCCGCGTCGCGCATCTCCTCGGCGATGCGGGCTGCCATTGCCCGCCCTTCGTCCGCGTCGTACCGCAGGCCGAGCTCGATCAGCGCGTCGCCCAATCCCGTGAAGCCCAGACCGATGCGCCGCTTGGCCATCGCCTCGGTGCGCTGCTGCTCGAGAGGCCACGCGGTGACGTCGAGCACGTTGTCGAGCATCCGCACGCCGACGGCGACCGTCGCCGCGAAGCCGTGGAAATCGAAGTCCGCCTGAGCCGTAAACGGCCGACGTACGAACCGCGTGAGATCGACACTCCCCAGATCGCAGCAGCCGTAAGAGGGCAGCGGCTGTTCGCCGCAGGGATTTGTCGCCTCGATCGCCTCGCAATACGACAGGTTGTTGTCGCGGTTGACCGTATCGATGAACACGACCCCCGGCTCGGCGTGATCGTACGTCGAGCGCATGATTTCGTCCCACAGTGCGCGTGCGTCGACGCTGCGATACACCCACAGTCCGTCATGGCGCTGATGCGCGCCGGCTGCGATCAGGTCGGATGCCGGCGGCGCCTTGTGCACGAGATCCCACGAGCGACCGCCGCGTACCGCCTCGACGAACGCATCGGTGACGGCCACCGAGATGTTGAAATTGGTGAGGCTGCCGTCGTCCTTCGCGTGGACGAACGCCTCGACGTCGGGATGGTCGCAACGCAGGATGCCCATCTGCGCGCCGCGCCGCGAGCCGGCCGATTCGACCGTCTCGCAGCTCTGGTCGAACACGCGCATGTACGACAGCGGCCCGCTCGCG
>Ga0207657_10002467_pt1 | contig 20011 bp, 21 predicted proteins | sample KBSC33metaG_FD_184316 | JGI IMG/M metagenome (GOLD analysis project Ga0207657, IMG submission 184316) | Corn rhizosphere microbial communities from Kellogg Biological Station, Michigan, USA - KBS C3-3 metaG (SPAdes) (version 2) | ecosystem: Host-associated > Plants > Roots > Rhizosphere > Soil ... | reverse complement strand
AGCCCGGCGCCGATCACCAGCAGGGCTGACTTGATTGTTCCCCCGCGAAGGCGGGGGTCCAGACGCGCTGCAAGGCAACGCTCTCACCTTGTAGGACTGGGCTCCTGCCTGCGCAGGAGCACTATCTATCCAGGTCCGCGATCGCACGGTCGACCAGCGCCGCGTCCGCCTTGTCGTCGATATTCTCGGCGATCAGGCGGGCAGCGGCCCGGGCGGCCGCGTCGGCGGCGGCAGCGCGCAGTTGCTGGACCGCCGAATTCTGCTCGGCCGCGATCTTGTCCTCGGCCATTTTCTGACGGCGATGGATCAGGGCCTCCGCATCGGCTTTCGCCTTCTCGACCAAAGCCTGAGCCTCATGCTTCGCGCGCTCGACAACCGCCGCAGCCTCCTGCTCGGCGGCGGCGGCCTTTGCCGCATATTCCGCCTTCAGCGCCTCGGCTTCCTTGCGCAGCGATTCCGCTTCCGCGAGCTGCTCACGGATCGAATTGATCTTGCCGTCCAGCGCCTTGCCGACCGCGGCCGGCACCCTCTGCCAGAGGAAGATGGCGAGGACGAACACCATGGACAAGGCGACCCAGCCGTAGGCGTCGAAGCCGAGATAGGTCGCGTGCGGCGCATGCTCACCAGCCGGCTGCCCGACCGTCGCGGTTGTCGTTTGCTCAGCCATTCATCACCGCCTTTACGGCGCGAGTCGCGTCCGCCGCGGGAACGGTCTTGCCGGTCAGCTTCGCGAACATCTCGCGAGCTGCTTCGACCGCGATCTCGTCAAGCTCGCCCTTGGCCGACTGCAGGGCCTTGCGAATCTCGGCCTCAGCGGCGGCGATCCTTTCGCCGATTTGCGCATCGACCGCCCGGGTCCGCTCTTCGCCTTCGCGAGCGCCCTCCTGCTTTGCAGCCTGGGCAAGCTTCATCGCCTCGGCCCGGCTGGCCTCGATCTCCTTGCGATACTCTTCCTCGGTCGCTTCGGCTTCCTCTCGCGCCTTTTGGGCGGCTTCCAGATCGCCCGCGATCTTCTGCTCGCGAGTGGTCACGGTCGCCTGGATCTTCGGCACCATACCGCGGGCGATGACGAAGAAAATGAATCCGAGCGCGATCGCCAGCCACAGCCACTGTGACCAGGTGACGGTCGCCAACTGATAAAGTTGAGGCATGAGTTACTCGCGAATTTGCTCTGCCGCGTCTTAGCTCGCGTAGAGAATGATCATCGCGATGGCGAACGCCATCAGGCCGAGAAGCTCGGCGGCGGCGAAGCCGATGAAGAGGCGGCCCTGCTGACCGTCGGCTGCAGCCGGGTTGCGAAGCGCGCTCTGGAGGAACGAACCGAACACGAAACCGACACCGATCGAAGCGGCGCCGACTCCGATGGCGGCAAGACCGGCACCGATGACCTTTGCGGAAGCGGGATCCATTATTTAGCTCCTTGCTGAAATGGGACTTAGTGAAGATTGACCGCGTCGTTGATGTACAGCGACGTGAGGATTGCGAACACATAGGCCTGGATGGCCGCGACGAGCAGCTCCAGTGCGTTGATGAAGGCGAGGAACAGGAAGCAGAGGATCGAGATTGCGATCCCGCCGCCGCCCGCCTGCAAGCCTTGAATGACAAAGGCGCCAAACACGTCGAGCAGGATGTGACCGGCGAACATGGCGATGAACGGTCGAAGCCCGAGGCTGAACGGCCGCACCGCGAAAGAAATGAGCTCGACCAGGAAGATCAGCGGAACCATGACCTTCGGTGTGCCGTGCGGCACGAAGAGCGAGAAGAAGTGGAGGCCGTGCCTCGAAAAGCCGACGATCAGAACGATGGCAAAGCTGATGATCGACATCACGCCGGTGATCGTGAACTGCGCGGTGACGGTGTAGGGGTGCGCCGCCGAGACCAGACCGGTCGGCATGTAGGCCATAAGGTTGGCAAACAGCAGGAAGACGAAGGAGGTGAACACCCACGGCAGGTATTTCCGCCCCTCCGGCCCGATGCTGGCATCCACCGTGTCTTCGATGAAACCGATCAACCCTTCCACCGCGACCTGCCAGCGGCCCGGCACCAGCTGCCGTTTCATCCCGCCGAGCATGAAGAACCAGATTGTTCCGAGAATGATCAGGGTCCAGATGCCGCTGTTGGTGAGGACGAACGGATTGTGGCCGTGGAACGTGCCGGCCACCGGCTCGATCACGAACTGCTCCATCGGGTCGATTTTGCCGGCCACTTAGTCCTCTTGCGATCCTGAGCCGGAGCTTGGCCCCGGCGGAGTTTTCGAAATCCGAACAACGTCGACGAAACCTGCCACGAAACCGAGGAACAGGCCCGCCAACATCAACCACGGTTTCGTGCCCAACCACCGGTCGAGAACAAAGCCGATAATGAATCCGCCCGCGGGAGCACCGACCAGGTGACTCAGGACAAGCTGGCCGATCCGGTAATTGCGGTCCGGTTCGCGCCTGCGCGTCCTTTTCGCTTCCTCCGCCTGCGCCCGATGAAGCCGCTCGTCGAGCGAATCGAACCGTCGGTCTGGTGGAAGCTTCGGGTCCTCGCCGTCCTCGTCCTCAGCCATGTCTCTCCCCTGTGCGTCGCCTCACCGGAATAGCGGGATCGAGGCAAAGGCGAGGGACAAGGCGGAAGCGATCCCGCCAAGGCGCCGACCCTTTATGAACGGGGCGTCAGATAGTCAACCGCGAGCGAAGGCGTTACGCTCCCCAATGTGAAACGCGCGCTCCCACTTCTCGCAATGGCGCTCACCGCAGCCGCTGGACCGCACAAGGTCGTGCGTAATACGGCGGAGCTCGATTTCAGATACGAGTGGCCTTCGGAGGCGGTGGCCATTCCGGCGCTTGATCTCAAATTCTACACGGATGCAAAGCGCCAACTCGTGGAGGCGCAGGAGAGCGCTCCTGAGGATAAGAAGCAGTACCAGGAGCAAGGACGGGGTTCGGTTCGCGACTCCTACTGGGCAAAGTGGACCACAACAGGCCAATCGTCGCGGTTACTAAGTCTCAGATATGAGTCCGAGGAATATACCGGTGGAGCTCACCCCAACCAAAACGTGAGCGATCTGCTTTGGGATCGCGAACTCGGCCGGGAGATTAAGTTCGCGAACTTGTTCGAGGTCGCCGACGGCTACCCGCCGGCTCTGCAATCCACTTACTGTCACAAGTTCGAACGGGAAAAGGTCAAACGGACCGGCGATCCGATCGACAGAGAAGTCTTTACCTGCCCCAAGTTGTCCGAACTCGCCAGTCTGCTGATCGACAAGAATAAGAACGGTCATTTCGAGGCGATAGACTTCGCCGCCCCGCCCTATGCGTTAGGCTCTTATGCCGAAGGCGAATACAACATCGTCGTGCCGGTCACGGCACAACTCATCGCTTCGTTCAAGCCCGAATACCGCAGTTCGTTCGAGGTTCACCGTTTGCAGTAATCCGGCTCCGGCGCTGCCTGGCCCGGCATTCGCCTGCGCCAGCTCCCGTCGCCCAGCATGTAGGCCTCTCCTACCGAAAGCCGCTCAAAAAGCTGGCACGCCGTGGCCAGCCCCACCACCTGGGCCGTAACATTTCGGCGCGAGGCGAGCTCGATATACAGATTGCGGCGGCGGATGTTGATCGCATTCACCTGCCGCCGGACGCTGTCGGGAGCAGGAGCGGCAAGCCCCATGTAGCCGTCGTAGCGTTCACCGACCTGCCCCGACGCGATTGCAGCCGAAAGCGTCGGCGTCTGCGCGGCCCCGGGTGCAGCGAGGACGAGCGCAGCGAGGAATGCCCAGCGCTTCATTTGCCCGGAGTGGTCGGCGCCGGCGGAAAGGCGTTCGGATTTTGGTTGATCATCTGCTGCACGTCCTGCTGAAGCCGGACCAGCACTTCCTGCTTGATATCGACATTCAAATTGATGTCGATCGGCTTGTCCGGCGCCTTGACGGTGATGCAGCTGCAGAGCGGCAGCGCGAGCAGCGCTCCGGCGGCAATCCTGGGCAGTGCTGGTCTCATTTCTGACCTCCGGGTGGTGATGAGTTGGCCGGCTGAGTCTGTGTGGCCGGCTTGGTTTGGGTCTGTTCTTCCTGCTTCGTCATATTCTGGACCTCGACCTTCAGCGCGGGCGAATCGATCGGGAAGGGCATCACCGGAGCGATGACCTCGGTCGGATCCTTGAAGGCCTTCGCCATCTGGATCAGCGCCCGGAACGGCCCGTGGATGTTCACGTTGAGCCGCATCGGCAGCTTGCTGAACGCGGAGCGGACGAGGCTTCCGAGCAAGCCTCCGCCCTTCCCGAGCGAGATCTGATTGAGCGTCAGCCGGGTCGCGAATTCGCCGGCGAGGTCCCCGTCGAGCCGAACGGTCATCGATCGGTAGTTGAGGTCACTGACGAGGGCGAAGACTGCACCGGCGGCCAGCCCGCTCGGTTTTGTCCCGCTATATTTCATCTCGCCGCCCGGCGGCTCGGAATCGAGCCTTCCGCCGACGATCCGGCCGCCATTCTCGTCGAAGATCATCGGCAGAACGCCGTCGAACTTGCCGGTGATTTCGAGTCCCTGGAAGCCGAGGCTGTCGACGAACATCTTGGCGTCGAAGCCGTGGAGCTCGAACGTCAGCCGTTTCTGGCTGGGCTTGGAGAAGTCGAGAATCGTCTCTCGAAGCACCAGCTGGCCGCCCATGAACGGCCATTCGCCGCGCTCGATCTTCACCAGCTGGTTGGGAAGCAGCTGATAGTGGATCACGCCGTCGTTGACGGTGATCCCGGCGTTGATCGAAGCGACCGTTGCGACCTGGTTCGGCGAGGTGGCGAGCCCGAGCAGGTCGGTGAAATGCAGGCTGGTCGTAAGGCCCGTCACCGGCCCGAACGGCGCCGCAAGGTCCATGTTGCGGGTGGCGAAATCGCCGGTGGAGGTCACCTCGCCGGAGCCGCTCCAGTTGATTTGCCCGTGCCCGGTCACGGTGCCGTTGACCAGCGCGACGACGCCTTCGGTCAGAGGCGTCAGCTGGTCGGGCTGGAAGCCGTTGGCGGCGAACGTGATCCCCGGCACGTCCAGGTTGGCATGGCCGTTTCCGGTGGTCAGGTCGTGACCGATGCTGACGTCGGTGACCTTGGTCCCGGTTGCCGGGTGCCGCAGCGTACCGGTTGCGGTGATCTTGCTGTTCGCCAAAACGAAATGCGTGTCGTCGCTCTTCAGCGGGTAGAATTTCGGCGGATCATGGCGGTCGCTGAGTGTGAGGCCGCCATCGATCGCCAGTCTCCCACCGGCGAAATGCCAGCGCCCGTCAATATCGCTCAGCTTGAGCGGGACGGTGCCGATCACCGCGTCCGCGCCAGCCAAAGTTCCAGCCGCCCCGCCTTTGCCGAACATTCCGGCAAGACTGCGCGCATTCAGCGCGACCGGCGACTCCATCTTGCCGAGCTTCAGTGCGACGTTGCTTCCGTTGAACCCGGCCTGGCTGAGCAGGATGCTGGAGGCGCCGAAGCGCATCGGCGCGCTTCCGATCTTCCCGGCCAGCTGCGGGTGCTCGATCCGCCCGCCGACGTGCAGTGGCTTACCCGGCGTCTGCGCGATGATTGCCGGGCCGGTCGGGCACACCGGAAGTTTCGCCGGCCCGAGCTGGAGCTGCTGCATCTGCAGGTAAGCGAAACTGACCGTGGCGCACTGCCGCCCCACCAGGATGCCTCCGCCGGGCGCGATCCGGCCGCTGATCGGAAGATTGAACCCTTTGACGCTTCCGCCGGAGAAAGTGCCGGTGAATCCTGCGACGGTGGAGAAATCGGTCGCGCCGCTCGGTTCCGCTGCAAAGCGCAGTGTGGCCAGAGTCAAACGGCTGTTGCCGACCACGTAAGGCTGGAAGTTGCCGACGCCGTTGAGCGCCGCGTTCGCTGCCTGGTGAAGAGTCAGGCTCCCCGTGGGGAGTCCGCCACCGGTCATCTGGATCGTGCCGTCGAAGCGCAGGCGGCCGGTCGGCCAATAATAACTGACGCCCTTGCCACCGAAGATCCGGGCGCGGCCGCCGCTCGGGGTCGCGACCAGGGCATCGACGATCCTCGCTCCGCCGCCGCCGGGGAAGTTCACGAGGGTGAGCCCACCATCGACGTCGAAATCCTGCGCGGCCGCGCTGATCGCATGGCCCATGTGCGCGGCAATACCGCCGATGGGGGTGCTCTTGGTCGCCTTCAGGGCATTGACGAAACCGGCCACCATTGATGGCGCCAGGCTCGCCGCGTCGGCATCGTAGCGGCCGGACATGACCAAAGTGCCCGCTTCAACCCCGAGCTGGTAGCGAGCGACGACTCGAGTCCGTTGGGCGCCGATGGTGCCGAGCCGTGAGTTCTGCGCGGTCAGATCGACGGCGCCCGTCGCCTTTGCGGGCGTTCCGGTGAGCGTGATCGTACCGTTGAGGGCACCGAGGCCGTTGTCGCCCGCAGTGATCACGTTGGAGATGATCCGTGCCTTGCCATCGAAGCTTCCGAACGCTTCGGTGAACCGGCTGTCGACCTCCAGCCTGGGCTGAAGGACCGAAAAGTGGCTTTGCGGGCAGACAAAGCGATCGGCGGTCAAGGGACCGATCACATGCGGATGCCGCGCCTTGATGTCGATTGCGGCGACCCCGCGCACATTCTGGGCGAAACACTTCTTCGTCACCAGCTCCGGCGTGTAGGAGACGACATGGCCGGCAAAGCCGCCGCTGAGGTTGCCCGAGCCCTGCATCGCGAATCCGAACGGGCCCCAGGGAGTGCTGAGCGAAATGCTGCTGTCGGCGACGTCGAGCGCGATGTTGGGAAGCGTGAACGGCTTGGCGGGCCTGCTCGGCGCTGGCAGCAGCTTGTCGATCTCGCCCCAGCTCACGCGCCCACTGGGGAGCACCTTGCCGCGCAGCCGAACGCCGCGAGCAACGATCCGGTAAACGTTGATCGCGAGGTTGGGACTGAGCCGCATCTGGATCAGCACGCGCTTTGCGGTCAGGTCAGGATGCGCGGGATCGCCGATGGTTAGGTTGCTGACCTCCTGGGTTCTGAGGCCCACCCGGTCGAGCGTGTAGGTCGCCTGTACGCCCTTGCTCGCAAGCTGTTGCTGGATCACCCGGTTGGCGATCTCGCGCCGCTGGATCCAGACGATGGCGATCGCGATGATGATGAGCAGGAGAAGGACGGCGCCGATCAAGGTCAGCGCACGGCGGATGCGGGGACGGCGCCGGACGATCACTGCGTCCGGAGTGCCGGCTTCCCCGCTATCCGTCTCATACTCCGCCATCGGCCCTTACTAACCCCGCCGGAAGAGAGCCGTTCCGTCTGCGGCACGACCTTGGGCTTTCCACTGCGCCCAGCCGTGCGCTAAGAAAGGCGCGCTCGGCAAGTCAGGCGGAACAAACGCATTGAACGAGCACGCCTCCAGCATTGCTTCACCCTCGGCCGCAAGCGGCCACCGCTCGCGCCTCAGGAAGCGGCTGTTCGAAGGCGGCGGCAAGGCTTTGCTCGATCACGAGCTGGTCGAATATCTGCTCGCCCTCGCCATCCCGCGCCGCGACACCAAGGCGCAGGCCAAGGAGCTGATCGCCAAATTCGGCGGCATCGGTCCGCTGCTGTCCGCCAGCGCCGAGACCCTGAAGCGCGAGGGCCTGAGCGAAACCGTGATCGGCGCGCTCAAGATCGCTGAGGCGACCGCGCTTCGCCTCCTCGAAACCCGCGTAGAGGGCCAGCCGGTGCTCTCAAGCTGGGATGCGCTTTGCGACTATCTTCACGCGGCGATGGCTCATTCGCGGACCGAGCAGGTGCGCGTGCTGTTCCTCAACGCAAAGAACATGCTGATCGCCAACGAAGCGATGTGGGACGGATCGGTCGACGAAGCTTCGGTCCACGTCCGCGAAGTGATCGCCCGAGCCATCGCGCTCGGCGCCACCGCGATCATCATCGTCCACAACCACCCGAGCGGCGACCCCTCCCCCAGCCAGCAGGACATCCGCCTCACCCGCGATCTGGTCGAAGCCGGGCGGCACATGAAGGTGACTGTGCACGATCACATCATCGTCGGCGCCACTGGACGCACGAGTATGAGAGCTATGGGTTTGATTTGAGTGTCCGTTTTCGACCCAAAGCGGACACTAGGGGCGGGTGGTAATCTAAACGCCCTGCATGACTGGTGTCGTTCCAGGCATCCGCATAGACCGGAAATGGGCTAACCGTTCGGAAGAGTGGAAGGTGGTCTTTGGACGACCTTCCGTAAAGGCATCATACCTGCGTATGATAGATGGCGATACCTAAGAAGGTGACGAATCTAGGTGATCGTATTCATTGCTGGAATGCCAAGGAGCGGCTCAACATTCAGTTTCAATGTTGCGCGGTGTCTTCTGGAAACTCGGGGCTGGCTATATCAGGAGCCGACCGATAGTGTTCTCACGGCTCTGGATAGCGCAGGTGAAGCCACGCACCTCCTTGTCAAAGGACACAATGCGGACCAGACGACGCTCGGGCTTATAAAGGTTGGCGCGATAAAGACGATTTGCACCGTGCGCAAACCTGAGGATGCGATAGCCTCCTGGATGACAACGTTTGGCTTTGGACTGAAAGAGTCGGTAGATGCGATGGAGGCATGGCTGCAGATGTTTGACATCATTCGGAGCCACGTCCTCATCGTGCACTTCGACGATATTGATAGAGAGCCAGAATTAGCTGCTTGGAAAATAGCCCGTTATGTCTGCGACGACGCCGATGAAGTTGCCGCTAAGGAAATAGGAGCCAAGTTTACAAAGGAAAAAGTGAAAACCCTGTCGGCAAGAATAGAGGCAGGGAACGGCGACATAGAAGATATTGGATTCAGTTTCTACGATAAGAAGACCTTTTTCCACCGAAGGCACGTGTTGTCGATCGATAGTATAGAAGCTGTTAATCGCATTGGCAGGGAGCAAGTTCTGTCCATCAGGCAGGCTCTTGCTCGATGGTGCGACGCGGAAGGAAATTTGCGCTTTTCGTGATGACTGCAACCTACCTCTGATCCTACAAGGTCGAGATTCCAACAACACTGATCTTTTTTGTTAACGCGATTAGGGTCAATTGGAATTGAGTTTGGTTCGTCAGGTTGTCGCTTCAGTTCGCGAGGTCCCAACGGAGCACGCATGTCCTGGTAGGAAGTGCTGCCATCGTGCTCACGTCGGGATCGCATTCCCCTTTTCCGAGCTCGCTTTATGAAGCGGAAGACAGCTGGGCTTCGTTCGATGCTGTCGCGCCAAGGATCGCAAGCCGGTTTGACGAGTGGCGTCTCCGCTAGCTCCAGCGTCCGCTTTCCACCCATTGCAGACATTGGAAAATTTCGCTGTCCTCCACAGCCCTACCTGTGATTGAAGCAGCCTTACGATCGGCACGGAAGCCGATCGCGACGCATTCACTCAGTCGAAGGTGACAAAGTGGAGGAAGTGGAAGCACCCAGGGCGGCCATGCCTGGGCGCATGGCCGTCACGGTGCTCAACCGTTTTCACCCATTCGTGCCTTCCACTTCGTGTCGTGCATTTGAACACCCTCGCCTTCCCTGCTAGCCGCTCGCCCCATGGTCCCCCGCTATTCCCGCCCCGAAATGTCCGCCATCTGGTCGCCGGAAAACCGCTACCGCATCTGGTGGCAGATCGAAGTCTTCGCCGCCGAGGCGATGGGCAAGATCGGGATGATCCCGGCCGAGGACGCGGCGAAAATCCGCGCCGCCTACGATGCCGACGTTCTCGGCGAAATCGACGTTCCCGCAATCGACGCGATCGAGGCCGTGACCAAGCATGACGTGATCGCCTTCCTCACCTGGGCCGGCGAGAAGCTGGGGCCGGAGAAGCGCTGGCTCCACCAGGGGATGACCAGCTCCGACGTGCTCGACACAGCGCTCGCGGTGCAGCTGAAGCAGGCGACCGACATCCTGCTTCGCGACGTGGACATCTTGCTCGAGGTGCTTCTTCGCCGGGCGTTCGAGCACAAGAAGACGCCGACGATCGGCCGGAGCCACGGCATCCATGCCGAGCCGACCACCTTCGGGGTGAAGCTCGCGCAGGCCTATGCCGAGTTTGACCGCAACCGCGACCGGTTGGCCGCAGCGCGTGACGAGATCGCGACCTGCGCGATTTCCGGCGCTGTGGGCACCTTCGCCAACGTGCCGCCCTCGGTCGAAGAGCATGTCGCGAAGGCGCTCGGACTCAAGCCCGAGCCGACCTCGACCCAGGTGATCCCGCGCGACCGCCACGCGATGTATTTCGCGACCTTGGGCGTGATCGCGTCGTCCATCGAACGGCTTGCGATCGAGATCCGGCACCTCCAGCGCACCGAGGTGCTGGAGGCCGAGGAATATTTCTCGCCCGGCCAGAAGGGTAGCTCGGCGATGCCGCACAAGCGCAACCCGGTGCTGAGCGAGAACCTCACCGGTCTCGCCCGCATGGTGCGCAGTTATGTGACGCCGGCGCTGGAGAATGTTGCTCTCTGGCACGAGCGCGACATCTCCCACTCGTCGGTCGAGCGGTTCATCGGCCCTGACGCGACGATCACGCTCGACTTCGCGCTCGGCCGCCTCTGGCAGCTGATCGACAAGCTGGTCGTCTACCCGGAACGGATGCAGAAGAATCTCGATCGCATGGGCGGCCTCGTCCATTCGCAACGGGTGCTTCTCGCGCTGACCCAGTCGGGCCTTTCGCGCGAGGAAAGCTATGCGCTCGTCCAGCGCAATGCGATGAAGGTGTGGGAATCGGACGGCGAACTGTCGCTTCTCGACCTCTTGAAGGCTGATCCAGAGGTCTCGAAGCGCCTCTCCTCGCAGGAGCTCGAGGAGCTGTTCGACCTCGATTATCACCTGAAGAACGTCGACGTGATCTTCGACCGGGTGTTCGGCGACTGAATTTTCTTGACCCTCCGTAAGCTGTGACTTACGGTAAGTCATGGTTAACGCAGATCGAGTCTTGGATGCCTTGCACGACACAACGCGGCGCACGGTGCTGGAGCGCCTGCGCGAGGGACCGAAATCGGTCGGCGAAATCGCCAACGATCTCCCAGTCAGCCGTCCTGCCGTCTCGCAGCATCTGAAGGTTCTGAAGGACGCCGGTCTCGTGAACGACCGAAGCGAAGGCACCCGCCGAATCTATCACATCGATCCCAAAGGGCTCGGCGCTCTGCGCGCCTGGCTTGACCAATTCTGGGATTCGGCGCTCGCCTCATTCGCCGCCGAAGTCGAACGCCAGGAAAAGGAGCGCAAATGAACCTTCACGTCCAGCCGGCACCGGTTCGCAAGAGCATCTTCGTGAATGCACCGCAGGCGCGTGCTTTCGAAGTCTTCACCGCGGAGATCGGCAGGTGGTGGCCAAAATCGCACAAGATCGGCCAATCCGATCTCGAACGCCCGGTGATCGAGCCGTTCGCGGGCGGCCGCTGGTACGAACTGGATGTCGACGGCAGCGAATGCGAGATCGGCAAGGTCGCTGCCTGGGAGCCGCCTTCGCGCCTGCTCCTGATCTGGCAGCTGACACCGGAATTCACGTTCGATCCCGACCTCGTCACTGAAGTCGAGGTGACGTTCGCGCCGGAAGGCGAAGGGACCCGGGTCGATCTCGAACACCGGCACATCGAGCGGATGGGCGACAAGGCGGATGCGATGCGCGAATCCGTCAGCGGCCCCGGCGGCTGGCCCGCACTTCTTCAGCTCTACGCCGACGAAGCCAATTCAGAAAAAGGAGACGCTGCATGACCGACGTTACCGTTCATGGAATCCCCGGAAGTCCATTCCTCCGCTCCGTGGAAATCACGTTGAGGGAGAAAGGCGTCGAATATCAGTTCGTGGCGCTCAATCCGGGCGAATTCAAAACTCCCGATTATCTCGAGAATCATCACCCGTTCGGCCGGATCCCGGCGTTCGAGCATGACGGATTCAGGATCTACGAGACCCAGGCGATCCTTCGCTACGTCGACCAGGTCTTTCCGGATCCGGCCCTAACGCCCGCCGACCCCAAGCAGCGTGCGCGGATGAACCAGGTGATCGGAATCATCGAGTGGTATTTCTTCCCCAAGGCGGCGGCGCCCATCGCCTTCAACCGGATCATCGGACCAAGGCTGCTGGGCATTCCCGGAAACGAGGAAGCGATTGCCGAAGCGATGCCCATGGGCCGCATTTGCTTTGCCGAACTCGACCGGCTGCTTGGTGCGAAGCCCTATTTTGCCGGCGATAGCGCGAGCCTTGCGGACATCATGCTCGCGGCCCAGCTCGATCTGTTTAAGGAATGCAATGAAGGGCGCGAACTGATTGGCGGAGCCGCAAATCTCGAGCCGTGGCTCGAGCGTATGCTTGCACGGCCGAGCTTCGTTGCGACCGAGCCGCCGCAGCTGCTGCGCGAAGCCGCCTAGCCGAAATAGTCCCGCGCGCGACTGAAGAAATTCTTCGCGGCGGGACATTCGTCGCCGGTCTCGGTGGCGCGGAATTCCTCGAGGAGCTTCTTCTGTTCCTTGCTGAGCCTGGTCGGAGTCTCGACCAGGATTCTGGCGACGAGATCGCCGCGGCCGCGGCCGTTGAGCACCGTCATTCCGGCGCCGCGATGGCGAAGCTGCTCGCCCGATTGCACGCCAGCGGGAATCTTAATCTCGACCTTCTGGCCATCAACGCCCGGGAGCTCGATGGCGCCGCCGAGTGCTGCTGTCGTGAACGTCACCGGGCATTCCGCCACTAGGGTTGTGCCCTCTCGAGCGAACACCGGGTGCGGCTTCATGTGGATGAAAAGGTAGAGGTCGCCCGCCGGGGCCTTCCGCACCCCAGCCTCGCCCTCGCCGGCAACACGGATCCGAGTCCCCTCATCGACTCCGGCGGGGATCTTCACCGTCAACTTGCGTTGGCGGAGCGCCCGGCCCTCGCCCTCGCAGGCGCGGCACGGATCGGAGATCACCTGGCCGCTTCCCCGGCAGGTGGGACAGCCGCGCTCGACCATGAAGAAGCCCTGCTGCGCGCGGACTCGGCCCATGCCGTTGCACGTGTGGCAGGTGCGGGCGCAATCGCTCAAATCGCTGCAGCCTCGCCCTTCGCAGCTTTCGCAGGTCGCGAGCGAGTCTATGCCGATCGTCGCTTCCTTGCCGGCGAAGGCCTCCTCGAGGGTCAGCTCAAGATCGTAACGAAGATCGGCGCCGCGCGCAGGGTTCGCCTGCTGTCCGCCGCGGCGATCCATGAAATCGCCGAAGATGGTGGAGAAAATGTCGGAAAAGCCTTCGAACCCGGCTGAACCGAACGGATCCGGGCCGCCCCCGCCGTTCTGGAACGCCGCCTTTCCGAACCGGTCGTAGGCGGCGCGCTTCTGCGGATCGCGAAGGCAATCATAGGCCTCGCTGATCGCCTTGAACTTCGCTTCCTGTTCACGGCAGCCGTTATGCCGGTCGGGGTGGCACTCCTTCGCAAGCTTGCGATAGGCAGCCTTGATCGTCTCGGGATCCGCGCCGCGGGCGATACCCAGCAGCTCGTAATAATCCTGCTCGACCATCAGTCTCCCCCGGTACGCCGACTAGGTGCCGGCTGGAGTGCCGGCACCGTCATTACCCTTTGTTCTCTTCGTCGACTTCGGAGAATTCCGCGTCAACGACTTCTTCGTCTCCGCCCGGCGGCGAGGTGCCGGCGTCCGGCCCGGCCGCAGCTTCGGTTTCCCCCTGCTGCGCCTTGTACATAGCCTCGCCGAGCTTCATGGCCGATTGCGCGAGCGCGTTGGTCTTCTGCGTCATCTGATCGGGATCGCCGCTCTCGACCGCAGCCTTGGCCTCCGAAAGTGCAGTCTCGATTTCGGACTTCACCGAAGCATCGACCTTGTCGCCATGCTCGGAAAGCTGGCGCTCGGTCGAATGGATCAGGCTTTCGGCCTGGTTCTTCGCTTCGGCAGCAGCCTTGCGCTTCTTGTCCTCCTCCGCGAACTGCTCGGCTTCCTTCACCATATTGTCGATGTCGGAATCGGACAGGCCGCCGGAGGCCTGGATTCGGATCTGCTGCTCCTTGCCCGTTCCCTTGTCCTTGGCCGACACGTTGACGATGCCGTTGGCGTCGATGTCGAAGGTGACCTCGATCTGCGGCACGCCGCGCGGCGCCGGGGGAATTCCGACCAGGTCAAACTGGCCGAGCAGCTTGTTGTCCGCCGCCATTTCGCGCTCGCCCTGGAACACGCGGATCGTCACCGCGCTCTGATTGTCGTCGGCGGTCGAGAAAACCTGGCTGCGCTTGGTCGGGATCGTCGTGTTGCGATCGATCATCCGGGTGAACACGCCGCCAAGGGTCTCGATACCCAGCGACAGCGGCGTGACGTCGAGCAGGAGGACGTCCTTGACGTCTCCCTGCAGGACGCCGGCCTGGATCGCTGCGCCCATCGCGACGACTTCGTCCGGATTCACGCCAGTGTGCGGGTCCTTGCCGAAGAATTCCTTCACAACTTCACGCACGCGCGGCATTCGCGTCATGCCGCCGACGAGGACGACGTCCGCGATGTCTTTTGCCTCGACACCCGCATCCTTCAGCGCCTTCCGGCACGGTTCGAGCGTGCGGTCGATCAGGTCGGCAACCAGTTTCTCGAGGTCGGCGCGAGTGATCGTCTCGACCAGGTGAAGCGGGGTCGTCGTCCCGCCCTCCATCCGGGCGGTAATGAACGGCTGGTTGATCTCGGTCGTCGCCGCCGACGAAAGCTCGATCTTCGCCTTCTCGGCGGCTTCCTTGAGCCGCTGAAGAGCGAGCCGGTCGGTGCGAAGGTCGATCCCTTCCTTCTGCTTGAAGCGGTCGGCGAGATAATCGACGATCTTCGCGTCGAAGTCCTCGCCACCGAGGAAGGTGTCGCCGTTGGTCGACTTCACCTCGAAGACGCCGTCGCCGATCTCCAGGATCGAGATGTCGAACGTGCCGCCGCCGAGGTCGTAGACGGCGATCGTCTTGCCGTCCTGCTTCTCAAGCCCGTAGGCGAGCGCAGCGGCGGTCGGCTCGTTGATGATGCGGAGGACTTCAAGGCCGGCAATCTGGCCGGCATCCTTGGTCGCCTGACGCTGTGCGTCGTTGAAGTAAGCGGGAACGGTGATCACCGCCTGGGTGACAGTCTCGCCGAGATAGGCCTCGGCGGTTTCCTTCATCTTCTGGAGAATGAAGGCGGAAATTTGCGACGGCGAATAGTCCTTGCCGCCGGCGTTGACCCATGCGTCGCCGTTCGGGCCGCGGGTGATCTTGTACGGGACCAGCTCGGTGTCCTTCTTGGTCACCGGATCGTCGAACCGGCGGCCGATGAGCCGCTTCACCGCAAAAATTGTGTTGTCGGGGTTGGTGACCGCCTGGCGCTTCGCCGGCTGGCCGATCAGGCGCTCATTCTCCTTGGTGAATGCGACCACCGACGGAGTCGTGCGCGCGCCTTCGCTATTCTCGATGACCTTGGGCTTGCCGCCTTCCATTACAGCAACGCAGCTATTGGTCGTGCCGAGGTCGATCCCGATTACTTTCGCCATTGATTTCCCTCTCAATGCCCTCTCGCGGCCCTCCTTTGAGCGGCCGGAAAGTTTGATTTGCCGCGGGCGATATAGGTGGCGTTCAGGCGAGGACAAGGCGTCGAGAGACGCAGGTTTGCGCGATGTTAACGGCCTGCGGCTACCTGACTGCTGTGACCCGGCTGACACCTCGACCGCAACAGGAAGCGCGCGACCATGCTGGTTGGATTCTGATTGCCTTCATCCTGCTGGCGGTCGGCTGGGCGGAGCTTTGGAAGCCGCTGCCTGTGGATCCGCGAGGCTTCCTGAACCTCGGAATTGCGCTGCTCGCCCTTGGCGCCGCGGCGACTTTCTACCGGACAGTACGCCCGCGCGAGAATTTCAGCGTCATGTGCATCGCCCTGTCCCAGGTGCTACTGTTCAGCGCGTTCGGCGAAATCCTGTCCTATCTTCTCGCGCGCGAGGGCGGAGCGCTCTGGGATTCGACGTTCGCCTCATGGGACACGGCGCTGGGTTTCGATTGGTACGCAACTATTCGGTGGGTCGACGCTAACCCACTCGCAGCGGCACCGCTTACTATCGCCTACGCATCGCTGATCCCCCAAGTGATCGTTCTTATCCTCGCGCTGGGCTTCGCAAACCGCTTGAACGAGCTGCGAATCTTCATGCTGGCCGCGATGATCTGCGGAACGGTGACGATTCTGCTGTCGCCGTTATTCCCCGCCCTCAATCAGTTTGCATACGATCACATCGTTCCGGCAGCCTTCCCTCGCCTCAACGTCGCGGACGGCTATCGTGAGCTTCGCGACCTGGAGGCGCTTCGGTCGGGCAGCAGCACCGTGCTTCGGCTTCGCGATTTGCAGGGGATCATCGCCTTCCCCAGCTACCACGCCGGGCTGGCGGCGATCGCTCTGTGGGGCTTCTGGCAGAGCGGAATCAAATGGATCGCTTGGCCGGGGGCGATACTCGCCTTGACAACGATCCTTTCGACGCCGGTCGACGGGGGACACTATCTCGTTGACGTGATCGCGGGTCTAACACTTGCCGCCTGCAGCTTGGCGGTGGCTCAGCGGGCGATCTTCTGGCGCTTGCCCGCCTTATTCAAGGCATCGCCATTCCGCCGTTCACGTGCAGCGTTTGCCCCGTAACGTAACTGGCCTCGCGACTAGCGAGATAGACGCAGGCCGACCCGATATCGTCGCCTGAGCCCATTTCGCCTGCGGGAATTCGCGAGAGAATTCCCGCCTTCTGCTGATCGTTCAGGGCATCGGTCATCGCCGACTTCATGAAACCGGGAGCCACCGCGTTCACGGTCACTCCGCGGCTCGCGAGCTCGAGCGCGGCGACTTTCGTCAGTCCGATCAATCCGGCCTTTGAAGCGACATAGTTCGCCTGCCCGGGATTGCCGGTGACACCCACGACCGACGTGATAGAGATGATCCGGCCGAAGCGTGCCTTCATCATCGGCCGCGACGCCGCACGGATCAGCCGGAACGCGGCTTCGAGGTTGACGGTCAGCACCTCCTCGAATTCCTCATCCCTCATCCGCATCAAGAGGTTGTCGCGGGTGACCCCGGCATTGTTGATCAGGATGTCGAGCTTGCCGCCGAGCGCATCGACTGCCGCCGGGACGAGTTCATCCACCGCCGCCTTGTCGGAAAGATTGCAGCCGATGGCGACATGATCGCCCCCAAGCTCGTCGCGAAACCGCTCCAGCTTCTCGACATTGCTTCCGGACACCGCGAGCCGCGCCCCCTGTCCCGCCAGCGCCTTGGCGATCGCACTTCCAAGGCCCCCAGAAGCGCCGGTCACCAATGCCGTCATCCCAGTCAGATCGAACATTCTTCCTCCTCGTCATCCCGGCGAAGGCCGGGATCTCAGGACGAGATTACGCCGGCGCCTTCACCCGCTGAGACCCCAGCTTTCGCCGGGGTGACGTTCACAATTCCTTCGCCAGCGCCTCAATATCCTCGATGGTGATAGCGCTGATCACCTTCGCGTCGGGCGCGATGCGCTTCACCATCGGGCCCAGCACCTTGCCGCCAATCTCGACGAACTCGTGCACTCCGGAATCGAACATGTTGGCGACGCTCTCGCGCCAGCGGACCATTCCGGTCACCTGCTCGACCAGGAGCGAACGGATTGCGTCAGGATCGCTCTCGGGCGCAGCCGTCACGTTCGCGAACACCGGCACCGCCGGCTCCTCCACGACGACGTAGCTCAGCGCATCGCGCATCGCCTCGGCCGCCGGCTGCATCAGCGGGCAATGGAACGGCGCCGAGACCGGCAACTGCACCGCCCGTTTCGCGCCCATCTCCTTCGCCATTTCGAGGGCGCGGTCGATCGCGCCCTTCGCTCCGGATAGAACGACTTGGCTCGGGTCATTGTCATTGGCGACGGTGCAGACTTCGCCTTGCGCGGCAGCCTCGGCGATCCGCCGGGCCATCGCGAGGTCGGCTCCTAGCAGCGCACACATCGCCCCTTCGCCCACCGGCACCGCCGCCTGCATCGCCTGCCCGCGAAGCTTCAAGAGCTTCGCGCTATTGGAGAGATCGAACGCGCCGGCAGCACAGAGTGCGGAATACTCGCCGAGGCTGTGACCGGCGACAAAGTTGGCGACGCCCGCGAGGTCCACGCCCAGCGTCCGAAACACCGCGATCGAATTGGCCATGATGGCAGGCTGCGCATTCTCCGTAAGCTTCAGCTCCTCGTCCGGCCCTTCGCGCATCAGCCGGAACAGGTGCTGGCCAAGCGCCTCGTCGACCTCCTCGAACACGTCCCGTGCAGGCCGGCTCGCCTCTGCGAGCGCCGCACCCATCCCTACGGATTGGCTTCCCTGCCCCGGAAAAATGAACGCGCGCATCGGCTCCCCTGTTCGGCTATAGGTCTTTGGAGGGCGGTTAGGCCGGGGCGGCACGATTGCCAAGCGGGGGAGAACCATCGATGGCGAGCGTATCCGGCAAGGGCCAGCTCGGCCTTCCGATGGCCACCGCACTCATCGTCGGCAATATGATCGGCGCCGGTATCTTCCTGCTTCCTTCGCAGCTCGCCTCCTATGGCCGGACCGCCTTCTACGGCTGGCTGGTTACCATCGGAGGAGTGCTTTGCCTTGCGCTGGTGCTTATCGCGCTTTCCCGGCGCATTCCTGGCGGTCCTTTCGTTTACGTCGAGCGGGCATTCGGGCCACTCGTCGCCTTCCTGATCATGTGGAGTTATCTCGTCGGGATTTGGACCGGCCTACCCGCGATCGCCATGCCGGGCGTGAGCTATCTCAGCCTTATTGAGCCCGTGCTGGGCCGGCCTCTGATCGCGCCGTGCTTCACGGTTGCGTTGATTTGGGTCTTTGTAGCGATCAACGCGCGGGGCGCCCGATCGGGGGGCATGGTTCAGCTAGTGACCTCTGTTCTGAAGGTCATTCCCCTCATCGCGGTCGCGCTGGTCGCGGCAGCATCCTTCGGAGGGGGAGATCGCGCGGCGCAGCAATCGGACGCACTTTTCTCCGGCGGCTCATTAGCAGGCGCAGCTGCTCTCGCCCTGTTCTCGATGCTCGGCTTTGAATGCGCGACCCTGTCGACTGACAAGATCCGAAACCCCGAGCGAACCGTGCCGCTGGCCACCATAACGGGCGCGGTTCTCACCGGTTTTATTTACATCGCCGCCTATGCCTCCGTTCTGTTCCTGCTGTCGGCCTCCCGCACCGCCGCGTCACCAGCCCCCTTTGCGGAGGCTATTGCCCCCCTCCTCGGCCATAATGCGAGCGATGCAGTCGCGCTGTTCGCCGCGATCAGCGCGTTCGGCTGCCTCAACGGTTGGCTGCTCGTCGGCGGCGAAGTCACGCTGACCATGGCTCGCGACGGGGTGCTACCCCCGTGGTTCGGCAAGACGACGCGCATTGGCACGCCCGTCCGCGCCCAGGTGATCGCGGGGGCGGCCGCGACGCTTCTGGTCCTCGCGAACTACAGCAAGTCGATGGCCGGCCTTTTCACCTTTGCTGCGCTGGTCACCACAGTGGCAGAGCTATTTCTTTATGCCGGGATCGCAGCGGCCGCGATCATGCTTTCACGCAGTCTAAGAGGGCCGGCGTGGCTCGTTCCGGTAGCGGTTGTTGCTCTCGTTTTTTCGCTATGGGCATTTTACGGCGCTGGTACAGAGCCCAGTCTTTGGGGATTGGCGTTGTTCGCGAGCGGGCTGCCCGTCTACTGGCTCATGCGCCGCGGCGAGCGCTCCATCCCGGTGGTGGAGGCGAGTCCAGTCGCGCCTCCGGTATAAGCCGTCGGAGCTTGCGCGCGAAACTTCTTAGGCACACTTCGCTGGTTCCGAGCGGCCCGGCTTCGTAGCTCGCCGACTGCATCCCAAGCTGCACCCGTGCGATCAGCTCGGTGTCCTCGGCGTTCACGCGCCGGTTGATGCGCCAGTTGAGATAGCGCGCCGCCTTCATCTGCCTCCGCTCATCGGGAAGCGCATAACTGATCTCGCGGATCACCGTCTCGGTCGCGCTCACCGGCAGGAATTGCATGAAGTCGATCTGATCGGGGTAGATGTCGAACGCGACGTTCGGGAACAGTTTGTAATAGAGCCACTTGCGCCGGTGGCTCGGCGGCAGATGCTC
>Ga0207657_10002466_pt1 | contig 20011 bp, 17 predicted proteins | sample KBSC33metaG_FD_184316 | JGI IMG/M metagenome (GOLD analysis project Ga0207657, IMG submission 184316) | Corn rhizosphere microbial communities from Kellogg Biological Station, Michigan, USA - KBS C3-3 metaG (SPAdes) (version 2) | ecosystem: Host-associated > Plants > Roots > Rhizosphere > Soil ... | reverse complement strand
CGATTCATCGGGACACTTGTACGTTCGGTTCTTTATTCTGCATTTCACGGAAGTTTTTTTCTGTTGGTCTGATGAAGCAATTGCGATGCAACAAACAACAGCACTTCTTCTTCTGCTTGCATCGCAATCACTTTCATGTTCCATTAAAGTCCCCCTTCTTCAAAAAATTATTTTCCTGTTCGTAAACCGTTTAACTTTTTCATTGAACTTTCTATATCTTTTTTCGGCAAAGGCACATACCCTGCCTGCGCCAAAAATTTTTGTCCATCAGTTAATACCCATTGAAAAAAATCGACTACTTCTTTTTGCGGTGCTTTACCTGCCTTTAAGAGAAAATATAAATTTCTTGATGGCGGTGAAGGATACTTTCCATCGTTCACTCCTTTCTCAAATGATCGAATATTATCATAAAAATTTTCCTCAGGATCTATTTTACTGTTCTCATTAACATCGATCGGTATCACTTCAATATTTGAAAATTTTTTTCCTGACCTGATGTCATAGATGAAAGGATAACTGTTGAAGCCAATGCCATTAACATCTTTTTTTACGGCGTCTGCTAAACCGGGATCACCGTTAACACCGATTCCTTTAATATTTTCCTGCTTCTTGCCAAAAAATGAAGCCCATGTATCTGCAGCGCCGGAAGCATCTGCTCTTGTGTAAACATTGATATTATGGGATGCATTATTGTTGATGCCAAGCAATTGTTCCCATGTTGTAATTGTACGGTCAGAATAAATAGCGAAAGCTTCAGATTTTTTCAATCCTCTTGTCTTTAAAATATTGATATAAGGATTGCGTGCGTTTACTGTTGGGAGGATTGCGTCTTTGCAAAGCCATAGCGACCAAACCTGCGCTTTTTCTGTTTCGCTTAATTCACGTGAGAACATTCCTACATCAACGGCACCGGAAATACAATCCGTTAAACCTTTACCTGCACCACCAGATTGAATATCGAAGCGAATATCAGGATGTGTTTTGTTATATTCTGAAGCCCATAGTTGGGTTAACGGGTAAAGAGAATATGCACCGGAAAAAGAAATGGAAATCGTTTTTATATTTCGCGGAGAAGGGTCAGGCTTTCCTTCAAAGCTGATAAGAAATGCAAGCGTTGCGATTGCTGTAATAAAGATTATTTTTTTCATACAAAAACTTTTAATCTTTTATTTCTATGAGTTTAGTAGGAATTTGAAGCAAAAAAATTGCTCCTAAATTATTTCTTTGATTTAATCAGATCAATAGTGTGGTTAATCCCTAAACGAAAAATGTTCCTGTTGTAATAAGTTTTGCCATCGGTTGTTTCCTGGAACCAATTCAGATAGCCTAATTCAAATGAAAAGTTTTTGCTTGCATTAAAAACAAAACCGCCGTAGATTCTGTTTTGATCAAATGTATTTGAAACTACATTTTTTCCGAAGTTTACCATTACCTCATCATAAGCGCGTATGCTTACAACGGGTTTTTTCTGTGAATTTTTTATGATGGGATAGTCAGCCCCGAACTGGTAACGGCAGCGGAAATTACCAAATTGATAACCACTTGCAAGTTTGCCGCTTTCTACCTGATGGTAATAACGGGCTTCAAATCTAAAGCGTTGGCTTATATTGAAGGCTCCGGCTTTTTGCTTATTGACAAAATCAACAGTCGGACGCCACTCAGGAACTACCAAGGTGCTGGTACTTGGTATTTTTGTAGGGCTTTGATAAAATCGCGCAAGTCCAATACCTGCTTCCCATCCACTCCCCAGGTTGCGATATAAAATAGCACGGAAAAGGAAAGTACCTTGCGCTCCTACCGGTTCAATAAATTGTCTTTCCTGTATGTCTGTCAAAAGACGATACTTGTTACTGAATTTTAAATTGTTGAAATAGGCGTACCAAAGTTGTGTTTGATGTAATACCTCTTTCTGCGCTTGCATTTTTAAAGGCACACTTACAATTAATGCTGTGAATGCAATGAATAGAGTTGTTTGCGTGATAATCCTTTTTAAAAGGTTCGTTGGTTTTGGATGTTTCAAATTCATAGCAGTAAATTTTAAAAATATATAATTCCTACCGAAGTTATAGGAATTGAAATAGAAAACAAATTTTTTTTTATTTTTTTATTTTTAAATGAAAGGAGACTTCTACTCTACATGCGCCATCTTTATAAAATCACTTACAAGATAACTGATAAGCTTGGCTGTGCTGTTATCATTTCTTCCGTCGCTAAGTTTGGTTGCTCCTTCACAAATATGCAGGTATGCGACTTTTGTATCTAATGCTGTGTAGTTGATATATTGTCTTGCATGAAGAGGAGAAATGCCTACAGGAGTTGAAGCGCTGCTCAACGTATCTTCTATTACATCAAGATCAAGTTCAATACCACAGTAAGTATCTTCTGTGAATGTTGTAGCATGTGCAATAGCTTGTATAAAACTTCTTTTCTCATGAATAAAAATATCTTCAAAAGTTATCACGTCAATAAAAGGATCATTAACAATATCAATCCATGAGTTTTGCGGAATATAATTTTCTTGCAATCCTATAATGCAATATTTTTCGAGGTAACCATCTTCATCAGCGTAGCGAAAACCATTACCACTGTGGCGACCTTCAACCGGTCTGAAATCTGCATGCGCATCAAGATTGATAGCATTGATCTGGGCAATGGGAATTAGCCCAGCCTTATGCAAACCTTTAGCAGCACCTTTTATACAACCATAAGAATTATTGTGACCCCCACCGATAACAATAGGAATCTTTTTATTCTGTGTAATAATCTTTACTGCATGCTCTACTTCATCGTCAATTGTGTTTACGGCATGACGATATGCTTCAATTTTTTCTTCAAAGCTGTGTGCATTGCTATCGATCAAAGTTTCTATCTCACTAAAATCAAAATGGCCAAGCAATAAAATATTATTGCCTTGTAGAAAATCATTGCTTTGAATATTCAAAAAAGATTGCAAGAAAGGAATCCATGCTGTATCGGCACCGCCAATACCAAGATTTGCCTTTACACCAATGCCTTCAGGCACACCAATGATCACAAATTTTGAAGAAGACTGCGCAAGTTCCTGTTCTAAATTTTGTGGTGTACCTAAAACTTGTACAAGCTCCCCCAACTTAGTTTCAAAGCGACGAATTTTTGTAAGCGAAAGAATATCCTGTTTGCTATAAATTTTAAAATGCGGCATCATAAATTCTCTTTAATTCGTTAATAATTCTTCTTCAACGATCTCATCTTTTTTCTTTTTATAAAATATCATTCCGAACATCATGATAAGACTTGAAACAAGGATCACAAAAAATAAAATACCATAATTAAAATTCTTCAACTGAAATGTAGAGGGAATTTTATAAAATAACAAAACTGTTACCAATCCCCTCGGAATAAAAACCACTTCGGGATAAACACTCTCTTTAAGAAAGAAGCGCAGGTAGAGAAACCGTGCTATAAATAAGATTAATACAATTACACTTCCTATTAAAATAACTTCCTGTGAAGCGATAAGCTTTACGTCAATTGAAAATCCGAACAGAATAAAAAAGAAAGTGCGTATGAGGAAAGAACTTTCCGCTGTTAGCGAATGCAGTAAGCGTGTTGTTTCTTCTACTTTTTCTTTTGGAAAAAAATTTAAGATGCGCCGCACTCTCACCAAATGCCAGTTATTCATAAGCAAACCAAACACGAGAATAATAAGCAATGAAGGAAGCGCAAGCATTTTGCCTCCTTCATATAAAATAATAAGTAGCGCAAACACAAGAAAAAATTTTACGTTCAACGTGGTTTTTGTAATTATCATGAAAAGTAAAAACGAGAAAATGAGTGATAAAAAAATTGCAATTAAAATATTAAGAAAGAAGCCACCAATGGCAGCAGCAGTAAGAATTTCATCGCTGATAAAATAATTAAACATCAAAATGCCAATGATATCGGAGAATGAAGCTTCGTAAACAAGAAATTCTTTCTTCGTTTCGGTTAAATGGTGCAAACTTGGAATAACAATGGAACTACTCATGATCGAAAGCGGCGTTGCATATACGAGGCATTTAATAATATCTTCGTTAAGCAAATAATGCAAAGCACTGCTCGTACCGGCAAGTGTTAACACAAAAATGAAAAATGCCGCAAAAAAAGAATTACGAATAAGCTTTACTTTATCTCTGCTGAGTTTCAGGTCAAGCCCTGCTTCGAGAACGATCATTATTAAGCCAATTGCTCCAACTAATTCCGTTAACTGTTCCGGAAAATGCAGGTTCCATTCTTCTGAAAATACCCGAAGCAAAATACCCGCAAGCAGCAATAACAATACTGAAGGAATTTTTAAGAAGCTTGAAATAATAGAAAAAAGATACGACACAACAATTACACCTGCTAAAATCATTAATACCAACTCGGTTGATAATCCTGTCATGAAATTGATTTAAGCAGTTTAAAAAATTTATAAGTCGTCTGTAAAAACTTTTTCCCCAAATATCAATGCCATAATGAATGATAAGATAAGCGCAATATTTGCAGGAAGAGTTATTAAACCGCTCGTCATATTTGCAGTTAATTTTCACTCAACCTGATTATGCGAAGATAATAATTGAACAACGGAGTTAATCAAGATGAAAAATTTAAGAGCTGGGCGTAATTATAGAAGAATTTGTCAAAGTGCATGAATGATGGAATTACAAAAAATGTTTTGTTATATTTTTGCAGATTACACTTATGGCAAAAAAGAAAACGGAAGTAGCTGTAGAAAATGAACAGCATAATCATGAAATGATCGAGGTGATTGGGGCACGTGAGCATAACCTGAAAAACATTGACATTTCCATTCCAAAAAATAAACTAGTTGTTTTTACCGGTGTGAGCGGCAGCGGAAAATCTTCGCTTGCATTTGATACTATCTTTAATGAAGGTCAGCGCCGCTATATGGAAAGTTTCAGTGCTTATGCACGGCAATTTATTGGTGATATGGAAAGACCTGATGTCGATAAAATTACAGGTCTTTCGCCTGTTATCTCAATTGAACAAAAAACTACAAACAAAAATCCCCGCTCAACAGTTGGAACAGTTACCGAAGTGTACGATTTTCTGCGTTTGCTTTTTGCAAGAATCGGTGAAGCCTACAGCTACAACACAGGAAAAAAAATGGTGAAGTTTAGCGAAGAAGAAATTGTTGAAAATATTTTTCAAAAATATAAAGGACAAAAAATCACTTTGCTTGCACCGTTAGTTCGCGGAAGAAAAGGGCATTACAGAGAATTGTTTGAAGATATACGCAAGAAAGGTTTTTTAAAAGTAAGAGTTGATGGAGAAGTAAAAGATATTACTCCACGCATGCAGGTTGACCGTTACAAGATTCATGATATAGAAGTTGTGATTGATCGTTTGAAAGTGGAGGATGCATTTAAAGTGCGCATCAGTCAAAGTGTTCAGCAAACGTTGAAGATGGGAAAGGACTTGATGTTTCTTCTCGTGAATGATTCAGATACGGTAGTGCAATACAGCAAGCATTTGATGTGTGAAGACACAGGCATTAGTTATGAAGAACCTTCACCCAATTCATTTTCATTTAACTCGCCTTATGGTGCTTGTCCAACCTGTAAAGGACTTGGGTCTGTTTATTCCGTGAGTATGGAAGCTGTAATCCCTGATGTAAACAAAAGCATTAAGGAAGGAGGTATCGCCCCGCTGGGTGAAGAGCGGGATGCATGGATGTATCGCAATGTGGAACAGCTTGCGAAGAAAAATAAAATTGGTCTTGACAAACCGATAAAAGATCTTCCTGAAAACAAACTCAACATTTTATTATATGGTAATGAAAATGGCATGAAGGAAAAGCAGGATGAATTTGATGAGGCATTAGGCACTAATCCTTATGAAGGAGAATTCGAAGGAATTATTCCGATGCTGAAGAGATGGTTTGCGGGAACAAATAGCACAGAAACTTTGCGCGAATGGGTTGAAAAATATATGGAATTGAAAACTTGTCCAACATGTAATGGAACAAGATTAAAAAAAGAAAGTGTTTGGTTTAAAATAGATGGAAAAAATATTTCAGACTTGAGTGAGATGAATCTTGATAAATTGCTACAATGGTTCACGGGAATTGAAAAACGTTTAAGTGAAAAACAAAATATCATTGCAAAAGATGTATTGAAAGAAATAAGAGAGCGACTTCGATTTTTGTTGGATGTAGGATTAACATATTTAAGTTTGAACAGACCATCAAGAACATTGAGTGGCGGTGAATCGCAGCGTATAAGGCTAGCAACCCAAATTGGCTCGCAACTGCAAGGCATTACTTATATTTTGGATGAACCTTCTATCGGTTTGCATCAAAGAGATAATCATCGTTTGATTGATGCATTACAAAATCTTCGTGATATTGGTAACAGTGTGCTTGTTGTTGAACATGATAAAGATATTATGCTGGCTGCTGATCATCTTGTCGATATTGGTCCGAAAGCAGGTAAACACGGAGGAGAAATTGTTGCAGCAGGAACACCCAAAGAAGTAATAAAAGCAAACTCCGAAACCTCACAATATTTAAGCGGCAAGAAAAATATTGAAGTGCCGAAAGAAAGAAGAAACGGCAATAAAAAATTTCTTGAAATAAAAGGAGCGAACGGTAACAATCTAAAAAATGTTGACGCAAAATTTCCGTTGGGAAAATTTATTGTTGTTACAGGAGTTAGTGGCAGCGGTAAATCAACACTTATTAATGAAACACTTTATCCAATTCTCTCCAAACACTGTTACAATTCAAGAGTCACTCCAATGGAATATAAAACAGTGAAAGGTTTGGAATATATAGATAAAGTAATTGAGATAGATCAATCACCAATCGGAAGAACACCAAGAAGCAATCCTGCAACATATTGTGGTTTCTTTACTGATATACGAACATTGTTTGCATCTGTTCCCGAAGCAAAGATTCGCGGTTATAATGCAGGGCGTTTTTCATTCAATGTAAAAAGCGGAAGATGCGATCTATGCGAAGGTGGTGGCATGCGGGTAATTGAAATGAATTTTCTTCCCGATGTATATGTGCATTGTGAAAAATGTAACGGCAAAAGATATAATCGTGAAACTTTGGAGATTCGTTACAAAGGGAAATCTATCAGTGACGTATTGGATATGACCGTTGATGAAGCTGTTGAATTTTTTCAACCTGTTCCTTACCTCTACCGGAAAATAAAAGTGTTGCAGGATGTTGGTCTTGGTTATATCACACTTGGTCAATCTGCTGTGACCCTCAGTGGCGGCGAAGCGCAGCGTGTAAAGCTTGCAACAGAGCTTGCGAAAAAAGATACAGGTAAAACATTTTATATTTTCGATGAACCAACAACCGGTTTGCATTTTCAGGATATTCAACACTTACTCGATGTGCTAAATAAACTTGTTGATCGCGGAAATACTGTTCTTGTTATAGAGCACAATCTTGATGTGATAAAAGTTGCCGATCACATTATTGACCTTGGACCTGAAGGCGGAGATGGCGGCGGCAGAATTTTATTTGAAGGAACACCGGAAGATTTATTGAAAGTGAAAGAGAGTTATACTGCAAAGTTTTTGGTGTATGAATTGAATTAGATCAGGAAATAAAAAGTAAAAATTAGAAAAATGATAGAAGCTTTTTACTTTTTACTTTTGAATTTTTACTGCTGATAAAATTTCGAACGTACAAGTGAGTGACACAACAGGCGATGCCATATATTGCGCTGCCGGTAACAAAAAATTTATAAACATTACAAACGGGGATAATAGAATGGAGTGTACTTATCAAGCCTTATGCTAAGCCGGAGATAAAAAGTTACATAGCTGTCGTTATCTTTATTGTCAGCTTTATAAATGCCCGGTTTTACTTTCCATGGGGTACGCGATCTTGAATAAAGTTGTGAAGCAATAAAAGCTTTATCAGGCGAAAGGTATTTATAAAAAAGATTCGGATCGATGTATGTTGTGTGAATGTCATCTATATAATCCGTAAAAGATAATCTGCTCGATACACCTCCAGCCAAAGCCCACTTATTATTAAAATAATATTTTACGCCAAGATCCAAGGGTATGTATAGCTTGGTTAATGAATAAGGTTTTCTGTCAGGATATTCAGCAAAACCTTCTCCTTCGAGATGTAAAGGTTTAAGATCAACCCACTCACCGTTGTATTGTGTTTGCGGATTAAAATGCATTGCACCGATTCCAGAAATTATATAAGGATCCCACCTGTGCAATTCAATTGTTTTGCGATGCAAATACATGATGGGATAAAAAGTAAAAGTTGCATATGCTTCCTGAAGTTTTGAACGAAAACTAAGATTGCGATACCAACGCCAGCGCTCCATATTACCTGTGTTGTGAATAAAACTATCAACACCAACTACCTTAGTAATATTAAAACCAAAATTTAACGCGAAGTAGTTATTTACATTGTACGTACCTGATAAGCCCCAAAGCAGCTTGTTTGTTTTGAGCATATAATCTTTGAGCAGGTTTCGGCCTATACCTATATTTCCTCCAAGATCACCTAAAAAAGCATTTGCCCCGATAGTTCCGTTTATCTCCCAATAATTAGTCAAATCTCTTAAACCATTAATGTCATAAGTCTGTTGCGAGGAAGCTGACAATGAGATTAATAGAAGAAAGGAAAAAGCAGTTGTTATTTTTTTTATCACACAAAACATCAGGTCTAAGTTTTTTAAAGGTGGAAACCTTTGAACGCAAAATACAAAAAATTATTCAGCCAAAGTATAAAGCATTTTCACATGTGGAATATTATCTTCAAGGTACACGTCGCTCACCTGGCGAAACCTTAAAGATTCATAAAATTTTTTAAGGTAGAGTTGAGCGCCGATCTTTATATTTTGCCTTCCAAAGATTTCAAAACATTCTTCAATTGCCTTTTGCATTAATAATCTGCCTGCGCCTGTGCGTCGTTCAGACGGCGAAGTTACAACACGACCGATAGAAGGTTCTTCATAATAAGTTCCCGGTGGCACCAACCGCACGTAAGCAATAAGCTGATCATTTTTCCAACCGCACAAATGATAACAGTGCTGATCTTTATTATCAGCATCCTGAAACACACAATTTTGCTCAACAACAAAAACTTCATTTCGTAAACGCAATATGTCATACAGTTCGTATGCTGAGAGGTCTTTGAAATGTTTGCATTTCCAAACGATCATAATTTTATTTTTTATGAGCCCGGCTGCAAATTACTATTTAGCTTTTGTTGCGTCGCACTTTTGTACTATTGACAATTCTATTGAACAAAGAGAAAGACAAGGAGATGTGTTACCGATAGTAAGAAGTATTTAAATGATGAGAATTATTTAGGTAAGCCCGAGAGAAATCGACGAATGGATTTGCGGTATATTAATTTGTATTTAGTTTCGATTTTTATTGTGTAAAAGAATTATCCGGACTTGGTTTCTACTAAGTCCTTTTTTATTTAACCAACTCAGAGCTGTAAATGTAATGCTATGACAGGGAATTTTCTTCACCAAGAAAATATTTTTTTCAAATTAAAGTATAATATATCCAACTCATTCAGTTAAGAAAAAATGTTTCTTATATTTCACTTCGTTATTTTTATAATGCTATCAAACTTATGCATAACTCGTATAATGTTGCGATAATCGGCGCAGGTGCTATGGGAAGTGCCGCGGCATATCATCTCTCAAAAACCGGGAAAAAAATTCTGATACTTGATAGGTTTAACCCGCCACATAACTTAGGTTCATCACACGGACAAAGCCGCATTATCCGCGAAGCCTATTTTGAAAGCCCCGTGTATGTACCGCTTGTGCAGCAGGCATATCAACTATGGTATCAACTCGAAAAGGAATCTGATAAAAAGCTGTTGTTAAAAACAGGAGGTTTAATGCTTGGAACACCCGATAGCAAGGTTGTTCAAGGCGCTATGCAAAGCGCAATCGAGCATCAACTTCCTTATGAATATTTAAATTGTCACGAAATAAAAAAAAGATTTCCCGGTTTCAATCCAACGGAAGAAACCGTAGGCATTTACGAACAAAATGCAGGAATACTTTTTCCTGAAGAATGTATCCAAACAAACATTGAGCTTGCAAAAAAAGCCAACACAGATTTTCGCTTTAATGAAGTTGTTACAAATGTCATCGCAAATAATAACGAAGTTGAAATAATCACGGGCAAAGAAAAATATAAAGCCGAAAAAGTAATTATAAGTGCTGGTGCATGGTTGAATCAATTGTTACCGGAATTGCAATTGCCGTTAAAAATAACAAGACAGGTTTTATTCTGGCTCAAATGCAGGAAAGAGGATGTAAAAAAATATTTGGCAGAAAACTTTCCAGTATATATCTGGCAAAAAGAACAAGCAAAAATATTTTACGGCTTTCCTGATTTAGGTGAAGGAATAAAAATTGCCATTCATCATGGTGGTAAAACAACTACTGCTGATACAATTGACAGGAATGTGTATGAAGAAGAGATCGATGAAATTTTAACTATTGTAAAAACTTATCTCGGCATTGATGCAACACTTAAGTCTACGGCAGTTTGCATGTACACCAATACACCCGATGAAGATTTTATCATTGACTACCATCCGGATCATAGAAATATTATTATCGCAAGTCCTTGTTCAGGTCATGGATTTAAATTCTCCAGTGCAATAGGAAAGCTTCTTTGCGAAATGGCACTTGAACAGCCTTTGAATTTTGATATATCTGTTTTTAAAATAAAACGCCTGTGGACTTAATATGAAAAAGGCATGGACAAGGTAATAATGAAATCTTTTGTTTTCCCTTACACGATGCTCTTACCAGGCACTCTGGCAATCGTTTCAATTGAAGGGATTTTTCAATACACAGGAAATAATGCGAGTGAATTATAAACAAAATGATTCTTGTCATTGTTTTAAAAATAACCAGCTTTAGCTTTGGAATCTTAATACGAGCCTTATGAATTTCTCTGAAGTTGCCTTTACTCCTAAGCTTTACCATCTCTTTTTTAATATGTAGTTATTAACTCACCAAAACTTATTATTATGAAAACGAAGTTTACAATTTTCTGTTTTGCGTTTACCGTTTGTGCAAACATACATACGGTAAATGCACAGGTAAATGTACAAGACTCTTTAGCGCTTGTTGATTTGTACAACAGCACTGATGGACCAAATTGGACTAATCATAAAAACTGGTTAACCGCTAATCCTGTATCAACCTGGTACGGAGTAACGGCAGATACAAGAGTTAAAATAATACAGCTAACGAAAAACCGTTTAAAGGGAAGCATCCCTTTTTCTATTGGTAATCTTGCTAATCTCCAAGATTTGTTTTTATCTATAAATCAATTGAGTGGAACCATTCCTTCTTCTATTGGCAGTCTTGCAAACCTCCTGACTTTAGATTTAGGCTCTAACAATTTCAACGGAAATATTCCTTCATCTATTGGAAAACTTACAAATTTAAATTACCTCTCCTTAAATAATAACCAATTGAATGGCGGCATTCCCTCTTCTATTGGCAATCTCACAGGTCTGACTTATTTAAATTTAGACGCTAACATGCTCAATGGAAGCATACCATCTGCAATTGGCAAGCTTTCAAATTTGCAAATTGTCCATTTAGCTTCTAATCCATTAAGTGGCAGTATACCATTCTCTATTGGTAACCTGGTAAATCTCCAGATTTTAGAAATAATTTACACTCAGATCAGCGGAAGCATTCCGACTTCCATTGGTAATCTCAAAAATCTTGGTTCTTTGGATTTAAATAATAATCGGCTAAGCGGAAGTATTCCAGCTTCTGTGGGCAATATGGTCAATCTCCTGCACCTGGATTTAAGTTATAATCAATTAAGCGGTAATATCCCCTCTTCCATTGGTAATCTTGCAGCCTTAGAGCACTTGTATTTAAACAACAATCAACTCACCGGAAACATTCCATCTTCCATTGGTAATCTTACTTTTTATAACATGTTTGAGTTGTACTTAAACAATAATCAATTGAGCGGAAACATTCCCTCATCTATAGGTAACCTGATATCTCTTTTCAAACTGAATTTGAGCAATAATCAGCTACAGGGCAATATTCCATTTACTATAAATAGCAATTTTGTAAATCTCAATGATCTTGATTTATCTGATAATAAATTGAGTGGCAGCATACCATCTTCCATTGGTAATCTTCCGGTTCTTCAATCTTTGAATTTAAATAATAATCAATTAAGCGGTACAGTTCCATCTTCTTTTGGTAATCTTAAAATTCTTTCTGCGCTTTATTTGGACAGCAATAGATTGAGTGGCACGATTCCTTCTTCAATTAGTAACCTGAAGCCTTCTATATCCATTGATCTGAGTTACAATTATTACACGTTTGATGCTTTGGAGTTTGTTGCACAGTTATTTGTCTTAGCAAAATATGATCATCAAAAAAATATTCCTATTCACCAAAATGGTAGTACCTTATCTGTTTTGGCGGGAGGTACATTAAGTAACAATACTTATAAACTTTTAAAATGGGAAGGTACAGCTCCTGTACTTGTTGCCACAAATCATGGGGATTCAGTTTTTCATCCGGCAGTGAGCGGAAGATACCAGGTAAAAATATTAAACTCAGTTGCTAAAGGACTTATACTTTACAGCAAAGCAATTGACTATGTTGCCCCTGCTAATCCTGTTATAGCTTTTTCTGAAAACACGTTGCAGCAATATAACAAAGCAAATGTTTTTCGTGTTTATCCCAATCCTGCAAAGAGTATATTACATGTAGAAACAAATGGCAATGCAACATTGTCATTGCTTGATCAATCAGGAAAAATATTACTCACTACAAATATTAACTGCAGAGGCAGCGTAAATGTTTCTGGATTAGGTGCCGGTTTATACTACATAAAAAATAACAACACGCAAGCGGTGCAGGAAGTTGTGATAGCAAGATAGGATCGCTTGTGATGAGAGACTTACGAGTAATTCGCTACATGTATTTTTGGTTTTTTTATTTAACCGCTTCAATCGAAGTGGTTATTTTTTTATTTCACGTTTCATGAAGTTATTTATAAGAAATATATTCCTCTACATTCAACTCATAATCGCCGGAAGGATTTAATAATTGTAGATGCACTTTATGATTTCCTTCTTTCAAATCATATTGCCAGTAAACATCATTGCTTCGAATTCTGTAATCCGTTGGCATCATCATAACTTTTGGTTGTTGATCATCAACAGTTACCTGTATTTTTAAAACGGCATTGTCTTTTCCTTCTTTTGCAACTGCTTCGCCTTTCAATACAAAACCCTTTCCTGTAAAATCAAAATCAAATGAACTCGTGTTACCTTTTCCGATATAAATTTTGTGTGCTGGTTGTAGTCCTTCAAAACATTTTTCATAACGCACTGTTGTTGGTGTTTGTGTTTTGATGATGAGATTATCGCCATCTTCTCTTCCATCATTTTTTTTGATCATTTGCAATGCATGTTTGTAACTCAATTCATACACTTTATTTAAAGAAATTGTTGTGTATTTGAAATTGATGTCTTCCGCCTCTGCCAATCCTTCTTTCCAGTAAGAAGGAATTTCATTATAGCCAAGCATTGCACCAAGCACACCTCCTGCAGTTGAAGGATTACAATCAGCATCCTGTCCGCATCGCGCAGCGATCTCAATTGTTTTACCAAAATCTTCATTACCATATAACAAACCAACAACCACATAAGCCGCATTAATTTTTGCATCGATATTAAATGCATTGAATACGCCATCAGGACAACCAATATCAGACGACCATTTTTTCTGCAACTCAAACCATGTTTGATGCCAATCGTTGGGATAGGTTTTGTGCCATCCAATTACATCAGCAATACATTTATAAAAATCACTTTGTTGCGGAATTGCTTTTAATGCTTGTGTTATCACTTGTTCAATATTGTTGTTGAAAAATGCAAGCGCATACATATTGCTTACAAATACACCGCCATACCAGCCATCTCCATAGTTCATGATGTGACCAACTTTATCTGCAATTGAAGAAGCAGACTGTGGCATGCCCGGATTCATCAATCCTGCAAAATCAGATTCAATTTGAAAATCTATATCATCTGCATGTGGATTAAAATGCCAGTCACCTGATTGCGGTGCCTTTATTCCATTCAAAATATTATAGCGTGCGGATTGATTCGCATGCCATAGCGTGTAACCCGCATTGGCAAAAGCATTGGCGAAAGAATCAACAGGCGCATCGAGACCAACACGTTCAAGTATATCAACGAATGTGAGGTCCATGTAAATGTCATCATATAAACCTGCATTGTTAAGCATGTTGTTCTTTACGTTGTCTTTACTCCATTCGAGTGGTTGGTAATCTTGTATAAAAGTTCCGTTGAAACGAAATTCATAAGGACCACCAAATGTTACACCAATTGTTTGCCCCGCCCAGCCCCCTTTTATTTTATCTTTCAATACCTCTTTTGAAATTGTTTGCTGTGCGTTTATACTTATAGCAATTAACAGAAATAAAAAAGTTGAGGAAAGCAATTTCATATAACAACTAAGTTTTGTGAATGAATCGGAAAGATAAATAAAAAGCTAAAGTCAATTCTTTAAATACTTTTATCAATAAATTCTCTCTTTATGTATGAAAACAAAAAGCAACCGCTTGCCCCGCTGCATATTTATTACAGACGACTTATACGAAACATTTTATTGGTGAGCATTGTTTTGATAGTAATGCTGGCAATAGGAACACTTGGCTTTTATTTTTTTACAATACCACATGTTCTGCTAATTGATGCGTTTCACAACGCTTCAATGATTCTTTCAGGGATGGGACCTGTGCTTGCAGGGCAGCTTACATTCAGTGGTAAAATATTTTCTTCCCTTTATGCAATTTTCAGCGGAGTAATTTTTATGAGTAGTGTTGGTTTTATTCTCACACCTGTTGTACATCGTTTTCTTCATAGATTGCACTTGCAGGAAAAATGAAACAAGTTGCAAGTTGCAGGTTACTAGTTGCAGGCGCAATGCCTCAACTACAAACTAAAAACTATAAACTACAAACTAATTCACTCTTGGCTTCCAGGGAATTTCTTCAACATTCAACAAATGCGCAGCATAACGGGCAAGCATAAAAAGATAATCACTCAATCGATTGAGGTAGATAATTATTAATGGTTCGATAGACATTTCATGTTCCTGCATGTTTACACACAACCGCTCTGCACGACGGCATACGCAACGTGCAACGTGTGTTATTGAAACTGCAACATGACCGCCGGGCAAAATAAAATTTTTCATAGGTGGTAATTTTTCTGTCAGGCTATCAATTTCTTTTTCGAGGAGCTCAACGTCTTGTTCTTTCAAATCAGGAATTTTCATCAAAGGTTCTTTTACCGGATCGCAGGCAAGCGATGAACCGATTGTAAACAATCTGTCCTGTATTTCTTTTAAAATATTTTTTGAACGTTCATCAGGAATATGATCGCTTACCAAACCGATATAAGAATTTAATTCGTCAACCGTTCCATAACATTCAATACGCAGATCGCTCTTAGGAACTTTTGTTCCGCCAAGTAAACTTGTTTTTCCTTTGTCGCCTGTTTTTGTGTATATCTTAATTGCCATTATGATTGAAGATTTTAGATTGCAGATTTTCGGGAATTGATAAAGATACGGAATGAATAAAATTATATAAGCTGCATAATGTTCAAACAGTACAAGAGTGCGATGCTTCGACAAGCTCAGGACAGGCTGCCACGGCTGATGCTATGAATGAGGAACTTTAAAACGAGCGTGGCAAGAGCCGATGACCAAAGAGCTAAAGTTGGGCTCATAAAAAAAATATATATAAAAGAGAGAAACAGATTAATGAACAGCAAATGCAGCTTCCTTTGGATTGTCGCTTTCGATGTCGCCATCTCTTAAGCGCACAATTCTTTTTGCATAACCTGCAATATCTTCTTCGTGAGTGACAAGCACCACAGTGTTTCCTGCTGTCTGAATACTACTAAAAACTTCCATTACTTCTTTTGAAGTTTTTGTATCGAGATTACCCGTTGGTTCATCTGCGAGTAAAATAGCGGGATTGTTTACAAGAGCTCTTGCTATTGCAACACGCTGGATTTGTCCACCGCTCATTTCATTTGGTTTGTGATGGCTGCGGTCAGCAAGACCAACTTTATTCAGCGCCTCCATTGCACGTTCTGTTCTGTCTTTTCTTCCAACACCTGCATACACTAAAGGCAGCGCAACATTTTCCGCAGCCGTGAGTCGCGGCAATAAATTGAATTGCTGAAACACGAACCCGATTTCCTTGTTACGAATTTCTGCAAGCTCATCATCAGACATTTTGCTTACATCATTTCCATTGAGAATGTAAGTGCCTGATGTTGCTGTGTCGAGGCAACCGAGGATATTCATTAACGTACTTTTTCCACTTCCGCTTGGCCCCATAAGAGCAACGTATTCATTCTTGAAAATATCGAGTGAAACACCTTTCAATACTTCAAGTGAGTGGCTGCCCATGAAATAACTTTTCCTGATATTTTCGAGATGAATGATTGATTGCATGAAAAAATTTTTATTGTTACAGATTGCAGGTTAAAAGTTACAAGGCTTATCTGTAACCTGAAACCTGCAACTCATTTTACTTCTTAATTACTTTCGGTACTTTAAAGAAAACGCCATCTGTTACCGGCGCATTAATCAAAGCCTCATTCCTGCTGACAGAGCCTTTTAGTTCATCTTCGCGTAAAACATTTATAGCGGAGCTCATGTGCTGTAAAGGTTTTATATCCGTTGTGTCGATCTCATTCAATTTTTCAACAAAAGAAATCATTCGCTGAAGATCTTTTTCTATTTCTTTTTTTTCTTCATCTGTAAAATGCAGACGAGCCAAATGTGCAATATTATTCACAAGTTCAGTGTTCACTTCCATAAGGACAAAAATAAACGTTCGAATCAAGACAATGATAAAAAATATAATAGCGGCAAATAATTTGTATAACAGTAAAATTTAAGGGACAATACGAAACTTAAGCGATTTTAAAGGTGGCAGAATTTCAAGAGGCCTGATATATTTCGTATGTTTGATGCTATCAATATGACTCAAGAGCCAATATCTATTTTTATTGTAGAGGATGATGCAGTGTACAGTAAAGTACTTGCCCATTTTTTATCTCTGAATCCTGACTTTCGCCTCAGAAAATTTGATTCAGCTAAAGACTTTTTGAAAGCTGTTCACGAGAAACCCGATATTGTAACACTTGATTATACTTTGCCCGATTCAACAGGTGACAAAATATTAAGCCAGATAAAAGAAATAAGTCCCGACACAAAGGTCATCGTTATTTCCGGGCAGGGAGATATAAAAATAGCCGTAGATCTTTTCCGTAAAGGGGCACATGATTATATTGTAAAAGATGAAGATACACAGCAACGCCTATGGATGGCCATAACTAATATTCGTGAAAACATTACACTGAAAAAAGAGCTTGAAACACTGCAGGAAGAAGTACAGAAAAAATATTATTTCCAAAAAGCTATTATTGGCAACAGCGACTGCATGAAAGGTGTATTTAAAATGATTGAAAAAGCAGCGGGCACGAATATTACGGTATCTATAAGCGGAGAAACGGGGACGGGCAAAGATCTTGTGGCAAAAGCGATTCATTTTAATTCTGAAAGAAAAAATTTTCCTTTTGTTCCGGTGAATGTTGCAGCCATTCCGAGAGATCTTTTAGAGAGTGAATTATTTGGTCATGAAAAAGGTTCTTTTACAGGGGCTATTGCAAGAAGGATCGGTAAATTTGAAGAAGCTAATAAAGGCACTTTATTTCTTGATGAGATAAGTGAAATGGATCTTGCAATGCAGGCTAAAGTTTTACGCGTATTGCAGGAACAAGAGCTATCAAGAGTAGGAAGCAATGAATTGATAAAAATAAATGTGCGCATTATTGTTGCCACCAATCGCATTTTGCTTGAGCAGGTATAGAAAGGAAGATTCAGGGAAGATTTGTATTATCGTTTGCTTGGCATGCCAATTCAAATGCCGGCTCTGCGTGAACGTGGTAATGATATAATTTTAATTGCAAAACATTTTATTGATCAGTTTTGCAACGACAATAATCTTCAAAAAAAATATCTTGATGTTGAGGCGAAGAAAAAATTAATGTTCTATTCATTTCCGGGGAATATAAGGGAATTAAAATCTGTCGTAGAACTTGCGTGCGTGATGAGCGATTCAGAAGAAATAAAAGCTGAACATATACAAACAAATGGCCAAAGTAACAATGTACTGCAAACAGACTCATTAACATTAAAACAGTACACAACAAAACTTATTCAACATTATCTTGACGTAAATAATTATGATGTATTGAAAGTGGCTCAGCTTCTTGATATAGGAAAATCAACCATTTACCGCATGGTAAGTAACAATGAATTAAAATTATACAAAAACTCAGACGCTGCCATCGATGAGCAATAAATCAAAACTATACAATCTTGAAAAACTTTACAGCATAGAAAGTAAAGACCGGGATTTTATTAAAGAAGTAATTGTTCTTTTTATCAATACAATTCCTGCTATTTCTAATGAACTTGTAAAAGCCGCCCATGAAAAAAAATGGAATGAAGTTTATTTTCTCGCTCATAAAATGAAGGCAACAATCGATCTGCTGAGTATTGAATCACTTCAAAAAGAAATAAGAGTGGTAGAAGAAAATGCAAAATCAAAGCATCAGTTAGAGCGCATTTTTGATAAAGTAAATTTTATCAACACTATCATTCAGCAATGTGTTAAAGAAATAACAGAAGATTTCATGGTAATAAACGAATAAAAACCGGAAATACTACATTCTCTTGATCAACCATCAAAGATCAAATCCTGAAAATTAATCGTATTTTTCTATTCAAATAGGTTACTACTTATGAAAAAGATTTTTTCTATTCTCTTTGCTTCCCTATTTTTTTATTATCATTCCCAGGCACAGGTAAGCTCTGTTGGAATTCGTAATGAATTTAACTCTATCAGTCATTACGGAAGCAGGCAAACCGGTTTTGAAGGCTTGCAAACATACAGCACACACAATGTAAACGGAAGCCAGTTTTTTAATGAGGACTGGGGCACGGGTTCAATTACAAGTCAGAACAAAGAAGTGTTTAGCGAAGGATATCTTTTTCTATACGACAAAGTACGCCAGCAATTATTTGTGAAACAAAAAGATTCAAACTTTGTTGTATTGATGGATAAAAATCAAATCTCTTCTTTTACTATCAACACTGATAAGCCACATTTATTTTTACCTGCTTCGGTTTATGATGCCGGCAACAAGAACGATTTTTTTGAAGTGCTTGTGCAAACGGGTAATTACACTTTACTTAAACTAATAAAAGCAACTTTTGAAAAGGCAAATCCGAATGACATGGAAAAGGTGAGGCAAGGAATTTTTGAAGATGCATTTGTTGATCATATCACTTATTATATTTATCACAACAATAAATTACAAAAAATAGCATTGAATGAGAATAGTATTCGCAGAGCTTTTAAAGATCAACAATCTGTGGTAGATGATTTTTTTGGTACACATGAAAATGATGAGATCACTGAAGATTTGCTTATCAATTTGATTAGCCAACTCAAATCATGAAATAAAATGCTCCACATTATTTAACAAGGAAAAGAAAAGGCTGAAGGCATTAAACTATTAGACAATGATGGTTTGTAGAAACAATCACTAAAAATCCATATTGAAAGTAAAACAACTCGTACTAATCAACCTTTCGCACAAAATCGTAAACCGGAAGAAAATTGTTGGTGAAGAACACCAACAAAGGCGGAAACAGAGAACTTGCTAATTAATCTCATTAGCCATCTCAAGTCTTAGAATTATCAATGCCTTATCATCCAGCCAAATTTGTAGTATGAGGCATTCTTACGTTTATACAAGTAATAACGGCAATCCTAATATCGACATCTAAAGCATAATCAACTTATATAACTCACCTTTTCTCATAAAACAGTTAAACCAGAATAGACCTAATAC
>Ga0207657_10002464_pt1 | contig 20018 bp, 17 predicted proteins | sample KBSC33metaG_FD_184316 | JGI IMG/M metagenome (GOLD analysis project Ga0207657, IMG submission 184316) | Corn rhizosphere microbial communities from Kellogg Biological Station, Michigan, USA - KBS C3-3 metaG (SPAdes) (version 2) | ecosystem: Host-associated > Plants > Roots > Rhizosphere > Soil ... | reverse complement strand
CATGGGCCGCGGCACGATCAACAACAGCGGCCTTACCGTGACGACCTTCCTCGTGTCGCTGCTCGGCGCCGTCGTGCTGCTGGCGATCGTCAACCTGCTTCGGCGCGGCTCGCTGCGCTAGGTCCGCGGGCGGCCCTGTCGACGCCTCGCGCGCGGCAGGGCCGGCCGCTCAGTTCGCCGGCGCCGGCTCGTTGAGCAGCGGGACGATCACGTCGGCGAATTCCCTGAACTCGAACGAGCCCACCTTCGTGTAGCGCACGACGCCGCGGCGATCGATCACGTAGGAGGTCGGAAGCGCGTCGAGCACCGGATAGCCGCTGCCGGAAAAGCGGTGGACGAGCGGGTAGGAGAGCACGCTCGCCAGCTTCTTGAGCATATATTCGGGAATCGAATCCTCGGTGGTGACGCCGAATATCTCGAAGCCGCGGTCCTGGAACTTGCGGTGGAAGCCGCTCATCATCGGCATCTCGGCCTTGCAGGGGCCGCACCAGGTCGCCCAGTGGTTGATGACCACGACCTTCCCCTTGAGGTCGGCCAGGCTCACCTTGCGCTTGTCGAAGGTGACGAGGCTGAAGGCGGGCGCCGGCTGGCCGACCTTCGCCTTGGTCCCGCCGGTGCCGCCGGCGGCCGCGCCCGCCGCCATCCCGAACGCCGCCGCAGCAGCGACAAGCCTTACCGCGAATTTCATGTGAGCCCCTTGCCGTCGCCACGGCGGACGTTGCTGGCGCGCGGTCTCTGTGTCAATCGCCGGGGAGCAGGAAAGGGGAGCGGCGGCGATGGGCTATGAGCATGTGCGGCTGGAGATCGGCGCCAACGCGGTCGCGACGGTGACGATCGCCCGTCCCGACCGGCTCAATGCCCTCTCCGCACAGACGGTGGACGAGCTGCGCGCGGCGGTGGAGGAGGCCGGCGCCTCGGGGGCGCGCTGCCTGCTCCTCGCCGGCGAGGGCCGCGGCTTTTCCTCCGGCGCCGACCTCGCCGGCGACGCGGGCGGCCTTCCCGACGATGCGGGCGCGGCCCTGGAGAAGCATTTCAATCCGCTCGTGGAGGCGCTGTTCGCCGTCGACATGCCCGTCGTCGCCGCCGTGCAGGGGCCGTGTGCGGGCGCCGGCTGCTCGCTCGCCCTGGCCGCCGACATCGTGATCGCCGCGCGCTCCGCATATTTCCTGCAGGCGTTCGTCAACATCGGCCTGATCCCCGACGCGGGGGCGACCTGGCTGCTGCCGCGGCTCGCCGGGCGGGCGCGGGCGCTCGAGATGATGATGCTGGGCGAGCGCATCCCCGCCGCACGGGCGCTGGAATGGGGCATGATCTCCCGCGTCGTCGAGGACGAGCATCTCGCTTCGGAATCGGCGGCGCTGGCGACGCGGCTGGCGCAGGGGCCGACGCGCGCGCTCGCCCTCATCCGCAAGCTCGCCCGCAACGCGCAGGACGTTCCGCTGGCCGAGGCGCTCGCCGCCGAGCGCTCGGCGCAGCGCGAGGCCGGCCGGACCGAGGATTTCCGCGGCGGCGTCCTCGCCTTCCTCCAGAAGCGCCAGCCGCGGTTTGAAGGGAAGTAACCCCCTCCCCTCGCCCCCAGCGCGGGAATTGCCTCCCCTGCCCCGCCGCCGTAAAGCGCGGCCATGGCCACGACGATCGAAGAACTGGAAGCCCGCCGCGCGTCCGCCAAGCTCGGCGGCGGCGAGAAGCGCATTGCCGCGCAGCATGCCAAGGGGCGCCTGACCGCCCGCGAGCGGCTGTCGGTGCTGCTCGATGAAGGCTCGTTCGAAGAATATGACATGTTCGTCGAGCATAATTGCGCCGACTTCGGGATGGAGACGCAGAAATTCCCCGGCGACGGCGTCGTCACCGGCTCCGGCACGATCAACGGCCGCCTCGTCTTCGTCTTCGCGCAGGATTTCACCGTGTTCGGCGGCTCGCTCAGCGAGCGCCACGCGCAGAAGATCTGCAAGGTCATGGACATGGCGATGAAGGTCGGCGCGCCGGTCATCGGCCTCAACGATTCCGGCGGCGCCCGCATCCAGGAAGGCGTCGCCAGCCTCGCCGGCTATGCCGAGGTGTTCCAGCGCAACGTCCTCGCCTCCGGCGTGGTCCCGCAGATCAGCCTGATCATGGGCCCCTGCGCGGGCGGCGCGGTCTATTCGCCGGCGATGACCGACTTCATCTTCATGGTGAAGGATTCCAGCTACATGTTCGTCACCGGCCCCGACGTCGTGAAGACGGTCACCAACGAGGTGGTGACGCAGGAGGAGCTGGGCGGCGCCGTCACCCACACGACCAAGTCCGGCGTCGCGGACGTGGCGTTCGAGAACGATATCGATGCGCTCCTCGCCACCCGCGACTTCGTGGACTTCCTGCCGCTGTCGAACCGGCACGATCTGCCGGGCCGGCCGTGCCACGATCCGTGGGACCGGGTGGAGGACAGCCTCGACACCTTGATCCCCGACAGCTCGAACAAGCCCTACGACATGCACGAGCTGATCCGCAAAGTCGTCGACGAGGGCGACTTCTTCGAGCTCCAGCCGGCGCATGCGGCGAACATCATCACCGGCTTCGGCCGGATCGAGGGCCGCACCGTCGGCATCGTCGCCAACCAGCCGATGGTGCTCGCCGGCGTGCTCGACATCAATTCGTCGAAGAAGGCCGGCCGCTTCGTGCGCTTCTGCGACGCGTTCGACATTCCGATCGTCACCTTCGTCGATGTGCCCGGCTTCCTCCCCGGCGTCGCGCAGGAGCATAACGGCATCATCAAGAACGGCGCGAAATTGCTGTTCGCTTATGCCGAGGCCACGGTGCCCAAGATCACGGTGATCACCCGCAAGGCCTATGGCGGGGCCTACGACGTCATGGCGTCCAAGCATTTGCGGGGAGACCTCAACTACGCCTGGCCCTCCGCCGAGATCGCCGTCATGGGCGCCAAGGGCGCGGTCGAGATCATCTTCAGGAAGGACATCGGCGATCCGGACAAGATCGCCGCCCGCACCGCCGAATATGAGGCGCGCTTCGCCAACCCGTTCGTGGCCGCGTCGAAGGGCTTCATCGACGAGGTGATCATGCCCCACTCCACCCGCCGCCGCATCGCGCTCGGGCTCCGCAAGCTGCGCGACAAGCAGCTTGAGAATCCCTGGAAGAAGCATGACAACATCCCGCTGTGAGGGCCGCGCATGAGCGACCGTTACGAAGCACTCGAACGGCTGCAGCGGCTGCGCGAGAGCGGGGCGCTGACCGACGAGGAATTCCAGGCGGAGAAGCGGCGGCTGCTCGGCCACGACATGGCGGCGGTCCAGGAGCGGGTGACCGAGATCGATGCCGGGCCGCCGCGGCGGTCGCGGACGCCGCTTTACGTCGCCCTCGGCGCGGGCGGGCTGGCGATCGCCGTGGCGGCGGGGCTGCTGATCGGGCGCACCGCGGGCGGCAGCCACGATGACGGGATCGTCAATCTCTCGATGCCCGCGCCGTCCGAGGGACCCGCCGACACCAACCTGCTCAACGCGGCACCGCCGCCGGCGCAGGACGTCCGCGCGCTCCCGAAGGCGGAGCAACTCGGCCGCGCTTTCGCCGCGGCGTTCGGCGGCGCGTCCGGTGAGGCGAAGGCGCAGCTGAACGGCCAAACTATCGTCTACCGTCCGGCAGACTTGTTCTGGATCGGCGACCGGGCGGTGCTGATCAGCCCCGCCAAGTCGACCGACGACTGCCACGCCTGCGCCGGCACGCTGGCGATCCACTATCTCAAGGCCGCGGGCGAGAAGTTCGAAGTGACCGGCTCCTGGCCGGACGCGGTGAGCGGCGCCGGCTGGGGCGCGGCGCCCAAGTGGAAGCTGACCAGCGCCTTCACCAGCTTCCCCGCCATCTTCGAGGAGGGGAGCGGCATGGGCCAGGGCTATGTCTGCGCGAGCGCCACGCTCACCGAGCTGACGCCGTCGGGGCCGGTGAAGTCGGGCCCGATCCCGCTCCATTACGACAATGAAGGCGCCGTCACCGACGACGCCGCGAAAGTCACGATCGACGGCAAGATTGCGAACGTGAAGAAGGACGTCTCCTTCGACGTCGTCTACTCAGCCGCCGAGCCTTTCACCGAAACCTGGGTCAAACGCGGCGGCAAATTCGTACTGCAGAACGGCCCGACGAAGGTGACGCAATGCTGACGGGAGCGCAGGGATGAAGCTCGGTCGCCTCAACCATGTCGGCGTCGCGACGCCGTCCATCGAGACGTCGATCGCCTTCTACCGCGACGTGATGGGCGCCGAGGTGATCCGGGAGCCGTTCGACCTGCCGGCGCAGGGCGTGAAGGTGTGCTTCGTCGACACGCCCAACAGCCAGATCGAGCTGATCGAGCCGCTCGGCGACAGCTCGCCGATCCACGGCTTCCTCGCGAAGAACCCCGCCGGCGGCCAGCACCATCTCTGCTACGAAGTGCCCGACATCCACGAAGCCAAGGCCTGGTTCGAGGCCAAGGGCGCGAAGGTGCTCGGCGAGCCGCGCATCGGCGCCCACGGCACGCCGATCTTCTTCGTCCACCCGAAGGACATGGGCGGCGTGCTGACCGAGATCATGGAGACGCCGAAGGCGGGCCACTGATCGCCCGGGGTGGAGCTTTGCGCGCTGCGGAGCTAGGGGCTCGTGCCATGGCCGACAGACCGACCCGCAATGACTGGGACGCCGCCGCCGCGAAGGAGGTGAAGGGCAAGGACCTCACCTGGCAGACGGCGGAGAATATCGCCGTCCAGCCGCTCTACACCGCCGAGGATGCGGCCGGCATCGACCCGGGCCTCCCCGGGTTCGCGCCGTTCACCCGCGGGCCGTACGCCTCGATGTATACCGGCCGGCCGTGGACGATCCGGCAATATGCCGGCTTCTCGACCGCCGAGGATTCGAACGCCTTCTACCGTCGCAACCTCGCGGCCGGACAGAAGGGCCTCTCCGTCGCCTTCGATCTCGCCACCCACCGGGGCTATGACAGCGACCATCCGCGGGTCACCGGCGACGTCGGCAAGGCGGGCGTCGCCATCGACACGATCGACGACATGAAGATCCTGTTCGACGGCATCCCGCTCGACACGATGTCGGTCTCGATGACGATGAACGGCGCGGTCCTCCCCGTCATGGCCTTCTACATCGTCGCCGCGGAGGAGCAGGGCGTGCGGCAGGACCAGCTCTCGGGGACGATTCAGAACGACATCCTGAAGGAGTTCGCGGTCCGCAACACCTACATCTACCCGCCCGAGCCCTCGATGCGGATCGTCGCGGACATCATCGCCTACACGTCCGAGCATATGCCGCGGTTCAACTCGATCTCCATCTCGGGCTATCACATGCTGGAGGCCGGGGCGACGGCGGTGCAGGAGCTCGCCTTCACGCTGGCGGACGGCATGGAATATGTCCGCGCCGCGCAGGCCAAGGGGCTGGACGTCGACGCCTTCGCGCCGCGCCTCAGCTTCTTCTTCGGCATCGGCATGAACTTCTTCATGGAGATCGCCAAGCTGCGCGCCGCGCGAACGCTCTGGCACCGGATCATGAGCGATTTCGGCGCCAAGAACCCCAAGTCGCTGATGCTGCGCACCCACTGCCAGACCTCCGGCGTGTCGCTCACCGAGCAGGATCCGTGGAACAACATCGTGCGCACCACCCTCGAGGCGATGGCGGCGGTGCTCGGCGGCACCCAGTCGCTCCACACCAACAGCTTCGACGAGGCGATCGCGCTCCCGACCGACTTCTCGGCCCGCATCGCCCGCAACACCCAGCTGATCCTCGCCGAGGAGAGCGGCATCCCCAACGTCGCCGATCCGCTCGGCGGGTCGTACTTCGTCGAGAGCCTTACCAAGGAGCTCGCCGACAAGGCCTGGACGCTGATCGAGGAGGTGGAGAGCCTCGGCGGAATGACCGCGGCGGTGCGCGAGGGGATGCCGAAGCGCCGCATCGAGGAGGCCTCGGCCGAGCGCGCCGCCAGGGTCGACCGGGGAGAAACCGTCATCGTCGGCGTCAACCGCTACCGCCTCCAGGACGAGCAGCCGATCGAGATCCTCGAAATCGACAACGACAAGGTCCGCACCGGCCAGATCGCCCGCATCGAGCGGGTCCGCGCGGGGCGTGACGAGGCGAAGTGGCGGGCGGCGCTCGACGCGCTTCGCCTGGGCGCCAAGGGCGATGCGAACCTGCTCGCGCTCGCGATCGAGGCGGCCCGGGCCCGTGCGACCCTCGGCGAGATCAGCTCCGCGCTTGAGGATTGCTGGGGCCGCTACGACACCGTGCCGACGCCGGTGCGCGGCATCTATGGCGCCGCTTATGCCGGCGATCCCCGCTGGCAGCAGGCGGAGCAGGGCGTCGGCGCGGTGGAGCGCCGCCTGGGCCGCCGCCCGCGCCTGCTCGTCGCCAAGATGGGCCAGGACGGCCACGATCGCGGCGCCAACCTCGTCGCATCCGCCTTTGCCGACCTCGGCTTCGAGGTCGTCTCCGGCCCCCTGTTCCAGACTCCCGAGGAGAGCGCCCGTCTCGCCGTCGACGCGAATGTCGACGTGGTCGGCGCGTCGAGCCTCGCCGCCGGCCACAAGACGCTGGTGCCGGAGCTGATCGGCCACCTGCGCGACCTCGGCCGCCCGGACATCAAGGTCGTCGTCGGCGGGGTCATTCCCGCCCAGGATTACGACATGCTCCGCGAGGCGGGCGTGCAGGCCATCTTCGGCCCCGGCACGAACCTGGTGGACGCCGCCGGCGAGGTGCTCAAGCTCCTCGGCCACAACATGCCGCCCCTGGAGGAAGCTGCCGAATGATCGCGTTCCTGTTGTCGGCGGCGCTAGCACTCGCGTCGCCTCCCGCGGCGGCCGCGCCGTCCGATTCGGTGCAGCTGCGCGGGACGACCTTGGAACGCGCGATGAGCGAGTTCCAGGCGCTCTGCCTCGCGCATCCGTTCGATCGCTCCGGTTTCGATGCGGCTGCCGCTGCCTCGGACTGGAAGTACGAGCGCCAGCCGCCGACCTTCGTCTTTGCGGACGAGTGGCGATCCGCCCATGCCGACGTCACCTTCAACACGGAGCAGGCCGCCGTGCGCGGCATGGCGGTGCCCCAGTGCAACTTTCTCGCGGCGACGTCGAAGAAAGTAGGCTCCGACGAGGTCGTGGCGGCGGTTGGGGCGATGCTCCGAGGCGGGGGAGTTGCGGATGCCCGCTACACCCGCACGGAAGGCATGATGTGGAGCTGGAAGATGCCTGACGGGCTCGCCCAGCTCCACCTGATCGATCCCGGCCCCGACGGCCACGTGATCCACATGTCGCTGCAGTTCTGGACACCCGAGTGGGTCGCCCGCGCTCCCGCAATGATCGAGGAAGCGAAGCGGCGCGGCAGCGCCTACACGATCACCAACAAGACGAAAGACTGACCTCTTGCTCGACGCCCACCTGCCGCAGGTTCGCACCGATTGGACGCGCGATGACGTCCGACAGCTGTTCGACGAGCCCTTCCTCGACCTGCTGTTCGAAGCCCAACGTGTCCATCGCCTCCACCACGCCGTGAACGAGGTGCAGCTCTCCACCTTGCTGTCGATCAAGACCGGGGGCTGCCCGGAGGATTGCGGCTATTGCAGCCAGTCGGCGCACGCGAAGACGGGGCTCAAGGCCGAGAAGCTGATGGACGTCGATGCGGTATTCGCGGCCGCCGCCGAGGCGAAGGCGAACGGCTCGGGCCGCTTCTGCATGGGGGCGGCGTGGCGCGAGCCCAAGGAGCGCGACATGGAGGCGCTCTGCACGATGGTGGCGGGCGTCAAGGCGATGGGCCTCGAGACGTGCATGACGCTGGGGATGCTGACCGGGGAGCAGGCGGACCGGCTCGCCGCGGCCGGGCTGGATTACTACAACCACAATCTCGACACCTCGCCCGAGCATTATGGAGCCGTCATCACCACCCGCACCTATCAGGAGCGGCTCGACACGCTGGCCAATGTCCGCGCGTCGGGCATGGCCGTGTGCTGCGGCGGCATCGTCGGCATGGGCGAAAGCCGGGAGGACCGGGTCGGCTTCCTCCACGCGCTGGCGACGCTGCCGGAGCATCCGGAGAGCGTGCCGATCAATGCGCTGGTGCCCGTGAAGGGAACGGTGCTGGGCGACATGCTCGCGGATACGCCGCTTGCCAGGATCGACGATATCGAGTTCGCCCGCACCGTCGCCGTCGCCCGCATCCTCATGCCGCGCGCGATGGTGCGCCTCTCCGCCGGGCGCGAGAGCATGAGCGAGGCGACGCAGGCCCTCTGCTTCCTCGCGGGGGCGAATTCGATCTTCACCGGCGACAAGCTGCTGACCACCGGCAACGCCGGCGCGGGCGCCGACGCCGCCTTGTTCGCGAAGCTCGGACTGAGGGCGATGGAAGCGCCGGAGCCGGCGCGGGTGGCAGCGGAATGATTCCCTTGCACTGTCATGCTGAACTTGTTTCAGCATCCAGCCCTCCGCCTCCCGGGCGGGCGACCAGCTGGACCCTGAAACGAGTTCAGGGTGACGGCGCTGCCAGATGACGAGGCCGCATGTTCTCTAAGATCCTGATCGCGAACCGGGGCGAGATCGCCTGCCGCGTCATCCGCACGGCGAAAAAGATGGGCATCAAGACCGTCGCCGTTTACTCCGACGCCGACGCGCGGGCGCCGCACGTTCGCATGGCGGACGAGAGCGTGCGCCTCGGCCCGCCGCCCGCGAGCGAATCCTATCTCAACGCCGAGCTGATCATCACCGCCTGCAGGGAGACGGGCGCGGAGGCCGTGCATCCTGGCTACGGCTTCCTCTCGGAGCGGGAGAGCTTCGCGCGGGCGCTGGCGGAGGCGGGGATCGCGTTCATCGGGCCGCCGCCGAACGCGATCGCCGCGATGGGGGACAAGATCGAATCGAAGAAGCTCGCCAAGGCCGCGGGCGTCAACGTCGTCCCCGGCTTCCTCGGCGACATCGCCACCACCGATGACGCGGTGCGGATCGCCGGCGAGATCGGCTACCCCGTGATGATGAAGGCGTCGGCGGGCGGCGGCGGAAAGGGGATGCGCCTCGCCTGGTCCGAGACGGACGTGCGCGAAGGCTTCGAGGCGACCAAGCGCGAGGGGCTGGCGAGCTTCGGCGACGACCGCGTCTTCATCGAGAAGTTCATCGAGAGCCCGCGCCACATCGAAATCCAGGTGATGGGCGATCAGCACGGCAACATCGTCTATCTCGGCGAGCGCGAATGCTCGGTGCAGCGCCGCCACCAGAAAGTGGTCGAGGAGGCGCCTTCGCCTTTCGTCACGCCGGAGATGCGCAAGGCGATGGGCGAGCAGGCCGTCGCCCTCGCCCGCGCCGTCGGCTATTACAGCGCCGGCACCGTCGAGCTCATCGTCTCCGGCGCCGACACGAGCGGCAAGAGCTTCTACTTCCTCGAGATGAACACCCGGCTGCAGGTCGAGCATCCCGTGACCGAGGAAGTGACCGGCCTCGATCTCGTCGAGCTGATGATCCGCGTCGCCGCCGGCGAGAAGCTGCCCTTCGGCCAGGAGGACGTGCAGCTGGACGGCTGGGCGATCGAGAACCGGGTCTATGCCGAGGATCCCTATCGCGGCTTCCTCCCCTCGACCGGCCGCCTCGTCCGCTACAGCCCGCCGCGCGAGCGCCGGAGCGCCGAAGATGTCGTGCGCGTCGACGACGGCGTCTTCGAAGGCGGCGAGGTCAGCATGTTCTACGACCCGATGATCGCCAAGCTGGTCAGCTGGGCGCCGACGCGCGATGCGGCGGTCGACGCCCAGATCGAGGCGCTTGACGCCTTCCAGATCGAGGGGATCGGACACAATGTCGACTTCCTCTCGGCGCTGATGCAGCACCCGCGGTTCCGCGAGGGCCGGCTCACCACCGGCTTCATCGCCGAGGAATATCCGGAAGGCTTCCACGGCGCCCGGGCGGACCGGCAGCTCCTCGAGGATCTCGCGGTCCTTGCGGCCTTCGTGGGTGTGGAGACGGATGGCCGCGCTGGGGAGATCAGCCACCAGCTCGGGGACCACCTCCCGCCGCCGCCGATTCGGGTCGTGCGGATCGGGGGGGAAAGCTTCCACGTGCAGTTCGACGGATTCGACGGCGGCCTCATCGCTTATGTCGACGAAGGCGACGGACGCGAGCTGATCGGCCGGTGGCAGCCGGGCCAGCGGCTCCTCAAGGCGACCATCGACGGCCGCCGCCGCATCGTCCAGGTTGGCCGCGCCGGCCGGCAGTGGCGGCTCACCGCCCACGGCGCCTCGCATCGGGTCGACGTCTTCCCGCCGCACGTCGCGGAGCTCAGCCGGCACATGATCGAGAAGGTGCCGCCGGACCTTTCGAAATTCCTCATCTGCCCGATGCCCGGCCTGCTCACCGCGCTCCATGTCGGCGAGGGCGACAAGGTGGAGGCCGGTCAGCCGCTTGCCGTGGTCGAGGCGATGAAGATGGAGAATATCCTGCGCGCCGAGAAAACGGGCACCGTTCGAAAGGTGGACGCGAAGCCCGGCGACAGCCTTGCCGTCGACGCCGTCATTCTCGAATTCGAGTAGCTGCCTCCGCTCTAAACGTCACTTCGAATGCCGCGCCCCTCTCGACGCGCAGGCTGCGGATGCTCGCGCCGCAGGCGTCGAGCAGCGAGCGGGCGATGGCGAGACCCAATCCCGAGCCGCCCTCTGCGCGGCGGGTGGTGTGGAACGGCTCGAAAATGCGCTCGTGGTCGGCTGCCGGAATGCCGGGGCCGTCATCGTGCAGCGTCAGGCGCACTCGTGCCTCCTGCGCCTCGGCCTCCATCCGCACGGCCACGGCGCCGGCCTGGCGGCTATTCTCCACGAGCGTTTCGATCACCGCCTCGATCAGCTCCTCCGGTGCAGCCACGGGCGGCAGATCGGGCAGCGCCACCTCCACCGCGAAATCGGCGCCGCGATGCGCGTCGGCGACCTTGCGCACCGCCGCCGCGAGATCGCCGCGCGCATCTTCCGGCGCCGCGGCCATGTCCGCGCGCGCGAGGTCGAGCAGGCGGCGGAGCAGGTGCGACAGCCGGTCCGCGTCGGCCCGGGCATTGGCGAGGAAGCGGGCGCGCTCCTCCTCGCGCATCTCGGGATGGTCGTCGATCAGCTCGAGCACGCCCTTGATGCCCGCGATTGGCGTCTTGAGCTCGTGGCTGACGGCGGCGGCGAAGTCGCGCAGGTAGCGCGAGCGGCGCTCGATCCGCTCGGCCATCGCGGCGAAATTGACGTAGAGGCTGCGGATCTCGACGGCCGCGGTCGGCGGCGCATCGAGCGGCGCCGGCCGCCCGCGCGCGACATTGTCGGTCGCGTCGGCCAGCGCGGCGATCGGACGGGCGATCCCCCGCGAGAGCAGCCCGGCGAGCACCACCAGGGTCAGGAAAATGAGCGCGACCCCGAGCGCGATCTTGCCGCGGTCCTGATAGAGCCCGACGAACAGGCCGCGCGGGCTGCGCGACAGCATCAGCACGCCGATCACGCGTCCGCCGGCGAGAACCGGACGCGTATAGTGCACGCGGATGCTCGACGCGCGGCTCAGCCATTCGAGCGCGTAGCGCGGCGCATAGTCGGCGCGGCGGCGCAGCACCGTGGTCGTGCGCCCGGCGAGCGCGTCGCGGACCTCGGACACCTGCGCATAGGAGCGGCCGAGATCGTCGCCGCCGAGGACGACGATGCCCTCGCCGTCGAGCACGCGCGTCGCCGCCAGCGTCGTGCGCGAGGCTTCGACGACCACCGGCGCGAGCTTCTGCGCCGCCGCCCGCGCTTCCGGCGCCGCCTGGGCCGCGGCCGACACCGCCGCCGGCTGCGCCGGCAGCGTCGGCATCGACTTGAGATCGATGGTCGGCGGCTGCGGGTCGATGCCCTCGCCCATCGGCGGCAGCGGCGCCGGCCAGTTTGCGCGCCATGCCCCGGCGAGCACCGCCCCCTGCGCGATCAGCTCCGCCTCCGTCTGCTGGACGAGCGTGTTCTCATAGACCCGCAGGAACACCGCGCCGACGCCGGGCAGCGCGGCGACGAACAGCAGGCTGAGGAACAGGATGGTGCGAAGGCGGAGCGCCGGCCAGTGCCGCTTCGCGACCTCCTTGAGCGCGCGGATCAACCGCCCGGCTCGCCCTGGCAGCGGCCGATCCGGTAGCCGACGCCGGGTCGCGTCTCGATCAGGTCCGCCGCGCCGACGGTCGCGAACTTGTGCCTGAGGTTGCGGATGTGGCTGTCGATGGTCCGGTCCGTGATCGCGAAGCCCGGGCCGTGCAGCCGGTCGATGATCGCGTCACGAGTGAACACCTTGGACGGCAGGCTGGCGAGGAGGAGCAGCAGCTGGAACTCGGTGACCGTCACCGGCACGTCGGCACCGTCCCACCGGGCCTCCCAGGCCTCCGGATCGAGCCGCAGCCGGTTGTGGACCACCGGCGCCTTCTCCCCCGCCTCCGGCAGCCCCCGCGCGCCGCGCTTCAGGATGGCACTGACGCGGGCGACGACTTCGCGTGGGCTAAAGGGCTTCACGACGTAGTCGTCGGCGCCGAGCTCCAGCCCCACGACCCTGTCGATTTCGTCGTCTCGAGATGAGAGGAAGAGGATCGGCAGGTCCCCCTCGGACCTCAGCCGACGGCATACTTCCAGCCCGTCCATGCGCGGCATGTTGATGTCGAGGACGACGAGGTCCGGCCTCGCCCGCCCCACTGCCGCCAGCGCCGCCTCGCCGTCGCCGGCCTCCTTCGTCTCCATCCCCGCCTTGCCGAGCGCGAAGCTCAGCACCTCGCGGATGTGCGGGTCGTCGTCGACGATGAGGATCTTGTGGCCCATCGCATACATGTCCGTCACTCCCGCGCCCCTGTCAAAGGCGAGCGGGGTAGCCGGCCGCGGTGGAGACGCGCCGCACGGCGCGGTGGAGGACCCCCGGGCTTATTGTGCAGAAACCGTGCAGGCGCCGCTTCAGCCGCCGACGCGCAGGCGGATCAGCTCGTCCGCGGAAAGGCGGCCGCCGGCGCGGCGGGCGAACTCGCCGGTGACGCCGTGCTCCCGCAGCCGCACCAGCTCCTCGGGTCCGAAGCCGTAGCCGGCGGCGCGCAGCCCCGCGACATAATCGGGCGTCACGCCATGGTCGCGCAGCCGTACCAGCTCCTCCGGCGCGAGGCCGTTCAGGCCGTTACTCGTGAGGCCCGCAACATAATCGGCGGTGATGCCGTGATCGCGGAGCGCGATCAGCCGGTCGACGCCGAGCCCGGCATAGCCGAGCCGCCGCAGCTCGCCGATATAGACGGCCGACACGCCATGATCGCGCATGTGGACGAGCGTCTCGGGCGGCAGGTCGGCAAGGCCTGCCGCGACGACGCTGCGCACATAGCTGGGATCGACGCCATGGTCGCGCATCCGGACCAGCGCCGGGAGCGTGCCGACGCGGTAGCCGAGCGACCCCATCTCGCGAAGGTAGGCGAGGTGGATGCCGTGGTTGCCGGCCTGGACGAGCGCGTCGACGGCCGGACGCTCATATCCCTGCCGCGCCACCTCCTCGACATAGGCCCGGCCAATATCGGCCATGGCGAGGTGGAAGAGCTGGACATCGTCGGCGCTGCCGTAGCCGCGGCGGGCGAGCTCGGCGGCGAAAGCGGCTCCGGGCGCGAACCGGCACTCGCCGGTCCCGCTGCCGCGCCACGCCGCGCCCTCGCAGTCGAACGTGCCGGCGTCGCGCACGATGCGGAACCGCACCGGCGCGTTGCCGGCCCCATCGAGCGCCGCGCGGTCGAGCCCCTGGAGCTCGGCGAGGTCCATGCTGCGGCCCCACATGCTGGTCGAATGGGCGGTGCGGTAGCTCAGGTTGAACTCCACCTTGCCGTCGCTGCGGCCGCCCGACTTGACCTGCCATTGCAGGGTGGAGGGCAGCTCGGCGCTGCCGGCAGGCGCCGCGCAGGCGGCGGCGGGGGCGAGGCCCAAGGCGGCGAGGGCGAGGAGGAAAGGCTTCGGCATCGGCGGGGCTCCCGTTGTTAATCCGTCGCAATGCAAGGAGCGGGCCACCAACCACGCCGCCAAAAGTTGCGGAAATCCGCGGCGTCGACCGCAGTGCGGCGCCGAGACGGCGTTCGAAATCGGACGCACTGTCCGGGGTCGAACGCCGAGTGGCCCGGGCGCCTTTGTTGACTTCTTAAGCGTTTGCGCCCACATGCCCCTCAGCGAAGCGCCATGCAGCGTGAACAGGCCCCAGCGGCCCCGGCTCCGCTTCGTCGTTACCAGGTCTTCCCTTTTCACGCGGGTTGGCAGAACCCGCCGCGTTTCCGCGCGCCATTTCGGCTGCGCAGGGGACGCCGCACGTTAGTGAGTCACTTCATGTCATTCGAGAATCTCGGGCTGTCGCAGCCCGTCCTCCAGGCGCTCGCGCTCAAGGAATATAGCGAGGCGACGCCGATCCAGACCCAGGCGATCCCGACCCTCCTCAAGGGCCGCGACCTGCTCGGCATCGCCCAGACCGGCACCGGCAAGACCGCCGCCTTCATGCTCCCCTCGATCGACCGGCTGACCGCGTCGAATAAGCGGCCGCAGCCGCGCACCTGCCGGATGCTCGTCCTCGCCCCGACCCGCGAGCTCGCCTCGCAGATCGCCGAGAGCGCGCGCGCCTATGCCCGCTTCAGCCACATGAGCGTCGCCACCGTCTTCGGCGGCACCTCGATCAACAAGAACCGCCAGGATTTGAGCCGCGGCGTCGACATCCTCGTCGCCACGCCCGGCCGCCTCATCGACCTCATCGAGCAGGGCTATCTGATGCTGCGCGGCGTCGAGATCCTCGTCCTCGACGAGGCCGACCAGATGCTCGACTTGGGCTTCATCCATGCGCTGAAGGCGATCGTGAAGCTGCTCCCGGCCCAGCGCCAGAGCCTGTTCTTCTCGGCGACCATGCCCAAGGCGATCAAGGAACTGGCCGACCGCTTCCTCACCGATCCGGTCCAGGTGGCGGTGACGCCGCAGGCGACGACGGTCGAGAAGATCGACCAGTACGTTACCTTCGTCCAGCAGGCGGAGAAGCCGGCGCTTCTCACCATCATGCTGCGCGTCGGCTTCGGCGAGAAGGGCAATATGGACAGGGTGCTGATCTTCTCGCGCACCAAGCATGGCGCCGACCGGATCGTGAAGCAGCTCAATGCGTCGGGCATCGCGTCCAACGCGATCCACGGCAACAAGAGTCAGCCGCAGCGCGAGCGGGCACTGGCCGAGTTCAAGTCGGGCAAGGTCAAGATCCTGATCGCGACCGACATCGCGGCGCGCGGCATCGACGTGTCGGGCGTCAGCCACGTGGTGAATTTCGACCTGCCCAACGTCAGCGAGCAGTACGTCCACCGCATCGGGCGGACGGCGCGCGCGGGCGCCGCCGGCGTCGCCATCGCCTTCTGCTCGGACGACGAGCGGGCCTATCTGAAGGGCATCGAGAAGCTGACCCGTCAGACGCTCCAGACGGTGCCTCTGCCGGCCAATTTCAACGTCGAGGCGGCGCGGATCAAGGCGGCGCGTCCGTCCGAGCCGCCGCGCGCGGCGCGTGCGGAGGAAGTGCGGGAGGACCGCAACCGCGTCCGCCGCCCGCGCAGCCGCCGCCCGAACTTCGGCTCCGCCGGCGCACCCAAGACCAACCGCGCCAGGCGCCGCGCCTCGGCGCGGTAAGCTTCCCCCTCTCCCCGGCGGGGAGAGGGTTGGGGTGAGGGGACGCTGAGTCTGAGGTTAGCCGCGGGCGCCGTACCTCCTCACCCTACCCTCTCCCCGCCGGGGAGAGGGATTAGGTGCGCCGGCATCTTTTCGTACGTGCGTGCGGCGGTATAGGCCGTCGCTGTGAAGCGCCTCCTCCTCCCGCTCCTCCTCGCCACGGCCGCCGCACCCGCGCTCGCGCAGGAGCAATCCGGCCCCACCATCACCGTCACCGGCCGCGGGCTGGCGCCGGGGACCGGAGAGGGCGTGCTCGACGTGGTCGAGGTGCCGCGCGAGCGGCTCGAGACGGCGCAGCGGCTCGAGGACGTGCTCCGCGACGTGCCGGGCTTCCAGCTGTTCCGCCGCTCCGACGCGTCGAGCGCCAACCCCACCAGCCAGGGCGCGACCTTGCGCGCGCTCGGCGGCAATGCGTCGAGCCGGGCGCTGCTGCTCCTCGACGGCGTGCCGCAGACGGACCCGTTCGGCGGCTGGGTGAGCTGGCCGGCCTTCGACCCCTACCGCCTCGGCGCGGTGCGGGTGACGCGGGGCGGCGGCTCGGGCGTGGAGGGGCCGGGGGCACTGGCGGGCACGATCGAGCTGGAGAGCGCGGGGCCCGGCGTCGCCCGCGGCCTGCGCGGCGAGGCGCTTTACGGCAGCCGCAACAGCCTCGAAAGCCGCGCCGCGTACGGAGCGACGCTCGCCGGGGGTTTCGCCAGCCTGTCGGGCGCCTATGCGCGGGGCGACGGGTTCATTCCGGTGGTCGCGGAGCAAAGAGGGCCCGTCGACCGCTCCTCCCCCTACGAACAGGCGAGCCTCGCCGCCCGCGCCGTCTTCCCCGTCGCCGCTGGGGTGGAGCTGCAGGCGAGCGGGCTCGGCTTCTATGACTGGCGGGAGCGGGGCACGGCGCTGAGCGGCATCGCCACGACCGGCGCAGACGCCTCGCTGCGCCTCGTCGGCCGGCGCTGGAGCGCGCTTGCCTATGTGCAGAGCCGCGACTTCTTCAACAGCTTCGCCAGCGTGAATGCGGGCCGCACTGCCGTCACCCGCGCGTCCGAGCAATACAGCGTCCCCTCGACGGGGACAGGAGCACGAGGCGAATGGCGGCCGCACATCGGCCGGAACCTCGAGCTGCGCCTCGGCGGCGACTGGCGCACGACCGAGGGCGTGTCGCGCGAGCTGTTCTCCTATGTGGCGGCCGCGCCGACCCGAATACGCGCCGCGGGCGGGGAGGCGCGCACGCTCGGCGCATTCGCCGAGGGGACGTGGACGACGGACGCGCTCACTCTCACCGCCAGCGGGAGGCTCGACCGGTGGGACCTGTCGAACGGGGCGCTGGTCGAGCGGACGATCGCGACCCAGGCGCTGCTCACCGATGCGCATTATCCCGATCGCGGCGGCTGGCAGCCGACGGGACGCGCCGGCCTCGCGTGGCGGCCGGCCAAGGGCCTGGCCCTGCGGACCGCCGCTTATGCCGGCTGGCGGCTGCCGACGCTGAACGAGCTCTACCGCCCGTTTCGCGCCGGCACCGACGCGACTGCCGCCAATCCCTTGCTCGCGCCGGAGCGGCTGAAGGGCGCCGAGGCGGGCCTGGACTGGCGGCCCGCCGCGCATGCGCGGATCGGCGTCACCGCCTTCGCCAACCGCCTGGAGGACGGCATCGCCAACGTGACGATGGGGCAAGGGCCCGGGACCTTCCCCGGCGTCGGCTTCGTCGCCGTGGGCGGCGCCTATCGGGTGCGCCAGAATATCGGCGCCATCGTTTCGCGCGGGGTCGAGCTGGACGGCAGCATCGAGCGCGGTCCATGGCGCCTTTCCGCCGGCTGGTCGCTGGCCGAGGCCGAAGTGCGCGCCTCGGGCGCCGCCGCGCCCCTCGACGGGCTGCGGCCGGCGCAGACGCCGCGCAGCACGGGCACCGCGACCCTCGCCTGGCAGGGCCCCCGCCGCGCGCTCGTCTCGCTGACCGGCCGCTACGTCTCGGCGCAATATGAGGACGACTTGAACCGCCAGCGCCTGCCCGGCGCCTTCACCTTCGACGCGGCGGCGCGGCTGCCGCTCGCCCGCGGAGTGGCGATCGAGGCGCGCGGCGAGAATCTCGCCAACCGCCGCGTCTATGCCGGCATCAGCGGCGACGGCATCGTCGAGCGGGCGACGCCGCGCACGCTGTGGATCGGCCTCAGCTTCCAAGGCTTGCCGTAGGGGGCGGCGGCAGGGTAGGTTTCGCGCCGAAACCGAAAACAGGGAGGCTGCGCGATGATCGTCTTCGGCTCGTCCATATCGCCGTTCGTGCGCAAGGTGCTGGCGTTCGGCGCGGAGAAGGGGCTCGATCTCGAGCTCAAGGGAATGGGGCTCGGCTCCGAGGATCCCGATTTCTGCGCGGCCAGCCCGTTCCGCAAGATGCCGGGCTTCAAGGACGGCGACTTCTCGATCTGCGATTCCTCGGCCATCGTCCATTATCTCGAGGCGAAATATCCGGAGCCGAACCTCATCCCGACGGAGCCGAAGGCGCGGGCGCGGACGATCTGGTTCGACGAGTTCGGCGACACGATCGTCATGGGCTGCGGCGGCAAGATGTTCTTCAACCGCGTCGTCGCGCCGCGCTTCCTCGGCCGCGAGGGCGACCTCGCGCTCGCCGACCAGGCGGAGAAGGAGGAGCTGCCGCCGATCCTCGACTATCTGGAGCGCACGGTGCCGGAGAGCGGCTTCCTGGTAGAAGATCGGCTGACCCTCGCCGACATCGCCGTCGCGAGCCCGTTCGTGAATCTTGGCCATATGGACGTGGCGGTGGACCCCGCGCGCTGGCCGCGGGCGCGGGCCTATGTCGACGCGATCCTCGCCCGGCCGAGCTTCGCCCAATGGATCGAGCGGGAGCGGGCCTTCTTCGCCAAGGCGGCCTGAGGTGAGCGAGCACCGCGCGACGGTCGATTGGCGCGCGTCGGGCGGCGCCTTCACGGCGAACCGCTACAGCCGGGCCCACCGCCTGCGCTTCGACGGCGGCGCCGAGATGCCCGCGTCCGCCTCGCCGCAGGTGGTGCCGGAGCCGATGTCGGACCCGGCGGGCGTCGACCCGGAGGAGATGCTGATCGCGTCTGCCGCCTCCTGCCACATGCTCTGGTTCCTCGACCTCGCGCGCCAGGCGGGCCTAGACATCGCCGCCTATCGCGACGAGGCGACGGGAACGCTCGGCCGCGGCGCCGACGGCCGGATCGCCATCACCCGCATCGTGCTGCGGCCGCAGATCGACTTCGCGGGAGCGCCTCCCGACGCCGCGACGCTCGAACGCCTCCACCATGACGCGCACGAGCGCTGCTTCGTCGCCAATTCGCTCAAGACCGAGATCGTCGTCGAGCCCGCCCCCTCCGCCTAGCGCGGAGCGGCGGCGCGGCGGAGGCGGTCGTTGATCGCGGCGCCGATCCCCTCCTCCTGGACCCGCGCGACCGCGATCCGCGGCCTTGACGACGCATCGGCCCGGTGAAGCGCGGCGAACAAGTTCGCGGCCGCCTCGCTCAGGTCGCCGCTGGCGCTGAGGCTTTCGTCCCCGGCCACACCGCCGAAGCCGATCAGCCACTCGTCCGCTTCAGCCTCGGTGGCGTCCAGCCGGACCGGCTTCGACGGCGCATAGTGGCTCGCCAGCATGCCTGGGGCCTGGATGGTCTCCTCCCCCGACACCGAGGCCAGCAGGGGGGCCTCTCCGCAGACGCTTGCGATCTGCTCCGCGCTGATGGGGCCGGGCCGAAGGACCCTCACTCCCTCCTCCGCTACCCGTAGAATGGTCGACTCCAACCCCCTCTCCGTCGCCCCCGCATCGACGACGAGAGGTATGCGTCCGCCCAGGCTCCTCAGGACATGTGCAGCCGAAGTGGGGCTGATCGCCCCGCTCGCATTGGCCGACGGCGCCGCCAGCGGGCGCCCGGCCGCCGCGAGAAGATCGCGCATCGCGGGATGCGCGGGCGCGCGGAGGGCAATGGTCGCCAGCCCCGCCGTCACCCGCGGCGCGATGCCGCTTCCCTCGCGCAGCGGCACGACGAGCGTCAGCGGCCCCGGCCAGAAGGCCCCGGCGAGCCGGCGCGCCGTCTCGTCGAGCGCGCCGATCCGTTCCGCCGCCGCCAGGTCCGGCACGTGGACAATCAGCGGGTTGAAATCCGGCCGCCCCTTCGCGGCGTAGATCCGCGCGACGGCGGACTCGTCGGTCGCGTCGGCGGCGAGGCCGTAGACCGTCTCCGTCGGCATCGCGACGACCTCGCCCGCGCGGATCAGACGCGCCGCCTCGGCGATCGCCTCCGGCCCGTAGGGGAGGACCCGCGTCTCCTTTTGCGTGCTCACCGCGCGGCGCTATAGCGGCCGTGACGCAACCGCAACATCAGGCGCCCCATGACCTATGCTC
>Ga0207657_10002463_pt1 | contig 20019 bp, 20 predicted proteins | sample KBSC33metaG_FD_184316 | JGI IMG/M metagenome (GOLD analysis project Ga0207657, IMG submission 184316) | Corn rhizosphere microbial communities from Kellogg Biological Station, Michigan, USA - KBS C3-3 metaG (SPAdes) (version 2) | ecosystem: Host-associated > Plants > Roots > Rhizosphere > Soil ... | reverse complement strand
ACGCGAGCGCTCCCGCGACCGGCATCCACCAGTGCGTCCGGCCCGTGTGACGGAGGTTGAAGAAGAGCCGTGCCCAGGCACCGATCGCCATCAGCACGATCAGCACGAACCAGGCGTGATCGGCACCGTAGGCGAATGGGAAGTGCCCCGCGAGCATCGTCAGCAGAACAGGCAACGTGAGGTAGTTGTTCTGGACCGAGCGCTGCTTCGCCTGGACGCCCGGGGCCGGGTCGGGCTCGCGACCCCCCTCCTTCGCGCGGACGAGCTCGCGCTGGGCCGGGATGATGTTGAAGAAGACGTTTGCGGCCATCACGGTCCCGATCATCGCCCCGACCTGGAGCCATGCCGCCCGCGGGCTGAAGAGCTCCGACGACCCCCATGCGGCGAGGGCAACGAGGACGAACAGGGCCGGCCAGAGCAACCGCGGGTCGGAGACGAGGCGGTTGAGGACGTCGTAGACGATCCACGCGGTGGCCAGCAGCCCGATCGAGATTGCGACGGCGACCCACGGGTCGAGGTCGTCACCGGGCTTGACGAGCGCGCTCGACGCCTCGAGGTAGTAGAGGACGAGCATCAGCCCAAAGCCCGAGAGCCAGGTCGTGTACGCCTCCCACTTGAACCAGGCGAGATGCTCGGGCAGCACGCGCGGCGCGACCACGTACTTCTGCACGTGGTAGAAGCCGCCGCCGTGCACCTCCCAGAGCTCGCCCCCGACGCCGGCCCCGGCGTCCGCCAGGTCCTTCGGGGCGCGGAGCGACTGGTCGAGCAGGACGAAGTAGAACGACGTGCCGATCCACGCCATCGCCGCGATGACGTGCAGCCAGCGCAGGCCGAGATCCAGCCAGTCGCGCACGCCGTCGGACAGAGCCAGCAGGGCCAGGGTGTCCGACTTCAGTCGGACACCTCCTCGTGCGCGGCGCTCTGCCAACGGTCGCGGGCGATCGCGACGAGCTCGTCGAGGGCAGTCTCCAACTCGGTCTCCGTCGGGTTGTCGACCCGCTCCCTGAGCACCTCGAGGATCTCCGCCTTCGGGCGACGGTTCACGAAGACGACGAAGCGGAAGCCGTGCCGCGCCTCGTAGGCCGCGTTGAGCCGGAAGAGCTCCTCGAGGACGGCCGGATCGCCGTCCTCGCCCTGCTCGGCGGTCGAGCGAGCGGAGAGGCCGGTGCGCTGGCCGATCGCCGGGTGCGCGTCGAGGATCTCACGCTTCCCGTCGAGCGGGAGCTCGTGGACGAGGGTGCCCGCGCGGTCGAGCGGATCCGGCGCCGCGGCGAGCCGCTCGACGAAGCGCGTCCGCCCCTCGAACAGCTCCGCGAGCTCTTCCAACGTGGGGGAACCCCTGGTTCCCCCACGGGCCCCCTCCTCCGGGTCGCGACTTCTCATACCGAACGTGGCCTCTCGGCCGGCGAAGCCGGCCTCCGGCCGCACTGCGTCGCGCACCGGCGACCCACAAGACGGTTCCTTCCCAAGGTCAGCTCCCGCGGTAGCTCGCGCATCCGAAGGGTGAGACGAGGAGCGGAACGTGGTAGTGGCCCTCGGCGAGCTCGACCTGCAGCTCGACGCGCGTGAAGAACGGCGAGTGCGGGTGGAAGACAAGGCGGTACGTCCCCGGCGGGAGATCGTCGGCGAGACGTGCTCGGCCCTCGACGTCGGTCTCGGCGCTCCCCACCGCGGCGCCGTCCGAGAGCAGCTCGACCGCGACGCCCTCCGCGGGTTTGCCGGCGGCGGTGTCGAGCACGTGGGTCGAAAGTGAGCAGCTCACAGCGCGAATCTTGTCGCCTGGACCCGATGGGTGCGTGCGATCTCCCCCTCGTCCGCCCGAACGAGCGCGCCGCCTCGGACGACGTCGTCACCGCCGACCACGAGGCGGTCGACGCGATGCGGCCCGGAGAGGACGAGACCGGCGACGAGGTCGTCTGCGCCGCCGAGCTCGAGCCCGTCCGTGCGCCACACCGCGAGGTCGGCCTGGTTGCCGGGCTCGAGCGAGCCGATGTCGTCGCGGCGGAGCACCTCGGCGCCGCCGCGCGTCGCGAGCCGGAGCGCCTCGCGAGCTGTCATCGCCTCCCCGCCGCCCCGACCGCGCGCGACGAGAAGCGCCTGCTTGACCTCCATGAAGAGATCGCTCCGCTCGTTCGAGGCGGAGCCGTCGACGCCGAGGCCGACGCGCACGCCCGCGTCGCGCAGCCCCCGCACGGGAGCGACGCCGGCGCCCAGGCGCAGGTTCGACGTCGGGCAGTGCGCGACGCCGGTCCCCGTGCTGCCGAACCGCGCCACCTCGGCGTCCGAGAGGTGCACGCAGTGCGCGCACCACACGTCGCGGTCGAGCCAGCCGAGCCGGTCGAGGTACTCGACGGGGCTGCAGCCGTAGAGCTCGCGGCAGTACGCCTCCTCCTCGACCGTCTCGGCGAGATGGGTGTGGAGCACCAGTCCGAGGCGCCGTGCGAGCGCCGCCGACTCCTCCATGAGCCGCCCGGTGACGGAGAAGGGCGAGCAGGGCGCTACGGCGATCTGCACGCGGGCGCCCGGGCCGGCCTCGTGCAACGCTCCGTGGAGGCGCTCCGTCTCGGCGAGCACAACGTCGATCTTTTCGACGAGCTCGTCGGGCGGGAGCCCGCCGTCGGCGACACCGAGATCCATCGAGCCGCGCGAGGCGACGATCCGCACGCCGAGCTCGCGCGCGGCCTGCACCTCCGCCTCGAGGATCCCCTCGCGGCCGCGGGGGAAGACGTAGTGGTGGTCGAACACCGTCGTGCAGCCCGAGAGGGCGAGCTCCGCGAGCCCTGTGCGGGCCGCGGCGTACTCGGCCTCCGCGTCGATCCTGGCCCAGACGGGATAGAGCTCGCGCAGCCACGAGAAGAGGTCGGCCTGCTGCGCGCGGGCACGCGTCAGCGTCTGGTACAGGTGATGATGCGTGTTGACGAGCCCGGGCGTGACGACCGCGCCGCCGAGATCCACACGCTCGTCGTGCTTCGGCTCCGCGCCGCCGCCCGTGGCGGCGATCACCGTGTCGTCGACGAGCACCCAGCCGTCCCGGTGCTCCGTCTCCTCGTCGTCCATCGTGACGACCCAGCCGTTCGCGTAGAGCGTCCGCATGCGGGCGGACGTTATCGTCAGGCGTCGTGACGGGCACCGCCGCCGACGTCCTGGCCCGCTGCGCCATGCTCGGCGAGGTCAGCGAGGAGCTCGACGGCCTGACGCGCCGCTTCGCGACGCCGGCTCTCGCGAGCGCGGGAGAGATCGTCGCCGGCTGGATGAAGGACGCGGGCATGACGACCCGCCGCGACGCGGTCGGCAACGTCATCGGCCGCCACGGCGGCGGTGAGCGCGCCCTCGTCCTCGGCTCGCACCTCGACACGGTTCCGAACGCCGGGACGTTCGACGGCCCACTGGGGATCGTCGCGGCCATCGCGGTCGTCGAGCGGCTCGCGGTGGGCGGGCCGCAGCCCTCGTGTCCCGTCGAGGTCGTCGCCTTCGCGGACGAGGAGGGCACGCGCTTCGGGACCTCGTACCTCGGCTCGGCCGCGTATGTCGGCGCGTTCGAGCCCGCGTGGCTCGACCATGTCGACGCGGAGGGGATCACGCTCCGCGACGCGATCCGCGCTTCCGGGGGTGAGCCCGACGCCGCGGTCGACGTTCGTCCACCCGACCTCGCCGGCTACCTCGAAATTCACATCGAGCAAGGGCCGGTGCTGGAGCGCGAGGGGCTCCCGGTCGGGGTGGTCACCGCGATCGCGGGACAGACCCGCGCGAGGATCGTGCTGACCGGCGAGGCGGGCCATGCGGGCACCTTGCCCATGGACGCGCGGCACGACGCGCTGGCGGCGGCGGCCGAGGCGGTGCTCGCGGTCGAGCGACGCGGGCGCTCCGAGCCGGGACTCGTCGCGACGGTCGGCGCGCTCGCGCTGTCTCCGAACGTCGGGAACGTCGTCCCGGGCGAGGTGCGGATGCTGCTCGACCTGCGTCACGCCGACGACGGCGTTCGCCGGCGGGCGGCGGCGGAGGTGCGTGCCGACGTCGAGGGCATTGCGGCGGCGCGCGGTGTCGACGCCGCCTGGACGACGCGGTACGACACACCGGCTGTGGTTCTGGACACGACGCTTCGTGCGCGGCTCGCCGATGCCCTCCGTGTGCAGGGCATTCCCGCGCGCGACCTCGCCAGCGGCGCGGGCCACGATGCGGTCGTCCTCTCGCGCATCTGCCCGGCGGCGATGCTGTTCGTGCGCTGCGCCGGTGGCATCAGCCACGACCCGCGCGAGTCGGTCTCCGAGGAGGACGTCGCGGTCGCTCTCGACGTCCTCGAGCACGCCGTTCGCGCGTCCTGAGAGGGATGGGCTGACGCCGTCAGCCGGATGGTGGAGAATGCCCCCCTCGAACCGGCCGAACCCGAAGGAGGGTATGCACATGCGAAAGGGGAAGCAGGCGCTCTGGGCGGCGATCGGGGTCGTCGCGCTCGCAGCGCTCGTTGCGGCCGCGACGGCGCCGGCGCGCACGTCCGCGCCGACAGCGCCGATCAAGGCAGCGTGGATCTACGTCGGGCCGCACAACGACGGCGGCTGGTCGCAGGCCCACGACATGGGACGCCTCTACGTCCAGAAGAAGCTCGGCAAGAACGTCGTCACCACGTTCAAGGAGAGCGTTCCGGAGGGGCCGCAAGCCTCGCAGGTGATCGACAGCCTTGTCCGTGACGGCAACAAGATCATCTTCGCGACGTCGTTCGGGTACATGGACGCGATGGCGGCGGCGGCGAAGAAGTACCCCGACGTCTACTTCGAGCACGCCACGGGCTACAAGACGTCGAAGAACTTCGCCGTCTACTTCGGAGCGGGCGAGGACTCGATCTACCTGTCCGGTATGGCGGCGGGCGCGGCGACGAAGAAGGGCGTCATCGGCTACATCGTCCCGTTCCCGATCCCGGAGGTCATCCGACACGCGAACGCCTTCGCGCTCGGCGCGCAGGCGACGCATCCGGGCGCGAAGGTCAAGCTCGTCTGGACGAAGTCCTGGTTCGATCCTGCCAAGGAGAAGAAGGCGGCGGAGAGCCTCGTCGCGGCGGGTGCCGACGTGCTCGGCCAGAACGTGGACAGCCCTGCCGCCGGGCAGTACGCGCAGTCGAAGAAGCTGCCGTGGGTCGGGTACGACAGCGACGCGAAGAAGTTCGCGCCGACGTCGTGGCTCACCGCGGCCGTGTACGACTGGGGCCCCTACTACCTGAAGCGTGTCAAGGCGGCCGCCAGCGGCTCGTGGAAGACGGGCAGCTACTACGGCAACATCGCTGACGGCCTCACGGACATCGCCCCGTTCGGCCCGAAGGTGTCGAAGAAGACGAAGGCCGCGATCGCGGCCAAGCGGGCGCAGCTCGTCAAGGGCACGTTCTACGAGTTCCAGGGGCCACTCTACGACCAGGCCGGAAAGCTCCGCGTGCCGAAGGGGAAGCGGATGACCCTCCCGCAGATCCTCACCATGGACTGGCTCGTGAAGGGCGTCGAGGGGAGCCCGAAGGGGTAGGCACCTCGGGATCGCTCCACCGGACGGTGTGTCTACCGCAGCCGAGGACGTGGCGACGGCCGCCCGACAGGAGGCGGCCGTTGCCATGCGCGGCGTCACGAAGCGCTTCCCCGGCGTCGTCGCGAACGACGACGTCTCGTTCGAGGTCGCGCGCGGCGAGGTGCACGCGCTCCTCGGGGAGAACGGGGCCGGCAAGACGACGCTGATGAACGTCCTCACGGGCCTCTACCGGCCCGACGAGGGAAAGATCGAGGTAGGCGGCCGGCCGGTGGAGCTTCACTCGCCGCGCGACGCGATCGCGGCGGGCATCGGGATGGTGCACCAGCACTTTCGCCTGGTCGAGACGCTGACGGTCGCCGAGAACATCGCGCTCGCCGACCGGCAGGCGCCGTTCCTGCTTCGTGGACGGGAGGCCGAGCTGCAGGTCGAGCTGACGGCCGAAGCGCTCCACATGCCGGTCGATCCGGGCGCGAAGATCTGGCAGCTCTCGGTCGGCGAGCAGCAGCGTGTGGAGATCATGAAGGCGGTCAGGAGCGGCTCCCGCGTGCTGATCCTCGACGAGCCGACGGCGGTGTTGACGCCGCAGGAGGCGCAGGCGCTCTTCCGCACGCTCCGGGTGATGGCCGCCGAGGGCCACTCGGTCGTCGTCATCACGCACAAGCTTCACGAGGTGATGGAGGTCGCCGACCGCGTGACCGTCCTGCGCGGCGGGCGGTCGATCGCAACCGTCAGGACATCCGAAGTGACGCGGAACGAGCTCGCGTCGCTGATGGTCGGGCGGGACGTCGAGCCCGAGCGGCGGCGCGAGCCGGGAGAGATCGGCGAGGTGGTTCTCGAGGCGCGGGGGCTTTCCGCGCGCGGCGACCGCGGCGTCGACGCGCTGCGGGACGTCTCCTTCTCCGTACGGGCCGGCGAGGTGCTCGGCGTTGCCGGGGTCGCTGGCAATGGGCAGCGCGAGCTCGCCGAGGTGCTGACCGGCCTGCGGCCTGCGAGCGCGGGCGTCGTCGAGGTCGACGGGAAACGGCTGCGCGACGGCGATCCGCGGGCCGCGATCCGGGCCGGTGTCGCGCACGTGCCGGAGGACCGCCTCCGGACGGGCGTCGCGCCGAGCCTCAGCATCGCCTCGAACGTCGTGCTCAAGTCGTACCGCGGGGAGGTCTCCCGGGGGCCGTTTCTCCTCCTGAGACGGATCGCCGCGCGGGCGGCGGAGCTCATCCGCCGCTACGACGTCCGCGGCGCCGGGCCGCACGCGCCCGCCCGGCTCCTCTCGGGCGGAAACCTGCAGAAGGTCGTGCTCGCGCGGGAGTTCTCGAGCCGACCGAAGGCGCTCGTCGTCGCGGCGCCGACGCGCGGGCTCGACGTCGGCGCGATCGAGACCGTCCACGGATACCTGCGCGACGCCGCGGCCGAGGGCGTGGCAGTGCTGCTCGTCAGCGAGGACCTGGACGAGCTCCTCACCCTCGCGGACCGGATCGTGGTGATGTACGAGGGCGCGATCGTCGGGGAGGTCGACGCGCGCGCCGCGAGCGTCGAGGAGATCGGGCTGCTCATGGCGGGCGTCGCGTGACGCGTCCCTCGGTGCGGATCGAGCGCCGGCTCGTCCAGCGCCGCTGGCTTCCCGTCGTCGTCCCGATCGGCTCGCTCGTCGTCGCGTTCGGAGCGATAGCCGTCGTGCTGCTCGTCACCGGGCACGCGCCGCTCCCGACGTTCAGGCGACTCTTCGACGCAGCGTTCGTCGCCGACGGCGCGTTGACCAACACGCTCATCTCGGCGACGCCGCTCGCGTTCACGGGCCTCGCGGCCGCGGTCGCGTTCCGGATGCGCCTCTTCAACATCGGAGCGGAAGGGCAGCTCTACTTCGGCGCGATCGGGGCCGCCGGCATCGCGCTCCTGCTCGCGGGGCAGTCGGCGTGGCTGATCATCCCCGCGATGATCGTCGCCGGCGCGGCGCTCGGCGCTGCCTGGGGAGCGATCCCGGGCGTGCTGCGGGCGTTCGCCCACACCAACGAGATCATCACGTCGCTGATGCTCAACTACGTCGCGGCGCTCGTCCTCAACTACCTGATCTTCGACAGCCTCTCCTACTGGCGCGACACGTCCGCGACCGGGCAGCTGTTCCCCCAGGGAAAGACGCTGCCGGATGCGGCGACATGGCCGACTTTCACGCTCGGGTCCGTGACGGTGCCTTTCGGGTTCGTCGTCGCGATCGTGGTCGCTGCCGTCGTGTGGGTGCTGTACACGCGGACGCGATTCGGCTTCGAGACCCAGGTGATCGGCGACTCCCCACGCGCCGCGCGGTACGCCGGCATGCGAACGAGACGAAAGATCGTGGCGGTGCTGTGCCTCTCCGGCGCGATCGCCGGGATCGGCGGCGCGAGCCAGGACGGCGACTTCCGCCACGTGCTCGACGCCCGCGGTCTCCAGCAGGCGAACTACGGCTACACGGGCATCGTCGTCGCGGCGCTGGCCCGGTACAACCCGTTCGCGACGGTGCTTGTCGCGTTCCTGCTCGGGGGGCTCGAGAACGCGGGCTACACGCTCCAGGGCGCCGACTTCCCCTCGGGACTCGTCGGGATGATGCAGGGGATCATCCTGTTCGCGATGCTCGGCGGCGAGCTGCTCGTCCGCTACCGCGTCGTGATCGAGCGCTCGGGCTCCCTCGGCGCCGCGGAGGCCACCACGTGAACGACGGCATCGTGGTGGTCGTCCTCGCGGCCGCGGTCGCATACGGGACGCCGCTGCTCTTCGCCGCGCTCGGCGAGCTGCTCGCGGAACGATCGGGCGTGCTCAACCTCGGCGTCGAGGGGATGATGCTGATGGGAGCGGTGATCGGCTTTCTCTGCGTCCAGCACGTCGGCGGCTCGGCAGGCGTAGCGCTGCCGATCGCGGTGGGCGCTGCTGCCGTCGCCGGCGGAGGGTGCGCGCTGATCCTCGCGTTCCTCGTCGTCACGCTGCGGGCGAACCAGATCGTCTCCGGGCTTGCGCTGACGATCTTCGCCGGCGCCGCGGGGCTCTCGTCGTACATCGGCAACGACTTCGAGCTCGCCGACGATCCGGCGCGGTTTTCGTTCGAGCCGCTGAACGCGCTGGGCCTCGGCGACCTGCCGGTCCTCGGCCCCGTCGTCTTCGAGCAGACGTGGCTCGTCTACGCGTCATGGCTCGCCGTGGCGGCTGTCGCCTTCTACCTCTGGCGGACGCGGCCCGGCCTCAACGTCAGGGCGGTCGGGGAGTCGCCCGCCGCGGCCGACGCGATGGGAATCGACGTCACGCGGTACCGTTACCTCCACACCGTCGCGGGCGGCGCACTCGCGGGAATCGGCGGCGCGTGTTTCAGTCTCGCGCTCACCCCGCAGTGGGTCGACGGCCTCACCGCGGGCGCCGGCTGGATCGCGATCGCGCTCGTCATCTTCGCGTTCTGGCGGCCCGACCTCTGCCTCGTCGGCGCCTACGTCTTCGGCGGGCTCTCGGCGCTGCCGCTGATCCTCCAGGCGCGCGGCGTCACGATCGCCCCGCAGCTCTTCCAGGCACTGCCGTACGTGATGACGATCCTGGTGCTGGTGCTCGTCTCGACCGGGACCGCCCGACGGCGCCTCGGCGCCCCGGCCGCGCTCGGCATCCCGTACGTGCGCGAAGAACGCTAGGAGGCCGCGGAGGAGATCGACGCCTTGGCCGCCTCGGCCATGTCGCCCCCGACCGCCTGGATGATCTCGGGCCGGTCGAGCAGGCGGGCGCGCTGCTCGGGGCTCTGCAGCCGGTTCACGACGTAGCGGTCCTCGAGGATCTCCGAGAGCGCGCGGCCGCGGTCGTGCTCGCGGATGACGTACTGCGCCACGCGCTCCTCGCCGGCCGAGCGCTGGAACAGGAACGAGAAGATGTCCTTGAGAGCCATTGGCTCGGATCCTAGCCCGAGTCTTCGGGCCACTCGAGGTTGGCGTCGGGGATCGGGTCGCCGTGCGGGTCGTGGGTCGGGAAGCCGAGCGCCTCGTCGATCCGGGCCTCGAGCTCCTCGGAGAGTGCGTGCTCGAGCCGGTCGGCCTCGTCGTGCACCTCGTCGACGTGGATCCCGAGGGTCTGCGCGAGGTACAGCTCGAGCAGGCGGTGATGGCGGATCACCTCGAGGGCGACCTGCTCGCCGGCCGGCGTGAGCGAGACGCCCCGGTACGGCGCATGCGACACGAGACCGAGCGCCGCGAGCTTCTTCACCATCGCGCTCGCCGACGCGGGCGACACGCCCATGTCGCGTGCGAGCGCGGTCGTGGAGACGCGGTTGCCCGACGCGCCGAGCTTGTAGACCCCGCGCAGGTAGTGCTGGATCGCGTCGCTCAGCGGGGTCACCGGCGCCATGTCGCGAGTGTACGGCGGGTTCTCGCGTCATCGCCCCGGGAGCGCTGGTAGCGTCGCCGCTTCGTGAACGTTCGTGTCGGCCACAGTCCCGACCCCGACGACGCGTTCATGTACTGGGCGCTGACGACGGATCTCGTCGACGCGCGCGGATTCCGCTTCGAGCAGGTGTTGGCCGACATCCAGACGCTGAATCAGTGGGCGCGCGCCGCGCGGCTCGAGGTGACCGCGATCTCGCTGGCCGCGTACCCGTTCGTCCAGGACGACTACGCCCTGCTGCCGCACGGCGCCTCGATCGGCGCGGGCTACGGGCCGGTCCTCGTCGCGCGCGAGCCGATCGATGTCGACGACCTGGCCGGGCGCGAGATCGTGATCCCGGGCGCGCTGACGACCGCCTTTCTCACTCTCCGCCTCGTGCTCGGCGAGTTCCCCTTCCGCGAGGTCGCCTTCGAGGAGATCCCGGACGAGGTTGCGAGCGGCCGCGCGGACCTCGGGCTCCTGATTCACGAGGGACAGCTCACCTTCTCCGAGCTCGGCCTCGCGAAGGTGCTCGACCTCGGCGAGTGGTGGCTGCTCGAGACGGGGCTGCCGCTCCCGCTCGGCGTCAACGTCGTCCGGCGCGACGTCGAGCGGCTGGGCGAGCTCTCCGCGGTGCTGCACGACGCCATCGAGTGCGGGCTCGACAACCGCGAGGAAGCGCTCGAGTATGCGCTCCAGTTCGGGCGCGGGATCGACGCCGCCGTCGCCGACCGGTTCGTCTCGATGTACGTCAACGACCTGACGAAGGACTACGGCGAGGAGGGGCGCACCGCCGTTGCAGAGCTGCTGCGGCGCGGCGACGAGATGGGAGCCTTCCCGAGCGGGGTCGTCGTCGACTGGGTGGAGTGACCCAAGTGAACCTGTGTGGGTGTCGGACTGAAGTCCGCCGAGGAAACGGTGTCGGAGCCAGGCTGAAGCCTGGCACCGACGCTGTGTCTATTCCGGAAACGGCTCGACCGAGGCGTCGCTCTCCCGCCGCAGGACGACCGCGACCGACGCCAGCACGATCGCCGCGCCGAGCGCGATCCGCCACGTGATCTGCTCGTCGAGGATCAGGACGCCCAGCCCGATCGCCACCACCGGGTTCACGTACGCGTAGGTCGCCACGGTCCCGAGCGGGGCGTGGTGGAGCAGCCAGACGTAGGCCGTGAACCCGATGAGCGACCCGATCAGGACGAGATAGGCGAAGGCGAGGAGCGAGGTGCCGGACACGGCGCCGAGGTCGGGCCGCTGCGCGATCCCGATCGGCAGGAAGATCAGCCCGCCGGCCAGCATCTCGAAGGTCGTAGCGACGAAGGCGTCGCGTGGGAGCGGTATCCGCGACGAGAGGTACGAGCCGGTTGCCCAGGCGACCGCCGAGACGGCCGTCAGCGCGATTCCCCACCACGTCGCCCCGCCCTCGGGACGGAAGAGGATCGCGACGCCGACGAAGCCGACGAGCACGCCGACGATCGCGAGCCTCGGCGGGCGCTCGCCGCCGGCCAGGCGCAGCAGCACGACGAGCAGCGGCACCGAGGCGATGATGAGCGATGCGACTCCCGTCGGCACCGTTCGCTCCGAGACGAAGAGCAGGCCGTTCGCCCCGGGCAGCAGCAAGCCGATCAGCGCGGCGCACGCGAGCTCGCGCCGGGTGATCCGCAGCGCATGTCGGCCCTGTCGCCACGCGACGATGGCAGCCATCAGCGCGCCGGCGAGGATGAACCGCGCCGACACGGCGCTGAACGCCGGGATGGTGTCGCCCGCAACCTTGATCCCGAGATACGTCGAGCCCCAGATCACGTAGACGGCGGCAAGCGCCGCCCAGGCCCTCGGTGTCACCGCTTGAGCGTGAGCGCCGCGCCGGCGGCGAGCAGAGCGATCCCGAGCGCCCGCGGCCAGCTGAGCGCAATCTGCTCGAAGCCGAACAGGCCGTAGCGGTCGATCAAGGCGCCGGCCGCGAGCTGGCCCGCAACCAGCAGGGCGATCGTCGCCGTCGTCCCGATGCGCGGCGAGGCGACCGTGATGGTGAAGACGATGAACGCCCCGAGCACGGCTCCGAGCCAGAGCCACTTCGGCGTCGTCCAGGCGTCGCCGATCCCGCCGACGCCGCGCCGGGCCACGAGCAGGACCGCGACCGCGAGCACGGCCGAGAGGCAGAACGCCCACGCGACCGCCTCGAGCGTCCCGATGCGCTCGCCGAAGCGTCCCATGACGGCGGCCTGAACCGATCCGGCCAGCCCGGCGGCGAGCGCCAGTGCCGCCGCCATTCCGGTTCCGCCGCTCACGCACCCGACGCTATACGCTCGGGCTCGTGCGAGCCGACCGGACCAGACACCACAGCGGATGCTGATGGCCGAGCCGACGCACCCCAGCCCGGTCGACCCGTCCGAGCTGGGCTTCGAGACCATCGTCTACGAGAAGACGCCGCCCCGGGCGACGATCCGGCTCAACCGCCCCGACGTCCTGAACGCCTTCGACTTCCGCATGCTGCGCGAGATCGCGCGCGCGTGCGAGGACGCGTCGTGGGACGACGACGTCCGCGTCGTCGTGGTCACCGGCGAGGGGCGTGCGTTCTGCGTCGGCGCCGACCTGCGCTCGTGGGAGGACACGCTGGTCGGGCGGCCGCAGGAGTACTGGAAGTGGTTCGGCGCCTTCAAGGACATGCACGACCGCATCCGCGAGCTCGGCAAGCCGAGCATCGCCCGGATCAACGGCATCGCGGTCGGCGGCGGGAACGAGCTCCAGATGGCCTGCGACCTCGCGGTGATGGTCGACGACGCCTTCATCCGCCACGTCGGGCTCGAGCACGGCTCCGTGCCCGCCGGGGGCGCGACGCAGTGGCTGCAGCTCATGGTGGGCGACCGGCGTGCGCGCGAGATCGTCCTCCTCTGCGACGAGATCCCGGCGCCCCAGGCGGCCGAGTGGGGGTTGATCAACCGCGCGGTTCCGCGCGCCGAGCTGGACGCCGCCGTGGACGCCTGGGTCGAGAGCCTCGTGCGCAAGCTGCCCCAGACGACCCGCTACGCGAAGCAGCAGCTCAACGTCTGGCGCGACATGGCCTGGCACCAGACGATCGGCCACGCGCGCGACTGGCTGTCGATGTCGATGCTCGGGGATGAGGCACAGAGCGCGATCACCGCCTTCCTCGACTCGCGGCGGGGGAAGGAGCCGGGCGAGGCTGAAGCCACGCCCGGCGGGCGATAGGCTCCCGCGCATGGCCGACGAGGTGCTGACCGCTCGCGACGGCGCGGTTCTCACGATCACGTTCAACCGCCCCGAGGTCTACAACGCGTTCAACCGCGAGCTGCACGCGGCGCTCAACGCCGCCCTCACCGAGGCGGCCGACCCGGCGGTGCGCTGCGTCGTGATCACGGGCGCCGGCAAGGGCTTCTGCGCGGGCCAGGACCTGAAGGAGTTCGGCGCCGTGTCCGGGACGGTCGGCGACGCGCTGGAGCAGACCTATCACCCGAACGTCCGGCTCGTCCGCTCGCTGGGCAAGCCGGTGATCGCGGCCGTGAACGGGCCGGCGGCCGGCGCGGGGCTCTCGTTCGCCTGCGCCTGCGACCTGCGGATCGCGGCCGAGTCTGCGACCTTCGTCCCCGGCTTCGTCGGCATCGGCCTCGTCCCCGACGCGGGAGGCACATGGTTCATTCATCGCCTGCTCGGGTTCGCCCGGGCGTTCGAGTGGATGTCCTCGAACCGGCGGCTCTCCGCGGCCGAGGCGTTCGACTGGGGCCTCGTCTCGGAGGTCGTCCCGGACGACGCCTTCACGGCGCGGGTCGCGGAGGTCGCGGCGGAGTGGGCCGGGCGGCCGACGCTCGCCGTGGGCCGCACCAAGCAGCTCTTCGAGCACGCCGCGACCGCGTCGCTCGAGGAGCAGCTTGCACTCGAAGCGGCGCTCCAGCAGGAGTCGGTCGGAACCGCCGACTTCGCCGAGGGCGTGACCGCCTTCCTCGAGAAGCGCGCGCCGAACTTCAGCGGCAGCTGATCCCGTGAGCGGCGCGCCGGCCGTCTCGGTGGTCGACTATCACACGGGCGGGGAGCCGTTCCGCATCGTCACGGGCGGCGTGCCGCCGCTCGAGGGGACGACGATCCTGGAGCGCCGGCGCTTCGCGCGCGACCACCTCGATCGCTTCCGCCGACTGCTCGTGCACGAGCCGCGCGGGCACGCGGACATGTACGGCTGCCACGTCGTCCCGCCGAACGACGACGGCGCCGATCTCGGCGTCGTCTTCTTCCACAACGAGGGCTACTCGACCGCATGCGGGCACGGCACGATCGCGCTGGTGACATGGGCGCTCGACGAGGGCGTCGTCCCCTGCCGCGAGGGCGAGAACCGCGTGGTCGTGGACGTTCCCTCGGGCCGGCTCGAGACGTGGGCCACGGTCGAAGCGGGCCGCGTACGGTCGGTGCGATTTCGCAACGTGCCGTCCTTTGTCTGGGCGAAGGAGACAGAGGCGGCGGGCCGCGTCGTCGCCGTCGCCTTCGGCGGCGCCTTCTACGCGTCGCTCGAGGAGCGCGTCGAGCCACGGGAGCTGCCGCGGCTGATCGAGCTCGGCCGCGCGATCAAGGCGGCGATCGAGGCCGAGCAGGACGTCGTCCATCCGCTCGAGCCGGAGCTCCGCGGCATCTACGGGGTCATCTTCTGGCAGGACGAGCGCGGCGAGCCGCTCACGCAGCGGAACGTCACCGTCTTCGCCGACGGCGAGGTCGACCGCTCGCCTTGCGGTTCCGGGACCTCGGCCCGGCTCGCGCTGCTCGACGCGCAGGGCCGCCTCCCGCGCGGCGTCGCCCTTCGCCACCTCTCGATCGTCGGCTCCGAGTTCACGGGCCGTGTCGTGGGCGCCGCCGACGTGGCCGGGCTCCCGGCCGTGGTCACCGAGGTCGAGGGCTCCGCCTTCCGAACGGGCCGCGCCGAGTTCGAGCTGGATCCGGACGATCCGCTCGGCGAGGGCTTCCTCCTGCGCTGACCTACGGCACGTCCATTCGGACGAGCTTGCGCACCGTGAGCGCCGTGAAGCCGGCGATCACGATCGCGGCGGCCACCAGCGCGGCGCCCGCCGAGAGCGGGTTCTCGATCGTTGCGAGCCGCGCGCCGTCCAGCCCGTGGATCACCGCGAGCGTGTAGCGCCGGATCGAGAGGAAGCGGATGCCGTCGAGGTACGCGGCGAGGGTCGCCTCCCACACGAACACGTAGACGAGCCCGATCAGGAGCGCGTGCCGCGTCGCGAGACCGGCCCACGTGAAGAGGGCGGCGTACGCGGCCGCGCCGACGAGCAGGCCGGCCCCGGTCGCCAGCGCCCCGCGCAGCGCGCCGCCTCCGCCGACGAGCGCGACCGCAAGGAAGCCGCTCACCGCCACGGGGATGCCGCCCACGACGAATGCGGCGGCGAGCTTCGGCAGCACGATGCGCCAGCGCGCGATCGGCTTCAGCGCGAGGTAGCCGAGCGTCCGGTCGACGAGCTCGTTGCCGAACGCGGACGTCGCGAAAAGCAGCATCACGAGCGGCAGGATCGCCGAGGCCACGAGCGTCCTGGTGACGTTGTCGGCGAAGCGCGCGCTCGTCGTCGTAGAGTCGCCCACGCGGAAGACGACGGCGGCGAGCACCGGCAGGCTGACGAGGCCGAGCACGAGCCAGAGCCTCCGGCTACCGGCGAGCTGGCGAACGGTGAGACCGAAGATCGCCGTCATCGCCCGGTCCCGGACGCGAGGTACTCGAACACGCTCTCGAGCGAGTCGTCGAGCGGCTCGACCCGCGTCAGGCGCACGCCTCGGTCTCGCGCAACCGCGGGAAGTGCGCGCTGGAGCGACGAGACGTCCCGGCTGCGGACGCGCACGCCGGTGGTGCCGGTGATCTCGACCGACTCGACCGCCTCCACGCGGACGAGGCCGGCGGCGAGCGCCCGGGGGTCGGCGCAGTCGACCCGGACGAGGAACGGCCGGTCGTCGAGCTTCTGCCGGATCGCCCGGTAGTCCCCGCTCGCGGCGAGCTTGCCGCTCACCATCAGGTGGATCCGGTCGGCGAGCTCGTCGACTTCCTCGAGGATGTGCGACGAGACGAGGATCGTCCGTCCCTCCGCGGCGAGCGCCCGAATGACGTCCCGCAGGTGGAGCCGCTGGGCGGGATCGGTGCCGGAGAGAGGCTCGTCCAGCACGAGGAGCGGAGGGTCGTGTACGAGCGTTGCGGCGAGCCGCATCCGCTGCCGCATCCCGCGGGAGTAGCCGCCGAGCCTCCGGTCCTGGTGCTCGGCGAGGTCGACGATCTCGATCGCACGGCTCGAGGCGCCGGCGACGTCCGCGACGCCATGGAGCCGCGCGCCGAGCTCGACGAACTGCCGCCCCGTGAGAAAGTCGTAGACCGACTCGTGCTCGGGCATGTAGCCGATCCGGCGGTAGAGAGCCGGGTTGCGGCGCATGCGCTCGCCGAACACCGTGACGGTTCCCTGCGACGGCTGTGTCAGGCCGCCGATCGCGCGGAGCAAAGTCGTCTTGCCGGCGCCGTTCGGCCCGAGCAGCGCCGTGACACCCGGCTCCACGACGAGCGAGACGTCGCTCACCGCGACGACGCCCGAGAACCACTTGGAGACGCCGTCGACGACGATGGTCGGCTCGGGAGGCGCGCTCATACCCGCTCCCGGTGCCGGCAAAGCCGGCGCCTCCGCTCATTGGAGCCTCCGTCGAGCCTACGGCTCACCCGCGCACCAGCCGGTTCGTGCGCCGGACGAGCCACGCGGCGAGCACGATCGTGAGCCCGACGAGCCAGAGGGCGCTGACCCCACCCGAGACGGGACGGTCGAGCTCGTCACCGAAGATCCAGTGCACCGCGTCCGTCATCGCCTGCGGAAGCCCGACGAGCGAGACCGCGTCCGCGGCGCCCCCGGAGAAGTTCTCCTCGGCGATGCCGCCGATCGCGGAACCGATGAAGATCACCGCGAGCATCGCCACCGACGCGTACGCGCGTCGCGTCGCGAACGACGCAACGAGGAGCGCGAGGGTCGTCAACACAACGGCGATGAGGGCGCCGGCGGCGAGGAACCGCGGCACGACGTCCCAGTTGTCCCGGAGGAACGAGCCGGGGCTCTTCGCGTCGAGGACGTTCCACGTGAAGAGCACGGCCTCCGGCGCCCACGACGCCGCCAGGAGGACGGTCGCGAAGGAGGCCCACCGCGCGCCGACGTAGTCGAGCGCCGTGATGGGCCGCGCGGCGTACAGGGAGAGCACGCGGTCGCTCCGATCGGGGCAGATCAGGAGAGGCGCGACGACCGCCGCGAAGAGGGCGAGCGGCACCATCGCGTACCCGTAGTAGTCCCCGTACGACGGGAGCTCGAAATCGTCCGGGTTCGTCGCCGGGCCGACGAACGCGGCCACCACGACGAGGACGACCATGGGGACGAGCGCGAGCGCGAGCAGGAGCCACGGCGCGACCTTCGCGCCGACGCCGCGCCCGAGGCCCAGCGAGATGCGGATGCCGTCCCGCCAGATAGCGTTGCGCCGAGCCCAGCGGCCGGTTCGCTCGCCGTCGTAGCCGCGGTAGCCGAGGTCGAAGACCTCCGCAGGCCCGGAGCTCACGACGCGGCCTCCTCTCGGGTCGCTTCGGCTCCGTCGCGCGTGAACACGTCGGCGAGGGAGTGACGGGCGGGGGCGAGCCGATAGAGCACCGCGCCCGAGTCGACGATGACGTCCCGCAGCGTGTCGTAGTCCTCGCCGGAGACGTCCTCGAGCGTCAACCGGCGCCCGTCGAGCTTCGGCTCCAGGCCGCGGCCGCGGAGGGCCGCGACGACCGCGTCGGCGCCGTCGAGGAGCTCGACCTCGAGCGTCTCCGTCTCCTCCGTGAAGCCAGACACCGGGCCGGAGCGGAGCAGCCGCCCCGCGTCGAGCACGACGACGGAGTCACACGCCCGCTCGACGTCGCCCATCAGGTGGGTGGAGATGACGATGCTGATCCCGAACTCACCGCCGACGCGCCGGATGAGCTCGAGCATCTCGCGGCGGCCGAGCGGGTCGAGCCCCGCGGTCGGCTCGTCGAGGAGCGCGATCACGGGGTCGTGGACGAGCGCCTGCGCCAGCTTCACCCGCTGCTTCATGCCGGTGGAGTACGTCTCCATCGGCCGGTAGCGCTCCTCGAACAGGCCGACGTGGCGAAGCACGTCGGATGCCCGCAGCCGGGCTGCCGTCCGCGGCAGGCCGCTGACCTGCGCCATGTAGGCGAGGAACTCCGCCGCCGAGACGTTGCGCGGCAAGCAGTCGTGCTCGGGCGCATAGCCGATCCGTGCGCGCACGTCGGGGGAGCTGCGAGCGTCCTGCCCGAGCACCTCCGCCGTGCCGGAGTCCGGGTCGAGCAGGCCGAGGAACAGCTTGAGGGACGTGCTCTTGCCGGCCCCGTTCGAGCCGAGCAGGCCCGTGATTCCCTCGTCGATCTCGAAGTCGACACCGTCGAGCGCCCGGACCGAGCCGAACGTCTTCGTCAGCTCGTGGGCACGGAGCAGCGCCATCGCCCGGACCCTAGATGGTTCGTCAGGAGCGGGCTCGAAGGAGCGCGAGCACCTCGCCGTCCTCGGGGAATCGGCCCTCGCGCTGCTTCGAGAAGACGAGTGCTCCGTCGGCGACGACGTCGTACTGGCTCTTGGCGCCCTCGAGAGCGGACGCGTCGTGCCCGGCGGCATTGAGCTCGGCCGCGAGACTCGCGGCCCGGCGGTCGTAGCCCCCTCAGACGGGGCAGTAGATGATCTCGACGCGCACGTTCGGGACGCTACCCGACCGAGGGGCGGTGGCGGTCGACGATCGCCGCAGCGTCGACTCCGGGCGGCAACGTCCCGTACGCGCGGCCGCCCTCGCCTCCGAGCCGCGTCGCGCAGAACGCATCCGCGACCTCGGCGGACGCGTGTCGCACGAGGAGCGAGGCCTGCAGCGCGAGCGCGAGTCGTTCGACGAGCCGCCGCGCTGTGGTCTCTTCGGCGGCGTCGAGCTCGTCGTCCAGCCGGGTGATCGCGTCGTCGAGGTGGCGGTTCGCGCCGCGGGCGTGCTCGAGCTCGGTCATGAACGCCTCCCGGCTCTCCGGCTCTCGGCCGAGCGCGCGGAGCACGTCGAGGCAATTGACGTTGCCCGAGCCCTCCCACACCGAGTTGACGGGGCTCTCGCGGTAGAGGCGGGGCAGGCTCGACTCCTCGACGTAGCCGTTGCCGCCGAGGCATTCGAGTGCCTCGGCGACGAGCGGCGGGGCCGACTTGCAGACCCAGAACTTCGCCACGGCGGTGGCGAGGCGGCGGAAGGCGTGGTCGCCCTCGTCGAAGGCGCGCGCCAGGCGCATGGCCGTGGCCGTCGCCGCCTCCGAGTCGAGGCAGAGATCGGCGAGCACGTTCTGCATCAGGGGTTGCTCCGAGAGGAGCCGGCCGAACGCGGCACGGTGGGCGGCGTGATGGGTGGCCTCGGCCACGGCGCGCCGCACGAGCGCCGTCGACCCGAGCACGCAGTCGAGCCGCGTGTGGACGACCATCTCGATGATCGTCGCGACGCCGCGGCCCTCGTCGCCGACGCGATACGCGACCGCGTCCACGAGCCGAATCTCGGCCGAGGCGTTCGAGCGGTTGCCGAGCTTGTCCTTCAGCCGGTCGATCCGGAAGCCGTTTCGCGTCCCGTCATCGAGGATCCGGGGGAGGAGGAAGCACGTGAGGCCGTCGGGCGCCTGCGCGAGGACGAGGAACGCGTCCGACATCGGCGCCGAGCAGAACCACTTGTCGCCGGTGAGCAGATAGACGTCGCCCGAGGGCTCGGCGCGCGTCTCGTTGGCGCGGACGTCCGATCCACCCTGGCGCTCGGTCATCGCCATCCCGCAGAGCGCGCCCGCCTTGTCGAGGTGAGGACGGAGGTCGGGGTCGTACGTCGTCGACCCGAGCAGCGGCGTCCACTCGTCCGCGAGCCCGGGCGCCGCCGCGCGGAGGGCGGGCACGGACGCGAACGTCATCGAGAGCGGGCACCCGACGCCGGCCTCGGCGTACGCGAGCGTCATGAACCGGGCCGCGCGGGCGACGTGGCCGCCCGCAGCCGAGTGCAGCCCGTGGCCGACCCCGAGCGCGAGGAGCTCGTGCCAGGCGGGGTGGAACTCGACCTCGTCGATCCGCTCGCCGAAACGGTCGTGCGTGCGAAGGATCGGCGGGT
>Ga0207657_10002462_pt1 | contig 20019 bp, 15 predicted proteins | sample KBSC33metaG_FD_184316 | JGI IMG/M metagenome (GOLD analysis project Ga0207657, IMG submission 184316) | Corn rhizosphere microbial communities from Kellogg Biological Station, Michigan, USA - KBS C3-3 metaG (SPAdes) (version 2) | ecosystem: Host-associated > Plants > Roots > Rhizosphere > Soil ... | reverse complement strand
CTCTTTTGCCGAAAGAAGATAGGCCTCCCATCGGCCAACAGAATCGCTAAGCTGGAAATCAAGAAGAGGGGCGACAGCCCGACCACTGCCACTAACGCCACCAGAACGTCGAAGCAACGGAGAAAGGGCCGATCAGCCGTTTTTTCGCCAATTCGCCTGCCGCCCGAAGCAACAATCACTAGCTTTTTAGCGCGTTGCAATCCGGCGCTCCTTTGTACTCAGGACAGCGTCCGTCGCCACGCAATCAGAGTCAATTTCGACCAGTACGGATCGTTGGATCAGCGTAATTGAAAGTACGAGACGGAGCGGCTTTTTCACGTCCGCCACCATCCCTTCCAGGCCGGCTAGTGGTCCCCGTACGATTCGCACCTTCTCACCTTGATCCCAATAATTATGGGGTTCCATCGGGATGCCAGCTCGTGCCGCGATCTGTATCGCGCCGATCTCGTCATCGGCAATTGGACTCGGAGCTTTCCCGGCGCCCAAGAATTGAAGCACTCCAGGTGTAGTGAGCACCGGCAGCCTTACGCTAAGGTCAGTCCGGCAAAACAAATATCCGGGAAACAGTGGAAGCTGGAATTCGCGGCTCCGATTTCCATACTGGTGTTGCCGCCGATAGAGAGGCAAGAACGTTTCATAACCTTTCTGCTCCAGCTGACAGCACACCTTTTTTTCGTGACGAGGCGCCACGCTCAAAGCGAACCATTGTGTGTTTGTTTGGGAACTGGATGGGATCACGCCGTAATTCTCGGTAAGCGGCTGCGCGAATTGCATAACGATTCATGACGCCCATCGCTCCGGCGCGTTGTTACGGGTGCACGGCCAATGCCACGCCTTTCGCGGGAATACGTTTCCGGCTATGTTGCCGGTGGAACGCAACTTATGGATCACTCGTCGAGCGAACGAACCGTAAGTGGCACGTTTTCAGACGGAAACAAGGGGCATAGAATGTGCATGCGCGTTCCGTCACACGATGAGATTGAAACGATTCTTTCCGTGGGGCGTCTGAGCTTTTGAGGGAATGCGTAAGTCCTCGAGTGGACTGGCATCCGATGTGCAGGATTTTCATCGGAGACGTTGAATTTCCGCTGCCTCGCTCTATGCCAGGAATCTCAAGCCGTAGTTTTCATTCGCTGATCCGCGAGCCTTCTGCCAAGGCTTTAAAGGCGCTGGGGCCGCATTCAGAGGTAATATTCGCGCAATGGAAACGAGAGGCGAACCGCTTAGGGATTGAATCTCAAGATTTCCTGGGACAGTCTCATCTTGATTTCAATCGCCTCTCGGCGGAACTGACTAGGATGTCCTTTCCAGCTTTTCGGCGGCAAATGTATGAGCTTGGTCGTACGCTCGCCCAGTGCGGCGTGCCACGCGAGCGTTCCATCGAAGCCATCAATCGGCTCTTTGAAATCTGTGCCCCTCTGCTGATGAATCATGAGCCCGAAGAGGCAGGTAATATCCTGGCCCTCGCGCGTCTTCAGGCCCTCATCATACAGATGATTCTTTCCTCTCACACCGAACCAGTCTCGGCACGCCGGAAAACACCGGCGAAGCCCACGCCAATTTCTTCGGGGGACCGCCGTCATGACGCTTCGGTGTATGTGACCAAGGTCTACGAAGAGGAACGGAAGCGTCTGTCGAGGGATCTGCATGATGAAGTGGGCCATGACCTGGTACTGCTGAAACTGTATCTCGAGATGATCGCGCTGGATACCCACAAAAGAGAGTTCCAGAGCATTCGGCCCAGACTCAACGAAGCCATCGGCCTGGTCTCGCACGCGATCGATTCCGTAAGGCGTCTGGTGCTGGACCTAGGTCCCGCGGTTTTCGACGAGTTAGGATTTCTGCCTGCGGTTAGAACCTATACCAGCCAGTTTTCCGCCCGGACCAAAATTGCCGTAACTCTCCGCGAAGGGTATCTTCCCGAAAATATTCCAATGAGTCATCAAGTTGCCCTCTATCGACTTTTGCAAGGCGCCCTGTCAAACGTTCTTAAGCATGCGTCCGCGAAAACTGTAAAAGTATCATTGGGATGCATGAAGGACTCGGTGTTGATCCTGGTGATCCAGGATGACGGACTTGGTTTCGACACCACCGGGAAACCGGGGAACGGTTCCTTCGGGCTAACCGCGATGCGCGAACGGGTGGAAGTGTTGGGAGGTCGGATACACATTCAATCCATGCCGGCAGGGTCCATGAGCAAAATTCGTGGGACCCGAATCGAAGTGGATCTTCCGCTCTCCGGTGGGATGCAATGAACGGTTTAAATCAAGCTAAGAAACCTATCAGGGTAGTGGTTTGCGACGATCATGCGCTGTTCCGCGAAGGCGTCAAAACCATTCTCAATTCACAACCGGACATCGAAGTGGTAGGAGAGGCCGCCGACGGCAAGGAGGGCGTGGAACAGGCGGTTCGCCTTTACCCGGATGTAGTTCTGATGGATGTCTCCATGCCGGTGCTGAAGGGATTCGATGCAACTCGCCGGATAAAAAAAATGCGGCCGGACATAAAGGTTCTCATCCTAACCGTCTACGACGACGAGGACATGGTCGCGCGCTGCTTGGACGCGGGAGCCGCCGGATATGTTTTGAAGGATTCTCCGCCGCTTCAATTGGTGTACGCGGTACAAGCCGTTTACCGGGGCCAGCAATATATGAGCCCCCGGGTACTTACCGGTCTGGTCCGGCAATACCTGGCACAACCGGCTGAGTTCAAAGGCGGTTATGAGCTGTTGAGCGATCGCGAACGCGAGATCCTGATCTTTTTGGCAGAAGGCCAATCCTTGAAGGACATCGCCACGAAGTTAAACCTGAGCGTCAAAACAATCGACGCCCATAAGGTCAACTTGATGCGCAAGCTTGATTTGCATGACCGCAGCGAGCTAATCCGCTACGCCATCCGCAAAGGCCTAGTCGAAGCTTAACCTAGGCGGCGCCAGGCATGTTATTGACATGCCTTATATGTTCGCTTTAGTGGAATCCATCTGCACCTGCCCGGCCATAGTTCGCCCGGAGATAGCTGAAAAATCAAGGTTGAAACCCCAAACCTGCTTTGGCCTGCATCGTGCAATTCCCGTGACGAGTTGCACGCTGACTACTAGGGAACACCATGAACATAGATTACGCGGTGGGTGCCGCGGCTGCCGGCCTCGATCTAAAACACGCACCGTGGCTTCAGGTATTTTCAACTTGCCCGTCCTCTTCGACAGCCCAGGAGCGTTACATGGAGCGGGTGGCAGAAGTGGCGCGCTGGAGCGAACGCGCCGGCTGCACGGGAATTCTGGTCTATACCGACAATTCCATCGTTGACCCCTGGATGGTGTCTCAAGTCATTCTGCAAAACACGGCGTCATTAAGTCCGCTGATCGCGGTCCAGCCGGTTTACATGCACCCGTATTCGGTGGCGAAAATGGTTTCGACCGCTGGCTTCTTATACGGGCGCCGGATGTTCCTAAATATGGTGGCGGGCGGATTCAAGAATGACTTGCTGGCGCTCGGCGATACCACCCCTCACGACAGCCGATACCAGCGTCTGACGGAATACACGACAATCATCCAGCAACTTCTGGAAGCGCGCGGCCCGGTCTCGTTCGAGGGCCAGTTTTACAAGATCAGCGGCTTGACCTTGAAGCCTTCCTTGGCGCCGGAACTCTGGCCCGGCATCTTGGTATCGGGTTCATCGGAAGCTGGATTGGACGCCGCGAGAGCGATAGGAGCCATGCCGGTGAAGTATCCTGAACCCATCGATTCCAGCTCCACGCCCAAGCCGCCTGAGTCCGAGGCTTGCGGCGTGAGGATTGGGATCGTAACCCGACTTCATGAAAATGACGCTTGGACAGTCGCGCACGACCGCTTTCCGGCGGATCGCAAAGGGCAGCTTACCCGTCAACTGGCCTCGAAGATTTCCGACTCTGCATGGCATAAGCAGCTAGCCGAAATCGGCGCCCGTGCCGAAACATCAATGGCCGCCTACTGGTTGCATCCGTTCGAAAATTACCAAACCAACTGTCCCTACCTGGTTGGCAGCTATGAGACCGTGGCGGAAGCCCTGAGTCAATACATGGAGCACGGCTATCGGACATTTATTCTTGATATTCCTCCCACTGAAGAGGAACTGGGTCATATTGGCCGCGTGTTTCAAGCCGCCAGTAAGAAAGCGCGCGTGTGAAGCAACGGCTACACGAATTATTAACAGTTCAGGCGGAGCGCCGTCCGCAGGCGGTCGCCGCTGTGTTCCAGGACGTTCCAACCACCTACGCGGCACTGGAGCAGATGAGTAACCGACTGGCCAGAACTCTACGGGCGGCGGGTTGTAGAAAGGGTGACAGGATCGCGCTTCTCCTGACGAAATCGACCCGCGCGCTCGTGGCGATATTTGGTTCCCTTAAAGCAGATTGCATCTACGTTCCGATCGATACCAACAGCCCCATCGCCCGCATCCAGCGCATTCTGCAAAAGTGCGAGTGCCGATGTATCCTTGCTGAACAGGCGACGGCAGGTCTGCTCAATGAACTCATCGATAATGGCGCTGTAACCGATCCGTCGTTCGTGGCGTGGCTGGACAGCGGAGTTCCCCTCGCCCCCGGAGCTCGCTCACAATTCAATTGGAGCGATGTGGAGTCCTTGCCTGACGGACCTCCCGAGTCAATCGCGCAGCCAAACGATCCCGCCCATATTCTCTTTACGTCGGGATCGACCGGCGTACCCAAGGGCGTGGTGATCACGCACGCGAATGTGATTCATTTTGTACGCTGGGCCGGAGTCTATTTCAAAATGAATTCCGAGGACCGCATCTCGGGCCATCCTCCCCTGCACTTCGACCTATCGACATTTGATATCTACGGAACCGTCGCCGCCGGAGCGCAGATCCATTTAATGACGCCCGAGACCAGCTTGCTACCGCATAAGTTGGCTGCCTTCATCCGAGATAAGGAGCTCACGCAATGGTTCTCCGTGCCCTGGGTATTGCAGCAAATGGCGAAGTTCGATGCGGTTCGCCAGAACGACTTCCCGGCTCTCAAGAGACTTTTGTGGTGCGGTGAAAAATTCCCCACGCCGGCCCTGATTTATTGGATGAAGCGTCTCCCGCATGTTACCTTCGACAATCTCTACGGACCTACCGAAGCCACCATCGCCAGCAGCTATTACAGGGTCGCGCGCTGTCCAGACGATGAAACCGCCGAGGTGCCCATCGGGCTGCCCTGCAAGGGCGAATTGATGCTGGTGCTGGATGAGCAGCTTCGTCCCGTCAGGCCCGGCGAAACCGGCGATCTCTATATCGGAGGCGTCGGCTTGAGTCCTGGCTACTGGAATGACCCCGAAAGAACCCAGGAAGTCTTTCGCCCGAACCCCTATAGTTCGAATCCCTCCGACCGTATCTATAACACCGGCGACCTGGCGAGAATTGGCGCGGACGGAATGGTTTACTTGATCGGGAGATCCGATTCTCAAATCAAGAGCCGCGGTTATCGAATAGAGCTAGGCGAGATCGAAGCTGCCGTGCACGCAATTCCGGGAGTGCAGGATGCAGCGGTGGTCGTAGTTGACACCTCGGGATCCGAAGATAAAACCATTTGTTGTGCTTATGTGAGTCGTACGGGAGTGGATCTCTTCCCCTTGGTTCTCAAACGACAACTGGCGGCCGCTCTGCCTCGCTACATGATGCCGCAGCGATGGATGGCATTGGAACAGATGCCGCGTAATGGTAACGGCAAAACCGATCGGCCATTCCTAAGACAGCAATTCCGACAAGCAGCCTCCGCGGCTGCGCAGGAAATGGACGGCGCGGCCGAATCTCTTGGCACGGACCAGCCCCGCAAGTCCCTCACGTTAGTGCAGTGATGCAAGAGAACGCCAGGAATGAAGATCCCATGCCGCTGACCAGCGAGATCGCCCAGTTAATCAACGATCAACTGTTAGTAGAGGTGAGTTCGCTCGACGACGATCTGCTGGCTGCCGGTGTACTCGATTCACTAACGCTCGTTCAGCTACTGTTTGATCTGGAACGGCGCTTCGGCGTAACCATCCCACTGGAAGAGCTGGAAATTGACGATTTTCGCTCGGTCCATTCGATCGCGCGTTTGGTCCAAGCGCGCAGCGGCGTCAAAAGTATCGAGGAAAAGACTCGTACCGCTTTCGCCGAGCCGGCATTTGGGAGAAACGCGGGTTCGTCATGAATATTCTTGGAGTGAGTGGCCTCGAAAGCGCCATGCAATTCAAGAAACAGCATTGGCCTGGCCTCCCCGAGCGCGAGTATCGAATTGTGCAAGGACAAGATGCGGCTGCCGCGCTCGTCGTGGATGGCAAGGTAATCGCCGCCGCGGCCGAGGAACGTTTCGATCGCCAGAAGCATAGCCCACACTTCCCCATAAATTCGATTCAGTATTGCCTGGCGCGCGCGGGTATCTCCATCGACGAGGTGGATGAAATCGCTCACGCGTTCGACTATGCACCGTATCGCAAGCTGTTCTCTCTGGACCCGGTGAGCGAGCATTTGTATCACGAAGTTTATTCCAAGGACGCTCTGCTGGCCTGGGTGCATCGCGACTTTCCGCAGTTTCCCTCCGAGCGAGTGCATCAAGTCGACCATCATCTGGCGCACGCGGCGAGTGCCTATTACACGTCCGGTTGGGACGATTGCCTGGTAGTCGTCGCCGATGGAATGGGGGAGGCGCATGGTGTGTCCGTTTATCGGGGATTGCCTGAGGGCCTTCAGCCGCTGGCAAAAATGTCCGCGCTGGATTCCATTGGGATTCTCTACTCGCTGGTGACGCTTCACCTTGGCTTTGATTTCAATTCTGATGAATACAAGATTATGGGTTTGGCGCCTTACGGGAATCCGCGTCGCTTCCGGCAATTCTTTAAGGAGATCGTTGAGTTACGCCCCGAGGGCAGGATCCGCATCGGCATTTTGAGGAACGACAAAACTCGCGATGAACGCGAGAATTACGCCGCCTCACGCCGGTATCTGGAAGAACGCCTGGTGCCTGCGCGCGACCCTGAAGATGAAGTGACCGATGATCATCGAGACGTTGCCGCTGCCTTACAAGAATGTCTGAATGACGTAATGCTGCATATTTGCGGATACTTTGGCGATCTTACGAAGTCCCGGCGGCTGGCAATGGCCGGAGGGGTGGCGCTGAACTGTACCGCCAATGGATGCTTGATCAAATCCGGTTTATTCGATGAAATCTATATCCAGCCGGCCGCCGGCGATGACGGCGCCGCCCTGGGCGCAGCGATCGAACGGTCCGCGCAGGCGGGTGAGATTCGAAACCGCCGATTCCCCACGCCATTTCTTGGGCCCGATTACTCGCTGGGTGAAATCGCCGCTGCCCTGGAGGGCTTTCGCGATCGCGTAGAGGCTTGTCGTTATCCAAGCGTGGAGAAAACCTGCGCCGTGGCCGCGGGACTGCTCGCACAAGGTCATGTGATCGCCTGGTTTCGGGGAGCCATGGAGTACGGCCCCCGTGCTCTCGGGCATCGGAGCATCCTGGCGGATCCCGGCCATCCCGAAATGCGGGACCGCGTAAACGCCATGGTAAAGATGCGGGAATCGTTCCGCCCTTTCGCTCCAGCCGTCTCATTAGAAGAAGTTGATCGGTGGTTCGACGTCCCCCCCATGACCCGCCTGCCGTACATGACCACAATCGTGGATGTTCGTGAAGAATTCGCCAGCCAACTGCCGGCTGTCACACACGTGAACCGGTCCGCCCGGGTGCAAACCGTCTGTCCGGACGACAACCCGGAATTTCACGCGTTGCTGCAAGCGGTGGGAAAAGAGACAGGGCGGCAAATGGTCCTCAATACGAGCTTCAACGTTAAGGGCCAGCCAATCGTCAACACGCCTGATGAGGCGCTTTCCACTTTCCTCGCTACCGGAATAGATTTCTTGTTCATGGAAGATTTTTTCGTGAGCCGCCGGCGCCAGCCGACGCCATCTGAGCGGATCTTACAGGAAGAAGTAGTGGAATTGCTTTAACAGGTGGCAATGCAATTGCAGCTTAACTGGTATCGGAGAGAAGTCTTGCTATGCGGCCCATCAAAATTCTGGTTGTAGAAGACAATGACGCGGATATCTATTACCTTAAGAGCGTCTTGGATCGGATGGGAGTGGTTTACTCGATATTAGTCCTGGGCGATGGGGAAAGCGCCCTAAATTTTCTGCTCAAACGCGGTAAATACGCTACCGCCTGGAATCCCGATCTCATTTTCCTGGACCTCAATCTTCCCAAATTATCCGGAGTGGAAGTGCTCGAAGCACTGCCATCTTCGCGACGGTTCCCATTCTGCATCCTGACTGGCTCGACGCTCGAACGGGACAAACTGAAGAAGAAATTTGGAATCCGCCGCATTGCTTATGTGGTGAAACCGGTTACCCGAGACATGATTCTCAACTGCTTCCGCTGTTACGATCATTTGGCGCCTTTGGCGGAGCAAATTACGGTTGGGAACTTCGGCTACGAAGCACCTGCCATCACCTTGGGGCATTAAGGACGGGGGCACCGACGGTGCATGCCCCCTGCCGCTCTTAGCGATTGGACCGCCCACTATGAGCCGGTTCTTCGGATTCCTCCGTTATCGATTCCGCGATTACTTTTCCCGCGATGGTAGACAGCTTTTCGTCGGCCTCTTTTTCTTCGTCCAAGGTCTCCTGGAGCAGGGAAGCAACGTCATCTAGCCCGAGTTCTTCCGCCCACGCTTTCAGTGTCCCGTAGCCGGCAATCTCATAGTGCTCCACCTTTTGTGCCGCGCAGATCATTGCAGAGTCCGCGAGGACGCCTTTTTCGTTCGATTGGATTTGCTCCTGAGCTTCGGTGATCAGGCCCTTCATCGCCACGCAAGGCTTACTTTTTGGTTTCACGTCCATCGCTTCAAATGCCCGCTCCAGACGTTCCACTTGGCCTTTGGTTTGTTCCAGGTGGCTTCCAAAAGCCTCGCTCAGTTCTTCGTTTGACGCGGCTTTCACCATCTTGGGAAGAGCCTTCACCAGTTGCTTTTCAGCGTCGTATAGATCCTGCATCTCTTCGACCAGAAGATCTCGTATCGTTTCTGCCATAGTAAACCTCTTTCAAGTATTAGTCGGACGCTACTTAGATCCGATCCTGTCGACGATGTTTCACGCGGCGATGATCCCTGGAAATCGCGTCGTGAGGCGTCGCGTTTCATTTGGCAGAACAAATGCAACTCGGACGTCCAATGTATCAACCCAATGAATCGGCCCAGCCGTGGGCGGCAGGTTTTATCACCCACTGCAATGGCGGCACGGAAACTCCCTCTAGCGATGCGTGGCTCATCGAATCAGTATTACAAGGGCGAACAGATGCCTTCGGCGAACTTGTCACCCCCCATTTGGGATCGTTAATCAGGTTTGCACGCATGCGGCTTCGCGACGACTTCGAAGCAGAGGACGCGGTACAGCAGGCGGTGTTGCAAGCCCTTCATAACCTGAGACAGTTCCGTCGGCAGGCCAGTTTTAAGACCTGGATCAGTAAGATCACATCTAATGAGATCATCCACTTACGCCGGGGCAAGGCGATGGCCTGTGCGACCGCTCTAAACCAATCCAGCATGGATCGACTAGCGGATCCCGATTCGCTGCCCGACATGCAGCTGCAAAGGCGCCAAGAGGCGGCACGTTTGCGCCGTGCACTTACGCGACTTCCCGAAAAATATCGATTGATCATTGAGTTACGCGACCTTCGCGAGTTGAGCATCGCCGCCACCGCGCGCTCGCTTTCTCTGACTGCTTCCGCCGTAAAAACCCGGCACCATCGGGCGCGCAAATTATTAGTGCGAGCTCTTGGTTCCGGCCGATAACTTCCGGCTACTACCTGACTTCGCAAATGGAGGATAGCAATGCATTTAAGCTCAAACCAGCAACATCGTTGGGGCGTAATCTTAGCGGGTGGTGAAGGAGCGCGGCTCAGATCTCTCACACGATTCGTCTCCGGGGAAGATACGCCGAAACAGTTCTGCGCTCTCCTGGGAGGACGATCCTTGCTCGCGCAAACTGAGCAGCGGGTGAGCCGAGCCATCTCTGTGGAGCGGACTGTATATGTCTTATTGAACTCGCACGAGCGCTTCTATAGCAAAGAGTTGCGGAATGTTCCGCCAACTCGCATGGTCGTCCAGCCTTCCAATCGGGGGACGCTGGCTGCTATATTATCGAGCCTCATCAGTATCATCCGACAGGACAAGGACGCCACTGTTGCGTTCTTTCCGTCGGACCACCACTATGCTGAAGAGGAGCGCTTTATGTCGGGGGTCGATTTAGCCTTCGGCGCGGCGGAATCGAACCCGGAATCCGTAATCCTTCTTGGAGTTGCCGCCAGGCACCCAGAGACCGAGTACGGCTGGATTGAAGCAACACCGGCGATATCCACCAATTCCCAGGGTGGCCTCCTGAAAGTGAAGCGCTTCTGGGAGAAGCCTTCCCTTAGAACTGCGGAGGAACTTCTGGAACGGGGCTGTGTCTGGAACACGTTTGTTATGATCGGCCGCGCCCAAGCCTTTCTGGATTTGATTCGTGGCGGCGCTCCCGATATTTACCAGCAGTTTGAGGTACTGCTCAAACTCCCGGAATCCCCATGGAGCGATGAAAGGTTGAACGCGATTTATCAACGCGTTACGCCAGCCGATTTCTCTAAACTGGTGCTCTCGGCCCGGCCTGAAGGGTTAGGAGTCTGGTGTTTGGGCGATGTCGGCTGGAGTGATCTCGGCGATCCACGCCGGGTCATGACGGTATTGGAAGAAACAGGAATCAACCGTGAGTGGGCCACTTCATGGCGCAATCTAACCGTCGCGATGGCTGCAGGACAGTGATTCCTCGACTGCACTTTTGATCACGAGCGTGCAATGAAGTGAGGAAGTTTTACCGCACCCATGCACAAACTGCAGTTCGCTGATGGGCTCGAGAACATCAGCTAAGATCTAGCGAACCCTATACTAGGAGCCCGATAATGATAGAAGTGTTACCAACTGAATTACGCGGTCGGGTAGAATATGGTCCTGTGGTATCGTCTTCCACACCCGCACGTGTGTTAGTGGTTGACGACGACCCCCAAGAGCGGCACGACCTTGCAAAAATTCTAACCAGCTTGGGCTATGTTCCTGAGATGGCCCAGGACGGAGAAGAGGCCCTGGAAAAGATTGGATCGGCGCCAGTCGATGCAATCGTTACGGATTTAATGATGCCGCGAATGGATGGGTACACCCTGCTTCGTACCCTGCTGTCGCGCGGCGACCTTACTCCCGCCGTGGTTCTCACAGGTCTCGGCAGCATCCGCGAGGCGATGGCCATCGTTCACGACCTTCGTGCCTTCTGGTTTTTAGAGAAACCCGCGCAGCAGGCAGTTCTCGCACCTTTGCTGGAGCGCGCCATTCGGCAAAAGACGTTGATGGCGGAGACGGAACGCCTGCAGCGCCAATTGAGTCTCCACGGCGTCGTGGGGGATATGGTTGGCACGTCCGAGTCTATGCGGCGCGTGTTTTCCCTCATTCAACAGGTGGCTCCCAAGACGGCTTCGGTTCTTATCAGCGGCGAAAGCGGCACCGGGAAGGAACGAGTCGCGGCCGCGATTCACAGCCTTAGTCCGCGAGCCGGGGGGCCATTCATCGCGATTAACTGCGCCGCGATCCCGGAAAGCTTGATTGAGAGCGAATTGTTTGGGCACGAAAAAGGCGCCTTCACTGGTGCTATCGGACGCCAGGCAGGCTGTTTTGAGCACGCCAGCGGGGGCACGTTGTTCCTGGATGAGATCGCCGAGATGCCGATGCCCATGCAGGCGAAACTGCTGCGGGTTCTCGAGGAATCGAAAGTCCGCCGCTTGGGCGGGCATGGCGAGATTTCCATCGATGTCCGGGTGCTTGCGGCGACCAATCGGCCCTTGGACGAAGCTCTCGAAAAGAAATTGCTGCGGGAGGATTTATACTATCGCCTGAATGTCTTCAATATCCTTCTGCCGCCGCTGCGTCATCGAAAAGAGGACATTCCCGCAATTTCCGAAGCGCTGATCCGTATTTTGAACCTGCGCAACGATTGCCGCGTTACCCATCTCGATTCCGACGCCCTGCGAGTGCTGATGAGCCACTCCTGGCCGGGTAACATCCGGGAATTACGGAATATTTTGGAACGAGCTGTGATTATCGCCCACGAGGGAGTGCTTTCCCCTCATCATTTTCCGCGGGACTTTAATCTCCCCCGCCAAGCTCCTATGACGTTTTCGCCGGCGGCTGCTCCGCCCGCGGCGCCCTCCTCGCTGACTTTTGAGCCAGGCAAGCCGCTACAGGAAATGGAAGAAGCCTACATTCGACTCACCTTGAAATATGCCAATAATAATCGGATGCGGGCGGCGGAGATCCTGGGGATTAGCCTTCGAACCCTCTACAAGCGGCTCGCGGACTTTGCCAAAGCCGATGAAGCGCTCAACGCAGAAGCTGCATCTGTCACTGGAACGGGAAGTTAAAGAGCTGGTTATCAAGGTGCATCGGAAAACAACATGACCGGCCCCCGTTTTAATATTATTTTGGTCGAGGACGCCGAACCGGATGTACTTCTGGTTCGGGAAGCGCTGGAACAGTCCGGTCTCGAATTTGAACTGATGGTACTAGATGACGGTGAACAAGGCGTAGCTTTCGTCGAAACCATGGATCGAGATACGTCGCTGACCCGTCCCCATCTTTTCCTTCTGGACCTCAATCTCCCGAAGAAAACCGGAGGGCAGATTCTGGAACGTGTGAGGCAAAGTCCGCGCTGCGGGCAAATCCCAGTGGTCATTCTTACCTCATCTGATTCGCAGAGAGATAAAGCTCAGGCTGCCTACTTAAACGCCACGGGCTACTTTAGAAAGCCTTCCCGTCTGGACGAGTTTATGAAGCTAGGCCCTTACGTTCGGGATCTTTTAACGAGTCAGGGGCAAACTGAAGCGGAAGGTGGAACCTTCGCCGGGCGCTGATTCCGCCCATATTTGCCCGCCATGCTGTTCCACGATCCTTTTGGCGAGCGTTAGGCCGAGGCCGCTCCCCGGAAACTGCTTGCCGTTGAGGCGTTCAAAGGGCCTGAAGATCCGCTCCCGATAAACCGGATCAAAGCCTGCGCCGTTGTCGCGCACCGCCAGAATCCATTCTCCGTTCTGTTGAACCGCTTCCACATGGATGCGAGGCGCGTCTTGGCTGCGAAACTTGCAAGCGTTCCCAAGCAAGCAACGGAGTAAGACAGCCAGCGACGTGGCGTTGCCTGGCACGATTGGCAGTGGATCGTGGGTGATGATCGCGCCGCTGGACTTTATTTCAACGGCCAATTCGCTCTTGGCCTCGAGCAGCGACATCTCCAGATCCGTGTCCCTGGCTTCCAACTCCCGCACTTCTCCGTAGCAATATTCAGCGATGTCTTGAATCAAGGTTTCGATTCGAGCCACACCATCCCGGAGATAACGGGCGCCGCGGTCGCGGTTTTCTTCCGAGCTCTCGCCGATCTCGGCCGTTAATAGTTGAGATCCGAGGCGAATTGCGCGGAGAGGCTCGCGTAAATCATGGACCGCCATGGAAATGAACTCGCGAATCCCCTCGCTATCCTGGGCCAGAGCTTCTGGTGCAACGCCTTGTCCTTGGTTTTCCATGCAATGCTCCGTGAGCCATCTTTCATTATTCCGGAGGATCCGGCAAGGTGAAATAGAACGTGGAGCCTTCTCCGAACGCCGATTCTACCCAGATCTGGCCGCCATAGCTTTTGACGATACGTTCACAAATGGCCAAGCCGATGCCCGTCCCCGGGTAGCTGCTTCCGTGAAGCCTTTTGAAGATTCCGAAGATCTGCTGCACGTATTCAGGCTTGATTCCGATGCCATTGTCCTTCACCGAGAACAGCCACTCGCCGGGCTGCCGTTTCGCATCGATATGCACCTGTGGGCGGTCAGTTTGACGGTATTTGATGGCGTTGCCCACCAGGTTCTGCAGGAGCTGCACCAGCCTGATTTCATGCGCCTGGATAGTCGGCAGCCCGTTCCATGTCACCACCGCCTGATTCTGATCGACGCTCGCCTGAAGGTTCAGCAGAGCTTGCCTTAACGCTTCCGCAACCACGACTGGGGCCGCCGGGCCGTCGCCCAGCGAGCCTACCTGGGAGTAGGCCAGCAGATCTTTCAGCAAAATCTCCATCCGATGCGCCCCATTAATAACGTAGGAGACGTACTGGTCAGCCTGAGCGTCCAGCCGGTCTGAATACTTCTTTTGGAGCATCTGGCTGTACAGCGCCACCAGTCTTAATGGTTCCTGCAAATCGTGGCTGGCTGCGTAGGCGAACTGATTTAAATCGTCGTTGGATTTGCGGAGAGCTTCATTGGATGCCAATAGCTCCGCGGTGCGTTCGGAGACCCGCTGTTCCAGACTCGCATTGAGATCGCGAATCTCCTGATCCGCTTTCTTGCGTTCCGTGACATCGCGGATGGCGGCGGTTACCAATAAACCTTCCTCGGTATCCAGCGGGCTTAGGCTGATCTCAACCGGAAATTCCGATCCATCTTTGCGCACTCCGTACCGTTCCAGACCCATTCCCAGCGGCCGGATGGTGGCTTGATCGAAAACCCGTGATGAATCGCTATCATCTTGGCCGCGAAGACGCTCCGGAACTAGAATATCGATTCCTTTTCCCAACAATTCCTTTCGTCTATATCCGAATACTTTTTCGACCTGCGCATTCACCAGCACGATCTTGCCCTGACCATCCACCACCGCCATGGCGTCGGGGGCGGCTTCCAACAACGAGCGAAACTTCTTTTCAGCTTTGCTGACGACTTCCGCTTGCCGCTGCAGCAGGGCGTGGTTGCGGCTCAGTTCCACGAAGACATTGACTTTTGAGCGAAGAATTTCAGGAACGATCGGCTTGAAGAGAAAATCAACCGCTCCCAGGTCGTAGCCCCGGAATAATTGCTCATCGCTCTTATAACCAGTGAGAAACAAAATGGGAGTGTGGCGCGACCGCTTGCGAGCACGGATCAATTCGGCAGTTTGAAATCCGTCCATCTCCGGCATCTTCACGTCCAGCAACACGGCCGCAAAGTCGTCTTCCAGCATATGGCGCAGTGCCTGCATTCCGGATTGGGCCAGCACTAGCTCCTGCCCCAATATTTCCAGGGCCGCCTCCAATGAAATGAGGTTCTCCGGCGTATCGTCCACCAGTAAGATTTTTACCCGATGGGGCACGATTTGCCCGGCTGGCTCTGGATTCAACTGTGCCACTGCAGTCCCTATCATCGCAATAATCTTAGGCTCCGGGAGCTACCATATGACTCGTCTCCTGGGGATTGGAGCCCATGGAAACGCGCAGCACTGAGAATAATTGTTCCAGATCAACCGGCTTTGTAATATAGTCCGAAGCGCCTGCTTCCAAGCATTTCGCTCGGTCCCCTTTCATCGCTTTCGCCGTCAGCGCCACGATAGGAAGCGATCGGAATTCCGGAATCTGCCGGATAGTGCTCATCGTTTCGTATCCATCCATCTCCGGCATCATGATATCCATGAGCACCAAATCGATACCGGGGCGGCTCTTTAGCAACTCGATGCCCGCGCGGCCATTTTCGGCATGGACCACATTCATGTTGTGCTCCTCCAGCAGGCTCGTAAGCGCGAAAATATTGCGCACATCATCATCTACTACCAGGATGGTCTTGCCGATCAGTGTCGAATCGGTTTTGCGCAGCCGATCCAGGATGCCACGCTGGTCTTCCGTGAGCTCGGATTCGTCACGGTGTAATAGCAGGACGGAATCGTCGAGCATGCGTTCGGGAGAATGTACCCGTTTCACCACGCTCACTCGCATGACGCGCGCGAGGGTCTGCTCCTCCGCCGCATTCAGCGTCCTCGTCACCACTAGGATAATCGGCGGCACATGCGGGCTAAGTTGGTTTTGGATTTCCTCCACCAACTGCAGCGGGCCGATGCCATCGAGCTGCATGTGAATGATAATGCCATCCAAATACTTCTCTTTCGTAACAGCTAAAGCCTCGCCCCCAGTCTTGACGTCCGTGATCTCCAGGTCGGGAGCCGCCAGCAGGTCAGCAATTCCCTTCCTCTCGGAGTCATCCGAGCACAGCACCAGCAGCTTCTTGAGGCGTTTCTGGGTGGACTCCTCAATCGCAGCAAATGCCTCCACCAGGGAGTCTTTTGCCACGGCTTTTTCCAGGTAACTCATTGCCCCCAGCGCCAATCCCCGGCGGCGATCTTCATCGCCAGAGATAATGTGAACCGGAATGTGGCGCGTGGCTGGGTCGTGCTTGAGACGATCGAGAATCGTCCATCCGGCGACGTCCGGAAGTGTAATATCCAGCGTGATTGCCCCGGGTTTGAACTCACGAGCCAGTGACATCGCACTGCTGCCGCGCAGGGCCACCAGTGCTTTCAAGTGGTGATCGTGGGCCAAGTCGACCAGGATGCGCGCAAACGTGATGTCATCCTCGACGATCAGCAGAACTGAGTCGCCTGGCTGGATTAAGTTTCGATCGTCGTCCAGGACTAGTTCCTCCGCCAGTTCCTGGTGCTCCAAGGGCGAAGCGAGAATCAGATCGACCTCAGCCTCGGCGGCGCCGGCAACTTGATCGAGCTGAATGGGAGTAATTTTTAGCGCCTCGCTCTTGGGGGCTTGAGCGGGCGTAACGTAAGTCTGCGGCAGATACAAGGTGAAAGTGCTGCCGACGCCGGGCGCACTTTGAAGACGGATTTCCCCGCCCAAAAGCCGCGCGAGTTCGCGGCTGATTGAAAGCCCCAAGCCGGTACCGCCATATTTGCGGCTGGTGGTTCCATCGGCTTGTTGGAATGCCTCGAAGATGATGCGTTGTTTGTCGGCTTGAATCCCGATGCCGCTATCCGTCACCGTAAATGCAATGACCGACTTGGCGCGCGACAGGATGGTGTGGCCCAGGCTCCATCCGTTGGTGGCTTTATCGATGGTCAATTGCACCGAGCCATGCTCGGTGAACTTGAGCGCGTTCGAGAGGAGATTCTTCAGCACCTGCTGGAGGCGCTTGGCATCGGTATGCATGATCTCACTGGTCACCCCACTGCCCAGTTCGATATCGAAGTCCAGACCTTTACCTTCCGCTACGTGCCGGAAAGTCTTGGAACAGTAGTCTTGGAGCTCTGTGAAGCGCACGCCTCCGATATCCAAGTCCATCTTTCCGGATTCGATCTTGCTGAGATCGAGAATGTCGCTGATTAGCGCCAACAAGTCGGTTCCCGAGGTGTGAATGGTTTCGGCGAACTTGACTTGTTTGGTCGTCAGGTTCTTGTCTGAGTTCTCGGACAGCATGCGGGCAAGAATCAACAGGTTGTTGAGCGGCGTCCGCAACTCATGGCTCATGTTGGCCAGGAATTCGCTCTTGTACTTGGAGGTCAGAGATAGCTGCTCGGCTTTTTCCTCAAGTGCCTTCTTGGCTTGCTCCACTTCCAGGTTTTTGGTTTCGACTTCCGTCTTCTGCTCCGCCAGCAGTTGCGCTTTTTCCTGCAATTCGGCGTTGGTGGTTCGCAGTTGTAGTTGCTGGCTGCGAAGTTCTTCAGCCAGGGCCTGGCTTTGCTGTAACAGTTGTTCCGTCCGCATGGTCGCGGCGATGGTATTCAAAACGATGCCGATGGATTGAGTTAACTGGTCGAGGAATGCCAGGTGGACATCGTTGAATTGCCCGAAGGAGGCGAGCTCGATGGCTGCTTTTACATCGCCCTCGAAAAGCACTGGAAGCACAACGATGCTCACGGGTGCGCTGCCGCCCAGACTGGAATTGATCTTTACATAGTCTCCCGGTACGTCGGTAACCAGAATGCGTTCCTTCTCGCGGGCGCATTGCCCGACTAGCCCCTGACCAATCTTGAAGCGCTTGGGGACGTCGTCTTCCTGTTCGATCGCATACCCGGTCAGCAGTGACAAGACTGGAGTTTCATCCACTGTATCGGTGATATAAAAAGTTCCGTGCTGGGCGCCAATAAGCGGCGTCAATTCCGAGAGCAGAAGCTGCGCGACGGTCAGCAGGTCGCGCTGTCCCTGCATCATACCCGTGAACTTGGCGATGTTGGTCTTCAGCCAATCCTGTTCATTGTTCTTGCGGGTAGTGGCCGCCAGGTTGACGATCATCTCGTTGAGGTTGTCTTTCAGCGACGCCACTTCGCCTTGCGCCTGCACAGCGATGGATCGCGTCAGATCGCCCTTGGTAACAGCCGTCGCCACTTCCGCGATTGCTCTGACTTGCGTGGTCAGATTGGCAGCCAACTGGTTGACGTTATCCGTAAGATCTCGCCAGATACCGGCGGCGCCCGGCACGCGCGCCTGGCCACCTAGCTTGCCCTCGATACCCACTTCGCGAGCCACCGTAGTCACCTGGTCGGCGAAGGTGGCCAAGGTGTCGATCATTCCATTGATGGTGTCCGCCAACTCTGCGATCTCACCTTTGGTTTCGAGAATGAGTTTGCGCTTTAGATCGCCGTTCGCGACCGCGGTTACCACCTTTGCGATTCCGCGCACCTGAGTCGTCAAGTTCGCCGCCATGAAGTTCACGTTGTCGGTCAAATCTTTCCAGGTACCGGCGACGCCTTTCACCTCGGCCTGGCCTCCCAGCTTACCGTCGGTACCGACTTCGCGCGCCACGCGCGTCACTTCGCTGGCGAATGAATTGAGCTGATCCACCATGGTGTTGATGGTGTCTTTCAATTCCAGAATCTCGCCTTGCACATCGACTGTAATCTTGCGCGAGAGGTTGCCGTTCGCGACGGCCGTAGTCACCTGCGCGATGTTGCGGACCTGCGCGGTGAGGTTGCCGGCCATCGAATTGACGCTGTCCGTCAAGTCTTTCCAAGTACCGGCGACACCTCGTACATCCGCCTGACCGCCAAGCTTGCCTTCGGTACCGACTTCGCGTGCCACGCGCGTTACTTCCGAAGCGAACGAGCTGAGCTGATCCACCATGGTGTTGATGGTGTTCTTCAATTCCAGAATTTCGCCGCGCACATCTACCGTAATTTTGCGTGAGAGATCGCCGCGCGCCACGGCCGTCGTCACCTCGGCGATGTTGCGAACCTGGTTCGTCAGGTTGCCGGCCATGAAGTTGACGTTATCGGTAAGATCTTTCCAGGTGCCCGCGACGCCCTTCACTTCCGCCTGACCGCCAAGCTTACCTTCGGTACCCACTTCGCGCGCCACGCGCGTCACTTCCGATGCGAACGAGCTGAGCTGATCAACCATGGTATTGATAGTGTTCTTCAACGCCAGAATTTCGCCGCGCGCGTCCACGGTGATGATCGTAGTTAAATCGCCGCGCGCCACGGCCGTCGTCACGCCGGCAATATTTCGGACCTGATTCGTCAGATTACTGGCCATGTAATTGACGCTGTCGGTGAGATCTTTCCAAGTGCCGGCCACGCCGCGTACGTCCGCTTGCCCGCCAAGTTTGCCCTCGGTGCCAACCTCGCGCGCCACGCGCGTCACTTCGCTGGCGAACGCGTTAAGCTGATCCACCATGGTGTTGATGGTGTTCTTTAGCTCCAGAATCTCGCCTCTCGCGTCGACTGTAATCTTCGTCGAGAGATCGCCTTTCGCCACACCAGTGGTCACCTGCGCGATATTGCGGACCTGCGATGTCAGGTTCCCCGCCATGAAGTTGACGCTATCGGTGAGATCCTTCCAGACGCCGCCGACACCCTTCACTTCGGCTTGGCCTCCCAGCTTGCCTTCGGTTCCGACTTCGCGCGCCACGCGCGTCACTTCGCCCGCGAACGCGTTGAGCTGATCCACCATCGTGTTGATAGTGTTTTTCAATTCCAGAATTTCGCCGCGCACATCCACCGTAATCTTGCGCGACAAATCGCCCTTCGCTACCGCGGTGGTGACTTCCGCAATATTTCGCACCTGACTGGTCAGGTTGCTGGCCATCGAGTTTACGGAATCCGTCAGATCTTTCCAGGTGCCGGCCACGTCATGCACGTCCGCCTGCCCGCCCAGCTTGCCCTCAGTACCGACTTCGCGAGCCACGCGCGTCACTTCGCC
>Ga0207657_10002460_pt1 | contig 20020 bp, 15 predicted proteins | sample KBSC33metaG_FD_184316 | JGI IMG/M metagenome (GOLD analysis project Ga0207657, IMG submission 184316) | Corn rhizosphere microbial communities from Kellogg Biological Station, Michigan, USA - KBS C3-3 metaG (SPAdes) (version 2) | ecosystem: Host-associated > Plants > Roots > Rhizosphere > Soil ... | reverse complement strand
TCCGTAGAGCGCGCTGAAGCGGGCCGTGGTGAGCGGCTCGTTGACGGGAGTGAAGCGGCGCACCCACGGATACCGCGCCGCGACCGAACGGGCAAAAGCAGCGAGCCCCTCGGCAAAGCCGTCGTCGAGGAGGTTGGTGTGCAACGGGCCGCTGCCGTGGTGCACGAGGCCAACGATCGGCTCGATGCCGAGCTCCCGAAGCCGGCGCAGGGCCGCGTCGGGGTGGGCCCATCGCGCGACCGGCGCCACCGCGCCTGCGACGCGCTCCCAGAGCACGGGATAGCGGATGGTGCGAACGCCAAGCTCCGCCAGGCGCTCGAGATCCCCGAGCCGGTCATAGTGCCCTGCGAACGCAAGCTGATCGTGCTGGCGATCACCGACGCGGTTCAGCGTGCACTCGAGGCCGGCCCAGAGTTCCAGCGGCGAAGGTGCAGAGTCACGCGTCATCGATACACCCTGGACGCGTGGCCGGAATCAAGTGTCGGGCGCCTCGGCCGTCAGGTTGAGCGCAGGCGCGCGAGTGCGCGATCGGTGCGCAGGGACGGACGCGGCACCGCCCCGATCGACGAGACGTCGTGCACCGGCGGCTCGCGGAGCCTCTCTCGCCTGGACGGCGTCCTGGATGATGCGCTCCATTCGTGAGACGATGCTCGACCACGAATGATGCGACGCCTGCTCCAGGCCTCGCTTGATCAAGCCCTCGTTCGGCGCCGTCGCTGCGCGTTGAACGGCGACGACGAATTCGTCGTGCGACGCGGCCACGGTGACGACCGGAGTGAAGTGATGCAGTACATCGGCAATCGCCGTTGAGACGATGGGCTTGCCGCCCGCCATGTACTCCAGCGTCTTGGTGGGGTTGATGTATTCGGTCGCCTCGTTGAGGGCGAACGGCATGAGGCACACGTCGAACCCCTTGAGGTACGCGGGCAGCTCGCCGTAGTCGCGCTGGCCAAGCCAGTGGAGGTTGGGCGCCTCCGGGAGCTCGCGCGGATCCACCTTCACCACCGGGCCCACCATGACCACATGGGCATCGGGCATCGTCCGGGCGAGCGTGTGCAGGAGCTGATAGTCCAGCCGCTCGTCCACGACGCCGTAGTAGCCGAGCACGGGGCCACTCAGTTTCGCGAGGTCAGGTGGCACGCTCACGTCGTCCGCCCGCGCACGGCCGAAATGCGCCACGTCCACTCCGCAGCCGAAGAAGTGCACGTTGTCGTGGTAGCGCGCCTTGCTCTGCATCAGCTTGTGGCCGCCGGTGAAGACGACGTCCGACTCAGCGAGCAGATAGCGCTCGCGGTCGATCAACTCCGCGGGAGCGAATCGGAACTTGGACAGCTCGTCCATGCAGTCGTAGACGATCGCGCACTCGTCGAAAGCGCCGATCAACGCCGGCGCGGGCATCGGCGTGTAGAACCAGTGCACGGGCCTGCTGAAGCGACCGCCGAGCGGGCCATCGTCGGCGAGCTGGCGGAGCAGCAAGTCACGCACGGCGGCGATGGATTCGTCGTAGCGGCCGCACAGCGTGGCCGGCAGGCGTGGCAGAGCGCGGTACACTCCCGGGACCGGCCGCGTGAGCTCGAGCCCTGGTTCGTTCACTTCGTCGTCGTGAATCGGCTCTTCGACGAAGAGCACTGGTGCACGTCGCGCCAGCCGTGAGAGCAGCTGCTGCGGGCGCTGCCAGACGAAGTCCCAGCGCAGGTGGCTGTGGACGATGAAGGGCGCATCCAGTTGTCCCGCCAGCGTGGTGGCGAGCGGTCTCGCGATGTTCATGCGATCGGTGGTGAGAAGAGGCCGTTCGCGTTCACCTAGCAACCACTCGTCGAAAGCAAGCCTCATGCCTCGACCTGTGACCTGAAACACGACGCGGCCGGGCACTCGAGTGCCCGGCCGCGTACAGGCCGGCGATTCTGTCGCGCCGCGAAAGGCGTCAGGCGCTCTGCGCTTCAGCCACTGCTTCGGTGTTGAGGCGCGCGCTCCACGCGCGCACGATCTCCTGATAGCGCTGTCCCACCGGGCGAATGCGGCGCCGCAGATCATACATGCCCACGGGATGGAGGTCATTCTTCTCCACGCGCAGGGCATGCTGCCAGTCGATCTGGTCGGTCAGCGAATACCAGGTGAATCCCTTCACCGGGACGCCGGACGCCCGCAACGCCATCAGCTCCGCCCACTGATGGTCGAGCCACTCGACGGCGCGATCACTCACGCAGTTGGTCTCGCAGTGGAAGATGGGAAGGCCGTAGCGATGGTAGTACGCGGCAGCGAGCCGCTGGAAGCCCATCGGCGCGCGGCTGGTGGTGGCGCGCCCGGTCGACGTGATGCGGTGCTCGCAGGTGGCGTAGTAGTCCACGCCGAGCCAGCGCTGCCCCACGGCGCGGCGCTCGCGGAAGAAGCTCAGATCGTTGGAGGTGACTCCATGTTCGTTGAGCAGCCGCGCCATGCCCGGCGCGAGCTCATGCCCGGTGGTCAGATCCACCGAGAGGAACTTGAAGGCATTCCACCGATCGGCTTCCATCTGCGCTGCGCGGCCGGCAGCGTGGAAGTGCTCGATCGACTCCCCTTGCACGATGATGGCATCGGCGCGCTCGGCGAGAATGGCCTCCACTGCGAGCTCGTGCGCCATGCAGAGGTTGCGCATGGCACGCACGAAGGCCGCCTCGCTCGCCTCGCACTCGTTCCACCATCCACGCAGCGCCGAAAAGCTGGCGCAGACGAAGATCTCGTTGACCGGTGTGAAATGGCGGATCCACGGGTAGCGCCGCGCGAAGGCGCCGGCGTAGGCCGCGAACAGGACGGGGAATGCCTCGTCCTGGAAGCCGCCGAGCCACGACGGCACGCCGAAGTGACAGAGATCCGCGATGACCGTGATGCCGAGATCGCGCAGGCGATGCATCTGCGCGTCGCAGATCTCCCAGTCGTAATGGTCGGGAGCCGTGTGCACGCGATAGTACGGCGGCCCGTACCGCAACGCGTTGAGGCCGGACTCGCGCACGAGGGCGAAGTCTTCCTCCCACCGCGCGTAGTGACCGCACTTGTCCATCTGGTCGATGCGTGCACCGCCCGCGATGGTGGGATAGCTGTTCTCGACGCCGGTGGCGAAGAGGAATGGACTCAGGGAGGTCATGCGGGAAGAGGCTACGATGGGCCAGTGGATCGACCGGTCGTAGGAAGACGATCAGGCCGGGCTGCGCGCCACGGCGAAATTCGGGTCGCTCAGCCAGTGCGCGCGGCGCGCCGACCGAGGGTCTGGGATCCATCACCACGACCGGGCCTGGTGGCCAATACCCGGCGGGCGTAAGGTGCGATCCCGAGTTCACGCGCCTTGGCGCGGAACGAGCGGCCATGATCGATGGTGTGCCCGAACTCGTCCTGCCACTGATGCACCATCTCGTGCAACAGGGTGTGCAGGGCCTCGTTCCATCCGTGCCGGTGCAGGTGGGCGCGGCTGATGGCGATTTCGGCGGGCTCGCTGCCGGGCGTGGCGGCGGTGTAGTGACCGAGCCGGCTTTTCATGCGGCGTGAGACCCGGATGTCGATCTCGCGCAGGCGGCCCTGGAAGTGTCGGCTGTTGTAGCGACGGTGCCATGCGCGCAGCTGCTCGGCGATGCCGACGTCATCCTCGTGCGTGCGCTCGCGGCGCGCGGCGGGACGCGCCACGCGAATCGGATGCCCGAGGATGACGCGCTGCGCCGCGCGACGCTCGGCTCGGCTCCGGCCCTCGACGAAGGTCACGATCGCCTCGAGCACCGGCTCCGGCGCTGACAGGTAGCCCTCGTGCACCCGCAGCGCGCCGGCGCCGAAGCTCACCATCACGTTGCGATTGCGGGTCAGCTTGCAGCGGGTGATGCGGCGCAGGCCGATCTGCTGCAGCCGCGCAAGCAGCTCATCGGCGTTGTGCGGCGTACTTCCGTTGATTCCCAGCTCGAGCTGCGCGTCGTCGCGGCGCCCGCGGAAGAAACGCGTCAACGCTCGAAGCACTTGGCGGATCCGGCGACGAAGCCGCCGTCGTCGGCGGACCAGAGGAGGGTGGACACGTCGATGCGCTCCGGGGTGATGCGAATGCTGTTGACGGAGGAGGGACGTCCGCCGCGCATGCGGTTGGACACCGTCCCCGCCGTAGAAATAACCGTGCCCTTCTTCGTGTGCTCGATGTAGTGGATTGCTTCCTGATGGTCGTGCCCGCACAGCACGAGGTCCACTCCGAGGTCGGCGAAGGCCCCGAGGGCGCGGCGGGTGTTCTTGAGGCCGTGACGCTGGGAGAGCTCGCCCTTCATCGGGTTGTGGTGCATGACCACCACGCGGGCATCTCCCTCTCGCGACTCGCCAAAGATCCGGCGCAGTCGCTCCACCTGCGCGCGACGGACAATGCCGATGATGGAGATGTCGCGCAGGTTCCAGGTGAGTGTCTGCCTGGTGACGCCATGCGAGGTGTTCAGCCCGGCGAACGTGGCGCCGGGCACCCGCAGGACGGGCTCGATGTCCTCGGAGATGAAGCGGCGGTAGTTCGCGAGCATCGCGCCGTCGTCGCCGAGGCCGAGCGGCGACTTCCACCACTGCACGTCGTGGTTGCCCGGGATGCAGATCACCGCGCTGTGGGCTGCCGCGTGGCGGATGAACGCCCGCGCCCGCTGGAACTCGCCCGAGCGCGCACGCTGCGACAAGTCGCCGGAGATGGCGACCACGTCGAAGTGACGCTCGGCGATGAGCGCCTCCATCGCTTCATACTGCTCAGGCACGGCCGGGTGGCCGAAGTGCAGGTCGGAGCAGTGGAAGACGGTCGTCATGGTGCGCTCAGAGCTTCGCGATGACGGCGTCGGTGAACTGATCGGTGCTCGCCGTGCCGCCAAGGTCGCGGGTGATGGTCTTTCGCTCGCGAATCGTCGATTCGAGCGCGGTGCGGATGCGCGTCGCGCGCTCGTCATCGTTCATGTACTCGAGCATCATGCACGCCGCCAGCACGAGGGCGGAGGGATTGGCGACGCCCTTCCCCGCGATGTCGGGTGCCGTGCCGTGCACGGCCTCGAAGATCGCGCCGCCATGGCCGATGTTGGCACCCGGCGCGAGGCCCAGTCCGCCGACGAGACCCGAGATCTGGTCGGAGAGGATGTCGCCGAAGAGGTTGGTGGTGACGATGACGTCGAACCGCTCCGGGTGAAGCACGAGGTTCATCGCCGTCGCGTCGACGATCATCTCCTCGAACTCGATGTCGGCGTACTCCCGCGCCACCATGCGGCCGACGTCGAGGAACAGCCCCGAGGAGTATTTGAGGATGTTCGCCTTGTGGACGAGCGTGACTTTCTTCCGGCCCTGCTTCACCGCGTAGTCGAACGCGTAGCGGACGATGCGCTCCGAGCCGACGCGCGTGATGAGCGCGACGGACTCGGCCGCGGCGCGGGGGTCGCTGCCGATCTTGATGTAGTGCTCGATGCCGACGTAGAGGCCCTCGGTGTTCTCGCGCACGAGGACGATGTCGATGTCCTCGAACCGGCCGCCCTTCACGATCGTGTGGGCGGGGCGGACGTTGGCGTAGAGGTCGAACGTCTTGCGCAGCGCGACGTTGATGGAGCGGAATCCCTCACCCACCGGCGTCTCGAGCGGCCCCTTGAGCGCGATGCGCGTGCGCTTGATGGAGTCGAGCGTCGCGTCGGGAATCGGATCGCCGTACTTCGCGACGCCGGCCTGACCCGCGTATTGAGGATCCCAATCGATGTCGGCGCCCGCCGCCTCGAGGATGCGGACGGTGGCGCTGCTGATGGACGGCCCGATGCCGTCGCCGGAGATGAGGGTGACTGGTGTTGCCATGTCGTATGGTCGTCGGCCTAGGGCGCCGTGATCAGGTCTGCGAGGTGCGCGGCCAGGCTGGAGAGCAGCGCGCGCGAGAAGGTCGGCGAGGGATTGCTGCGGACGTCGCCGGTCCAGCGGATGTCGCCCATGCGCGCGTCCACGAGGGCGACATGGAGGACGGCGGCTCCCTCACCAGAAGGAAGCCGGTCGAAGCGGAGCTCGACGGGAATGAGCACGGCGCGCGCCGACTCCTGCAGCGCGACCATCGTGCGGAGCTGGGTCGCCAGTGCGCCCGCGACGCGCGTGCCAGGAACGACCGATGAGCTCGCGAGCCCGCGCGCATCGAGCGTGTACGGGTCCACCGCGTACGACGGGTTGCGCTGTGCGGAGCGCTCGAGCGCCTCGGGGAAGACCCACTGTTTGTCGATGCCGCGTGCGCCGAGCTCGGCGCGAATGGAATCGTCGAGCGCGCGGAGCAGCTGGCGCGAACGGGGCACCTGCGCCACCCAACCGAGTGCGTCCGCCTCCCGGAGCATCTGGGTCGGCGTGATCACCACCTGCTGGGACATCAAGCCGGCGAGGGGCCGCACCGGTGCCGGAGGCGCCGCGGGCTCGGGCGCGGGCCTGGCGCAGGCGACCAGTCCGACGGCGACTGCGCAGAGGAGTCGAGAGATCGTTCGCACGGTGCGGGATGAGGGTGTGATCGTAAGCTAAACGGCGAACCCGGCCCGGGCGAAGCCATCGGTGTCATCCCGCAGGGCGCAGCCCGCACTGTCATCCCGCAGGGCGCAATCCTGTCGAGACCTCCCGTCCCGCGCTCGAGCCCTGCCTCCCTCGAGGAGCTACTGAACGACAAACAGCATGAACACGGACGAGACGCGGAGGACCGCCGACTGCCGCGGACCGCTCCTCGCGCCGAGAATGCTCTGCGAGCGCGCGTGGACAGAACGGCAAGGTGCTTTGGGGGTGGGGAGGACGGTCTCGGTGCGCCGGCCTCTCCGTTCCACCCCCCCGAGAAGTTCCTGCCTGTGGCCCCGTCGTGGCACGCGCTCACCACCGCGCTCACGGCGCTCGCCCGCGCACGGAGTCGTCCGCGTCGGTCCGTGCTCTCCGTGTCTCGTCCGTGTTCATGCGGTTCGTCGTTCGGTCGTTGCTCGAGCGACACGGGCCACGTGTACGGGACAGCAGGTCCCGAGAGGACTTGCGGTCCCGCGGGATGACACGATGACACGGCGACACGATGACACGGCGGCACTTTCGGCTGCGCCCTGTCGGGACCTGCCATGGCGCCACGCATTGACCGCCCGCCGCTCGCAAGTCATGTTCGCGCCCATGCCAGCCTCTGCCACCGTCGCGTGGCCGCCACGCCGCGCCCTCAGCGTCCTCACCTGGACCGCCGTCGCGCTACTCGGCGCCTTCGCGCTCGGTTGGCTCGCGCTCTCGCGCGGCGAGCCGGTGAGCGCGGCGTGGCTCCTCGTGGCCGCGATCTGCACCTACGCCATCGGGTATCGCTTCTACAGCGCCTTCATCGCCGCGCGCATCTTCGCCCTCGACGACGCACGCCCCACTCCTGCCGTCGAGCTGTCCGACGGCCGCGACTACGTGCCGACCAACAAGTGGGTCGTCTTCGGCCACCACTTCGCCGCCATCGCCGGTCCCGGACCGCTCGTCGGGCCCACCCTCGCCGCGCAGTTCGGCTACCTGCCAGGCGTGCTGTGGATCGTCGTCGGCGTGGTGGTCGGCGGCGCGGTGCAGGACTTCGTCATCCTCTGCGCCTCGATGCGACGCGACGGAAAGACGCTGGGGCAGATGGCTCGCGAGGAGGTCGGCCCGATCGCCGGCGTCACGGCGACCGTCGCCGTGCTTGGCATCATGATCGTGCTCATCGCCGTGCTCGGCCTCGTCGTGGTGAATGCGCTGCGCTCGAGTCCGTGGGGCACGGTGACGATCGGGCTCACGATTCCAATCGCGCTGTTGATGGGCGTGCACATGCGCTGGCTGCGGCCCGGTCGCGTGCTCGAGGCGACCGCGGTCGGCGTGGCGCTGCTGATCGTCGCGCTGTATGCCGGCCGCTGGGTCGCCGGCGAGCCGGCGCTCGCCTCGCTGTTCACGCTGAGCGGAAGATCCCTCGCCATCCTCGTGATGGTGTACGGGTTCGCCGCGTCCGTGATGCCCGTCTGGCTCCTGCTCGCGCCGCGCGACTACCTGTCGGCGTTCGTGAAGATCGGCGTCGTCGTGGCGCTCGCGGCCGGGATCCTGATCGCGTTGCCGCCGATGCAGATGCCGGCGCTGACCCGCTTCGGCGACGGCACCGGGCCCGTGTTCGCCGGCGCGCTGTTCCCCTTCGCATTCATCACCATCGCCTGCGGTTCCATCTCCGGATTCCACGCGCTCATCGCCTCGGGCACCACGCCGAAGCTGCTGGCGAAGGAGACCGATGCACGGATGGTGGGCTACGGAGGAATGCTCATGGAGTCGTTCGTCGCCGTGATGGCGCTCATCGCGGCCTGTGCGCTCACGCCCGGCGTCTACTTCGCCATCAATGCGCCCGCCTCGGCGCTCGGCACCACGGCGCAGAGTGCGGCTGCCGCGGTCGCGCAATGGGGGTTCGTCGTCACGCCACAGGAGCTGGAGACGCTCGCGCGCCAGGTCGGCGAGACGTCGCTTCTTTCACGCACCGGCGGTGCGCCGAGTCTCGCGGTCGGAATGGCGCACATCTTCACGCGTGTGCTGGGCGGCGGCGAAGCAATGGCGCTCTGGTACCACTTCGCCATCATGTTCGAGGCGCTGTTCATCCTCACCACGCTGGACGCTGGCACGCGGGTCGGCCGGTTCATGCTGCAGGATGTCGGCAAGCATGTATGGCCGAAGTTCGGCGTGCTCTCATGGCCGCCGGCCGTCGCGCTCTCCAGTGCGATCTTCGTCCTCATGTGGGGCCATTTTCTCTGGCAGGGGGTGATCGATCCGCTCGGCGGCATCAATTCGCTCTGGCCGCTGTTCGGCATCTCCAACCAGCTCCTCGCCGCTGTCGCGCTCTGTGTGGCGACGACGATCATCATTCGCATGGGCAGGGCGCGCTACGCGTTCGTCACGCTGCTCCCGCTGGTGTGGATCACCATCGTGACGATGTCGGCCGGATTCGCGAAGATCTTCTCGCCGCTGCCGAAGCTCGGATTCGTCGCGCACGCGCACCTCCTCGAGGCGGCCCGCGCCGCGGGAACGTTGCCACCTGGCGTGAAGTCGGCCAGCGACCTCGGACGCATGATCGTCAACGACTATCTCGACGCTGCCGTCGCGGCGTTCTTTCTCGTACTCGTCGTGATCGTCCTCGCCGACAGCGCACGAATCTGGTACGGTCTCATTCGCTCCGGCGCACCAGGGCGCTCCACCCACCTGCCGTTCGAACCCGGCTCGATACAGGCGGGAGACTGAGGTAGTGAAAGCAGTTCCCGACAGCCTCCGCGCGGCTGCGGGACAACACTGATGCAACCCCAACTCATCGATCATGCATCTCGCTCGCTTGTGTGCAGGCTTCCTGTTCCCGGGGACATTGCTTGCACAGGAACTGACGACGAAGCCGGCACAGATCCCCGCCAGCTTCGACTTCTCCATCGCCAACATCATGCGCGGGCCGGAGCTCTACGGCCGGACGCCGTCCAACGTGCGATGGAGTGCGGACAGCCGGTGGATCGTGTTTCGCTGGAACGAGCCGGGCACGGACTGGCGCGAGCCGATGCGTCCGTACCGCATTCGCGCCGCAGCCGGTGCGAAACCGGAGCGGCTGTCGATCGCCCAGGCCGATTCCGTCGCTCCGTTCGTCGCCCAAGGGCCGCGGTCGCCCGACGGCCGCTCGCGCGTCGTGGAAGCGAACGGCGACCTCTACGTGGCGACCTGGCAGGGCGCGCTGCGTCGGCTGACCCAGACCGCGGAAGAAGAATCCAATCCGACCTGGTCGCGCGACGGCGGCACCGTGTATTTCGTGCGCGACGGCAACGCCTACTCGATGCGGCTCTCCGACAGCTTCATCCGTCAGCTCACGGATATCCGCAGCGGGCCCGCGCCGAAGGACTCGGCGAAGGCCACCGGTCAGCGCGGCCGCCTGGAGGAGCAGCAGCGCGCGCTGTTCGAGTCGGTGCGCGACCGGCTCGCCGCCGACAGCGTCGCCCGCGCGGAGCGAAAGACGCGTGAAGCGCTCGGCCTGCAGTCGATATACCTCGCGACCGGCGAGCGCGTGCAGTCCATCGACGTCTCGCCCGACGGACGCGCGGCGATCGCCGTCGTCGGCCAGCGCGCCACCGGCCAGCGACAGGCGGAGGTACCGCAGTTCGTCACCGCGAGCGGCTACGTCGAGAACCTGAAGGTGCGCTCCAAGGTGGGCGACGCCACCGGTCGCCAGCGCGTGCTCTGGATCTCCCTGCCGTCCGGCAGCGCCACGCCGCTCGAGGTGTTCGGAGCGGATAGCGTCTCGGGGTTCGTCGCCGTCGCCGGCTGGAACGACGACGGATCCCGCGCCGCGCTGTTCGCTTTTCCTTCCAACCACAAGTCACGCGTGCTGTACACGGTACCGAGTGACACCGCGCGCCTGTCGGTGATCGAAACCCTGCGTGACTCCGCGTGGATCGGTGGTCCGTGCTCGGCGTGTGCCGGCTTCGTCGATCGTGGCCGCCGCCTCTGGTTCGTCTCCGAGGCCACGGGCTTCGCGCAGCTCTATTCCGCCTCGCCTGCCGGCGGCGACGTGAGGCCGCTCACCAGCGGCCGCTGGGAAGTGCTGGACGTCGCCGTCTCGCCCGATGGACGCGACTTCTACCTGACGACGAACGAGCCGTCGCCCGCCGAGCAGCAGTTGTACCGCATGTCGGTGAACGGCGGCTCGCGCGTCCGCATCACGAGCGAGTCAGGCGGACACGAGGCCGTCGTCTCGCCCGATGGGACGATGATCGCCGACGTGTACTCGTACGTGAACCAGCCGCCCGATCTGTTCATCGCGCCGAACAAGCCCAACGCGACGATCGCTCGCCTGACGACGTCGCCGAGCGCGGAATTCCGCAGTGTTTCCTGGCTCGCGCCACCGATCGTGAACATTCCTGCCTCCGACGGCGTCCAGGTACCGGCGCATCTCTACCGTCCACAGGACATGGGCGCCACGCCGAACGGGGCCGCGGTGATCTTCGTCCACGGCGCGGGCTACCTGCACAACGTCGGCAACTTCTGGTCGGAGTACCCGCGCGAATACCTGTTCAACCAGTACCTCGCGCAGCACGGCTACGTCGTAATCGACGTCGACTATCGCGCGTCGGCCGGTTACGGACGCGATTGGCGCACTGCCATCTACCGCTGGATGGGCGGCCGCGACCTGCAGGACCAGGTGGACGCCTCGAAGTGGCTCACGAAGACCTACGGAATCCCCGGATCGAGGATCGGAATGTACGGCGGCAGCTATGGCGGCTTCATGACGCTCATGGCGCTCTTCACGGCGCAGGATTGGTTCGGCGCCGGCGCGGCGCTGCGCTCGGTGACCGACTGGGCGCACTACAACGAGGGCTACACGTCGGCAATCCTCAACCGCCCGCAGGACGACACGCTGGCGTATCGCCGCTCGTCGCCGATCTATTTCGCCAGCGGCTTGAGGGCGCCGTTGCTCATGGCCCACGGCATGGTGGACCAGAACGTCCACTACGAGGACATCGTGCGCCTCGAACAGAAATTGATCGAGCTCGGAAAGAAGGACTGGACGCTCGCCTCATACCCGGTGGAGGACCACGGCTTCGTCCGCCCGTCGAGCTGGACGGACGAGTACACCCGGATCTTCGACCTGTTCGAGCGAACGATCCGGAAGTCGGCCGGCGATGCGACGTCTCGCTGACTCGCTTTTCCGTCTTGGCTCGGTACTCCGGCGCGTGATCGGCGCGCCGGAGTACGAGCGCTACGTAGCACACCTTCACCTGGCACACCCGGACATCACTCCCCTGACTCACGAGCAATTCGTGCAGGAGGCGATGGCGAGACGTTATGGAAGGGGTGGCGGCCGGTGCTGCTGAGCTGCAACGGCAGCAACGGAACCGCCGCCATCACTTCTTGATGACCCGCTCCTGCTCCTCGTACGCAATCGCGCCCTTTTCCGGCCGCACTCCTCTCCCGTATCGCTCGGCCCAGAGCTCCGTGAACTCGGCCCCGAAGAGCAGGATCATCGCCGTGTAGTAGACCCAGATCAACACCACCGCGAGCGAGCCGGCGGCGCCGTACGCGCTGCCAGGATTGGTCCCGCCGAGGTAGTAGCCGATCACGGTTTTGCCGAGCACGAAGAGCAGCGCGCTCGCGATCGCGCCGGCGCCCACGTCTCGCCAGTCGATTCTCGCATCGGGGAGATAGCGATACATCGCAGCGAAGAGCGCAGCGATGACGAGGAAGCTCACCACCGAGCTCGTCACCTCGAGGATGATCGCCGGCGTGCCGAGCATGTGCGTGATGCGCGTGGCGGCGGCGCTCAACGCCGTGCTCACGATCAACGACACCAGCAGCAGGAAGGCCACGGTGATCACGATCCCGAACGAGAAGATCCGCTTCACGAGGAAGACGCGAATCTGGTTTCGGCGCGGGTCCGGCTTCACCGCCCAGATCTTGTTCAGCGCGCTCTGAAGCTGCGCGAACGACGTCGTTGCGCCGAACACCAGCGCGAGCACGGACAGGATCGTCCCGAACGAGGCGGGGCCATCGCCCACCGTGGAATGTTCGATGATGGTCGTCACCTGCTCCGAGCCGGCCTTGCCGATCAGCCCACCCACCTGGCCGACGATCGCCTGCCGCACCTGCGCGGGATCGGTGAACTGCCCCACGAGGCTGAGCAGCAGGGACAGGAGCGCGGGCAGCGAGAAGAAGGTGTAGAACGAGAGCGACGCCGCCATCGAGGAGCAGCCATCGCTGAAGAACTTGTTGATGCAGGCCCAGAGGAGCCCAAGAAAGCCACGCGCGTGCGCGAGCAATCCCTTTCGGGCCGCTGGCCCGATCGAATCCGTCATTCCGTTCTCCCAATGAGGGTCATGCCGACGGCGGCTCCGAGTGCAAGCGATGCGCCCATGATGAACGCGGACGGCGCGCCGGCACGGTCCCACACGAATCCGAACAGGAGCGACGCCGGCAGCGCCCCGAGTCCGATGGCGAGGTTGTACCAGCCGAAGGCCGTTCCGCGCCGCTCGAGCGATACCATGTCCGCCACCAGTGCGCGCTCGCTGCCCTCGGTGAGGCCGAAGAACAGGCCATAGACGGCGAACAGCGCCCACGCCTGCCACTCTGCAGTTGCGCGCGCAAAGCCGAAATACACCGCAGCGTACAGCAACCAGCCAGCAATCAGGGTGGGGCGCCGCCCGATCCGGTCCGAGAGCGCGCCTCCCGGCACGTTCGAGACTGTCTTCACCACGTGCAGGGCAGCCCACAGGATCGGCGCCAGGGCCACCGGTACGCCGAGCTGGTTCGCGCGGAGCAGCAGAAACGCGTCGGTGGAGTTGCCGAGCGTGAACAGAAAGATCACCCCGAGCACCCTCCAGAATCGCGCCCCCATCGGCCGCGTGAGATCGAGTCCCGGCGATCCCGGCGTCGATTCCATCGCTGTGCGCGGCACGTCGCGCACGAAGACGACCAGCACGACCAGTGAGAGCACGGCGGGAATGGCGGACAGCCAGAACACGGTCCTCAACTCCGCGAAGTGCCAGGTCAACACGGCGAAGGCGATCAGCGGCCCCAGAATCCCGCCGGCGTTGTCCATCGCGCGGTGGAATCCGAACGCGCGCCCGCGGATCGACGGATCCACCGACTCGGCGATCAATGCATCGCGCGGTGCGTTGCGGATCCCCTTGCCCACCCGGTCCGACACGCGGATGGCGAGCACCTGGGAGGCCGATTGCGCGATCGCCACCAGCGGCCGCGCTATGCTGGCGATGCCGTAGCCGATCACCACCAGTGGCTTGCGGCGCCGGACCTTATCGGACCACCAGCCGCTCGCGAGCTTGAGCAGCGCCGCGGTCGTCTCGGCCGCGCCTTCGATCGCCCCCACGAACGCCGCATCCGCGCCAAGCACCGCCGTGAGGAACACGGGAAGGAGCGGATAGATCATCTCGCTCGACACGTCGGTGAGGAAGCTGACCGCACCCAGCGCGATGACGTTGCGACCGAGCCTGGGGCGAGCACGCGAGTCGTTCATGGCGGATTTCCGCGAATTTCAGTGGAGGGGTTCGCCCGGGCCGATGGCATGGCTTGCGCCAGCGCGGGTCACCGGGCCATAGATAGCATATGCGCACACTCGATGCGCGGGCCGCCGAAGCGATCGCGGACCCCGCCGACGTCCAGGGCCTGTGGGAGCGGCTCGCGCCCGCGCGCGCAGGACTCGTCACCGACGACGAGGGTGTGCTTCGCGAGCAGATCGCCCTGTCCCGCATTCCCGCGCCCACCGGCGCCGAGGGCGCGCGTGGTGCGCATGTCGCCGCTCGCTTTCGTGCACTCGGCCTGCACGATGTTCGCGTGGACGACGTGGGTAACGTGCTCGGTACGCGCGCCGGCATCGAGGATGTCGCGCCCGTCGTGATCTGCGCCCACCTCGACACCGTGTTCCCCGACGGCGCTGATGTCAGCGTGCGGCGTGATGGCTGCCGCCTCTTCGGCCCGGGGATCGTGGACAACGCGCGCGGACTCGCCGGCATGCTCGCCCTCGCGCGCACGGTGGATGGCCACGCGGTGCGAACGCAGCGGCCGATCGTGTTCGTCGCCACGGTCGGCGAGGAAGGCGGCGGCGACCTGCGCGGCGCGAAGCACCTCTTCGCCAGCCTCGAGCGGATGCCGGCCTGTTGCATCGCGCTCGACGGGGCGGGCGACGATCGCATCGTCCACCGCGCGCTTGGCGTGCGGCGTTTCCGCGTCACCTATCGCGGCGCCGGAGGACACAGCTGGGCGGCGTACGGCGTGCCGAACCCGGTGCACGCCGCCGGCGCCGCGGCGGCTCGCCTCGCGGCGCTCCCACTGCCTCGACATCCGCGCACGACGCTCTCCGTCTGCCGCATCGGGGGCGGCATCAGCGTGAACTCCATTCCGGACGAGGCGTGGCTCGAGGTGGATCTGCGCTCCAGCTCCGCCGAGGTGCTCGCCGGATGTGTCGCCGACATCCGCGCCGCGGTGCACACGGCCGCACGCGAGGAGAGCTCGCGTCGCGCCCCCGGCACCGAGCCACTCTCCTATGACTTGGCGATGATCGGCGACCGCCCCTGCGGCGCCACGCCGGAGAATCATCCGCTCGTACGCGCTGCCACTGCGGTGACGCGCATGATCGGCCGCACTCCGGAGCTCGTCACCGCATCGACCGACGCGAACGTGCCGATCAGCCTGGGGGTTCCCGCGATCGCCATCGGGGCGGGTGGTCGCGGTGGCGGCGTGCACACGCCGGGCGAGTGGTATGACAACAGCGACGGGTCGCTCGGCCTCGCCCGCGCACTGGCAATCGTCGTCGCCTCGGCGCGATTGGCCTGAGCTCGCTGCTCAGCCGGCGCCGCGGACCTCCGAGTGATCGGTCACGGTGAGCTCGCCCTTCATCCCCTCGACGATCACGTCATCGCCGATCAGCGAGTTGTGGAGCTGCGCTCCCTTGAGCTTCGCCCGCTTGCCGAGGATCGTGTCAGTCAGCGTGGACCCTTCGATCCTGCTGCCCGCACCGATGGAGACGTTCGGTCCGATCACCGAGTTCGACATCGTCACGTCGTCTTCGATGTAGACGGGATCGTGGATCGTGACGCTCTTCTCGACGTTGGCCGGCCGTCGCGCCTTTCCCTTTTCCAGCACGATGCGGTTGGTCTCGAGTAGTGTGTCGAGCTTTCCGGCGTCGTACCACCCCTCGACATCGATCACCTTCAGCTTTGCGCCCTTGTCGATCATGTACTGGAACGCGTCGGTGAGGTAGTACTCGCCCTTGTTCGGCGCCTGCGTCAGCGTGTGATCGATTCCCTCGAACAACAGCTTCCAGTTCTTCACGTAATAGAGGCCGATGTTCGCGCGCTTCGAGATCGGTGTGCTCGGCTTCTCGACGATCTTCGTCATGTTGCCGTTCTTGTCCGTGACGACGACACCGAAGCGCTGGTAGTCCTCGACCTCCTTCACCCAGATGATGCCGTCGGCATCCGTGTTCCGGATGACGGACAGGTCGGTCTCGAAGATCGTGTCGACGAAGATGATCAGGACGTCCTGGTCCACGTACGGCTGCGCGAGCTTCACTGCGCCGGCGGTGCCGTCCTGCACCTTCTGCTCGACGAACACGGCGGGAAGGTCACCGAAATCCTTCCGCGCGTGCTCCTCCACCTTCTCCTTCAGGTGGCCGGTCACATAGATGACCTGCTCCACGTTGCCGAGCGCGCGGAGATCCTCGAGGATGTAGTCCATCACCGGCTTGCCGGCGATCTGGAGCATCGGCTTGGGGACGAGGTGCGTGTGCGGCCGGAGCCGCGTGCCCTTCCCTGCCAGTGGGATGATGACTTTCATGGTGCGCTGGTGCCCTCGCGTCCGTAGCGGTCCTTGAGGCGGACGACGTCGTCCAGGTGCGGCGTGCTCGCCTCGAGGACGTCGCAGTCGGTGACCGCCTCCATGTAGTGAATCGTGCCGGGCGTGATGCGGAACGCGTCGCCCTCGTGCAGGCGCATGTCCTCGAGCTCGTCACGCCCCTCGAGCTTCACCCAGTACTTCATCTCGCCGCGCAGCAGATAGACCGTCTCATCCTTCACGTTGTGATACTGGATCGAGAGCGCCTGCCCCGCGTTGATGTGGAGGATCTTCCCCACGTACAGCTCGTTCGACGCCCAGATCGTCTCGTGCCCCCACGGCTTCGGGACATGACGAACCTCGGTGCGACCACTCATGATGTGCGAATCGTCGGAGGGAGTGAGCAACCGGCGCACGTCGCCGGTGCAAGGACCGCACCGAACGACGGCGGGGCCGGGTGAACAATATCACCCGGCCCCGCTGACTCCGGCAACTATTCGTGAACCGTGAGACGTGAGACGTGAACCGTGACTTCAGACGCCGTCACGATTCACGCTTCACGATTCACCTCTCACCTGCCCTCCTCCGCCACCTTCCCCGCTCCCGCAGCAGTCGTGGCTGCGTTCTTCACGTAGAGATCCAGCCACGCCACCCACCGTCCCCACTGATCGAGCAGGGTGTCCTTCATCAGCGGGCCGTGGTCTTCGTACGGGTACATGAACAGCGACGCCGGCTTGCCCATGCTCTGCAGCGCGTGGAAGAGCCGGATCGAGTTCTCCGGATCGGTGCCCGTGTTCTGGTCCTCCTCGGAGTGGTACATCAGCAGCGCGCCCTGCAGCCGGTCAGCGTACAGGAACGGCGACATCGAGAGGTACGTCTCGCGCGCATCCCACAGGTCGCGGCGCTCGCTCTGGAAACCGGTCGGGGTGAGCGTGCGGTTGTAGTTGCCGTCGCCGGCGATCCCCGCCTTGAAGAACGGCGTGTTCACCATCGCATTCACCGTGCTGAACGCGCCGTACGAATGCCCGCCGAGTCCGAGCCGCTGGCGATCGATGATCCCGCGTCGATCCAGCTCGTCGATCACGGCTGACAGGTTGTTGCGCAGGTCGGGCACGTAGTTGTCGTTCATGCGGCCTGACTCGCCGAAGATCGGCGCGTCCGGCTGCACGATCGCGTAGCCCTGCGTCGCCATGATCTCCATCGAGCGCGGGCCGGCCGCCGGGAACTTGTGCTTGTTGAAGGTCCGCTTGGTGCGGTCGTACGACGCCTGATCGGTGTACTCGTAGGGATAGAACCAGAATAGCGCCGGCACCTTCGAGCCGTCGCGATAGCCGGGCGGGAGCGTCACCGTCGTCCACAGCTTGTAGCCGTCGGCGCGCGTCACCTGATAGGTGCGACGCTCGAGCTTCGTGACTTCCGGCGTGACGTCGCGGTTGCTCGTGAGCCTCGTGAGCGCGCCGCTCGCGCGGTCGCGCAGCCACTGGTCCGGCACCACCGTTTCAGTCTCGCGCGTCACGACGAACTTCGCGTAATCGGCGTCCACCGGCGTCGGCTCGCTCTCGTAGACCGCAGTGTCGCTCTCGAACAGGCGGGTCTTGTTGCCGGTCGCCAGATCGACGCGATCCACGAACGACCGCGGCGCCACGGCCCGCACGTCCCGATTGTACTGCGTGCCATCGAGATACACACTTCCACCGTCGCTGCTCACCAGCGCGCGCTGTCCCCCGGGTCCCTGGCGCAGCACCACCCGCCCGGGGTTGGAGTAGAACTCGTCATCGGCCGGTCCGCCGCGGTTCCCGCCGCCACCACCGAACCCGCCGCCGAATCCGACCTGCGCGCCCCGCGCGCGGTAGATCGTGTGCTGCTTCGAGGGATCGGCGAGCGAGAGGGCATAGGTGTGCGCGACACCGCTCGCGTTCTCGCTCAGCACGACCCACTTGCCGTCGGTCGTGAACACGAAGCCCGCGACGCGATTGTTGCTCGACGCGATCGCTTTCGCCCCCGCCGAATCGAATGGCGCCTGCCACACGTACAGCCGATCGCGCCGGCGCGGTGCACGAGCGCTATCACCCGCCGCTGCGGTCGAGTCGGCACGACCCGCCCCGCGCTTCGGCGCCGGGTCCTGGAGCAGGAAGGCGATGCCGCCCCCCGGATACCAGGCGATCGAGCGCCGTCCGCTGTCCGAGTCGGTGCGCGGCCCATCGTCCCCCGAGCTCCCCTCACGCAACTCACGCTCGGCAAGTGTCGTCACCCGCGCACCGTCCACCGTCCACAACTGCTCCGCCGAGCCGAAGCTCTGCACCGGCACCAGGTACGAGAACGGCTTCTGCATCACCGTCACGCGCAGGTACTTCCCGTCCGGTCCGACGTCCACGCCGCTGATCATCGCCGGCGCGCCGACGTTCTTCGTCGCACCGCTCCTTGCATCGATGCGTGCGAGCTGTCCGGTGGCGTAGTACTCCAGGAGCGCCTTCTCGTAGGGGCTCTGGAGCAGGCTCGCGTAGGTGCGCGTCTTCTTCTTCGTGCCCGGTTCGGTCAGCCTCACCAATGGCCCCGTGGACAGTGCGGGCTCCTTCGGCATCGGCATCCGCGCCTCGGGAATGAGCACCGCGTACACCGCGCTGCCGTCGGGCGTCCAGTCGAGAGACGTCGTCAGTACCGGTAGCGCGGCGCGCTTGCTGATCCGCTTCGCCGCACCCGTGTTCGCATCGGCCACGTAGACGTACGACGCATCGTCGAAGTTGGCGAAGAATGCCAGCTTCGATCCGTCGGGCGACCATGCCGGCGACGACGCCGACGCACCCTGTGGCACTGCAACCTGCGTCCGCTTGCCGGTGAGGGCATCCACGATGTCGATCCCCGCCAGCCCGCGCGTCGTCAGCGTGCGCGCGCGGTTCGCCTTGTAGTCCACCTGCAGGCCGCCGAAGTAGTAGTGCGGCTTGCCGAAGTTCGCCGTGCTGCCGAGTCCCGCACCGTGGGTGGCAAGGAAGCGACGGCCATCGGGGCTCTGCTGGCCGAGGTCGGAATTCTCCTCGCGCGGTGCCGTGACCAGCTTCGCCACTTCGGCCGGCGGCGTGATGTAGGTCTCGCGGGCCAGCAACGCCTTGTCCGCCTCCACGCCTTGCTGGGCAGCGAGCGGCGCGATGGCGAGGAACGAGAGAGGCAGGACGAGCGACAGCCGCACGCACAGGCGCGGCAGAGGCGACGGGGAGGGTCGCGTCATACGGTGGCTCCTACGGGAGGTGGGCACGCGAAAGGGGCGGCGAGTAAGCTCGCCGCCCCTAGTATATGTCCGCCAGCCTCAGACCGTTGTGGTCAGCCTGCCCGGCCCCTCAGCATCCTCCGGCGCAACGTCCCGAGCCGCTTCCGTACCGAGCCGTCCAGCACCGTGTCGCCCACGTTCACCACCACCCCGCCGATGATCGACGGATCCACGGCGACGTGCGGCACCACCTCCTTGCCGAACACCCGTGAGAGCTGCGCGGCGATCGCCTTCACCTCGGCGTCGCTCGACTCGCGAGCGAGAGTGACGCGCGCGTGCATGCGGCCCTCGGCCTCATCCACGATGTCGAGGTACTCGCGCGCGATCTCGGGGATGAGCATCTGCCGCCGGTGGGTGACCAGCGACTGGAGGAAGCGCACCATGAGCCGCGGCATGCGGTCCTGGAACGCCTGGCCCAGCACGCGGATCTTCTCGGCGCCGCTGATGCGCGGCGACTCGAGGAACAGG
>Ga0207657_10002459_pt1 | contig 20023 bp, 19 predicted proteins | sample KBSC33metaG_FD_184316 | JGI IMG/M metagenome (GOLD analysis project Ga0207657, IMG submission 184316) | Corn rhizosphere microbial communities from Kellogg Biological Station, Michigan, USA - KBS C3-3 metaG (SPAdes) (version 2) | ecosystem: Host-associated > Plants > Roots > Rhizosphere > Soil ... | reverse complement strand
ACTTTAGACGTTTTGGTGCTGACGGTCGGCTGTGGAGGTGATCCTAATGGCATTCAGAATCCTGGTAGCGGATGATCATGAAGTAGTACGGCGCGGTTTGTGTGCCCTTTTGCAAGCTCAACCTGACTGGGAAGTTTGTGGTGAAGCAGGGGACGGCCGCGAAGCTTTGGAAAAGACGCAGAAGCTGAAGCCCGACGTCGTGATACTTGATATCGGCATGCCCAGCCTGAATGGTCTTGAGGCCACCCGGCAGATCCTGAAGGCAATGCCGCACACGAGAGTTCTGATCCTGACGCTGCATGATTCTGACCAGGTCGTGCGCGAAGTTCTGAATGCGGGCGCCCGGGGTTTTCTGCTGAAATCCGATGCCGCACGCGACCTGGTAGCAGCGGTAGAGGCTCTGCGGCGGGATAAGACCTACTTCACCTCCAAAGTGGCGGCCATGGTTCTGGATGGATATCTGAAGAATGGCATGCCGGGCGCGCCGCCGACTGCGCCTCAAACCCGACATCGACTGACTCCCCGCGAACGCGAAATCGTGCAACTCCTCGCGGAGGGAAAGAGTACTAAGGAGGTCGCTGTCGCTTTAGGGCTGAGCGTCAAGACGGCCGAGACACACCGTTCTAACATCATGCGGAAACTGGAACTTCACTCCGTGAGCGACCTTGTGCTTTATGCAGTCCGGAACAACATTGTTCACGTAGTGCAACCCTCGCTTTAACACCACACACTTACTTGATCAAATCCTTCCGCCTGGGAAGGATTTTTTCTTTCTCGTGCAATGCTTGCTAACGACGCGATAGATGCAGGAGAATCTGGAACAGCAAGAGCCAGCGTTTCACGTCTGAGGTAAGCAGGAAGTTTTCCTGTACATGTTCTCTGCCGTTTTTGCCAAGTTGTTCGGCCAGTTCCTGATGCGTTAGCAGGTAACGGATCTGATAGGCGAAACCCTCCACTGAATGGACTAGCGCGCCTGTAATCTTGTGAATAATCTGGTTGGGTACGCCTCCGACGGCACTGGCAACAACGGGTTTCCCTTTCCACAGTGCCTCGGTCACCGTTGTACCAAAGCCCCCGCGGGACGATTTTTGCACGATAATCCTCGACGCGCTCTGGAGGGCATTGATTTCGCTCGCGGACGAAGCCGGCAAGTTTACGACCAGAATATCGGGATCTCTGTTCGCAGCATCCATGACTTCCGCCATCACGTCAGGCTCCGCAGCTCCTTCTGTATCAATGCTTCCGACTAGAACCAATTGACAATCAACATACTTTTTAGCGAGACGGTAAGCGGCAATGACTCCCATGGGATCCTGATTGCGGTCAAACGAAGATACCTGGGTAATAACAGGACGCGAACGGTCAATGCCAAATTCCTCACACACGTGCTGGATGTAGCTTGGTTCAAGCTGCTTGTTTCTTTCCGAAAGCGGGTCAATACACGGATAAAAGAGGTATTCGGGAATGGAAAGCGGGTAAGCAAAGACCTGGGCTGAAAAGACCGCAGCATCGTGAGACTCAACCAGCGGTCTCAGAAACTTCCAGATTTCCTCATTTGGGTTGGAAAGGTCCATGTGACAGCGCCAAACCCAGTACTGGTTCTTACTACTTTTCCCGCGAACAAGGCTTAGCGGTTCGGGATCATGAACTACAACCACATCTTCATTGAAGCGGCTACGCTCACGAAAATGATCGCCCCGCCGGAGGTATAGGTCCTTGGCTTCTTTGGCAAGGTAGCCAGCGTCTCCTCCGAGGGTCCGGCGAATCATGTGGGCGACCTTGCGAAATTCCGGATCCTCGACCATTGCTTCGAAATTCGCCACCACCTCCAGTTCCGTTAGTAGCGAAATCGACCGATTGAGCATCTCGCCCGCATGATTTTCCAGGGAAGGGGCATGAACAACCTTTATGCTCTTTCCGCGCAAGCCTTGAGCTAGGTAACGAAGTTCTTCGATCCCCGACTTGCCCAGCAGGTGCTCATAATCGCCCAATTTTGCTGGCAGCGGGGGGCCAGTCGGCTTCTCCTGAATGCGCGGCTTTCTCCGCTTCTCAACGAAGGCTGGCGGAAGATCATCGGGGGACGTTCGCACTGAGGGCCTCTCAACACTCTCATTGTCACTTCGATCAGGCCCCTTGGCTGGTCCCATTGGCAGTCCTCGCAACTCTCTAAGCTAGCGCACTCTCGACGATCCGCAATATTCGGTGACGTACGCCCTGCAGAGTGGATGTGTATATGTCGATACGATTAATCAGGTCGGCGGCGCGGCCTAGACCTACTTCGTGCTCGAGCCAGACGGAGAAATCATTGGACGTCAGCTTTAGGCGCAACCTGGCTTCAATGAAATGATAGTAAAGACTGTGAATGCTGATGCTTTCAAGCGCATCGACGAATTCCTGGAGATTGCGCGCGACCAGCGGCGTAGGCAGGACCACGCTTGTCGAGGAGCAGAAATAAAATGGCTCCATTGCTGTGCGTTCTCCTACTCGGGGATGATTGGTCAGGAAATCCTCCAGTATTTCGATAACCCGCGTTCGTAGCGTCTTCACCGAAATAAATTCCCGGACGTCCACCGAAGCGAGGCGCTCGGCCAATTCATTTTCGTTGCAAGCGAAGAATGCCCAGTGCGCGAAGTCGTTCGAGTAACCCTCTTGAATGAAATGATGCTCCTGGAGAGTGCGGAAGGTGTGCTGAAAGATGGAGTCTTCGGAGCAGTCCTTGACCCCCTCGAGCAATTCAGCGAGGCTCGCCGCGCGTTGAGGCTCAATCCGAAGCAGATGCTCCGCCGAACTGAAGTAGAAAGGCGTCCGAGCCCACCTGACGGATGTTGGTGCAATCTGCATCATGCCCGACAGCCAGAAGCGAAGTTCGTGCTTGCTCCCTAAGGATTTACTGGATCGTTGACTACGTCCATACAGTACCCACTGTAGTAAGACTCAATGAGCGAGTCCCAGATCTGCATCAATCCGGGGAGGGACTGGAGGCATTTACCAGCTTGGGCATGGGTACACCCGGCTTGGTGATCTGCTGTGAGCGGGTCGGACGTTTCTTGGGAGGATTGATCTCGAGGGTGACTGGTGCTGCTGTTCGCGCAGAGCGGTACAGAGCTTCGATGATTTTTACGTCGATGAGACCTTCTCGGCCGGAAGGCTCCGGTTCTTTGTTCTGCAGAATGCAATCGGAGAAATAGATCAATTCCGGAGCAAACTGATCGCGCTTGGGGAAGACCTTTGTCTTGCTTTTTTCGCCTATCTTAACGGTCTGCTTCAGCTCAGCAGCTAATTCATAACCGGGATCGAGGCGGACCGAACCCTTTGTCCCGACCACCTCATAAGCAGACATGTCACTTGCGCCAAAACTGCAGGAAAACGACGCCAGCCGATCCCCGGGAAAGCGAAGCACGGCAGAGACACTCTCCTCTACTTCCCTGAATCGTTTCTCCTTGCCTTTGACTGACACCGCGACCACTTGTTCAGGTTCATCCCGAAATAAATAGCGCGCAGCATTGATACAGTAGACGCCGATATCGTAGAGAGTTCCGCCACCGGTTTCTTTGCGCAATCGAATGTCGCCTTCCTTTACCTGCTGGGTGAAGGTTGAATTGAAAATCCGCGGCTCGCCCAGCTTACCGGACTCGAGCAGCTCGATTGTGCTTAGGTTTGCTTCCTCAAAATGAAGCCGGTACGCGATCATCAGCTTGACTCGGTTCGCGTCGCAAGCAGAAATCATCGCTACACAGTCGTCCTCGCTGGTTGCCATCGGCTTTTCACAGAGCACATGGATGCCTGCCTGTGCCGCCTTCTCCGTATATTCACGATGGAGAGTGTTGGGCAGAGCGATGTATACGGCGTCTACGTCCCCGCTCTGCAAGCACTCCTCGTAGCTCGCATAGCTATAGGTATGTGAGACGCCATATTTCTTGCTCAACCTCTTCAACTTCACATCGTCGTCGGAGACTAGAGCAACCAATTGCGAATTGCTGCGAGCATGCACGAATGCGGGCAAAACCGCTGCCTGGGCGATGTAGCCAAGACCGACAACCGCATACCGGATTCGTTTTTCAACCGCCAATTCATCTACTCCGGAGGAACTTACCGTTATGCTGCCCTTCGCGAGCGGCTCGAGGACTTCTTCGGCCGGCGTTGCTGGGAGCTGGGACGCACTTCCGGCTCTTCTTCTTCGTCCGCTCCCGCTTCCGCTTGAACGTTAATCTGTTCAGCGAGCTGGTTCAGCTTCTCGTCCGCTTCCTTCTCTTCATCGAGCGTCTCCTGCAATAGCTCTTCGGCTTCGCTCTCGCCGAGCAGATTGGCCCACGTCCGTACCGTCCCGTAGCCGGCCATTTCATAATGCTCGACGCGCTGGGCTGCTGAAATGATGGCAGCGTCTTTCACGTTTTCGTCCATATCCTCCGACAGGATCTCGGCGCCCTCCTTAATCACACCTTCCATCCCCTTGCATTTCTCGGCTTTGAGTTTTTCTCCCATGTTCTGGAAGATCTGCTCAATGCGTTTGGCCTGCTCGCGCGTGACTTCCAAATGCTCGGTCAGCGCGTTCTGTAATTCCTCCGATGATGCGGCATCAATCATCTTGGGCAGTGCCTTAATGATCTGATTTTCCGCATCGTATAAGTCTTTGAGTTCGTCAACATAGAGTTCTTGGAGCGAGTTCACTTTCACGTTTTCCTCCGCTTCGAGATTTTTTATTCAGAAGCGAATGTAGGCGTCAAGGATGTTTGATCCCGACAAAAAAGGCGAGAGGCAGGAACCGACTTAATTGCTGTCACTTCCTGCCCGCGAGGTGGGTACTTCGATGGGAAGATTTCAACCAGCGAAGAGTAGAAGAACGGATGCGCTTTGACTATCCTGCGGACCCTGTAAATGAAAACGGGAGTGTCTGTAAAAATTTGTCAGTGAAGATTCGGCTTTGTTGGGACGCCAAGCGACAGCGCCGGCCAGGCCCTGCGATCAACGATGACATTTTGTAGGGTATTCACCTGTAAGGTATTCGCCTCAAAAATCACCCGACGGCACGGAAAACCCTGTAGATTGCAACTGGATTTTCTGTAGTTGTGCACAGCAGAATTCAATCTGTTCTCATCGATGTTCGTCGATGCATTGCTGAGACTCCCATTCAAGCTCATTGCCGCGCAGTTGGGTGTTTCGTTGCGCCCGTTCGGTCCTGAAACAACGTTACAGCAAAGAATCGATTGAACTACGGGCTGCACCGGATGGACGCTCCTGACCCCTCCCTCTAGTCTGCATTCAGAGGATGTAACCGCACTGTTTAAGAGGGTTAACGCCGAAAGGAGCGCAAGTGAGCACCGAACTTAATCCCACCGCTACCACCGCACAATACGCTTCCGATGTTGAACTGGTAAGAAAGGCCCAACAAGGTGATTCTGACGCATTTGCAGCCCTGTTTTATGCCCATCGTCCACGGGTGTACTCACTTTGCTTGCGCATGACCAACAATACCGCTGAAGCTGAGGACCTCACGCAGGACGCATTTCTGCAAGTATTTCGAAAGCTGGCTACCTTTCGCGGCGATTCAGCCTTGTCTACCTGGCTTTACCGGGTTGCCGTGAATACCGTTTTGATGCACTTCAGAAAGAAGGGACTGCGCCAGGTTTCTCTGGACGAATCAAGCAATCAGGATTCAAAAGTGGTCAAGCGGGAATACGGCAGTCTTGACGAACGCCTTTCGGGTTCGGTCGATCGCATTGCCCTGGCTCGTGCCATGCAGGAGCTGCCCGCCGGTTATCGGACGATCTTCTTACTGCACGAAATCAAAGGTTATGAGCATCAGGAGATTGCGCGCATACTCCGCTGCTCGGTCGGCAATTCGAAGTCTCAGCTGCACAAGGCGAAGCTGAAGATGCGCGAACTGCTTGGCTACCAACGCAATCAACCACTCGAGCCGGCAGTCGAGGAGATAAAGAACAATCCAGAGCCGATATTTGCTTCGGTCGGAAGCACGAGGGATCGTTGGGAGGCCACCTTCAACGAGGACCTCGCCGACAAGCAGCCCGTTGTGTTTCCCCTGGGCGAGAGCACTTCCCAGGTTTACGCGGAATCTGGCCTGTGATCGGTTACGCGCTAGTTGGCGCGGTTGCGGCACTTCGCCCAACTGAAACGTAATTCGGCAAGCCGAGAACACCAGATTGCAATTCTGCACATTGTGAGTCGCTGCGGATTGCGGGACCGAGGTCAAACTGTGGAACTGGGAACAATAATTCTAACGGGAGCAACCGGTTTAAAGACGGCTGGACGCCGTCTACCTGACGCTTCGGCAACCGGGAATAGTAATGCGTCACAGAACAACCACCCGGTCGCGCTTTGGGATGTGTTAGGCAAGAGCGTGCTCCAACGAAAGGTGGAGCAGTTGCGACATGCCGGAGCGCAACTGATTTCTATTGCCTCGAGCCAGGTCGGGGGATCTCTCGAAGAATATGCCGAGCAATGGGAGAAGGCATTTTTCGATCTGGTGCGCAGCGGGGCTGAGCGAGTTCTGATCGTTTCTGCCGGAATTTACAGCGAGGTCGACATCGACGACTTCGTCCGGTTCCACCTTGCTGGTGGTTCACAGGTCAGTAATGTTCTGGACGACGAGGGGCCACTAGGCATCTCCTTGATCGAAGCAAAGTGTGCCGACCGCGACTTGTGCTCTTTTCGAAACCGGCTCGCCGCGTTCTCTTCCTGTTCTTCGAGCTATGAGTTCAAGGGGTATTGCAATCGCCTGACGGGACCGTCTGATTACCGAACCCTGGTTCGGGATGCGCTCTGGGGACGGTGCCAGCTTAAACCTGACGGCCGGGAGGTATACCCGAGAGTTTGGTGTGCTGATGGCGCGAGGGTTAGCGCATCAGCCCAGATCTTTGGGCCGGCTTATGTGGGGTCGCGCGCGCGCGTTCGCGCGGGGACTCTGATTGCCCCCGGGACGGCGATTGAACAGCGTGCGGAAGTCGATTGTGGGACGGTCGTAGAGAACTCCAGCATTCTGCCGCGGACCTATTTAGGCCCCGGACTTCACGTGTCGCAATCGATTGTCAGCGGCAGCCGCTTGGTACACCTGGGACGAAATCTGGATGTCGAACTCGCGGCAACGGGGCTGCTCGGGCGTACCGGGCCAAGCACGTCACTGAGAGTTCTGGAAGGGCTTAGCTCTTTGCTCGGGTCCTTTGGCAACGGCTCCAGCGTTGGCGCGTCAACCTCATCGAGATCTCCAGCATCGGTAGATTGGGCTCGAAGCAACGGCTTCTTCGACTAAGCGCAGTCCAGGGGACGGCGCACTTGAGGAATTTTTTCGCATGTTCCAGAGTTCAGCAATCTTGATAACGTTTCCGGGCTGTCCGACTCCTGCCGAGGCACGAGTCTTCCTCCGCGAGTTCGAAACCCTTCTCTCTCAGAGCTATCGCGCACAGATTGTTTTTGACATGTCAGGCGTCGTGCAGTTGGACGCTGCTGGGATCGATTTGTTACTCACGTGCATCACGCGAGTTGCAAGCCATGACGCAGAGTTGAAGTTGGCTGCTGCTTCGCCTGAAACCGACCTCATTCTTGAGCTCACTCAGCTGAATGGAGTAGTCGAAGTTTTCGAGTCGGTCGAAGCGGCGTTGGAAAGTTTTGACGGTCACCTGACTATGGAAGTGGCTCGCAGAGATCTGACATCGGCGGCCTAGCCATGTGGTTTTAGCACTTGAGAAGCTGCTAACGCATTCGGGCATCGAGGATGACGTATGAATCGCTTTCTGACCAGAAGTCTTTCACTGTTCTTGCTGGCAGTGCTGTGCGGGCTGCCGAATTTGAGCGCAGCGACGCTGGCGCCACAGGCTGTCAACTCGGAGTCTAGTCAGCAGAGCGCCCAAGACACCGCGACCGACCCAGCACCTCCCCAAGGGACTGCACAGAGTGATGCGGCCGGGAATTTGCCCGATTCGCCCAGCGCAGCCCAATCTGGCAATCAGACCCAACCTGCTGACCAAAAGGGCAGCGCCGTCTCACAAGAACCTCGCGGAACTGCAGCCGCCGAGGCAGCGAGAACGCATGGCGGCGCAGCCTCAAAACCGGCTGGCGCGGCCATTGCCCCCGCCAAGCAGCGGCGCACACGTTCGCTTCTCATCAAACTTGGAATTATCGCGGGGGCGGGCGCTGCGTTGGGGACCGTTTACGGCCTATCAAAAGGTAGCCCGTCTCGTCCCCCGGGGGCTCGTTAGTTAATGACGACTACAGGTTCAACTAGGAGCATCCCAGGTTGATGGCCAGCGACTCGAGACCCATTCTTATAAGCTTTTCCGGAATTGACGGATCTGGAAAAAGCACTCAGATTGAACGTCTGCATTCCCGGTTATTACAACGGCAACTGAGAGTAGTTCGACTTGCCTTCTGGGACAACGTGGTCGTTCTGCCACGTTTTCGTTCAAAGATCACTCACCGTGTCTTGGGAGGCGAACAAGGCATTGGCGAGCCAGGAAAGCCAATCAGGCGAAATGACAAGAACGCAAGAGGGTGGTATCTAATCCTGGCACGTTCTCCGTTTTTCCTGTTGGACGTTCTTAGCCTGCGGCGAGTAGTGCGACAGGCGGCGAGGGGCAACCCTGATGTCATCATCTTTGATCGTTACATCTACGATCAAATCGCTCACATTCCCGACAACTTGGCAGGACGACTTGCGCGACGCTGGTTGCTGAAACTCGCTCCGACCCCCGATGTTGCGTATCTTCTCGACGCCGATCCGGAAATTGCGACAGCCCGTAAACCTGAGTATCCGATTGAGTTTGTGCGCAAGTATCGCGACGACTATTTCGGTTTGTGTGCTCTTGCAGATGAGATCGTCATCATTGCTCCCGGCTCCATCGAGACCGTCGAAGCACAAATCTTAAGCGAATTCGAGAAGCATTTTTCTCCATCCCAGATTAACTCCTCCTCCCTCTCAAACCCGCGCCCACAGCGCGTTTCAGCATGATGGTAGGGCTACATGTGTTTTGCCATGGGCAGTGTAAGTGTCTGATCCAACACAACGATCAGTTAAGAAGCTGAGACAACACCTGCCCACACCTACCCATCCAAAAGCGGCAGTTCAGAACACGTGGAACTTCCATGCAGGCACCTGATTCGAAAAGCCAATTCGCCCTTGTTATACCCACGCTGAACGAAGCGGAGAACATCCGACCGCTCCTCAACCGCATACACGCAGCTTTGGAACCACTCGCCATCTCTTACGAAATCATCATCGTCGATGATGGCAGCACCGACGGTACGCAAGAAGTTGCACACGCATGCGCGGCAACCGATCAACGTGTCAAAGTTCTAGTTCGCCACAACGAGAAGGGACTGGCGGGAGCCGTGGTACATGGCTGGCGGCACACGGATGCCGAGCTTCTCGGCGTTATGGATGCGGATCTTCAGCATCCCCCCGAAGTACTTCCCGCTCTGTTGGCTAGCGTTCAGAATGGCGCCGACCTGGCTGTGGGGAGTCGGTATACGGAACAGACAAATGTTCCCGGTTGGAGCTTTTTTCGTCAAGCGGTTTCGCGTTTCAGCACGTGGATCACTCTTCCCTTTCAGCGAAGAGTCCGAGTCAAGGATCCGATGTCTGGATTTTTTGTGCTGCGGCGGGAGTGTATCGAAGGCGTTCGGCTACAGCCGGAAGGATTCAAGATACTTCTGGAAATCCTGGTTCGCGGCCGTATCCGCTCTGCCGTTGAAGTCCCTTTTCAATTTGGATTGCGTCATGCCGGCAAGAGCAAGGCGGACGTCAAAGTCGCCTTTCATTATTTTTCGCTGCTGGGAAAATTATCTCGTGACCTCATTTTCAAAGGTCAACAATGAAGATTTGTCTGGTCACCGCGTTTCCGCCCAGCCGGCATGGCCTGAACGAATATGGGTTCCACATCGCTCGTGAGTTGGGTCAATACCCCGGGCTGTCGCTGTCAATTCTCGCGGACGACCTCGCCAACGTAGAACCCGAGCTACCAGGCTACGACGTAACACGGTGCTGGGCCTTTGATGCCTTGAGCAATCCAGTTCGACTAATGCGAGCCATTTCCAAGTGCCAGCCTGACGTGGTCTGGTTCAACCTGGGGTTTGCTAGTTTCGGCAGCAGCCCTGTCCCGGCGTTCATTGGATTAGCCATTCCGGCAATGGTTCGGTTCGCTGGCTATTACACCCACGTTACCCTGCACCAGCTGGTAGAGACGGTCGATCTCAACGACGCGGGAGTGAAATCGCAGCTTCTCTATCGAATTGCCGGTTCCATAGCCACACACCTGCTGTTGACGTCCAATTCTCTTTCCGTTCTTCTCCCGGCCTATAGGAAGATTCTGCGCGAACGCTACCGGCGAGGGTCCGTATATGTGCGCGCGCACGGAATACTCTCGGGGCGTCCGGAATATCCTGATTTGACCAAACGCGGTAATCCGGTACATCGAATACTTGCGTTCGGCAAATGGGGGACTTACAAACGTCTAGAACTTCTACTGGATGCATTCGCTCGGGTCGCGCACGAAATTCCGGACGTGGAATTAATAATTTCTGGTGGCGACCACCCAAAAACGCCGGGTTATGTAGCGTCGGTGGCAGCGCGTTATAAAGACAATCCCAAGATCAAGTTCACCGGCTATGTGCCGGAAGAGGCAATTCCCGCACTGTTTCAGGGGACCAGCGTTGCGGTGATGCCGTACACCTCATCAGCTGGCTCCAGCGGTGTCGCACACCTGGCTTGCGAATACGGCGTGCCAATTGTGGCCTCAGACATCCAGGACTTCATCGAGCTCTCGCACGAGGAAGGTATTGCAATCGAATTCTACAAATCCGGGACCGTGGAGGGCTTAACCGAGCGGCTGGTCAGCCTGCTGAGATCACCAGAACGGCTGGAACTCATGGCCATGCAAAACTTCTCGGCGGCTCTGCGCATGAGCATGCCCGAGATCATCCGCCAGTACATCCGTTCTTTCGACCTGCAGCATCGGGTGAAGATGCTGAGAGCCGCCTCTCGCTTCCGGCGCGTTCCGCGGTGGATGCCACTCCGGCCTGCATTACGTCGCCATGTGGGAAATAAACTGGCTACCTGGCATCATTCCGACTTTGCAAAATATCTGGACATAAATGCTACCGAGGCTCTTTCGAATGACGGACTCGCCGCGGACGCGATGGGAGAACATTTAGCATCGGCCGCTTCGGAATCCACAAGCGACGACACTCTGCCCGATCCCGGCTCGAACCACTCCAGTAATGGCAACGGGAGCAATGGGCTTGGAAACCACGCTCAACCAATGGCTGAACAATCCACTCCCGCGATACTCCACAGTGCTAATCCGCGCCAGCACCCCAGCGATCCCCGAGCCGATTGATCCAGAGCGCTAGTGGCGTGCAGGACCACGCCTGCACGCCGTTCATTACTAAAAGCAAGCGAAATTTGGAGTCGCCGTGCCCGATTTCAGCGTATTGAAAACACTTTTTTGCTGCTGCTGGTACTTGCCATTCACCAAAACGTAGTAAACCCATTGCGCGAGTCCATACTTTTGGGTGAAATAGAATTCTTCCTTGTTGGAACAATTTGAATACGCATTGTCACAGCTGTAGCGGTAGCTCACGACCAGCGTCGGAAGATTGTTCGGCAGATTTCCACCAAACGACATGGAGTAGGGCCCATACACCTGATTCACTGCCTTTTTTAAATTATGGGTCGTGTGATGCTGGCAGCTCGTGTAGATGTCGTAGGTGGTGTCTGGCACGGTAATGGTAGATCCTGGATACCCGCCTCGGGCACAGCGGGGAGCCAAAGGCATGTTGGTGTTATAGCTGAACTTCTTGTAGGTATGGGGATCACTCCAGGCGAACTCCGTAATCCACAGGTAGATGTAGTGGCTGTCGTAAAGTTGAATATCCCAGGGGAAACCGTTAACGCCCTTGGTCCAATAAAATTTGTTGCTGCTAATTGCGGTGTAGAGCGGATTAGCGCTTCCTGCCAGGTGATTCCATCCACGTAGACCGGAATCCATCGTCATCCAGTCCAGCATGTCATACGTGCCTGAGGGGCAGCTGGTAGTCGCTTGAGCTTGCGCCAAGGCACACGGAAAAACCAACAACGCGAATGCACACAAGAGTTTTAACCGACGCACATTCATGGAAGCCTCGAAGTAGAAACCCGCTCCAAGCAGCAATCTGCGCGTTCGGCTTGGGGGAGCCGAATGATTTCCCGGACTCATAACGAAAGCCCGCGGCGAGGACCAGGTTTTTGGATTTGCGTGAAGATACGACGCAAACCAGCTACTCACAATCGGCGAAACCCCTTACGAGGCTGTGGAAATAAAAATGTAAGTCAGGAATTATGAGGTACTTAGCAGGGCAACAGGAGTGCACTCTGAATGGTGCACATCACAATCGTGTCGCCGATATTGCAAAGCAGCTACGGAAGATGGTCCACGTAGCAGATTCCATCTCTGTTCTGAGCAGGAGGCGTCGGGGGCGTAGTCCAAGCCGGATGGGCGAAGTCGAAAAACTCTTTGCTCATATCGATCTGAGCGGCGTCTCGCTTGGTCAGAGCGGGAAGCTTGAAACGTGTCTCGATCAATTTAAGGATCGCGGTATAGTCCGCCACAGTGTGCGACACAAAGTTCTTCTTCGCGAAGGGTGAAGCGACAAACATGGGCACGCGATAACCGGTGTATACAAAATCGCAATTGGGACCTTTTTTGATGGCGCAAATGTCGAGCGGTCCCAGATCAGATGGCGGGATGCCATCAGGACTGACAGCAGGCTGCGGCGCGACGTGATCGTAGAAGCCGCCCGCTTCGTCGAAGGTGAAGATGAAGGCTGAATCCTTCCAGTTCGGTCCAGTCATAAGAGCATTGATCAAAGTCGATACGTAAGCGGCGCCACCTTGCACGCTACAGCAAGGAGGTTGTCCGGGTAAGGGATCGACGTCCGAGGGATGCTCATCCAGCCCGGCGCCAGAGGCTGGCTCAATCAGGGCTACCTGAGGTAAGGTGCCATTCTTCGCATCGGTGATGAACTGATCCGTGGGGACGATGTTTTGTGGGAACTGGCTTAGGATGGTTTTTCCGTATGTGAAATTTTTTATGTAAGCCTGGTTGAACAAGCATGCAGGGGTGACGTCGTTTGCCGTACAACCATTCCGTGGTTGCGGGTCAGGATGCACATAAATCTTCCAGGTGATTCCTGCCTGCTGCAATTCTTGAAAAATCGTCATTGCTGATAAAGGAGGCGCCGCAGGCACGCTGTGTCCAAGAGGATAAACGTGTCCTTGCGACGTGGCCGCCAGCAGGTACATGCGATTCGGGTCCGTTCGCGACATGACCGGAGAGAACCAGCGGTCCGAGGTGGCAAAGCTGGACGCCATGAAGTGGTAGTAGTTCAGATCGTTTCCGTCGTAGTAACCCATCGCACGTAGGCCGTTGGTGTCCAAGAACGGAGGAACGATCTGGCGGGCGTCGTGCCCAGCCGTCCACACGAAGCCATCATTCGTGGCTATGGGGTCTATTGGATTGGTCAAGTTCCAATCGTTGTGGCTCTCGTTCCAGGAAGGGCTCGGGTTCTCAACGCACTTGGTCACCAGATGAAACGATTGCACCGGGTGCAGAGGATCCGGTTTGCAGTCATTCGTCTGCAGGGGAGGATTGAAGGGCAAAGTTGGATCGCAGCCGGGCAGCGAAGGCGGAGGGCCTGCCGGCGTGTTGAACTGAGGTAACCCGTCCCATGGCTGATCCTTAAAACCGTTCTGCGCCCAGAACTGGTGCATTGTCCCGAAATAGCTATCGAAAGAGCGATTTTCCTGGGCCATCACAACGATGTGGTTAATGGACGTTTGCAACGTTGCTGGCGGTGGCGGCGGTGGCGCGGGTGTAGGAGTTGGTGTGGGACTGGGAGTGGGAGGAGGCGCCTTTACGAGTCCCTGACAGCCGACCAGCATGATCAGGACTAAGAATGAAGCCGCGGTAAGAATCCCGCGACGGACTACTGACTCTCGCAACATTATTGCAAGTCCTCCCACACCCGGACATTCGGTCTATTGAGATGGCTGGAGGAGAGTTGTCGTTGTTCACTCAGTAGGTAAACACCGAGCGATAGCAGCATTTTAGGAGAGAAAGACCGCTCTTTGTTCGATCAGACGAATCAGCTACAAGGATGCGGTCGCCGTGCTGTTCTGGATGCCGTAACTTCGAGAGTGCAACAGGAGCAACAATGGCACCCAAAACAAATCACTGAGTACCAGCAGCGCCCTTCGCATTGGGGAAGACGGCCTTGCGAAGCTTCTCGCTGGTGACATCGTCGAAGCTTTCGGTAATGAATACCGTATCGCCCTCAGCATCGATGACCACGTCGCCATCTTCCGTCAGCCACACACGGTTACCGGAGCGCGGGCCGTCCTGCTCGGGTTTAGGTGGCGTATGGACCAGCCGCATCGAGTGGTAGCGCCGCTTGAGAGAGCTGGCGTATAGGGCCGCAAAGTCCGCCGCCACCTGCGGCGAGGACCATCGCGAAACGTAGAGTAAGGCCAGCGCAGCAGATGCATCGCCCTTTGGCTTCGCCGCGTAGTAATAACCTCCGCGCCACTCCGGATACATGTGCTTGGATTCATCGACTCCGGCATACTCATCGACGAGTAATGCCACGTCGAACTCGCCCATAGATCCCACATCAAATTTCTCGTAGTTCCTGGTAAGGTGCACGAAATCCGGCACCGGCAGAGGTGGCACGCGCTGTCCCGCGAGATAGGTATTCGGTTCCATGATCTCTCGGGTAGTGCGTGGTGGATTGCTGAAGATTCCGGCGAACGCTTTGTCCTTGCCCTGCTTGACCAGCACATCGGTTACAAAATCGAGACCGTAACGGTATGGGAAGGTAAGAATTTCCTTCATGAAGATGGGTGCATTGTGAAACTGCACAGAGTCGGCGGTGCCCACCAACATCCCTTGCTTCAAAGCTTCGGCTATTTGCGGAGAGGTAAGGATGGACTGCCCGGTAGGCGCGAGCATGTAGTCGAGAAGCACAATCATGGCTTGCCCCTCGACTACTGCCTGTCGCGCGGTCTGCACTTCGTCTTCTTCAATGTCGTCGGGCGTGGGATTCTTCTTCTGCAAGCCAAGATCGTTATATCCAGCCTTCATCCACTTCTCCAGGCCGAAGGACTGGTCCTGAAGAGCATGGGTTAATTCGTGTGCGAGAACCGGCCGTTGCTGTTCGACATCAATCCAGTCGAGCAAGTTCACCGTCTTCGTCTTCGGGTCGTAGTAGCCCGCTACTTGTTCGCGCAGCAGCGCAATGAGAAATTTTTGCAGATCAAAGTTGCGCGGAAGCAGTCCAAATTTCTTGAGAACGGACTCTGAACGTTTGAGTCGCTGCGCGTCCTCATCCTCGGACATATGCTTCTCGAGATAGGCGGTGACTTCGTCGCGACTGGTGAGGCGGCGTTTCACCTGACTGTGAATGGGAAAAGCGGATTCCTGGCTCGCGAATTTCAAAATCTGGTCGACGGAGCGAAAGAGTTCTTCCGCTTCCTGGGAAGAGATTTTGGTCTCGGCTTCAGCGTTGTCCTGATCTTGCGCTGAGGGCTTAGAGGCCGATCCCTGAGCCTTATCGTTTTGTGTTTTCTGCCCTGCCGAATCTTCGCCCGGGCGTGGAGCACGATTCTGAACAGCAGCATCGGGCTCCCCAGCAGGGTTCTGGGCGAAGCCAGTAACGTCAAAAAACAGGCACGCAGCCAATAGAAAGGTCAGACAGAGCTGCTGCCATCTTCGATATGAGTGAACTTGATCAGTCATGAATATGTACTTCGCCCAAGATAGCAGATGGGGACGAGGTATTTACGACAGTGGCCCTGGGGCACTAGGCCGATTCACGGACGCGATTGGCGATCCACTCACCTGCTGCGTTTGTCCCCAGATTGCCGCCGACGTCCACCGTGGTTTTACGCTGTTGGATGGCCTGCAGGACGGCGCCTTCGATCTTCTGTGATTGTGAAGCGAAACCAAGGTGGTTCAGCATCATGGCTGCTGTGAGAATGGCTCCCATAGGATTCGCGACGTTCTTTCCCGCGAGCGGTGGGGCTGAACCGTGGACGGGCTCAAACATCGACGTCTTCCCCGGATGTATGTTGCCGCTCGCTGCCATACCGAGGCCGCCCTGAAGACCTGCCGCAAGATCCGTAATGATGTCACCGAACATGTTATTAGTGACGATGACATCGAACATTCGCGGATCTTTCACCATCTGCATGCAAAGCGCATCCACATACATGTGCGCAGTTTCCATCTGGGGATAATCGCGGCCGAGCTCGTGAAAGGTTCTTTGCCACAGTCCGCCCGCGTAGGTCATGGCATTCGACTTGTCGCACATGAGCACCCGTGTGCGTGAACTCCCGTCAGCCTTCTTGTTCGATTTGGCATACTCGAAGGCGAACCGGATGATGCGCTCTACGCCCTTGCGAGTGTTGACATCCTCCTGGATCGCAATCTCGTCTTCAGTTCCCTGCTTGAAGACGCCACCAAGGTCGCCGTAAACCCCCTCGGTATTCTCGCGGATGACAACAAAGTCCACATCTCTTGGTTCAACACCCTTGAGGGGACATAAGGAGGCATCCAGCAGGCGCACTGGGCGCACGTTGGCATAGAGATCCATTTTGAAGCGCATGCCGAGGAGTATTTCTTTAGCATGGATATTGCTTCTTACGCGCGGGTCACCGAACGCGCCGATCAGGATGGCGTCGAAGTCCCGTTCAAGATCCGCGAATCCGTTCTCTGGGACGGTCGTGCCATCGCGCAGATAGCGATCAGCGCCCCAATCGAGAGTCGTCAGGTCCATGGGTACGCCGCAGGCTTCAATCACCTTGGTGGCTTGCGGGATAACTTCTTTCCCAATCCCGTCGCCGGGAATGACAGCAATCCGTCGTTTCGTGCTCACGGGAAAGTACGTTAACACAGGGCTCAGACTCCATGCGGCCGCTCAAGGTTAGTTATAATCAGAGATTACATGTCCCTGACGGAACTCACAGAGAGGATGGCCGCATCGGGCGCGGCTACCGAAGATTACCGGGGCGCCCGGACGGTGGCCGTTTATTCGGATATCCCGACGGAATTCGCAGCGCTGCGATCTGGGGCGGGCGTCTATGACTTAGGGTGGCGCGCCAGGATCGTCCTTATTGGCTCTGACCGTGTTCGCTGGCTTAACGGAATGGTCACGAACAATGTCCGTGACCTGCCCATAAACCATGGCGTATATGCATTCCTGCTGAACCCCCAGGGACGAATCCAGGCAGATCTCTATGCTTACAATCGCGGCGAGTACCTGCTGGTGGATACCGATCAATGGCAAGTAGAGAAGTTGCTCAGTATCTTCGATCATTACATCATCATGGATGACGTCGAGGTCTCCAACACGAGTGACAAGCTAAGCGCCATTGGAATAGCTGGCCCAAAGACATTCGATATCCTCCGAGTTGCGGGATTTGATGTTCCGGGCCTAGACCCATTGCAAGTCCGCGACGAACGTTGGCGGGAGCTGGGCGTAACACTCGCGCGGGGAGACAACGAGGCCCTCGATTCTTACGAAATCTGGTTCGCGCCCTCCGATGTGAACAAAGTTTGGGAGGCACTGGTAGAAGCCGGTGCGACTCCGGTCGGTTCCAGGGCTTACGAACTATTGCGCATAGCTGCGGGAGTTCCCCGCTACGGCCAGGACATCACCGAACGCGATTTGCCCCAGGAGACGGAGCAGAGACGAGCGCTTCACTTCACCAAAGGCTGCTACGTTGGGCAGGAAATCGTGGAGCGCATTCATTCCCGTGGCAACGTGCACCGGATGTTTACTGGGTTCGTGCTGCAAGGAGCTAAACCGGAAGCCGGAGCCAAGGTCGTCGTCGACGGGAAAGAGGTAGGGGAGATTACCAGCTCCGCAGTTTTGCCGGGTACGAACGAACAATTCACGGTTGCGCTCGGTTACATCCGCCGTGAGCATGGCGCGGCTGGTAAAGAGGTCATGATTGGCAACGTACGAGCAAATGTGAGCAATCTCCCGTTTAGCAACATATTCTCCGAGTAGGCAGACAAGATTATGGCTGAGAAAAAAGAGAGCAGTTTCACAGTTACCGATCGCCGTTTGTTCACGCCGGAAGGCGAGTTGCGCAAGGACGTGCCGGAAGAGTCACATGAACCCGTCAAGGCGCCGGCAGCGCCCAAGCCGCCGGCCGAATCCAAGGCCAATGCCCAGATTCCGCCTCCTCCGTCTGATCTGGTGGGCAGCCAGGAAGAAATTCCGCAAATGCCGAGTGCGGCTGAGCGGCAAGAGCAGCATGATGCTTATAAAAAGACGTCGAAGGATCTCGACGCCCGGGTTGAGCTGAGCGGCCACTCCTCGAAGGATCTGGAGATGACCTTCGAGCGCTTCATGGCGTCTTTGTACATGACGGCGATGCTGCAATTGGGCCTCATGCATGAAGAAGGTGGACAGCCGCGCGTCGACTTGATTGGAGCAAGGCAAACCATCGACACGTTGAGCTTGCTTGCGGAAAAGACAAAAGGAAATCTCACTTCGACTGAAGAGAATTTTCTGCAAAATTGCCTTTATGAGCTTCGGATGGCTTACGTTGAAGTGACGAATTCGTTAAGCCGTCCGCCTCAGACTCCTCCTGGCTCTAAGAATATTCCAAGCGTGCGATGAGAGCGAAGCTCACGGTGCTGGGTAGTGGAACGTCCATGGGCGTTCCGACCATCGGCTGTGATTGTCCGGTATGCCACTCATCAGATCCGCACGACAAGCGCACCCGTCCGTCCATCATGCTGGAATACGACGGGCGGATCATACTGATCGATACCACACCCGACTTTCGCGAGCAGGCGATCCGGGCGCAGATCAAGCACGTGGACGCGGTGCTTTACACGCACACTCATGCGGACCACATCCTCGGAATTGATGACCTCAGGCCGCTCAGCTTTCATCGCCCGGCCAAGATCCCGCTTTACGCGCGGCCCGAGTCGGCTCAATTTCTGCGAAACATGTTCCGATACATTTTCGATGCCGACTACAAATTCGGCGGCATTGCTAAGGTGGAACTCAAGCCCATCAACGGTCCGGTGGAGCTGTTTGGCGCCCGCTTTGAGCCGGTGCCGGTGATTCATGGCGATACCGAGATCAATGGATACCGCTTTGGCTCCGCGGCTTACCTGACGGATTTCAGCGACATTCCGGAGCAGTCATTCCCTCACCTGCAGGACTTGGATATCCTGTTTCTGGACGCTCTGCGACATAAGCCTCATCCCACGCATTCCACCGTTGAGAACTCCTTGCGCATCGTGGAGCGCGTAAAGCCGCAGCGCGCGTTCTTCACCCATATCTGTCACGACCTGCCACACGAGGCCACCAATGCGACCTTGCCGCCGCATGTCAGGCTCTCGCATGATGGCATGGAGTTGGAGTTCGAACTGTAGAACACCAGCTATGCAGATCTTTCACAGGCTCGAAGAAGTTCCGGCGGATTTTGGTCCGACCATCGTAAGCGTTGGCAACTTCGATGGCGTGCACCGTGCGCACGCGAGCGTCCTGCGGGAAATTGTTGCTCGTGCGCAGAAACGGAATGCTAAAGCCGTGGCGATAACCTTCGAGCCGCATCCTGCACGCATTCTGCGTCCGGAGAGCGGATTGAAACTACTGACGCCGACCACGGAGAAATTACGGCTGCTGCAAGCCACAGGAGTGGATGCCGTCGTGCTCCTACCCTTCGGGCGGGACCTGTCGTTACTCACGCCGCACCAGTTCGTGCAAGAGATTCTGAAAAAGCGGTTGCACGCTATCGAGGTGCACGAGGGTTATAACTTTCATTTTGGACATAAAGCTGTCGGCGATGTAAAGACGCTTTCGGAGCTGGGTTGCGAGATGGGGTTCGAGGTGACGGCTTATCCCGAAATGCGGCTGCGGGGCGAACCCGTTTCGAGCAGCCACATTCGACGCTTGCTGGCCGCTGGCCGGGTGAGCCGCGCGCGTGATCTGCTCGGCCGCCCTTTTGCCATTCTCT
>Ga0207657_10002457_pt1 | contig 20027 bp, 16 predicted proteins | sample KBSC33metaG_FD_184316 | JGI IMG/M metagenome (GOLD analysis project Ga0207657, IMG submission 184316) | Corn rhizosphere microbial communities from Kellogg Biological Station, Michigan, USA - KBS C3-3 metaG (SPAdes) (version 2) | ecosystem: Host-associated > Plants > Roots > Rhizosphere > Soil ... | reverse complement strand
AAGCAGGGCGCGTACGCCGCCGACATCACCTACGGCACGAACAACGAGTTCGGGTTCGACTACCTGCGCGACAACATGGTGTTCCACGCCAGCGAGCGCGTGCAGCGCGGCTTGTCGTACGCGATCGTCGACGAGGTCGATTCGATCCTGATCGACGAGGCGCGAACGCCGCTGATCATCTCCGGCCAGTCGGACGACAACGTCGAGATCTACTATCGATTGAACGAGATCGCGCCCAAGCTGACGCGGCAGGCCGAAGAGAAGGGTCCGGGCGACTACTGGGTCGACGAGAAGGCGAACCAGGTCCTGCTGTCGGAGGAAGGGCACGAGCACGCCGAGCAGATCCTGGCCAAGGCCGGCCTGCTCCCGGCCGGCACCAGCCTCTACGATGCGCACAACATCGCACTGATGCATCACTTGTACGCCGCGCTGCGCGCGCACGGCATCTACCATCGCGACCAGCACTACGTCGTGCAGGACGGCGAGGTGATCATCGTCGACGAGTTCACCGGACGCCTGATGTCGGGCCGGCGCTGGTCGGACGGACTGCACCAGGCGGTCGAAGCGAAGGAAGGCGTCCCGATCCAGCGCGAAAACCAGACGCTGGCGTCGATCACGTTCCAGAATTACTTCCGCATGTACGACAAGCTGGCCGGCATGACCGGCACGGCGGACACCGAAGCGTTCGAGTTCCAGCAGATCTACCATCTCGAGACGGTCGTCATACCGACCAACGTGCCGATGATCCGCAAGGACGAGAACGATCTGGTCTTCCGGACGTTCCAGGAAAAGGTCGACGCGATCATCGGCGACATCAAGGACTGCTACCAGCGCGGCCAGCCGGTGCTGGTCGGCACCACGTCGATCGAGAACTCGGAGCTGCTGGCGCAATTCCTCGTCAAGGAGAAGCTGCCGCACCAGGTGCTCAACGCCAAGCAGCACGCGCGCGAGGCGGAAATCGTCGCGCAGGCCGGGCAGCCGAAGGCGATCACGATCGCGACCAACATGGCCGGCCGCGGCACCGACATCGTGCTCGGCGGCGCGATCGAGCCGACCTTGCTCGCGATTCGCGAGGACGCGTCGCGCGCGCAGACCGACCGGGACATCGAGATCGCCAAGCTGCGGCGCGAATGGCAGGTGCTGCACGATCAGGTGATCGCCGCCGGCGGACTGCACATCGTCGGCACCGAGCGGCACGAATCGCGGCGCATCGACAACCAGCTGCGCGGCCGTTCCGGCCGCCAGGGCGACCCGGGCTCGTCGCGCTTCTACCTGTCGCTCGAGGATCCGCTGCTGCGCATTTTCGGCGGTGAGCGCCTGTCCGGCATCATGCAGCGCCTGAAGATGCCCGAAGGCGAGCCGATCGAGCACCCGATCGTCAACCGCTCGATCGCCAAGGCGCAGAACCGGGTCGAGTCGCGCAATTTCGACATCCGCAAGCAGCTGCTTGAATACGACGACGTCGCCAACGACCAGCGCCGCGTCATCTATCAGCAGCGCAACGAATTGCTCGAGACGGAGGACATCTCGGAAACGATCCGCAACATGATCGCCGGGCAGATCGAGGACACGGTGCGCCAGTACGTCCCGCCCGAATCGGTCGAGGAGCAATGGGATGTGCCGGCACTGGAAAGCACGCTGGCGGGCGAGTATCAGCTGCGCGTGCCGGTCGGCGAGTGGCTGAAGAACGAGCCGGAGCTCTCCGACGAGACGCTGCGCGAGCGCGCACGCGAGTTCGCGACCAAGCAGTACGAGTCGAAGCTCAACCTCGTCGGCCCCGAGCTCTTCCATCAGTTCGAGCGCAACCTGATGCTGCAGACGCTCGACCAGCACTGGCGCGAGCATCTGGGCTCGCTCGATCATTTGCGGCAGGGGATCCATCTGCGCGGCTACGCGCAAAAGAATCCGAAGCAGGAATACAAGCGCGAGTCGTTCGAGCTTTTTTCCGACATGCTCGATCGCATCAAGCAGGACGTGGTCAAGATCGTGCTGACCGTGCAGGTGCGATCCGAGCAGGACGTGCAGGCGGTCGAAGAGGCGCCGGCCGTATCCAACGTGCGCTACCAGCATACCGATTACGACACGGCGCTGGCCGCGCCGCCCGACCAGCCGCCGCTGGCGCCGCCGCCGTTCACGCGCGCCGGACAGAAGGTCGGGCGCAACGATCCGTGTCCGTGCGGATCGGGCAAGAAATTCAAGCACTGCCACGGCGCGATCTAGCTCGCTTCGCGGGCGGGCATAGCACCATCGTCGATCGCACGGCCGCCCGATCGGGCGCGCGGCGAGCGCTGCGGTAGAATTCGACCGGATCTCACCGCTCGCGCACCTATGCCGGTCAACTACCATCCGCCCACGCCCGAGCAGCTGTTGCCGGTTGCCGGGGTGACGCTGGGCACCGCCGCCGGGCGCATCAAGAACTGGTCGCGCGACGATGTGATCCTGGTCAGTCTCGATCAGGGATCGCGCGCCGCGGGCGTGTTCACCCGGAACCGGTTTTGCGCGGCGCCGGTGATCGTGTGCCGCGAGCATCTGGCCAACGGACAGATCACCCGCGCGCTGCTGATCAATGCCGGCAACGCCAACGCCGGGACCGGCCAGGCCGGCACCGACGATGCGCGCGCCTGCTGCGCCGCAGTCGCTCGCGCGCTCGACTGCGCCGAATACGAAGTGCTGCCTTTCTCGACCGGCGTCATCATGGAGCGCTTGCCGGTCGACCGGATCGTGGCCGCGGTGCCGAAATGCGTCGCGGCGCTGTCGCCTTCGGGATGGGACGCGGCGATGCGCGCGATCATGACCACCGACACGGTGCCGAAAGCCGCATCGTGCCGCCTGGAAGTCGACGGCGTGCCGGTCACGATCACCGGCATAGCCAAGGGCGCGGGCATGATCGCGCCCAACATGGCGACGATGCTGGGCTTCATCGCCACCGACGCGCCGCTCGAAGGGCTGCTGCTCGGCGAACTCGCGGCAAGCGTCGCCGCCGCGTCGTTCAATCGCATCACCATCGACGGCGATACCTCGACCAACGACAGCTTCGTCATCGTCGCGACCGGCAAGGCGGCGATGGCGCCTATCGCTCGCTCCGACGATCCCCGCCTGCCTCCGCTGCACGATGCGCTGGAGCTCGTCGCAGTGCAGCTGGCGCAGGCGATCGTGCGTGACGGCGAGGGAGCGACCAAGTTCATCACCATCGTCGTCGACGGCGGGCGCGACGATGCCGAATGCGACCGGGTCGCGCGCGCGATCGCCGATTCGCCGCTGGTCAAGACCGCTTTTTTCGCCTCCGATCCGAATCTGGGACGCATCGTCTGCGCGATCGGCAACGCGGCGATCGAGGACCTCGATCCGGCTTGCGTGTCGTTCTGGCTCGACGACGTGCTGGTCGTCGCGGACGGCGGCCGCGCGCAGAGCTATCGCGAGGAAGACGGCAAGCGCGTGATGGAACAGGCCGAGATCGGCATTCGCGTCGCGCTCGGGCGCGGCGGCGCGACGGCCACCGTGTGGACCTGCGATCTTTCGCACGGCTACGTGACGATCAACGCCGATTACCGGAGCTAGCGAGCTTGAACGAACGCGACGTCGATCGCCTGATCGCGCGTGCCGAAAGCCTCTTGGCACGGCTCGAAGCGCTGCTGCCCGCCGCGCCGGCCCCACCCGACTGGAAGGCGCGGGCGTATCGCTGGCGCAAGCGCGGTCAGCGCGGCTACCTGCAGCCGGTGGCGCGTCCGCACGCGATCAGCCTCGACGATCTGGTGGCGATCGACGCGCAAAAGGCCGCGATCGACGCCAACACGCGGCAGTTCGTCGCCGGTCTGCCGGCCAACAACGTGCTCCTCACCGGATCGCGCGGCACCGGCAAGTCGTCGCTGGTCAAGGCGATGCTCGGCAAGTACGCCAGCAAGGGCCTGCGGCTGATCGAAGTCGACAAGAGCGACCTGGTCGACCTGCCGGACATCGTCGAGCCGATCGCCGAGCGCCCCGAGCGATTCATCGTTTTCTGCGACGACCTGTCGTTCGATGCCAACGAGCCCGGGTACAAGGCGCTGAAGGTCATGCTCGACGGCACGATCGCGGCCGCGTCGTCGAACGTGCTGATCTACGCGACCTCGAACCGGCGGCATCTGCTGCCCGAATATTTCAGCGAGAATCTCGAGGCGCGGCATATCGGCGAGGAAGTGCATCCGGGGGAATCGGTCGAGGAAAAGATATCGCTGTCCGAGCGCTTCGGCGTCTGGATCTCGTTCTATCCGTTCACGCAGGAAGACTACTTTGCCGCGGTCCACCAATGGCTGCGCTTCTACGGCGTGCCGGTGCCCGGCGACGGCGCCGCGCTGGAACGGCTGCAGCGCGAAGCGGTGCAGTTCGCGCTGCAGCGCGGATCCCGCAGCGGCCGCATCGCCTGGCAGTTCGCGCGGGCGCAGGCGGGCGCCCGCGCGCTCGACGGCGGCAAAGGCAAGGGCAGGAACAAGAGCTCCCGGTGAGCGAGCGCACGATCGTGCGCGTCGCCGCGGCGATTCTGCAGCGCGGCGACGGCAAGGTGCTGCTGGCGCAACGCCTGCCCGGGACGCCGTATGCCGGTTACTGGGAATTTCCCGGCGGCAAGCTCGAGCCCGGCGAATCCGCCCGCGACGCGCTGCGGCGCGAGCTGGACGAGGAGCTCGGCATCGCCGTGACCCGGGCGGCGCCGTGGCTCACGCAGCGCTACGAGTATCCGCATGCGCACGTCGAGCTCGATTTTTTCCGGGTGTTTGCGTGGCAGGGCGAGCCGCACGGCCGCGACGGCCAGGCGATCGCGTGGCAGCAGCCGACGGCGATCGAGGTGACGCCGCTGCTGCCGGCCAACGCGCCGGTGCTGCGCGCGCTTGCCTTGCCCCCTGTCTACGCGATCTCGATGGCCGAAGACCTCGGCGAAGCAGAGTTCCTCACGCGGGCCCGCGCCGCGCTCGACGCCGGGTTGACGCTGATTCAGCTGCGCGAGAAATCGTTCGCGCCGGAGCGGCTTCGTGCGCTGGCCGAAAATCTGCTGGCGATCGGCGCTCGGTACGGCGCGCGCGTGCTGCTCAACGGTGACGCCGACACCGCGCGCAAGCTCGGCTGCGCCGGAGTGCACTGGAGCGCGGCGCGCCTCGTCGCGGCGCGCTCGCGTCCCGACGACATGCTATGCGCGGCCTCGACGCACGACATGTCCGAGCTCGAGCAGGCGGCGAGGCTCGGCGTCGACTTCGTCGTGCTCGGGCCGGTGGCCGCGACGCCGACGCATCCGGGCGCGCGTCCGCTGGGCTGGCGGCGTTTCGCCGGGCTCGCTGCGGGCTCGCCGATGCCGGTGTACGCGCTCGGCGGTCTCTCGGCGGAGGATCTCGACGTCGCGATCGCGCACGGAGCGCACGGCGTCGCGCTGCGTCGCGCCGCTTGGGGATCGCCGCCGGTTCGAGTCCGCTAGGAGCGTTCCGACTTCGCCTGGTCGGCGTCGGGATCGGCAGGGTCTTCCGCGACGGGCACGCGATACGACTCGGCCGCCCATGCGCCGAGGTCGATGAGCTTGCAGCGCTCCGAGCAGAACGGCCGGAACCGGTTATCGGGTGTCAAGTCGGCAATCTTGCCGCATTGCGGGCAGCGTGCGGCGCGCCGGCGTTTGTCGGGCGGGTTCATGGCCACAATTTTGCGCGAACCGCGCGCGATCTGCCAGTCCGAACCGGGCGGGCCTCAGTCGAGCGCCATCGCCAGCACGCTCGCCACGTGCATCGCATCGCGCCCGGCGCCGTCGCGGATCTGGTGCCGGCAGCTGAACCCGTCGGCCACGACCAGGGTCGTGCTGGAGGCGGCGCGTACCGCCGGCAGCAGCGCCTGTTCGGCCATCTGCATCGACACTTCGCGGTGCTCCGCCTGGTAGCCGAACGCCCCGGCCATGCCGCAACAGCCCGAGGCGACCGTCGTCGTCGCCAGGCCCGGTATCCAGCCGAGCACCGTCTCGACCGGCGTCATGACAGCAAAGGCTTTTTGATGGCAATGTCCATGCAGCAGCGCCTCGCTGTGCGGCAGCGGCTTCAAGGGCAAGGTCAACCGTCCGGCGGCGCGCTCGCGCACCAGGAACTCTTCGAACAGCATCGCGTGACGCGCCACCAGCGCCGCATCGTCGCCCAGGCCATAGCTCAAGTATTCGTCGCGCATGCCGAGCAGGCACGAGGGCTCGAGCCCGACGATGGCCACGCCGCGCTGCGCGTAGGGGACGAGCGCCGCCAGCGTGCGCTTTGCCTCGGCCTTCGCCTCGTCGACCATTCCCGCCGCGAGAAACGTTCGTCCGCAGCACAGCGGCCGCTCGCCCGGCGTCGCGTTGCTGTGCACCGTGTACCCGGCGGCCTCGAGCACGCGGCGCGCATCGGCCGCGCCCCGGTGCGCGAAATAATTGCTGAAGGTGTCGACGAAGAGCACGGCTTCGCGCCCGTCTGCGTCGGGCGCTGCGCCGGCGTAGTCCGCTGCTGTCCGGCGCAGCAGGCTGCCCTGCCAGGCGGGCAGGCGACGCCGTGCCGACAGCCCGAGCGACGATTCGGCCAGCGCAGCGACACCGGGCAAGCGCGTCAGCAGGTTCGCCAGCCACGCCGCCCGCGAAACCAGCGGTGCATAGCGCGGCAGATGCGCGATCAGCCGCTCGCGGCGGGGGATGCCGTGGCGCTGGTGGTACGCGGCCAGCGCTTCGATCTTCATCCTGGCCATGTCGACGCCGGTCGGGCATTCGCGCCGGCACGCCTTGCACGAGACGCAAAGATCGAGCGCCGCATGCACGGCGTCGCCGCCGAGGTCCTCGCCGCTTAGCTGACCCGACAGCGCGAGACGCAGCGTGTTGGCGCGCCCGCGCGTCGTATGCTGCTCGTCGCGCGTGACGCGGTAGCTCGGGCACATGACACCGGCGTCGAACTTGCGGCAGTGGCCGTTGTTGTTGCACATCTCGACCGCCTTGGCCAGTCCTCGCGTGACGTCGCTCCCGGTCCCGGGCGCGCTTTCGTCGCCGGTCGCAAGGTCGCGCTCGACGTTCCATGCCGACCAGTCGAGCATCGGCTGCACGGGGACCCTGTCGTAGCGCGGGCTGAAGCGGAAGAGCGAGCTGTCGTCCATTTTCGGCGTTGCGACGATCTTGCCGGGATTCATCCGGTTGTCGGGGTCGAACAGCATCTTCACCGCGCCGAAGGCGGCGTTCAGCCGCGGTCCGAACTGCCAGGCGACCCACTCGCCGCGGCACAGGCCGTCGCCGTGCTCGCCCGAATACGCTCCCTTGTACTCGCGCACCATCGCCGCGGCCTCCTCGGCGATCGCCCGCATCTTCACTGCGCCGTCGCGCCGCATGTCGAGAATCGGCCGCACGTGCAGGGTACCGACACTGGCGTGCGCATACCAGGTGCCGCTGGTGCCGTGCTTCGCGAAGATTTCGGTCAATCGGCCGGTGTACTCGGCCAGATGTTCGAGCGGCACCGCGCAGTCCTCGATGAATGAGACCGGCTTGCCGTCGCCTTTCATCGACATCATGATGTTGAGGCCCGCCTTGCGCACTTCCCATAGCGCTTTCTGCGCCTGCGCGCTTTCGATCCGCACGACCGCGTCGGGCAGGCCGAGGTCGCCGATCAGCTCGGCCAGGCGGTCGAGACTCGCGACCTGCGCGGCGGCGTCGTCGCCGGAGAACTCCACCAGCAGAATCGCCGCCGGCGCGCCGATCAACGCGCGCTCGATCACCGGACGGAACGCTGGATTGGCGCGAGCGAGGTCGATCATCGTGCGATCGACCAGCTCGACCGCCGTCGGCTTGAGAAGCACGATGTGCTGTGCCGCCGCCATCGCCTGGTAGAACGATGGAAAGTTGACCACGCCCAGCGTCTTGTGCCGCGGCAGCGGAGCGAGCGCCAGCGTCAGGCGGGACGACCACGCGAGCGTGCCTTCCGAGCCGACCAGGACGTGCGCGAGATTGACCGACCCGTCGGCCGTGTACGGACGCACGCTCTGCGGCGCAAACAGATCGAGGTTGTAGCCGCCGACCCGGCGCAGCACCTTGGGCACCATCCGCTCGATTTCCGCGCGCTCGGCGCTCGCGATCGCCGCCAGCCCGGCGACGATCTCGCCGCCGCGCCCCTCGCGCCGCATCGTGTCGAGCGGTCCGAACGCGATCTCGCTGCCGTCGGCCAGGATCGCATCGATCCCGGCGACGTTGTGCACCATGTTTCCATATTCGATCGAGCGCGAGCCGCAGGAATTGTTGCCCGCCATGCCGCCTATCGTCGCCTGCGCGGACGTGCTGACATCGACCGGGAACCAGACGCCGTGCGGCTTGAGAAAGGCGTTCAGCTGGTCGAGGACGACGCCCGGCTGCACGGTAGCCGTCATCGCGTCGTCGTCGAACGCGAGGATGCGGCACAGCGACTTGCTGTGGTCGATCACCAGCGCATCGCCGACCGTCTGTCCGCATTGCGACGATCCCGCGCCGCGCGGCAACACCGGGATCTTGAGCTCGCGCGCCACCCCCAGTGCGGCGCGAACGTCATCCTCGTCGCACGGGACGACGACGCCGATCGGCTCGATCTGGTAGATCGATGCGTCGGTCGCGTAGCGCCCGCGCGAGGCCGCGTCGAACAGCACGTCGCCGCGGCACACTTCGCGCAGGCGCCGCGCGAGCAGCGAGGAGTCGAAGGCCCGCTTCAGGCGGCCGTCGATGGCGACGGGTCGTTCCAGCGCGGAATTCATCTTGGGATTTGGTGGAAATCGGGATCGCAGTTGTACAATGCGACTATACCTCGCCGGCGATGGCTCGATAATGGCCGCGGCGATTTCGAACCGTTCCATTCCAGCGCAATCGACCACGCGCATGCTGAAATTCGACGACCACCCGAGCGGTCGGCATTTTCTGCAGATCCCCGGGCCGACCAACGTGCCCGACCGCGTGCTGCGCGCGCTCGACCATCCGACGATCGACCATCGCGGGCCGGAGTTCGCGCGCCTGACGCTGGAAATTCTCGACGGCCTGAAGCGTGTCTTCCAGACGTCGTCCCCGATCGTCATCTACCCGGCGTCGGGCACCGGCGCGTGGGAAGCGGCGCTGGTCAATACGCTCTCGCCCGGCGACAAGGTCCTGATGTTCGAGACCGGGCACTTCGCGACGTTGTGGCGCAAGATGGCCGACCGGCTGGGCCTCTCCGTCGATTTCGTCCCCGGCGACTGGCGCAGCGGCGTCGACCCCGCGATCGTCGAAGCGAAGCTCGGCGCCGACAAGGCGCACGCGATCAAGGCGGTGCTCGTCGTGCACAACGAGACATCGACCGGCGTGACGACGGCGATCCCGCCGATCCGGCAGGCCATCGACCGCGCCGCGCATCCGGCACTGCTGATGGTCGACACGATCTCGTCGCTGGCCTCGATCGACTACCGGCATGCCGAGTGGGGCGTCGACGTCACCGTCGCCGGCTCGCAGAAGGGACTGATGCTGCCGCCCGGGCTCTCGTTCAACGCCGTCAGCGACAAGGCGCTGGCCGCGAGCAAGAGCGCGCGGCTGCCGCGATCGTACTTCGCCTGGGATGAGATCATCGCGATGAACCGGCAGGGCTACTTCCCGTATACGCCTGCGACCAATCTGCTCTACGGACTGCACGAGGCGATCGACATGCTGCTCGGCGAAGGCCTGCCGAACGTGTTCGCGCGCCACGACCGCCATGCCGAGGCGACCCGCCGCGCGGTGCGCGGCTGGGGGCTGGAAATCCTGTGCCGCAATCCGGCCGAGTACAGCAGCTCGCTGACCGCGATCATCGTGCCCGACGGTCACGATGCCGACGCATTCCGCCGCGAAGCTCTCGCACGCTACGATCTTTCGCTCGGGACCGGCCTCGGGCGCCTGGCGGGAAAGGTCTTCCGCGTCGGGCACCTGGGATTTTTCAACGATCTGATGCTGTGCGGGACCTTGTGCGGCGTCGAAATGGCACTGGCGGCGTCGCGTGTTCCGCACAAGTCCGGCGGCGTAGCCGCAGCGCTGGCGTTTCTCGCCGGCGCGACGAGCACGAGGTCGGGGGCACAGGCGCTTGCCGCCAGCACCGCTTGACGCGCCGCATCGGCTGTCGCAGCAACATAAAATAACGAAGCACGCTGAACCCGGAGGAGCTTGTCATGAAGATGTCCAGACTGTTGTGGATCGGGTTGCTCGTCATATTCAGCCAGCCGGCGCTGGCGCAGCTCGAGCTCAAATTCGGCCACGTCGGCGAGCCCGGATCGCTGTTCGACGTCTCGGCGACCGAATTCGCCAAGCGCGCCAACGCCAAGCTGGCGGGCAAGGCCACGATCGTCGTCTACGGCTCGAGCCAGCTCGGCGGCGACAAGGAAATGCTGCAGAAGCTCAAGCTCGGCACGCTCGATTTCGCGTTGCCTTCCACGGTGATGTCGTCGGAGGCGGATCTGTTCGGTCTGTTCGAAATGCCGTACCTGGTCAAGGATCGCGCTCACATGCAGAAGATCGAAAAGGCGATCTTCTGGTCGAAGCTCGAGCCGGCGGCGGAAGTGAAGGGACTCAAGATACTTGCCGTCTGGGAGAACGGCTACCGCCACATCACCAACAACAAGCATCCGATCGTCAAGCCCGAGGATCTCAAAGGCATCAAATTGCGGATCCCGGAAGGCAAGTGGCGTCTGCGCATGTTCCAGGCGTATGGTTCCAACCCGAGCCCGATGAAGCTTTCCGAGGTGTTCACCGCGCTGTCGACCGGCGTGATGGATGGCCAGGAGAATCCGCTGACGCAGATCTGGTCGCAGAAATTCCAGGAAGTGCAGAAGTATCTTTCGCTGACCGGCCACGTCTACACGCCGGCCTTCGTCACCGTCGGCGCCAAGCGCTGGGCCAGCCTGCCGGCCGACGTGCGCAAGATCATCGAGGACACGGCGAAGGAAACGCAGGCCTTCGTCTACGAGCGCGCCAAGAAGGACGACGACGAGCTGGTGGGCAAGTTCACCGCCGCAGGCGTCAAAGTCAACCAGGCCGACAAGGATGCGTTCATCGCGGCGAGCAAGGGTATCTACGACGAGTTCGGTGCGGAAGTCCCGGGCTCTACCGCACTGATCGAGCAGGCGATCGCGCTGGGCAAATAAGCGTCGACGGACGAGGGAGGAAGAAGCGTGACGTTGGCGCGGATTCGCAGCGCATACGAGAAGTTTCTCGAATGGGTCGTCATCGTGCTGATGTCGGCGATGGCGATCGAGGTGACGATAGGCATCTGCTATCGCGCGCTCGGCCGTTCGCTGTCGTGGTACGACGAAGTCGCCGTCATCCTGCTCGCCTGGGTCACCTTCTACGGATCGGCGCTGGCGGCGCTCAAGCGCGCGCACATCGGATTCCCCGGCCTGGTCAAGTCGATGCCGCCGCGTCGCCGGCTGGTCTTTGTGCTGATCGGCAAGATCGTGGTGATAGGCTTCATGGCCCTGCTGGGCTGGATCGGCTTTTCGATCCTCGACGTGCTGGCGACCGACTATCTGATCAGCTTTCCGCAGGTCTCGGTCGCATGGACGCAATCGGTCATCCCGATCAGCTGCACGCTGTTCATCGTGGCCGAGCTCCTGAACCTGCCCGACTCGATCCGGGCGGCGCGAGGTCTTGCGAGCGCCGAGGCGAGCGATCTCGCCGAGCGCGTGCAGTGATCGCAGTCACTCACCCCGCCGGCCAGGCCTGACGTGCAGATACTGATCCTGTTCGGGGCGGTGCTGCTGCTCGTCCTGTTCGACATTCCGATCGCGATCGCGCTGGGCGTCGTCGCCGTCGTCGCACTGGTCGCCACGCAGGGCGTCGACATGCTGCCCAACGTGGCGATCACGATGTACAACGGCGCCACCAGCTTTCCGCTGATCGCGATCCCGCTGTTCATCCTGTCGGGCGCGATCATGAACGCCTCGGGCATATCGCGCCGGCTGATCGCGTTCGCGTCGGCGCTGCTCGGCTGGATCCGCGGGGGCCTCGCGATGGTGTCGATCGGGACGTCGCTCTTTTTCGCCGAGATCTCGGGCTCGGCGGTCGCCGACGCGGCGGCATTGGGCTCGATCCTGATCCCGGCGATGCGAAGCCGCGGCTACAGCAAGGAGTTCGCCGCCTCGGTCATCTCGTCGTCGGCGACGCTCGCGGTCATCATCCCGCCGTCGATCCCGATGCTGCTCTACGCGGTGATCGCCGGCACCTCGGTCGTCAAACTGTTTGTCTCCGGCATCGTGCCGGGGATCATTGGCGGCCTCGGCATGATGGGCGTCGCCTACTGGTTCGCCCGGCGGTACAACTTTCCGGTCGAGCAGTCGTTCCGCTGGGCCAACGTGCGCAAGACGTTCCGCGAAGCGCTGTGGGCGTTCCTGCTGCCGGTGATCATCCTGGGGTCGATTTTCGGCGGTATCGTCACGGCGACCGAGGGCGCGGCGATCGCCGTGCTGGCGGCGCTGTTCGTCGGTTTCGTCGTCTACCGCGAGCTCGACGTCGAGGTGTTGCGCACGTCGATCATCGACGGCGGCGTGCAGACGGCGGTGGTGATGCTGCTGGTTGCGGCCAGCGCGCTGCTCGGCGTCTATCTCACCGAAACGCACCTGCCGCAGCAGCTCGCGCAAGGCATCCTCAATTTCACGGCGAACAAATGGGCGGTGCTGGCGATATTGAACGTGCTGTTCCTCATCCTCGGATTTTTCCTGCATTCGGCCGCCGCGATCATCCTGGTCGTTCCGGTGGTGATGCCGCTGGTCACCGCCGTCGGCATCGACCCGGTCCATTTCGGATTGATCGTCACGATCAACCTCGGCATCGGCCAGCAGACCCCGCCGGTGGCGAGCGTGCTGATGACCTGCTGCGCGATCGCCAAGGCCGACATGTGGGAAGTGACCAAGGTCAACGTGTACTTCGTCGCCGTGCTGCTGGCGGTGCTGATGCTGGTCACCTATGTCCCATTCGTCGGCATGGGACTGGTCGACTTCTTCTACCAGTGAGGCCATGACGGCTGCCGTTCTCGTCGAGCGTGACGGCGCGATCGCCACGGTCGTGCTCGATCGGCCGGACAAGCTCAATGCCTTGTCGCTGGCCTCCTGGACCGAGCTCGGCGCGCGCATGCGCGAGCTCTCCGCCGATGACGGCGTGCGCTGCGTCATCGTCCGCGGCGCGGGCGGCAAAGCCTTCGCCGCCGGCGCCGACATCGCCGAATTTCCGGACGTGCGCGCGAACGCGGCGCAGGGCAGGGTTTACGGCGAGACGATCCACGCGACGATGCGCGCGATCGGCGAGTGCCGGCATCCGACGGTGGCGATGATCCATGGCGTCTGCGTCGGAGGCGGGCTCGAGGTCGCGCTGATGTGCGACCTGCGGATCTGCGGGGCCGGCAGCCGCTTCGGCATTCCGATCAACCGTCTCGGACTGACGATGGGCTACGGCGAGCTCGCCGGACTGCTGGCGGTCGTCGGCCCGGCGGTCGCGCTGGAGATCCTGCTCGAAGGCCGCATCTTCGGTGCGCAGGAAGCGTTCGACAAGGGACTGGTGCAGCGCGTCGTCGCCGACGAAGACGTCGAAGCCGAAGCGCGGGCCGCGGCGCGTCGGATCGCCGCCGGGGCGCCGCTGGTCGCGCGCTGGCACAAGCAATTCATCCGGCGCTTGCGCCCGGCGCCGCAGCTGTCGGACGCGGATTGGGCGGAAGGGTACGCGTGTTTCGACACGGCGGACTTCCGCGAAGGGCTGGCGGCCTTCCTGGCCAAGCGCGAGCCGCGTTTTCGCGGCGAATAGCGGCGAAGCATGGGACCGCTGTCCGGACTCAAGGTCATCGAGGTCGCGCACATCATGTCGGGCCCCACCGCCGGCATGCTGCTCGCGGACCTCGGCGCCGACGTGATCAAGGTCGAGCGCGTCCCCGACGGCGACGACACGCGGCGCTTCACCCCACCCGAAGTCAACGGCGAGTCGAGCGCGTTCATGATGATGAACCGCAACAAGCGCGGCATCGCGCTCGATCTCAAGCATCCTGCGGCGAAGGCGGCGCTGCGGCGGATCATCGACCGCGCCGACGTCGTCGTCGAAAACTTCCGCGTCGGCACGATGGAGCGGCTGGGCTTGGGCTACGAAGTGCTGCGCCGCTCGAATCCGCGGTTGATCTATTGCGCGTTGTCCGGCTACGGACTGACCGGGCCCGACGCGAGCAAGGGCGGCTTCGACCTGGTCGCGCAAGGGCTTTCGGGACTGATGCGCATCACCGGCGAACCGGGCGGGCCGCCGATCAAGGTCGGCTCGCCGGTGACCGACATCAACGCCGGCATCCTCGGCGCCTTGGGCATCGTCAGCGCCTACGTGCATCTGCAGAAGAGCGGCGAGGGGCAGCGGGTCGACACGTCGCTGCTCGAGGCCGGCGTCATGCAGACGTTCTGGCAGAGCGCGATTTTTCTCGGCAGCGGCCGTGAGATCGGCCCGCTCGGCTCCGCGCATCCGATGACCGCGCCGTACCAGGCGTTCGAGACCGGCGACGGCTGGATCACCGTCGGCGCATCGAACCAGGTCAACTATGTGCGCCTGACGCAGGTGCTCGAAGCGCCCGAGCTTCGTGATGACCCGCGCTTCGCCGACAACAAGCTGCGGATGGCGAACCTCGAGGCGCTGGTCGGCGAGCTGACCGCGCGCTTCAAGCGCAAGCCCTCGGCGGCGTGGCTCGCTGCCCTCGACGCGGCGGGCGTTCCGGCCGGCCCGGTGAAGACGATCGAGCAGATGCTCGCCGACCCGCAGGTGCGCGCGCGCGACATGGTCGTCGACCTCGACCATCCGAAGGCCGGCGTCACGCAGGCGATCGGCTGCCCGGTCAAGTTCTCGGCGACGCCTTCGCACGTCGGCCGGCCGGCGCCGATGCTCGGCCAGCACACGTCGGAGGTGCTGGGCGAATTCGGTTTCGGCGCCGAAGAAATACGGGCGCTGATCGCGAGCGGCGCGGCAGTGCAGGGTTGAATGGATCAGCGGTAACGCGAGCTTTGCGCCAGCGTCTTACGCCGCCTTCTCATCGTCGGCGTGAATATCGTCGCTCCTGACGCGACGCAATAGTAGAATTCGATCTTTTCCGGCGCGGCCCGAACCGACGTCGCGCCGGCCCCAGCGTTCCACCAATCGTCCGCTGCGCCAAGGCGCCGGACCACCAAGACGACAAGACGCCGTGTTCCGCTTTTTCGAACGCCTGGTCGACCCCTATCCCGAGGCGACGCCCGAGACGCCGCCGCGCGGCTTTTTCGCCTTCCTGTGGGCGTGCTCGAAGGGCCTGCGCGGCTACCTACTCGCCACGACCTTGCTGACCGCGGTGATCGGCGCGTTCGAGGCGCTGCTGTTCAGCATGATGGGCAGCATCGTCGACTGGCTGGCGAAGGTGCAGCCCGCGGACCTGTGGACGAAGGAGGGCGGGCGTCTGCTGCTGCTGGGCGGTGTGCTCGCCGGCAGCATCGCGCTGATCGCCGTGCAGTCGATGGTCAAGCAGCAGACGCTGTTCGGCAACTTTCCGATGCTGCTGCGCTGGAACTTCCACCGGCTGATGCTCGGGCAGAGCATGACGTTCTACCAGGACGACTTCGCCGGCCGCATCGCGACCAAGGTGATGCAGACCGCACTCGCCGTGCGCGACACCTGGCTCATCGTCTGCGAGCTCCTGGTCTTCGTCGTCATCTACTTTGTCACCCTGCTGGCGGTGCTGGGGAATTTCGACTCGCGTCTGATCATTCCCTTCCTTGGCTGGGTAGTGCTGTACATCGCCGCGCTGTACTTCTTCGTGCCTAGGCTGGGGCGCGTCGCGCGCATGCAGGCCGACGCGCGCTCGATGATGACCGGCCGCATGACCGACGCCTACACCAACATCGCCACCGTCAAGCTCTTTTCGCACGCGCGGCGCGAGGCGTTCTTCGCGCGCACGGCGATGCAGGAATTCCTCAACACCGTGCACACGCAGATGCGGCTGGTCACCGGCTTCGAGATCGTCAATCACACGCTGTCGATGGGATTGATCGCGGCCAGCGCGGGCGCCACGCTCTGGCTGTGGACGCAAGGCCAGGTCGGCGTCGGCGCCGTCGCCGCCGCCACCGCGATGGCGCTGCGGCTTAACGGCATCTCGCACTGGGTGATGTGGGAGATGGCGACACTGTTCGAGCATATCGGTACCGTGCAGGACGGCATCAATACGATCGCGCGGCGGCAGACGGTCGTCGACGCGCCGGAGGCGAAGCCGATCACCGTCGCGCACGGCGACATCCGCTTCGACAACGTGAGCTTCGCCTACGGGGGAAAACGCGACGTCATCGAAAAGCTCGATCTCCACATCCGCCCGGGAGAGAAGATCGGCCTGGTCGGCCGCTCGGGTGCGGGCAAGTCGACGATCGTCAACCTGCTGCTGCGCTTCTACGACGTCGAGAGCGGCCGCATCCTGATCGACGGGCAGGATATCGCGCAGGTGACGCAGAACAGCCTGCGCGAGCAGATCGGCATGGTCACGCAGGACACTTCGCTCCTGCACCGCTCGGTGCGCGAGAACATCGTCTATGGCCGGCCCGACGCGACGGAAGGCGACATGCTCGCCGCGGCCAGGCGCGCCGAAGCCGACGAATTCGTCGGCGGCCTGACCGATCCCAAGGGACGCCACGGCTACGATGCGCACGTCGGCGAGCGCGGCGTCAAGCTCTCGGGTGGCCAGCGGCAGCGCATCGCGATCGCGCGCGTGATGCTCAAGGACGCGCCTATCCTGCTGCTCGACGAAGCGACCAGCGCGCTCGACTCGGAGGTCGAGGCCGCGATCCAGCGCAGCCTCTACCGGCTGATGGAGGGCAAGACCGTCGTCGCGATCGCGCATCGGCTGTCAACGATCGCGGCGATGGACCGGCTGATCGTGCTCGATCGCGGCCGCGTGGTCGAAGAGGGCGATCATCGGAGCCTCCTCGCGCGGGACGGCCTGTACGCGCGGCTATGGGCGCATCAGAGCGGCGGCTTCCTCGGCGACGATCTCGCCGAAATCGCCGGCGACGCCGACCATGCGATCGCGCAGGCGCGCGCCCAGGACACCGAGCTCAACGCCGCCGCCGCCGACGCGCGTGCGCGCCGTCCCGAGCCGACGCTGATCGGACACGACATGCCCGCCGGCACCGAGCCGCCGGGCTAGCGCGCTACGGCAGTGAAATCGCCGCGAGCAGCGCCGGATGAGCGATCACCGCCACGCCCAGCACGATCAGCGCCACCCCGGCCGCCTTTGCCACGATGAGTCCGTGCTTCCAGTTTTTCTCGATGACGATCAGGGCGAAGATACCGGCCATCCATACGAGGTTCATCAGTCCCACCAGCAGCAGCACCGTCATCACCGCCCAGCAGCAGCCGAGGCAGAGGAGACCGTGGATCAGCCCGGCGCGCAGCACGCTCGGCGAGCCGCCGTCGAAGTCGTGCGACGCAAGAAAGCCGAACGGACTCTGGCAGTGCTCGAGGCAGAGCCGCTTCCACGCGCTGAATTGATAGGCGCCGGCGATGATCAGAATCGTGCCGGCCAACGCGGGCAGCCAGCGCAGCAGCGCCGCATCTTCATCGATCGGCGCGAAGGCCTTGTAGACCAGGAGCGGCACCGCGCCGATCGCCGACCAGACCGCCAAATAGCCGGCGACGAACACGAGCGTGGGAACGATGCCGTGGCCGAGCCGGCGCGTGATGGCGAGATGCGCGAGCACCATCGGCGCAATCGCCGGCAGCATCATCGCCGCCATCATCGTGACCCACATCGCGAGAAAGATGCCGGCGCTCATGTCGCCCTGTGCCAGCCAGCCGATCTGCCCGAGCCCCATCACCATGCCGCGCATCGAGACGGCGTCCTCGATCGTGCTGTGCCACGCGAGCGCCGACAGCGCCAACAGCGCGATGACGATCGCGACGTTCGCGCGCCGCGACAGCAGCGCGAACGCCGCGCGAGGCGAATCGCGTTCCGGTGAAGCGCCCGCAACGTGCATCGTCAATCCGGGCCGCGCCAGCTGAACGCGAGATGCTTGCTCGATTTGCCGCTGCGGCTCCATTTGAAGCCGAACATGTCGACCTTGTCCGCTGTGGCCGTGCCCCAGGTCGCCACAGTGCCGCTGGGGCCGACCTCCGAGCCGGGCGGGTTGATCGTCTGCACGCGCTTGCCTGCCGGCGTCGTCGGGCCGGTCAGTGCTTCGGCCTTCGCTTCCACGCGTCCGGGCACCGATGCGCTCCAGGTCGCGAGGTCGCCGGCGATGTCGAAGTCGATGCGCGCGAACTCGATGCCGCGCACTTCGGCGATGTTCTGCGCGAACTGACCCGGCCACCCGCCGGCCTGGCCGCCGAAGACCATCTGCAGCGCCTCGCGCTGCTTCGGATCGGCGCGCTCGTCGAGGATGATGCCCATCGTCGCCTTGGCGCCCGCCCAGATGTTGCCTTCGAACTGCCCAAGCGCCATGACGTTCAACCCGTCGATCGGCACATCCCCATAGCGACCCTTGCGCACGTGCCAGACCAGGATGCCCTCGCAGTGATTGTCCGTCGGCGGCCGGGCGAACTCGCACGGACAGGGAATATCGCATCGGCAGACGTCGAACCAGTCACCCTCGACCTGCCATTGCGGAACGTTTGCCATCGCGCTGCCTCCTTGCTTACGAACTATCCGCCGCCTAGTCTAGCGAATCGCACGGCGGCCCGGAAGCGGGCAGGTCTTACGGCGAGCGCTTCATCGTCAGCTTGAACATCGTCGACCAGCCGTCCTTGCCCTGCATCTCGCTCCACGCTTCGTATGCGGTCTCGCTCAACCGGGTCCAGCGCACGCGGTAGGTCATCGCCTGGCCGTCGGCGACATACTGCGTGGCCGGAAAGACCAGCGCGTCGGGCGTGCTCTGCATGCTGCCGCGGCTCACGCCGCCAAGATTCTCGATGTAGACGTACTCGACGCGCCTGGCGACCGAATCCCAGTAGTAGGTGGTCTCGCCGACGTAATCCGCCCTTCCCGGCGTGCGCACGGTGTGCGTGTCGCGCAGCGCCTTGCCGTCGTAGAGCCAGGTGAAGCAATGCTCGTCGCTCTGCTTGCCTTCGGCGAAGTCGCCTTTCCAGCAATGGCCGGCGAGAAAGGCCATCGGCTGCAGCGGCTCGATCGGCGCCGAGACGGCGGGAGCGGCGACCGTCGTCGCCGCGAGCATCGTTGCCAGAGTGACGCGCAGATTCGTCGACATCATTGGTGTCCTCGTGAAGATGGCCGCTTGCGCGGCGGTTTGGCGCGCGACGGCTTGTCGGACGCCTCGCGCTGCAGATGATCGAAATAATGGCGAAGCTGCCTGACCGAGCTGTCGAAATATGCGACATCGCGATGCGTGCGCGCCTGCATGACGCCGCCCTCCATCGCGGTCAGGACGAAGCGCGCCAGCTCGCGCCGGTCGAGCGAGCGCGGCAGCCGCGGTCCCGCGGCAATGAGGCACGCCTCGATCGCATCGGTCCAGGCCTTGAAGTTGGCGGCCAGGCGTTCCCGCACCGGCGGGTCGGGCTCGTGGATCTCCAGCGCGAGACTGCCGATCGGGCAGGCGTAACCGCAGTCGGTCTGCACGATGCCGAGGCGGTAGCGCGCAAGCAGCGCGAACACGCGCTCGATCGGATCGTCGACCCCCTGCCACGCCGGCGCGAGCAGCATCGGGCCGATGCCGTCGCGATAGGCATCGAGCACCGCCAGCAGCACGTCCTGCTTGCCGGGGAAGAAGTGATAGAGGCTGCCGCTGTTGACGTTGGCCGCCTGCAGCAGGTCGGCGACGCTGGTCGAGCCGTAGCCCTTCTCCCAGAAGAGCTTCATCGCCGTCTGGATCAGGCGGTCGCGGGTCGAAGGGGCAGGGGCCGCATCCGGCATTGCTTTGATGCTCTTGATTGATCGTTCAACCAAGTGTGAGCGCGAGCCACCGGACTTGTCAAGCGCCTGCGAAGACGGGGGCTAATTCAGGCGGACGACGATCTTGCCCCGGCCGTGGCCGGTTTCCATCGCGCGCTGCGCTTCGGCGACTTCCTCGATCGTAATCGTGCG